>Ga0272444_10004163_pt1 | contig 12814 bp, 14 predicted proteins | sample SSMForm13_FD_201033 | JGI IMG/M metagenome (GOLD analysis project Ga0272444, IMG submission 201033) | Marine sediment archaeal communities from Little Sippewissett salt marsh, Falmouth, MA, United States - SSM-Form-13 | ecosystem: Environmental > Aquatic > Marine > Wetlands > Sediment ...
CGGGCCGGCCGGTGAAGGACCGGGGAGGGCGTTATGCGCATCATTTCCGTCGCCGCCGTGACGTTCATGGCGTTTTTCTTGCTGGCCTGCAGCTCGGGACCCAACAGCGAGCGGAAAGCCACCGAAGAGGGCTTTCTGGACCCTCAAACCGGACTGATCTGGCTGGCCCTGCGGGAAACCTGCAACCGCAGCTATACGGACGTCAGCGCGGATAAGGTTCTCGCGGCGGCAGGCTGGCGGATCGCCACCGTGGATGAAGGCCGCCAGCTGCTCGCCCAGTGGTTGCCGGGAGCCGAGGGGGAGTCCCGGACCGATGCCGAGGGTTACGCACGGGCGGCGAAATTCATGGAGCGCATGGGCTACCAGCACTTCAACCCGGCCTCCGGCAGTAACAATGTCTACGGAATGCTGGCCGCAGACGACGGCTCTCCGCCGGTGGCCACAGTTTGGACCCGCGCCGAAAACGGAGAGACCCACTACGGCTGGTTTATCGACCGCTACGTGCATGTGGACCGGCACTACCAGGATGATGTGGTGGGGGTTTTCCTGGTGCGGCCGGCAGCCGGGGCGGAGTGAAGCAAAGCGGGAGGGAAAGATGACAGCTAAAGCCAGAGGAATGGTGATGGCCGCGTTTGCGGCCGATGCGCTGGCCCTGGGGGGGCACTGGGTATACAACACCCAGGTGCTGGCGAAGAAGTTCGGCCGGCTGGAGCGCCTTGAGGCGCCCCTGGCCAAAAACTATCATGGCACCAAGGGGGCCGGCGACTTTACCCACTACGGCGACCAAACCCTGGTGCTGCTTGAATCCATAGCCGCTGCGGACGGGTTTGAGCTGGCCACTTTTGCCGCCGACTGGCGGGCCTTCATGAAAACCTACGACGGCTATATCGACGGCGCCACACGCGGGACCCTGGAAAATTTCGAAGCCGGCGCCGCCCCCGAGGCCAGCGGGGCGGCCTCAACCGATCTGGCCGGGGCGGTGCGGATTGCACCCCTGGTCTACCGCTACCGGGACGATCTGGACGCTCTGCTGGCCGCTGCCCGGGCCCAGACCGCCATGACCCACAATCACCCCCTGGTGATCGCGGCGGCCGATTTTCTGGCCCATTCGGCCTGGGCGGTGCTGGGGGGCAGCGCCCCGGTCGCCGCCATGCAGCAGGCCGCGGCGGCGGTGGACGGGGTCCCGGAACTGGCGCAGTGGCTGAATGCCGGGTGCGACAGCCGCAGCCGGGAAACCGCCGCGGTCATCGCCGATTTTGGTCAGGCCTGCGAAATCGAGATGGCCTTTCCCGCCATGGTGCACCTGGTGGCGCGCTATGAAAACGACCTCAAAAACGCTCTGGTGGAAAACGTGATGGCCGGCGGCGATTCGGCCGGCCGGGGGATGGCCGTCGGTCTGATCCTGGGCGCCTGGCTGGGGGAGGCCGCCATTCCCGGCGACTGGGTCGGCGGTATGCGCCAGGCCGAAAAAATCGCCGGGCTGCTGGCGGCGCTCGAGCCCAAAGGATAGCGGTCGCCAGACGGTGCCCGCCGGACGGCCTAAAGGTTTATGGCGCAGGCATCCCTCAGGGGGTAGGTCTGCCCCCGCCAGATCCTGTTGAAACGCCCGGGGGCATCGTCGCCATCTTCCTTTACCGGCAGGAAGCCTGAACTTCAGACCAGACCCCGTTCGCGGGCCATCTTGAGGTAGGTTTGAAAGAGGTTGACCGGCGGGACGTAGCGGTCCTCCTCGGGCTTGGGCAGCAGGCTGAGGGCCTGGAAATCGCAGGCCGTCACGCACAGGCCGCAGCCGATGCAGCGCTCGCGGTCGATCCGGGCGCTCTCGGCGACGGTGATCGCCCGCATCTGGCAGCGGTCCGCGCAGCTGCCGCAGGCGGTGCAGCGCTCAGCGTCGACGGCGGCGAAATAGTTGGCGGCCACCGCCCGCGCAGGCTGCTCCAGGGCGTTGAGGTTCTTCAGGATCTGGCAGCAGCAGCCGCAGCACATGCAGATGTTGGCCGGCTTTTGGGCGTTGCCGGGCTGCAGCACCAGCCCGGCCTCCAGGCCGACCTGCAGCAGGCCGACGGCTTCCTCCTGGGAGATCGCCCGGCCCAGTCCGTTTTCCTCGTAGAAGTGGGCGCCGGCGCCGAAGGACAGACAGACCTCCAGGGGCTTGCCGCAGCCCTTGCCCATCATCTGGTGCTCCCGGCGGCAGATGCACGGCGAGACCACGATCTTGGACTGGCGCCGGATGATGGCCTCGGCCTGATCGTAGGGCATCACGGCCATTTCGGCTGACATGCTCTGGGAGACCGGGATCACCCGCAGCTGCTTGGTGTCCCGCCCCAGCCAGGCTTTTCGCATCAGGTGCGGAATGTATTCATTGACGTCGCGGATCAGCTCCTCGCTGAGATCGTTGACGTGGTACTCCCAGATGCCGATCACGAACTGGGCGGCCATGTAGTGCAGGCGGCCGCCGCGGGGGGTGCGGAAGATCAGCCCCTTGCGGGACATGCGCTCAAGCTCGGGGTCGAGCCCTGCGGGATCCCGCTCCAGGCGGCGGGCGATCTCCTCGGCGGGCTCGGGCGTCAGGGTGAGGCCTTGGGCGATTTCTGCCTCCTCCGGGGTGAAGAGCCGTTTCAGGATCCGCAGCTCCACCCCGCTTTCGGTGGCCGGAAAGCCCGCGGGCAGACGGTCCAGGTGGGCCGCCAGGCGCTGGTAAACGTCGGTCATGCTGTTCTCCCTGGAAATGACGATCGGTAAGGCCGCTGGGTTGCACCCCATCAGCCTTGCACCTGGCCCGGTTCGGCTGTCCTTGGGGGCCAAAGCGGCCGGCGGGTCAGAAGGCCCTCACCCCCCGCTGTTTGAGCTGCTCCTGCCGCTGGCGCTGCTCCTCCTGCTGGGCTCGGACCATGGCTTCGAGGTTGTCGCAAAAGTAGATCATGATGTGGTACTGGGCTTCGCCGAAAACGTTGGTGCTGACCGTCACCATCAGGACATCGGCGTTCTCCCGCCAAAAGAGGGTGCGGGCGCCGTTTTCCCCCCAGGCGATTTCCTCGGGCTGGCCGTATTTTTCGGTGAGCGCCGTCATGGTTTCCTGGCCCTCCTCGGGCATGTAGATGTTGAAAAGCAGCGGGGTTTGGGTGTGGCCGGAAAAAACCAGGAAGACCTTTTCGAAGGGGGCCTTTTGCCTGCCGGCATGCCGGAACATCAGCTTCTCGGTGGGATGGGCGACGCGTTCGCCGATGGGTGAGTTGAGCCTGCGGTTGAGTTGGTGTAGCTCGGGGAAGTGCTCCTTGAGAAAACCGCGGTAGTTGACCTCCAGGTCGATGATGCTGCGGGTTTCGGTGGCGTAGGGGCCGAGCCGGTCCCTGAGATCGCGCCGGATGGCGTCGTTTAAAACGGTGCTGGCGCCGAGGTTGAAGAAGGTGAAGCCCGCCGGTTCGGTCGCCAGCTGCGGGGGCGCGGAACTGTCGCCGCAGCCGCCCAAAACCGCCGGCAGCAGGCTCAAGGCCAGCAGCAGGAGCAGGGGTGGGGTGCGATCGGGTCGCGTCTTGAAAAAGGTCATCGTTTGCCTCTGCAGTGGTGGGCCGGTTGCGTCCAAGATTTCTGAATTATAACGGAATTTGCCGGGCTTGACAAAAGGTTTTCGTCCGGATTTAACTAATAGGTGCGGCAGCAGTTCCCCCCAAAATCGCCCAGCAAAGAAAGGTTTGCCATGCCCGTCTACGCCTTGGAAGGCATTCGACCCGTCATCGACCCATCGGTTTATTTGGCCCCCAGCGCCGCCGTGATCGGCAACGTGACCCTCGCCGCGCACGCCTCGGTCTGGTTCAACAGCGTCCTCCGCGCCGACTCCGATGCCATCGTCATCGGGCGCGAAACCAACATCCAGGACTTCACCATGTGCCACGTGGACGCCGGGTGTCCGCTGACCATCGGCGACCGCGTGACGGTCGGCCACCACTGCATAATTCACGGCTGCAGCGTGGCCGACGACTGCCTGATCGGCATGGGGGCGATCATCATGAACGGCGCCCGGATCGGGCGCGGCTGCATCGTGGCGGCCGGCAGCGTGATTCTGGAAAATACCGAGATCCCGCCCTTTTCGCTGGTGGCCGGGGTGCCGGGGGCTGTCAAGCGCAGCCTGCAAGCCGACATCATCCCGGTGATCAACGCGTCCGTCGAAATCTACAAGGAGCGCAGCAAGGCCTATCAGACCCCCGGAAACTTCCAGGTCGTGGGGTAACACACACCGCGTCTGTGCGCCCCGGTGCCCCAAACGAAAGCCCGCATCGGTCAGCCGGGCCGATGCGGGCTTTTTGGGTCGTTCAGGAGCCCTTGGGCGACACCTTGGAAAAGCCCGTCAGGCATTTGCCTCGTAGAGATCCGCCAGGGCGCCGAGATGCTGCTTTTCTTCGTTGGCGACCTTAAAGAGAACCTCGCGGGTTTCAGCCACGCCGCTTTTGTCGGCAAAGCGCAGGTAAAGATCCATGGCCTGGGTTTCCAGCATCATCGCCAGGGTCAGCAACTCCGGCAGGGAGTTCAGGTAGGCCGCGTTTTGGGCCAGGAAGGCGTCGATTCCGAAGCCGCCTTCCATAATGCCCGAGAGTCTGTCGGTCTGCAGCAGTCTGCCTTCGGGGTCCCCGGGCGCCATTTGGACATAGAGCCCCATCAGGGCTTGCTGGTGTTTGACTTCGAAGCCGGCCAGGCGCTGCAACAGGTCGATCAGCGGCTGGTCTTGGGCGCGCTCGGCGGCCGCGCTGTAGAACCGGCCTAAACCCTTTTCCATGGCCAGCGCAATGGCGATGATCTCAACTGGGGTCTCGTCGCCGCGGATGAGGTCCAGATTCAGCTCCCGGGGCCCTTCGGCCGTGAACCCCTTCCAGGCCTTGATGCCGCCCTTGAGGTTGAAGACCTCCCCGAACCCCCTGCCGGCCAGCAGTTGGGCGGCCACCCGGCTGCGGCCGCCGATGGCGCAGTAGACGACCACCGGTTTTTGCGGGTCCAGCTGACCAACGGCGGTGTCCAGTTGGGAAAGCGGGATCAGCTTGGCCCCGGGCAGGTGCGACTCACGGTACTCGGAGGGCTGGCGCACGTCCAGCAGGGTGTAGCCGCCCTCTGGTTTTTGGGCCATGAAGGCCTTGAGGTCCTCGGCGCTCCAGGATACCACCGGTGCGAAGAGGGTTTTCAGCAGGGACATGACGGTCTCCGTGGGGTCTACTGGTTGAGTGGAACTTTGATGGGTGTCCCGGAGCCCTTCGGGCTGCTCTGCGCTTCTCGCAGCCGGCGGGCCCTGTGGAACTCGCTTGCGCTCAGACAGCCACAGGGCCTTTATCGCCGGCTGCTGCGATGCTCGGCCCGGGACGACGGGACATAAAACCCCGGCTGCATCAGGCAATGTAAGTCCGGCTGGCGGAAAATGGCTGTTGTGGACCCGGTCCGCGCGGCTAAAAAATCCGTCGCCTGGGGGCCGTAGCCGCCTGCACCGGCGCCAGGGCCCGAAAAAAGGCCGCCACCCGATCGAGGTCCTTGCGTCCCGGCGAGCGTTCCACCCCGGAGCTGACGTCCACGGCATCCGGCCAAGCGCCCGCCACCGCGGCGGCCACGTTCTCCGGCGCGAGGCCGCCGGCGATCACCAGCGGATGGCTTTCGCCCAGGGACCGCGCCGACGACCAGTCCCAGGAGCGGGCGTTGCCGCCGGGCAGCCGGCCGCCGCCGTGCTCCACCAGCAGGGCCACCCCGGGGTAGTCCGCCGCCCGGGAGAGAATCGGCTCCCTCTCCATGAAAAGGGCCTTGAGGACGATCAGCCCCTCCGCCTGGAGGCGGGCAGCCAGCGCCGGCGGCTCCTGACCGTGAAGCTGGACGGCGCACAGCCGGCAGTAGGCCACCCGGTCCATGATGGTGTCGAAGGTTGCGTTGACGAAAACCCCGGTCGGCGCCACCGGCGGCGGCAGCGCAAGGGCGATCTGACGGGCCTGGGCGCGGGTGATGCTGCGGGGGCTGGGGGGGTAGAAGACCAGGCCGATCGCAGCCGCTCCGGCGGCCGCGCAGGCTGCGGCCTCGTCGGTGCGGGTCAGGCCGCAGACCTTGACCTGCGGCCGTTCGCCTTCCGGCGCCGAGCCGGTCATGGCCCCACCCCACGCAGGGACCGGAGCAGTGCCGCCGGGTCCGGGGCGCGCACGAGGCTTTCGCCGATGAGGAAATTGTGGATTCCGGCCGCCTGCAGGCGCTGGATATCCGCCCGCGAGCGGATGCCGCTCTCGGCCACGGCGCGCTGCCCGGGGCCGAGATGGGCGGCCATCCGCAGCGTGGTTTCCAGAGAGGTTTCAAAGGTCTTCAGGTTGCGGTTGTTGATTCCCACCAGGCAGGCGCCGCAGGCCAGCGCCGTTTGCATCTCCTCGGGGGTGTGGGTTTCCACCAGGGCCGAGAGGCCCAACTCGCGGGTGAGCGCCAGGTAGTCGCGCAGCTGGGAGGGCGCCAGAATCCTTACGATCAAAAGCACCGCATCGGCCCCGGCGGCGGCCGCCTCACAGATCTGGTAGGCCGAGATGGTGAAATCCTTGCGCAGCACCGGTAGGTCAACGGCGGCGCGTGCCGCCCGCAGGTCCTCCAGGCTGCCCTTGAAATAGGGGCCGTCGGTGAGCACCGAAAGGGCCGCGGCCCCCCCGGCGGCGTAGGCCCGGGCCTGGGCGGCGGCGTCCAGGTCGGCGCAGATGACGCCCTTGGAGGGTGAGGCGCGCTTGATTTCGGCGATGATGTTGGGGCTGCCGGCCGGGGATTGGGCCAGGGCGTCAAAAAATGGGCGGATGTCGCGGCGCCCGGTCGCCTGCATGCGCAGCCCGGTTTCGGGCACCTTGCGGGCGGCGGCGTCCACCTCGGCCCGCTTGGTTTGGACGATGCGCTCCAGAATGTCCATGGCTTCAACCGTTCTCCCGGGAGAAGCGCACCAGCGCCTCAAGCTTGGCGGCGGCCGCGCCGCTGTCCAGGGCCGACTCGGCCAGGCCCAGCCCTTCGGCCAGGCTGGCGGCTTTGCCGGCGGCCATCAGGGCGGCTGCGGCGTTGATCAGGACCACATTGCACCGCGGGCCCTTTTCACCGGCCAGGATTTTGCGGGTGATCTCGGCGTTGGTGGCGGCGTCCCCGCCGGCCATGGTTGCGGGGTCCGCCAGGCTGCCGAAAAACTGCTCGGGGTGAAGGTCGTAGGTGGTCACTAACCCGTCGCGGAGTTCCGCCACGCGGGTTGGGGAGCAGACCGAGATCTCGTCCAGGCCGTCGTGGCCGTGGACCACCAGGGCCCGCCGGCCGCCCAAAAGCTTCAGGGCGTTGGCGAACATCTCGGTCAGGGGCCGCGCGTAGACCCCCAAGAGCTGGCAGTTGGCGCCGGCCGGGTTGGTCAGCGGGCCCAGCATGTTGAAGATGCTGCGGATCGCCACCTCCTTGCGGGCCTTGGCGGCGTGGCGCATGGCGCTGTGGTAGAGGGGGGCGAAGAGAAAACCGATGCCCAGCTCAAAAATGGCCTCTTCGACCAGCTCGGGGTCGGTGTTTAAGTTGACCCCAAGGGCCTCCAGCAGGTCGGCGCTGCCGCATTGGCTGGAGATCGAGCGGTTGCCGTGCTTGGCCACCGTGACCCCGCAACCGGCCACGACGAAGGCGGTGGTGGTGGAGATGTTGAAGGTTTGGGCGCCGTCGCCGCCCGTGCCGCAGGTGTCCACCACCACGTCGCCGGGGGTCTGGATGCGATGGGCCTTGCGGCGCATGGCCTGGGCCGCCCCGGCGAGCTCCTCGAAGGTTTCGCCCTTGGTGGCCAGCGCTCCCATCAGAGCGCCGATCTGGGCGTCGGTGGCCTCGCCGGAGAGCACATGGTCGATCATGGCGCCCATTTCAACGGCGGTCAGGTCGCGGCCCTGGACGATTTTATTCAGATTGTCACGAAACATGCCTAATTCTCCTCCCTGGCAGCAGCCGGGGTGCCGGCTTTGGCGGGGTTGGTGGATTTCAGAAAATTGCGCAGCAGGCGCTTGCCCACCGGGGTCATGATGGATTCGGGGTGAAACTGGATCCCTTCGGTGGGGTGCGCGCAGTGGCGGATGCCCATGATCTCCCCATCGTCGGCCTCGGAGGTGACCGCCAGGCAGCCGGGCAGATGCGCCCGCGAGACCGCCAGCGAGTGGTAGCGCATGGCCTGGAAGGGCTTCGCGATGCCGCTGTAGATGGCCCGCCCGTCGGCGGACACCATGGAGGTCTTGCCGTGCATCAGGCGTTTGGCCCCCACCACCACGCCGCCGAAGGCCGCCGCGATGGCCTGGTGGCCGAGGCAGACCCCCAAAAGCGGCACCTCGCCGGAGAACTCGCGGATCACCGCCAGCGAGATGCCGGCGGTCTCCGGGCGCCCGGGCCCCGGCGAGATGACGATCCCCGCGGGCGCAAGCTCGCGCAGCTGCGCCACGCTTACGGCGTCGTTGCGGACCACGGTGACCGCGGCGCCCAGCTGCATGAGGTATTGGACCAGATTATAGGTGAAGGAATCGTAGTTGTCGATCATCACGATCATGTTGCGCTCCTCCCGCTGAAATCGGCTTGGCGGGTGACCAGCTCCAGGGCTTTCTGGATGGCCATGGCCTTGTTGACGGTTTCCCGGCGCTCGCGCTCGGGGTCGGAGTCGGCCACCAGGCCGGCGCCGGCACGGACCGTCAGGCGTCCGTTTTCGACGCAGGCCGTCCGGATGGTGATGGCCAGATCCATGTTGCCGTGAAACGAGATGTAGCCCACCGCCCCGCCGTAGGGGCCGCGGGGGGTTTCCTCCAGCTCGGCGATAATTTCCATGGCCCGGATTTTGGGTGCCCCGGAAAGGGTGCCGGCCGGAAACGTCGCCCGCAGCAGGTCCCAGACGTCACAGTCCGGCTTGAGGTCGCAGCGGATGTTGGAGACCAGGTGCATCACGTGGGAGTAGCGCTCCACCAGCATCAGATCCGTCACCTGAACGCTGCCCACCTCGGCCACCCGGCCCAGGTCGTTGCGCCCCAGGTCCACCAACATGAGGTGCTCGGCGCGCTCCTTTTCATCCTGGAGCAGTTCGTCGGCCAGCGCGCGGTCCTCCTGTTCACTGGCGCCGCGGGGGCGCGTGCCGGCGATCGGGCGCAGGGTGGCGATGCCGTTTTCCAGGCGCACCATGGTTTCTGGTGATGAGCCCACCAGGGCGATGTCGTCCAGCTGGAGGAAATAGAGGTAGGGCGAGGGGTTGATGAAGCGCTGGGCCCGGTAGAGAGACCAGAGATCCGGCGGGTTGGGGCAGACGAACGGTTGGGAGACCACGGCTTGGATGATGTCCCCGGCCGTGATGTAGGCCTTGGTGCGCACGACCCGCTGGCGGTAGGCTTCCGGCGGGTGAACAGCCGCCAGCTGAAACCGAGCGCTCGCGGGCGCCGCCTCCACCGCCGGCCGTGCCAGCAGACCCAACAGCGCCCGGAGCCCTTCGATGGCCGCGGCATAGGCGTCATCGACGTTATGCGCGCCATCGGGAAAGGTGATCTTAACGGCCAGCAGGGTGTGCCGGATGTTGTCGAAGATCAGCAGCTCATCGGGCACGATGAACTGCGCCAGCGGGGTCTCGGGGGGCAGTTTGTTGGGGATTTTTTCGAAAAACGACACCATTTCATAGGTTAGATAGCCCACCAGGCCGCCCCAGAAGCGGGGCAATTCGGGTATCTCGGGCGGCCGGAAGCCGGTCATGAAGGCCCTCAGAACCGCCAGTGGATCCCCGTCGTGGGGCAGCCGGCGCTGGGTTCCGTTTTCCCGGATCTCCACCGCGTCCCGGAAAACCTTGAGATGCGCCCGGGCCGAGGTTCCCAGAAAGCTGTAGCGGCCCCAGCGCTCGCCGCCCTCGACGCTTTCAAAGAGAAACACCGGCCGGCCGCCGGCGCGCAGCTTGCCCAGGAGGCTGACGGGGGTTTCGGTGTCGGCCAGGATTTCGATGCACACCGGCACGACGTTGTGGTCTGCGGCCAGCTGCCGGTAGGCATCGGGTTCTGGAAACTGTCTGATCTGCATCCGCTGCGTCCTTTCAGGTGATTTAAAAAGCTCTCGGTGCGGGGCCGCGGCTTCGGACCAAAAAAAACCGCGGCCTCCAGGAGGGTGCCGCGGTTTTGGGTGGTTATCGGTCAGGATCGTTCAGGCTGAGACGAAAACGTCGGCACACCTCCAGTGGGGGATGCGCCACCATCCGCACGGAACCTGGCGGTTGTCGAAAATTGAATAGGGGTGAAGGGATTTCACGTTCATGGGCCTGTCATTTAAAAAAAAATTGACTGAACTCTGCGGTATCCCGCGGTCTTTGTCAAGCGATTTTTGACTTGCCGCCTTCAGCATCAAACGCGTGAGACAGGGCAGGAGCCCCGTGCCCCGCTTTGCGCCCGATCTCAGGGCTCTCTGGCCAGATGCCGGATTTGGTCCAGCCAGTCGTCGCCGCCGGACGGCGCGCCGTTGTCGGCGGCGGATATGTGTCGTTTGGGCAGCACCACCCGGAAGCGGGCCCCGGCCCCCAAACGGCTTTCCACCGTGATGCGGCCGCCAAGCTTTTCGACGATCCCGCGGGTGACGAAGAGCCCCAGGCCGGTGCCCTCGCCGGGGGGTTTGGTGCTGAAGAAAGGCTCGAAGATCTTGTTCAGGTTCTCCTTGGGGATGCCCTTGCCGGTGTCGGCGATCTCCAGGGCGACGCCCTCGCCGTGGGCCTGCAGACGCACGTCGATGCGGCCCCCGTCGGCGCTGGCCTGGACGGCATTGGAGAGCAGGTTGATCAGCACCTGGCGCAGCTGGTAGGGGTCGCTCCAGATGGTTTCCGCCTCGGGGGCGATCTCGCGCTGGACGCTGACGTTGCGGTTGGCGATCTCGCGGTGGAGCAGTTCCAGGGTTTCCGCCACCAGGGAGGGCAGATGGACCTCCACCACCGCTGCCTCCTGCCGCTGGACCGAGCCCAGCAGCTGGTGGGTGATGCGCCGGGCGCGTTCGATGGCGTTTTCGATCTTGCCGATGGCTTTTTCGAGGTCCTCCCTGCGCGGAATGTCAGTCATCTGAGGGTTTTTGAGAATCAGCCGCATCCAGCCGGCCGATTCCTTGATGATCGCCAGCGGGTTGTTGATCTCATGGGCCACCCCGGTGGCCAGGGTCCCCAGCGAGGCCAGGCGCTCGGTGGCGATCATCTGCTGTTCCATCCGCGCCCGGTAGGCGGCCTCGCGTTTTTTTTCGGCGGCCCGCAGGATCTTGTCGTGGGCCTGATGGATTTTGCTGACCAGCTGCTCCAGTTCGATCGGTTTGGTGAGATAGTCGAAGGCCCCCGACTTGATCCCGGCCACCCCGTCGGGGGTGGTGGCGTGGCCGGTCAGGAGAATCACCTCGGTTTCCGGGTATTTTTCCTTGATCCGCCCCAGGACCTCGATCCCGTTCATGCCGGGCATTTTCACGTCCAGCACGACCACATCCATGGGCTGCTCGGCCAGCAGCCGCAGACACTCCTCGCCGGTGGCAGCCTCCGCCGGCGTTATTCCGCGTTTGGTGAGCCGGCGCGCGATGGCGCGGCGGAAGTCGGCTTCGTCGTCAACCAGCAGCAGTCGGATGGGAGCCATGGGTGCCTCGGGTGTTGGGGCGTGGCAGCGCCGGAATCGGGCCTGGCAGGCAAACCCTCACGCTCCCGCCGGTGGGGTGCGGCGGGCGGCCCAGGCCTTGGCAATTTTTTCCAGCAGATCATCGAGCTCGCAGGGTTTGGTGAGGTAGTCGAACGCCCCCTCCTGCATGCCCTGCTGAGCGGCGGTTGCCGACCCGTGGCCGGTCAGCATGATCACGGCCAGCTCGGGAGCCATCTTTTTGAAGATCCGCAGCACCTCGATCCCGTCCATGTCCTCCATCTTGAGGTCCAACACGGCGACATCGAAATCGTTGCGGCGCAGCAGCTGGATCCCCTCGGCGCCCGAATAGGCCTTGGTGACCTTGACCTTGCGCCGCTGCAGGCGGTTGGCGAGAACGTCGACGTAGCTTTTCTCGTCATCGACGATCAGCAGCCGGATATTTTCGAGCTGAAACGATTGCATGGTGCAGAAACCCCCGCCTACGTGCGGCGCGATGTGATCTCCTTGATCCGAGCCTCGATGATCTTCTCCTCGTGCTGGCGCTTTTTGGCGGCCGCCTGCTCCACCTTGCTCAGCAGCAGGTCGATGTCGCAGGGTTTCATCAGATAGTCGTAGGCGCCCAGCTTCATCCCCTCGATGGCGGTTTCCACCGTGGCATGTCCGGTGAGCATGATGACCTCCAGCAGAGGTGCCACCTTCTTGATCTCCCGCAGGGTCTCGATGCCGTCCATGCCGGGCATTTTGACATCCAGAATGACCACCTCCAGATTGCCGAACTTTTTGACCTGCTCCAGGGCTTCCGGGCCGCTGGCGGCGGCTTCGATGTTGAGGTTGCGCTTGGTGAGACGCTTGGTCATCGTCTCCACGAAACCGGTTTCGTCATCGACCAACAACACATTCGCAAGTGTCATAGCATTATCTCCTTTGGACTGCCGCACTGACGGTGCGCCTGCACCGGGTCATGCCGCGGGTTGGGCCGGGCCTTCGGACTGGGGCTGGACCGGCAGCTGGATGCGGAAGGTCGTACCCATGTCCACAACACTGTTGACGTCGATTTCACCGCCCATTTTCTTGATGATCCCGTAGCAGATCGAAAGCCCCAGGCCAGTACCCTTGCCCACCGGTTTGGTGGTGAAAAACGGGTCGAAAATGCGGCCCAGGTTCGCCCGCGGGATGCCGGGTCCGGTGTCGGCGAATTCGACCATAATCTTGTC
>Ga0272444_10004164_pt1 | contig 12813 bp, 12 predicted proteins | sample SSMForm13_FD_201033 | JGI IMG/M metagenome (GOLD analysis project Ga0272444, IMG submission 201033) | Marine sediment archaeal communities from Little Sippewissett salt marsh, Falmouth, MA, United States - SSM-Form-13 | ecosystem: Environmental > Aquatic > Marine > Wetlands > Sediment ...
GATGGTGCGCACCTCGGTCGATCACGGCACCGCGCTGGAACTGGCAGGCAGCGGCAAGGCGCATGCCGGCAGCCTGGTTGCCGCGATCGAGCAGGCCATCGCGATGACTGGTGGTTGACCGAAAGGTAGCAGCGGCCTACTATGCGCAGCCCTTACCGGGCGCGTAGCTCAGCGGGAGAGCACTGCCTTCACACGGCAGGGGTCACAGGTTCAATCCCTGTCGCGCCCACCAATAAAAACAAAGGCCTAGGAGAAATCCCAGGCCTTTTTCTTTGACCAGCAACCGCTCGTAAATTTCTGCTAAATTTATCTACCATAGCCTCCCCATACACGAAACCCTTCCAACGAAACGCCAAAAAAGCAGGCGCGACAAGGAAATAGAGTCAGAATTTTTTACATTCATGACTGTCGAAATGTGATGCAAATCACATAAACACCTGATTTTCATAACGCGAAATTAATTGGCGCTAATATTGCTGTTTGATTGTGATTGCCGTTTTTTGACCAAGTATCCGACACCCCCTCTTACTTAGAGGCCATTCCTGCCGATAAGGAATGAACCACGGCAATTAAGGTGCCCAAGACATGCCTACAAGATTCAACGAAACAAAAGCAGCTGAACTCGCCGCTTACTTTCTCCAGAAAAGCGGGGGAGAGATGTTTTTGTTGAAGCTGCTCAAACTTCTCTACATCGCGGAACGTGAAAGCATTCGAGAAACAGGGCGCTCCATCACTTGCGACCGTTTCGTGTCCATGGACCACGGCCCTGTTTTAAGCCGCACCCTCAACCTGATGAATGGCACGGTCCAAGGGGGCGGTTCGTGGACAGCTATGATCGCACCACGCAATGGCCACAAGCTCAGCATCACCGATGAATCTGAGGTCGCCTTTGACGAGCTCTCGGAAAGAGAGTTAGAGATTGCCGATCGAGTTTTTGAGAAGTACGGCCACGTTCCTCGCTTCGAACTGGCCGACCTGACTCATCAGTTCGGCGAGTGGCATGACCCAAAAGGATCGAGTATTCCAATCGAGTTTGAAGAAATACTCACAGCTGTTGGCTACGACTCCGACGAGATTGATGCCCTCAGGGAAGAATTGTCGGAGCAACGCGCGATGGATGCATATCTAGAGGCAGTGTGACAGCAAAAATCGGCCAACGCAGCACCATCTACGCGGACATCCCAGGAGGCACGAAACCCCACCTTTTCGTCTGCCTCACTGAAGCATTCGGGAATCCCGAAAAAGTGGTCTTGGTAAATTTAAGTTCGGCCCGCGGCTATCGGTTCGAAGATCACACAGTAGTCCTCGAACCCGGAGACCATCCGTACATCAAGCACAAATCATATGTAGCTTTCGGCTATGCTCGAAAAGCTCTCGTCGAAAAGCTCAACAGCCGCATAACTGAAGGAAGTGCTGAGCTAAGAGAGGAAGTTTCGGAAGAAGTTTTTGAGCGTATACTCGACGGACTGCGCAAGTCAGTGGAGGTCCCTGTAGCTATAAAACGAGAATGTAGGCAGCAGGGGCTTATTCGCTAAGTCACCGAATCGACTCTTCCCTCCTCACCCCAACATCCTCCGACACCTCAAAACGCAGCGGAGAGCTTTGCCCCACCGCAGCGGTGGCAAATTTGATTTATGCGCCTTTTTCACCCTTTCCACTGAGGCGAGACTCTAGAGTCTTAGCCACCTTCACGAGTTCGCCACTGCAACTCTTCGCAGATGATCCTCACTTCATCCGGCGCGTTGATTGCGACCTTCACGCGGGAGTCGGCCAATTTGCTGATAGCGACGATGATCCGCCCACCGTCGGGCAATTCCATAACGATTCGGTCGTCTAACTGGCGTTCGAGTACAAGCATCCTTGCTCCTTGCCTTGCTTCGGCTTTTGTCTCGTCGAATTCGACGATTCTGAAACTTTAAACGGTCCCACCCGGTCAAGCTAGGTACAGTGCGACACCCTCGCATGGAAAGCGACCGATGCACACGAGGATGCGCCGGGACTGTCAGCGTTGGGCGCAGGGTGTCGCCCCTCTACTTACCCATTCCGATGCAACAAAACCCACGCCCAGACGCTTGGATGGCCTTTCCCGCGCTATTTGGCAACCGCCCGGAGGCACCCAGCGAAGTGACTGAGGTTTCTGATGAAGGTTTCGAGGCCGGCCTGATCCAGGCAACCTGTCAGGTAGATCGCTTCGGCTTCGAGTTGATCAGCGAGGTCCAGCAACAGTTCTCGAAGCGTTCTTCCGTCCGGTTCGCACTGCCTGTATGCCGATTCCGACTGCCGCACCATTGCGAGGACGTTTTGAGCCGGAAATAGAGAGATTACTTTGCTGTGACCTGACATCGTGAAGGCTCCTGTTCGATGATGTCAGTCTATGACAAAACACCTGACATTTAAGTCGCATTCTTCGGGCCAGGCCAGGGTATACATGAAAAATGCTCTAGCGCTAAACCTCAGTCTGCCTTCTTGCTGCCGACCAAGAACCCAGGGACAATGAAAAAAATGCCGCCACAATCAGTGGGGGCACTGTGGATCGCATAAAATATCAAGATTCTAGAGATGGCGCTTCGACGCCTGCCTATCGATCAAACCGAGGAGAACCACAAAGTGGCCAAACACTTTGGCAACCAAGTTTTCTCGTTACTCCTCGTTGACTGTATTGATGTACGAGAGTTGGCGCCTTTTAGAAAGTGTGTCAAACACGTAGACTCGTCAAATCGATTCATCAAATATTGACTACTCAACGATCTTTTCAGTCTTGCAATGCCTCAATCCCCCGAACTTGCCGGCGGTGAGGGCTTCACCTTTGAGGGAGACGTAGCTGCGTTCTATCTCAGCGCCCTGCTGGCCGAAGCATACGCACCTGGCATCGATGGTCGAACCGTTGTCCGAGTTTCGGTTCAGCAGCGTGACTTCGGTGAACCGCTCGATGATGTCATCGTCGATTTCGAAGACGCCGCGAAAGAAAAAGCACGCCTTAGCTTGCAAGTAAAACGCTCGCTGACGATCAGCAAGGCAAGAACAAACAAAGACTTTCGTGACATCATTCGAGACAGTTGGGCAACCCTTAAAAAACCTGACTTTCGCATCAATCTAGACCGATACGGAGCAGCGGTCGGGACAATCTCCGCTTCGAAAGAGCGTCTGCTCAAAACCCTTTGCGATTGGGCCCGAGAAAGTCTAGAGACTAGCCATTTTGACGCTCGTTTCGCGAACGACGGTATTGCGGGCGAGCATATCAAAGTGGTCAAGCGCGATATCGCTGATCTACTGGAAGAAACAAAAGGAGCACCGTGCACGAGTGAAGAAATACATCAATTTCTCGCGCACTTCGTGCTCATCCAGTTCGATTTCCTTCGAGAAGGCGCAACCGACCCGTCGGAAGCAATTGCTCGCATCCGAGATTGCCTAGCTCCCAATGACGTAGCCAAGGCCCCTCTCGTCTGGGCAAGAATCGTTCAACTGGCCCGCACATCAGCCGGCACATCAGGCCAGTTTGATCGCGTACGTCTAGTGCGCTCGATCACTTCTGTCGCACGCCTAAGAGGCTCGACATCTTTGGGCCCTGACCTCATCAAATTGACGGATCTCGCAAAAAGCTACGCGAATCTCATACCGGACGATGTCGGCGGGACAAAGCTCGACCGAAACTCAATCCTAGAGAACTTGGATACAAAGCTCACCACCGCCCGCGTCGTCGAAGTTCGCGGCCTCCCGGGAAGTGGCAAATCAGTAGTGGTGAAGCTTATGGTACAGCGTGCATTAGAAAGCGGGCCTACCCTCTTTCTTAAAGCTGAACAGCTCGAAGGGACCAATTGGATCAGCTACGCAGTCTCGCAAGGATTATCAGGTGCCTCCCTAGAGCAACTTCTCGTTGAGGTCGGACGCGTCGGCACCCCCATTCTTTTCATCGATGCGATTGATCGCATCGAGAAACAATACCAGCCAATCGTCATCGACTTGATCCGCACCATCGTGGATTCTCCCCTGCTCGATAACTGGCGAGTCATAGCCTCCCTTCGCGACACAGGGATCGAAGTGCTTCGCAATTGGTTAGGTGAACTGCTTGACGTCCTGAAGGTCGAGACACTTAGTATCGACAAGTTGAGCGACGAAGAAGCCGAGACGCTGGCAAAAGCAAAACCACACCTGAGGCCACTTCTGTTTGGTTCAATCCCAGTACAAGAGATTGTCAGACGACCTTTTTTTGCGAAGGTGCTCAACCAGCACTTTACAGCCGCCTCCAGCTCCTCGACATTTGCTCCCCAATCTGAAGTCGATCTGATCGAGAATTGGTGGCGGCAAGGCGGGTACAATGAGGTAGGCCAAAGCGCGCTTGAACGTCAGCGCACGCTGCTGGACTTGGCACGTATTCGCGCCAAGCAGCTCAACCAGCCGATTGCTCTTAGCCAACTCTCGTCAATCAAACACATCGATGACCTGAGATCGGACGGGATAATCCAAAATGCCCGCGAAGGAGTCTCTGTTCGCTTTGCTCACGATATCTTTTTTGAATGGGCGTTCTTCCATGTCCTAGCCGATCGTGGCCCACAATGGATGGATGAGATCAAGGCCTGCGGCGAGCCACCGGCAGTCGCGCGTGTCGTCGAACTCGCTTCTCAATGGGAATATGCGCAGGGATCCGACTGGACGGCGTACCTCGCCCAAACCGAGGATTCCAATCTTAGATCACAATGGGTGCGAGCGTGGCTCGTTGGCCCCCTCGGAACTGCAAAGTTCGAGTTTGATGAGGAACAATTCGCGACAGCCGTCTTTGCTGACGACTTCCGCCGTTTCAGGAAGACACTTGTCTGGTTTCAGGCTGAGAAAACCACCCCGAACGAAAACATTCTCGCAATCGAGCTCCCAACAGAGGAACGCCAACGATTCGCTGATCTTCTCGGTTGGCCTTCTGACTTTCCCGCGTGGCGTCGTCTAATCAACTTCATCCTTGGGCGAATTTCAGAAATTCCCCAGAGATTTTATCCAGAAATCGTAGCCATTTTTGAGGTCTGGCAGAATGCCTTAGCCAACCTGCGGAACCCAACTTCTCACGCTCTTCTGCAACAATGTGCCACTTGGCTCGCCGCCGTAGATGCGATTGACACCTCTGATCGGCCCGACGAAAAATCGGCATTCTGGAGCAAAGTGCCAGGTTTGGGCGAGTTTGGCAAAAACCTGAGCCAGCTCATCTTAAGATCGTCGAGCGCCGAATCAGGATTTGCAGCTGACTATTTGCAGCGATTTGCCACCTCCGAGAGCATCCCTGGAGATACATTTCATGGCGTTGTCAGCTACTCGCATATCCTCGCCCAATCGCTCCCTAGTTCGCTCGTCGAGTTTTCACTTACTTATCTGCGAAGCGAGCTTCCAGACGAGCAAGTTGCCCGCGAAAAGCAGCATCTCAATGATGAGTCCGAGTGGCGAAAAGCAGTTCTGGCCAAACCGAAATCTGAACGCACTCCTCAAGAACAACGGCTTCTTTCGTTCCCGACTTATTTGCACTCAATAGGCGATTTCAGTTCGCACGATTGGGAAACGCTTTCAATCGATGACGATCGCCAAAGCTTCTGGCCTCCTTCGCCCCTTAGAGAACCATTCCACTCCCTTTTCCAGTCATCGCCCAGCGAGGCACTGCGACTACTTCGGGGACTCTGCAATCATGCGATGACCGCTTGGCGACAGCTACACCAACACTCACACGACCGTGACCGCACCCCGATACCGCTCGAATTGACATTCCCTTGGGGCACTCAAAGGTTCTGGGGTACCGAGCAGGAGTATCGTTGGTTTAGATCAACAATGGCCCCGAATGCCATCAGCTGTGGCCTTCTTGCGCTTGAGGAGTGGTGTTTTGCCGAGCTTGAACGTAACCACGACGTTGATGATTTAATCCAAAAAATTGTCGAGGGGAACGAGTGTATTGCCATTTTGGGTATTGCATCGATGCTGGCACTCCACACCGAGACAGTTTCCGCAGCGACCTTGCCGCTCTTTACCTCCCAGCGCTTATTAGCGGCAGACCATCATCGAATGATGCAAGACTTCTCATCATCGGCAAGCCTCATTGGTTTCGACCACACCACTGATAAGTCTCACATTGAGGCAGTAAAACGAGCTAACGCGCGGCCGGTCCGCAAGAGGAATCTAAAATGGATGGTGCCGAGCTTTGTCTTCGCGCCAAGCCCGATCGGTGACCGAGCACGCGACTCCACCCTCAACTTCAAGAACGATCTGCCATATCTATACGAAGAGCATCGCGATATTCCAGAGATACGAGCCGAGCTCACGGCGCAGGCCCTTCAATATGCTGAGTTAGCGGACCCGGACAACTATCAGGCCTATCACACTGAAGAGGGGTCTGACAAAATCGCGGTTGTCCATGTCAGCCCGTCGGCCACGACGCCTGAAAATGTCGCTAAGACTGAAGAGGCCCATAAATACCTTTTGGAACAAGACCTTTGGATGTGGGCATCCGAGTCTTTCGAAAAGGAGGCAATTAGCGACCGCTACACCGTTAAAGATGCTATCGCAATAGCCAAAGAATCTGATGACAATGCCTTATTCGAGCAACCATACGAACCGAATGAGGAAGTGGAACAGCGGTTTGGAATGCGTCGGGGGGCAGTCGCCGCAACTGCAGCCATCGCTCTTACTTTCCGAGAGAATCAGACACAAAAAGATCTTCAATGGGCTTGGGATGTATTAAGGCGAGCTATCCGTCTGCCAGAGAAACGCGACCTAATGTGGTTGCCCAGTTCCAACATCCCATGGCACCAAGCGATCTTCGTAGCGCGAGGCCTTGCAGGTGATATTCGTGAGGGCACCGCAACGCGCAGTACCGCGCACAATCTCCTAGCGCTGGTTAGCCACCCACTTGAGGTCGTTTCACTGGCCGCGCTAGAAGAGGCTTGCAAGCTTTGGTCTACGGACGCCAAGTTAGCTTGGGCCGCATTGATTTTGGCATTTTCGTTATGTCACGTGCCTCCTCGGCCACGAGGTCAGGCCCGTAAACATGGCGAGCCGTACCACTCGTCAAGTGAAGTGGAAACTGCGGTTGATGCAGCGCTTTCGATTTATGAGAAGGGAACTGGATGGCCCCCCCTCCCCTTGCCTCCCCCAGCTTGGGTGCAAATCGAATTTGATGACGGTCGTGCCCGGCATAGAAGCCATGAAGATTACGACTCGAATGATCTTGTCGACTCGGAAGAGAAGTGGGTTGAACCTGACGTTTTCTGGCGCTCAGAGCATGCCGCGAACATACTTGAACGCATTCCCTTCGACGAAGTCCTAAGCAGTAGTGCGAAGACAGCGCTCCTCGACTTCCTCACCGGTGTTCTGGAATGGACCAATCAAAAAAATTCGCCACCTTGGGTTCAATCAGGCCGCCGAAACCGTCCCTCGACGAGGTTATTTGAATGGACCCACATCCTCGGCTCAAGGCTCGGCCGAATTGCCGGACTTTTCCCACTTAAAGACTTTCAGGCCCGCTTCCTCGAACCAATCTTGAGTCTCGAGGACGATAATTGCTGGGCACTCCTCTCTCCATTCACAAGGTCCTACATCTGCACCTATTTGTACGATGCCCCAACAGTTCCGCAGGACGCAGTCGCGACGCTGGAACTTTGTCTTGAACGGTTTCTGCAATCTTCAACTTTCAAGCGCGACGCTTACTGGAGCGGAGAATTCTCGGGACTCGATCAGCCCGAGATTGTTAGCACATTGATGTTTGTCTCAATTGAACACGCCGATCTGGCCGCTCGCTATGTGAATGGCGACTGGTCCGAAATAAGACGTATCCTGCCTCTGATTGATCGTTTCGTTCGCGCTGGCGGATGGATGGATTATGTGATGGGCTCGTTTTTGACCCTTTGTGAGCGAGCCAGAACCCACTACCCAGCCGAAACCTTCGCGGACCAAGTGCTGGCGATAATCAGCGATGGACCTGAAAACCTAAAGGGTTGGCACGGAACGTTTTTGCCGGCGCGCATCGCGGAACTGGTGCAACACTTTGCACATCGTGACACTCCGCTGGAAGCCGACCTAGCCCGAGATTTTCTCCAAATCCTCGACATATTGGTCGACATGGGCGACCGGCGCAGCGCGGCACTTCAACTCAGTGAGACGTTCCGCGAGATTCAATTGCCTTCCTAGTTCAAGATGCCTTTTCCCTGTCGTTTCTCAGACGGCTTATGGCCGTATTGCCGCCAAAGAATAGCCTCGCATACGACTAGATTGTCGAAGATCGAAACAACAACCTAGTAGTTCACCAAAAATTCATCCACACGCCGGGAGTCCCCGCCCCCGGTTGAGGCCGAAAACTCGGGGAGGGACCCGCGATTGCAGACGCGACGCACACTAGGAAGCCCGCAGCACATCGAGCACTGACACCCATTGGTCCGAGTGACGCCAAGGCAGCGCGCCTGTCTCATGGTTGGGGATTCGTTGCTTGCCTTGTGGCTCAAACCACAGTGCGACAGTTCTTTGTCATGCGCTGAGCGCTGGTCTGCCCTGCCCTTACTCGGACGTTCCGCCAGTCCCGGACACCGGGACACCCCTATATAGGGGGGTGTCCGGTGCTGTCCGGACGGACAATGACGACTGTCCGCCACTGTCCGGGCTGTCCGATTCAATCGATCAGCAGCCATGCCCAATCCTCGTAGACCTGAATATGTTGTTTGTTTTTCAGGTCTTCGATAGCGCGGCGGAACTGTCGATCGATACTGTCCGGTTTGTCCGCCTTGCCCGAATAGCGCTGTCCGAAGCGTGTCCGGATATGGCTGATTCTGGCCGCGTACTGTCCGCCCTTTATTCGGTTACTTGGAACGCTTCGAACTTCTACCGGGGGAAGTTCTTTGGTTTCGCCCATGACCTCCTTCATCGTCTTCAATAACGACTCCCCGGACGGGCTAGGCTTAGGTCTGCCCGGTTGCTTCGGAACAGCATCTCGGTCCCACTTAGGGACGCAGGTAGTCACAGGGTTATTGTCCAGATCGCGCCCCACCTCGACTTGCACCAGGCGAAAGGCGAACTCGTCACCAATTGCCCAATCCCGCTGTTTCGTGATCTTGGCGACGTGTAGCCCGTCGGGTTGTGCCGAAACTTCGATCTCGGTATCAGTAGCAGCCCGAAGCGAAGAATGCCCCCTCGCCCCTGCTGCCGTGTTCTTCCCGCTGTGGTGGATGAAATGAACCGCTGCGCTGCATTCGTGGCGAATCATGTCCGCACAGTGAATCAATGTGCCCATATCGTCGGGCATGTTTTCGTTACCGCCAGACATTGCCCGAGCGAGTGTGTCAATTGTCACTTTTCCAACGGGGCAGCCGGTCTGATCTTCAGTTCGCTTTATGAAGTCGATTAAGGGCAAAGTGTCTGAATGATCGCCGAACAACCTTATCGGGTACGGCATCAATGCGAACGATGGTTCTGCCTCTGGGATCAGGTGCGCGCAGTACGCAAACACCCGATTCTGCACGCTGTGCGGCCCCTCAGCGGCCACATACACGACCGTTGTCTTCTGTGTAGGTCGATCGAACCACGGCGCCCCTGAGGCGATACGAAGGTCCTGATCGAGCACATTGAACGTTTTCCCGCTGTTTGACTCGCCGTAAGTCACGATCAGTGATTCCGGCTTGAAGACACGGTCCATCATCGCTGATGTGTCCAGTTGCGGACGCGTGTCCACTGCCCATATCAGGGGATAGCCGTCGTCTTGTTCGCCCTCGGTCTTAAAATCGCGAACCGTCATGCCGCGTGCCCCGCCTGGATATAGGACAGGTCCGCAGCGAGGTCGTAAACGCGGGCGACACCCGATCCCAGGATTTCGCGCGCGACGCTTTCCAATTGCCCACCATCGACGGAACCGCACCGAACAAGCGCGACGGGTTCGGGGCTTTCCTTGAGAATTGTCCATTCGATCGATGTCGGATCAATTTCATCCGGCAACGTGACAAAGACGCGATGCCAGCGCTTTTCCCATGTCTTGGCGACAGTCCAGGCGTCCGACCCAATCAACACCCAAGAGGTGGCATTTCGGTTGCGCTGGTCTGCTCGTCGCTGCCGGTATAGCCGGGCGAATGGCGGCGGCTTTCGCATGTCGCCACCTCACACACTGCGCATTGAGGGTAGAACCAGAAAATCGAGCCAGCGGATATGGTGGCGGGCCAAGTCTTCAACCCCGGGCGGCAAACCCTCGGCCGAAGCGATCGACTGAAGATCGTCGACCAAGTCCGCGAAGAAAATCGACAAATCGTTGGCCGCTGAATCCTCACCTGCACTTTCCTGTCCTTCCGGCAACAGGCCCGAGTGAAGCAGTTGCATTAAAAAGCGCGCATGATGCCCGCCCCATTCCCGGGCGAGTTGCGGCACCTCTGGCTTCTGGCAAAGCAGAACCAGCTCGTTGAGTTGGACTTTTAAGGCCGCACGCGTCGGGGTGTATTGGCCGGGGCGATTCATGCTACGCCCCCGCGACGGAGTTTGTTGATGGATTCGCGCGTAATCCGGCGGGAACGCCCGACCTTATAACCGGCCAATTCGCCACGATTGAGAAGCTTGTAGATAGTCGGTGGGGTTACACCCAGGATGGAGCATGCTTCGTTGATGCTCAGGTCGCCGGGTAGATCGTTCGCTTTCAGATTCATGGTTTTGCACCTTTGTTAACCGTTGTTGGTTGGTGCAAACCTAGAGGATATCTTTTCGGGTTCGCTTGTTACCCCGAACTATTTTTCTGAGCGTTTAAAAACTTCGAATACCGCCTGATGTCTTGCCAGTTGCTGCAAACTGCCGCAGTAGAATAGGGTTCTCCGCCATTCTTTTTTTCGAAATATTCCGGATACTTCTTCGAAACAGCATCAACCAGACCTGAGCAACTTGGGACGGGAAGGTTGGCGCGAAGCTTTTCGAGACGGATGTTTTCGCACTCTTGGATAATCTTTACCGCTGCTTCAGTGTTCGCCGTCCTCTTGCCGCCTAGGACAGGTATCGGTATCTGTTCAGCGTCAGCCGAAAGAATGGCGAGAAGAATCTTAAAGGCCGCATTCGCCCCTTCTTCGGCGGTGCCGGTTTGCAAGATATTTCTCAAATCGCCCGACAACGCTTCAAAGTTCTTGACGCTCTGCTCATCGCATTCTGCGGAAACTATTTCGGCAAGCTTCTGAAGGAATGTGGCGACGGGCAACTCCCAAGCAGATAGCAGCGGGATTAGCTTGCGCTTGTCCTTTAGGAGGATTTTGGGCCTAGTGTCAACACAAACTGAAATGCTGAGCGAATAGACTTCATGCCCTAGCTCGTTAACCTTTGTGGGATGGTCGGGGACGTGTGGGTTGTACCGTTCGAACCAAGGCATCACGCACCCCCGATCAAATCTACAGCCGCCCTAAGATTGTCCGGTGCAAGGTGAGCATAGATCAGCGTCATATCGAGCGAAGCGTGACCCATAAGTTCGCGCACTGTGTTTAGCGGTACGCCAGCCATGACCAAGCGACTAGCGAACGTGTGGCGCAGGTCGTGGAATCGGAAGTTTTCAACTCTTGCGGTCTTGAGTACCCCCGAGAATGCTTTCTTGAACTCATGGCGACCGAATACAGGATTACCCGGCATTGGGGTTACGTCGCCTCGAAACGCCTTCAGACAGGCTAGGGCGGAGGCATTGAGAGGAATGTGCCGAGTCTGCCCCGACTTGGCCCCGGCCCCATGGACTGTGAGCATCGTCCGCTTTAAGTCGATATCACCCCATTTTAGATTCCACAATTCACCACGGCGCAGACCAGTATTAAGGGCGAGGGTGATCATTGGAGTAAGATTGTCAGCATAGGCCCCCAAGGCTGGCAGGAGGTCATAGCCGCGCTCCGTGCGCCATGCGTTCGCACTCTCGCGCTCGCGACGCATCTTGTCGTCGCGCGCTTTGAGAGCGGCCGTCAGGCGTTGTGCTTCTGAGTCGGATAGGTAGCGGACTACCCCGCGCCTATCGGTCTTAAGCGGCTTGAGTTTAGCCAGCGGGTTGACTTCGATCAGTTCCCAATCCACAGCACGTTGCAACGCTGCCTTTAGGGCGTTGGTTTCCCTATTGATCGTACTGGCCGCCCTGCCCTCAGCTTTACGATCAAGGCGGTACGATTCCGCGTCGATCAGCTTAATTTCGTGGAGTGGCTTGTCACCCAACTTGAACGCACGAAGCCGAGCAAGCGTGCCGTCTGGGTCGCTATGGCGTTGTTTGACGTATTTCTCGTAGAACTCATCTAGGTACTTACCAAAGGTAAGCACCATAGGCTGTTGGTCGCCATCCGACTTTGCGTCAGGGTCTTCGCCCCGGAGAATCTTGAGCGCCTTGTCTACGGCCATGGCGTAGGTCATGACCGGCATAGCCCCTAGTTTGCGGGTCTTGCCCTGTTGAATTAGCTTCCAGGTCTTTGTGCCGTTAGGTTGAATCCGGAGCACTGTACCAGGCGCTTCGGGCACCTTTCGCTGGTAGGGCTTTTCGGCGGGTTTGGCTTTCTCTGCATCCCGATTATTCAGGATCGGAGGACGTTTTATGTAGGCTCGTTTGGCTGGGCGCAGGTCGCTCATTCTTGGCCCCCGTAAATTCTCTGTAAATTGTCGGTTTCATTTACCGTTGTTCACAGTTTACAGCGAAACAAGTAAAAACAAATGGTTACCAGTCAAGCGACTGATCAAAAAGGGGGGTTTTTCGCCTTCACACGGCAGGGGTCACAGGTTCAATCCCTGTCGCGCCCACCAGACAATTCAGCTGCCACCGAGCAGGCAGCGATTCCCAGCGCCGCGTTGCCACAATCCCGGCCGCGCGCGCCACGGGGT
>Ga0272444_10004165_pt1 | contig 12811 bp, 4 predicted proteins | sample SSMForm13_FD_201033 | JGI IMG/M metagenome (GOLD analysis project Ga0272444, IMG submission 201033) | Marine sediment archaeal communities from Little Sippewissett salt marsh, Falmouth, MA, United States - SSM-Form-13 | ecosystem: Environmental > Aquatic > Marine > Wetlands > Sediment ...
ATAGTATATTGACCCCAAGTGCCTGTTTGCTAAGTATTTAGCCTGAGGCTTGACGGCAGAGTCACGAGCCAGCATGAGTTCCTTGACGGCCTCTTCCTGCTTTTTGCTCTCGGCGTAAAGCATCCCTAGAAGAAGGTGTGGTCGCCAAGAGCTCGATCCATCTCCTATCCACTGGCGAAGTTTGTTTACGGACTGGTCAACCCCGTAAGCCTGCATCATCTGCTGCGCCAGCAAGAATATGTATGACGACGGAATCGTCTCCAGCGAAGCCCGAAACAACTGTTCCGCCTGGGGCAACTTCTGCAACCGCACCAAGGCTCCGGCCCGAATCGCGCCGACCCAGCCGGCAAATTCCGGTTTCGCCATGTAAGGCGTAGACGCCTCAATAACCTTATCGTACTTCTTGGCCTCCTGCAGGCTCAAGAGATAAGACTGTACATACACCGCAGTATTGGGCTTCAGTCGGACGGCCTCCGCTATCGCCTCGAGCCTCTTGGGGATGTTATCCCTGCTCTGCCACATTCCAGCTTCCTTGAAATAGTAGACATGGCTGACCGATATCATCTTCTTGGCCTCGTCCAGAAGCTGCTGCATTTCGAGCCATTTCTGACGATTCTGGTAGATGGCGAGAAGGCGGTCTATGGCGGGGGTGTAATCCGGGCGGTCGCTGTGGATTTCACGGTAGACCAGTTCGGCACTTTCCACGTCGTGCAGAGCCTCAAAAACCGTCCCAAGCTGCATGGACACATCCACGCGGTTGGTCAATCGCTTGGCCTCCTGGAGGTCGGCCTTGGCCCGGTTGTTCTCCCCCTTGGCCAGATACACCTGGGCCCGATAGAGCAGCGGCTCGGCATAGGTAGGATCGTTCTGGATGGCCTGGGAAAACAGGCGAAGTGAATCCTCGATCTTCGCCCTGCGCAACGCCAGGATGCCGCTTAACGTGATTGCCGGAGCACCCGTCGGATCGCTACGCAGCAGCGTCGCCAGGTGTTTGTCCGCCAATTCGTATTCCTTGGCTTCGATGTAGTAGCGAATGAGCTCCTTGAGTCCGCCGAGATCTTCGGGCCGCAGATGAACGTAGTCGCCCATGGCGCTGGCGGCTTGGCTCCACTTGCCCTGAGACGCCCAGAACCGCGCCAGCCCGAGATGGCCTCGCGGGTTCTTGGGGTCGGCAGTGATGGAGTTTTCCAGGTAGACCTTAGCCTCATCCGGCGCGGACTTGGTCAACAGCTCGGCATAGAGCACTCGCACAGCAACGGGATCTTCATGATCCCTAAGCATCGGATCCATGATCTCAGCAATATCTTTCATGCGACCGAGGCGAAGGTAGAAATTGCACAGCACCCGTGCGCCCAGAATCTTGTTTTTGGATTTCTGGTAGAACGAGACATACATATTCTCCGCATCCGCAAGTCGCCGAACTCTCTCGTAGAGCACCCCAAGGCGGACGATATTCTGCAGGTCGTTTGGTCGTTGCCTGAGAATTCTTTCCCGCTTGACGATAAGCTCGGTCGGCTTGGTGGTCTCTTGTTCGATTTCCAGTTTTCGCTCGCGAATGTAGGATTGGGTAGGCCTCAGACGATACGCCGCGGCAACATACCCTCTGTGCTCGCTTTCCTTGCCCTGAGCTTGAGTCACCTTGGCTAGACCTATCAGGGCTGGCACGTAGCTGGGGTCGTTATCATAGACCATCTTGAAAGCCTCGTAGGCCTGGTCGAGGAAGCGTTTCCTCAGATAGGCCTCGCCAAGCATGGCTCGGACACCCTTGGAGTTCGGCTTTTCCTTAAGCACCTCCAAGGCCAAGGTGATTACCTTGTCGGAGTCCCTTTTTACCTGGGCAAGGCGCATCTCGTACAGTTGTCCGTTACACCCGTCCAGGTTCGCCTTACGAGCCCGAGCGACACAATCGCTGGCCAGGTCCCAATTGGCATGGCTGATGGCGTAGGAAAGCATGCGGTTGACAACGGAGGCATCATCCGGCGCGACCGCCGCCGCCGCCTTCAGGAACCGGAGATAGTCCTCGTCCTTTTCCTTGCCAAACGAAGCCGCCACTGCCGCCTTTTCCAGCTCTCGCTGAGGCGAAGGATAGTCCTCTGCAATTTTCAGGAGAATGGCATACTGCTTGTCGCGATCATTCTCGCGAAGCAACAGCTTGCGGGCCTTGAGCGTCCTGTCGTCCGGGTGCAGCTTCAACGCATCATCGACGATCTTCCCGGCTTCCTCGATTCGTCCGACAGACCTGTACATGCTGAAGAGACGGGACAACACCCTTTTGTCTGTGGGAACCTTGGCGTAAAGCGATTCGACCTCCTTGATTGCGTCGTCGGGTCGGCCATCAATCCACTTGCCTATGGCGCGTTCGAGAAGCAGGGCGATCATGCGGGCATCAGGCGTAACGTTTGATGGCAAGGTTATATCCTCACCTTGCACGACAGAGATGAGCTTCTTCATGTTCATCGCGTCTGCATTGTTGGGGTCCGCCTTGAGAACCATATTGGCCAGGCGATCGGCTTTCTCGAAATCCTTGTAACCGATCAGCAACTTGATTTTCAGATTCAGTGCGGAAGGATTCTTCTGCTGGCCAGGAACGCTCAACAGGCGATCGAGAATCGCGTCAGCCTTGCCAGGCAACCCCTGACTGATATAGTTTTTGATCAACAGATTGGCGACCTTGAGGTCGAAGCCGGGAGAGTTGCGATACGCATGCTCCAAGTCCTTGAGGGCATCTGCCATTCGGCCCTCTGCCAGGGCGATTCGCCCGGTGAGCCTGGACCGCTTCGCGCCGCCGAATCTGGTCGATACAATCTGCGGATAGCACTCGTTTACCTGCGCCAAAAGGTCCTTACGATCGCCGGCACCGTTTTCAACCATATCCAAGAGAATGTTAGCCTTGAGATAGACAAGCTCGGTCCGGCCTAATGTCCGCTTCACGTCCTGCCCGGAAGGCTGGGTTTCCGTCATGCTATCAAGGGCGGACAGACCCTTTTCCAGCACCGCAAGGGCCTCATCATAGCGGCGCTCGTTGTTCATCCTCTGCGCTTTGCCAATGTAAGCTCTGATATCGGTCGGATCGGCCTCTATCGCCTTGTCCAACGCCTCAAAAACCTTCTCCTTTTTCCTGATGGCCGCGTAGTAGTCAGCCATCGCGAGGTTGCCCAGAACCGGGTCCTTTTCGACGGCAATGGCTAGCTGTTTCTCGGCATCCTCGATGCGCTTTTCCACGCGAAGATATCTGGAATAGGCAACCAGGAGTGCTGCGTTTTCGGGGTTGGTCTCTATGGCCTTCTGGAATGCCCGATCAATCTGTTCCGTGTTCTCGTCACCAGGTAATTTCCTGAGGAACTGGACCAGTCCCATCCAATACCTGGGCTCCTTGTCATCAAGCTCGATGGCCTTGTTGAGGTCCGCCAGGGCCTCCTTGGCCAGTTCCCCGGGGGATACAGGGCTTACCATCTCGCCCTTGGCCGAACCCCGGCGGAAGTATGCCTCCGCGTCGTTGGGCTTGAGCTTGATAAGCGCGTCGGCTTCTTTGATAAAGCTGTTCCAGTTGACTCCATCCCGACCCCTGCGAGCGAAATTATAGCTCCAGAAAAAATCCGCGAGAAATTCTTGGGCTGGAACGTACCTGGAATCAACCAGCAGCGCCTTTCGCGCCAGACCGACCGAACCGTTGAATCGCTCACCTCGCTGAGTCTGACTCAGACCATTGCCGTCCTTGGCCCAGTCGTAGTTGAATTTCGAGACTTCAGTGTAAAAGGCCGCCAACTTGGGCGACTTGCTGGAGGCGCCCGCCTGGAGCGCCGATTCGAACGCCTTGTTGGCCTCGACATACCTGCCGGCCTTGACGTGCTCCCTTGCTTGCTCCATCAAGGCTGTGGGATCCTGAGGGAACAGGCGATTGAGTAGGCCCTCGCCCCTGCTCAATAACATCGTAACGACCAAAGCGATTACCAATGCCCCCATGCAGGCCAGCAGGATCGCCACACGCTTGTTGAGTTTTTTACGTTTTGCCATCGAATATAAACCTGATATCAGGAACCAGACTGCTTCTTGCCATCACCGGAGTCGAGCTTGGCAACATCCTGTGGCATCGGCAGCATCTTGAGCACATGAGGCATAAAATGCGTCACGAAGTCCACCGCGGCAGGGTCGGTCTCGGCCGGGTCGGGCAAACGATAGGTCAGCCCCCGGCTTGTCCGCTGAACAACCGGCACCGGTGCGAACTGAATTTTAGCAAAATATGCGTGCCTTATGAACAAGCTGCCCAGAGCTAACCTCACTTCATTACGATTCGTTGCGGGCGAGCCGTTAAGGCTGAAAAGGTAGTATTGGACAAACGAACTGGTGGCAGTGCCGCTGTTGTCGGTCTTCTGGAAAAGTGCACGCTGGAACACCGTATTCTTGCCCCATGGCGCTTCGGCCCCTGCTAATTCCACAGGCAGCGGGCTTGTGCCAACCCACTTGGCCCCCCCGGCCTGTATGCATATCTCCGGAACGTGCGGCACAAGGTCCACGCCGCCGGTGTAGTAATACACCTCCAGCCGCCAGTAGCGCAACGGATCACCCGGAGGCCTGCGGTTGTCGCGGTATGTACGAATCGTCAACCAGTTACTGCGCCGAAGGGCCAGATTCCCTTCATCGGTGGGCGTACCGATCCCCAAGGATTCCATAAGGTCGCCTTGCAGATCAAAGTCGCCTTCGCCGTCGGGTCGGCCATCCTTTACAAAGTCCTGATTCTTGTGACTGAAGTCGATCTCACCATCGGCACTGACGAACTCGAAAGGCCCCATCTTGTTCGGCATGGAGGTCATTATAAACTTGTCGTTTACTTCCACTCGCGCAGTCCACGGAACTGGGGACTTCTCGGTTACCAGATGCATTCCCTCGACGATGGAACTCCACGCCACCGCCGCCAGGAGCAGAATCGCCCCGGCGACCAGGAAGTGGACATTGAACAGGGAATCTGCAGCGGAGCGGCCTGACCCGTCATCAACGACAATATCTTGCGATGTATCGCTCATATCCTGGCTCCACCGGTATGGGCTGAACCTTCCCTGGCGTCATTGGGCAATCCCTTGTCGTCGGCATCCTGCTCTTCGTCGTCATCAGCCACGAACAGGCTTTGCAGCAACCAGCTAAGGCCCCACAGCATCAGCAGTGCTGGAATCAACATCAGCATGCCGGTAAACGAATGCATAAAGTCCTTACCAAACTCCGGTTTGTCCTGCACATAGGCCGTGCTGGTGATTACCACTCGCAGCACGTTGCAGGCCACGGCGATAGGCACACCCATCAATACGAGCGTAACCCGCTGCCAGATCGGTTTATCGTCAAGATATGCCATCGCCACGCCCAAGGCCATGAAGGCCACGAGCAGGCGGACTCCGCTGCACGCCTCAGCCACCGTCAGATGGCGCGTCACGCCGGAGACGCTCACAAGCGTCAGTTCGCTCGCCTTGACGACAATTTCTACACCGGAGAGCTTCAGGACAGCCCCGCTGGCCATGGCGGCAAGGTTTTGAAGAGGCAGCGCGATCTGGGCGTAGGTGGTCCCCGGCAGCGGCATCATGAAGATCAGGTAGACAATCGGCAACCAAACCACCCTCAGCACTTTGGGCCCGCCCGTATACAGCACCAGACCCATAATCGTCAGGATAATTCCGAGATGGGATATCCAATAGCCTCGCCAGACAGTCTGGTATATGTAAACGCCCGCGATGGTCCAGATGATGCCAAAAAGAAGCAGCGCCAAGCCCCACAAACAGATCCTGCGTCTGGCCAGGAACAACTCATTTCGTCGGCTATAGAGGAAATAGATACTGAACAGCGGGATGAGAAACCCGTGTGACCAGTTGGGGTCCTCGATCCAGGTCCGCGCCATGATCCGTAACTGCCAGAAGTTCAGCCAGACCAACAGTCCAGCCAGCAGAAGAATTTTTACACAGGTACCCGGCGGGAAGCTCTGGCTGAATGTCAGTGCGGGTGTTTCCGCAACCAATTCCGCCAGAGATCCCTTGGAAGCCTCACCAGTATCATGACGAGTTGTATCGTTCATACGTATCCAAGGCAGCTATGTCATCCAGTAAGACTACCATCGGGTAAATCGACGGCTGGTTGGAGTATAAAACTGCGGATCGGCGAAATTGCGGTCGTAGATAAAACCGAATCCATAGGTCATCCGGAAGGCGTTTCGAATAACGGCGAAGAACGATGCCCGCGCGTCGGTACCGATGGAGAGCGTATCATTGGGTTTGAGGAATATGTCCGGGTCCTCGCCCCTGAAGATCGCCTGGAGATCCACCGGAATGTATTGCTCCTGATTGTTTCCGATCCGCCGGATCAGCAGGCTGTTCTGCGGCCAGGCGAGCCCGCCGACATTGCCCGCCGCGGCGACGGCCATCTTGAGCGTGATCCGCCGACCTGTCAGCGAGTAAACGCCCGGACGAGAGACTTCGCCCGAGATGTAGAACTCGCCGACCTCCAGCGTGGGAATATGCACGATGTCGCTGTCCCGCATGACGATGTTCATCCGCGGGTCACCGTCACGAAGCTGCTTGAGGTTGATCGCGACAACCCTGGCCATGTCGGACTTGTCCACCTTCCGCCAGCCAAAGGGATCGGCGGTGGCCTTGTCGTCTGCCCGCGGTTTTGTGGTCGAAGAGGCTTGGCCCGCATCGCCCTGGGCCTTTACCCACTTGCCGGCAGAGTAAATCCACTTCGCCCCGCCAACCGGCGCGGTGGTCGGGTCAGTCGCCGATGGGGCACTGGCCGGGCCGCCTGACCCGTTAGTCTCGGAAAACGAGATCATCGACGGCGCCGGCAGGTTCTTGGGCTGCGAGGTCGGTTTGGTGGAAGTGCCCGGCAGGAGGCCTTCCAGGGCCTTGCCAAGTTCCTGAAGCGCCTTGTCAGCATCTTCCGTGGTGCCGGTGCCCGGGGCGGTCGTGGGAGTACCAGTGCCACCCGTACCGTCGGGAGTTTCCTTCGGCTCGGGAGGCAGGACTACTTCCCCGCCTGTAACGCTCCCAGCCGTTGACGGCCCGGGGATCCGCGGCGCTGCCTCGGGACGAATAACATAGATGTAGTTAATGTTGACCTGCGTAACCCCACCGGCAAGAGCTATCGCCTCAAGCAGGCGCATGTCCTTGCTCATGATGCTGTAAGTGCCGGGCCTGGCCACGGCGCCTATGACCGAAAAAGTGTTCTGCCTCTGAGCGGCGACGGTCACGGAAATCGTGGGGTTGCGAAGAATATCGGGGCTGTACTTGTTGATGATAACTTGCTTCAACTCTTCCTTTGTGTATCCCTCAGCCTTGATGCGATCTGGAATCAAAGGCAGGTCGATATAGCCACTATCGGAAACCTGACGACGCAGAACAGTTTCGAGCCCTTCATTGAAAAGGTCAAGAATCGAAACGTCGACGATGTCGGTCGGACCGATAATGTAGTCCTGGTCCGTGTAGGACCAGTCGCCTTCGCGAGGGAACGTGGCGTTGGGCAGAACATCCTGCGATCGATCCGTTGGACCAATACTGCCGAGAATCGGATTGATCGGCGAACCGGAGACCGGAGCGATGAGCTTATCGGGTGACAAGAATCGCGTCCTGTCCGTCTTAAACCACTCGGCCGGGTCGGAGCATCCGCCGACCAGAATGAAGGATGCTGAAAGCAGCACGCCAATAAGACATCTTTTGCTTAGCCCTGTATTCACGGCAGACCTTTCCTGACGATCGCCAAAGATTTGACCGAAACACGCACAGATAGCTCTATGACAGACAACGCTGCTCACGCGGTCTTCCGTGCCGCACGACATTCGATAGAGCAGTGATACCGCCCGCGCCAGCCAAATCCAGATTTCCGAAAGCTGTCGAATCGATACTGTCCAACATCGTCAAGTCTAAGGTTCCAGGAAGACTTGTCAAGCACAACAAATGACTGAAAGCCACTAGCCGAAACCATATCAACCGACCGAGGACTGCAAGACATATCGACCTGGACAGAGTCTCTCTTAACTGCTTGCCTGCTCCTGAGAAAAAAAAGCTCCAAAACCAGCGATGCGGTTCGCACGAAGCGACCTGCCTGATTCTTACGCCCGGCAGAGACCGCGGGTCGCGAATTGTCAGGAAAATCTCCCGACGAACGATCACCGAGCCGGCGAAGAACCGTGAAGCCCGGATACCTCGATGGCCGTCCTGCCACTGCAAACCCCTTCAAGCCGAAACACTACCGAACCGTCCGCCCGACGAATCACCGGGCGAATGGCGAGCCCCTCACTGCTGACGCTCGCCCCGGCTGGAAACGCCCCCTCCACCACAAACACCGGATCGACCACCCCCCCGGCTGGGGGATCCAGCACGAAACGACACTGCCCACCACGGGCCGCAAGGTAGTAACACCCCTGCGACTCGTCGAAACCGTCGCTATCGCTATCTCCGGGAGCCCTGACGCCCGCGCCCGCGATCTTAGGCTGCAACTTTGCAGGATGTAAGTAGTTAGACGCGGCGACAGGGCCGAACTCGCCTGGCGGCGGCAGAAAATACCGCCACCGCCCCACCTGGCCGGCGAACTCGCCGACGATAAGCTTCCGACCTTTCAAGCCGCCATAAAAGACCGCGTCAGTCGAGGTGAAAACACCAACCGTCTCGATCTCCCGCCCGCCGGCGTTGTTCAACACGCCCTGAACCACGCACCGCCCATCGGCGTAGATGCTGTACTCCCAACGGATTTGCCTGACCGCCATCGAGGCCCACTGACCCGACCGGGATGGGAAGTACCATGTATTGGCCAGGCGAATGCGAATGGCGTTGTGCTCCAACAGCTCGATTTGTCCGAGGCGTCGGCTGCCCATCCAGTTCAGGCTCTCGCCGCTGTCCGGCAACTTCTCGCCGGCCCCGCACAGGCGCAAGTCTGCCTGGAGCCGACCCATCCGCCAGAGACCATCCGGACCCTGCTCGATTTTTATCGGCTCGCGATGGCCCGGCAAGGTCAGCGCGTAGTCCAGGCCGCTCCTGGACAATTTGAAATTTGGGGGCACCGGTTTTATCTGCCGGGAATTATCAATCAGCATGATGTCGTCGAGGTGGAACCACACCGCGCCGGCCGCGTCCGGGAACGAAATCACCAGCCTGCGCGCAGAGCCCGAGTTGAACGGACCCGCCCCGCCAAGCCGTTGAATGTCCAGCCCAACGGTGTTCCAGCCAGGCTGGATCAGGCTGCGATGCGACTGCCATGTGCCGGATTCGCTCTTGATGGCCACCTGGAGATCGTCCCTGACGCACCGGCTGTAAACGGCCAGCGACAGCAACTTGTACCGCCCCAAATCCACGTCGGCGGGAATATCCATGACGAGTTGCCCCCCGACCGGGAGAGTCACCTCCATTGCCCCATCGCCGGTTCGCGCGGGGTTCCCGGCCAGGCGGCGACTGGCGCCAGGCATGTCCGGCATGATGGAGAACCGCTCGATCTGGCGTTGGGCGGACTTGCCGGCGACAGCATCCTCGAAGTTCGCCAGTACCGCGACTCGCCCGCCGGCTGCCTCGGGGTAAGCTCGCATCGTCTCGGCCAGCATGGACGCGCCCGGCCTGGTCGTCGGCGCTGCCGGCGCAGGCACATCTTTCCGGCCCACCAGGTCGCACCCGGAGGCAAGCATAATGCCGGCCAGCAGAGATATTGTCCAAAGCCTTATGTTCATGGAAACGGGCATTATACAACTCTGTAGGGTTGGCTTGTACGCATCATCGCGACAAAAAACCGCGAGCCCGGGTTTTTGGCCCGGGCCCGCGGGGTTGGTGTTATGAATCAGTGCTGTCAGTCCTGGGCCGTAAGGTCGGCAGCCTTGGCGAACAAGGCCTTCTTGAAGCCCATCAGCAGCGGCGAGGCGATGGCGACCGACGAGTAGGTACCGAACAGGATGCCCGCCAGGAGGGCGAAGTTGAAGCCCTTGATGCCCTGGCCACCCCAGATGTACATGATCAGCACGACGATCAAGGTCGTGCCCGAGGTCAGCAAGGTACGGGCGAGCGTCTGGTTGATCGACTTGTTGATCACCGGTACGCTGACGGTTGTCAACTTGCCGCGGTTCTCGCGGATTCGGTCGAAGACAACGATGGTGTCGTTTACCGAGTAACCGATAACCGTAAGAATCGCCGCGATCATCGTAAGGTCGATCTTGAACCACTCCATACCCAGCGCCTGACCTACAACAGAGTTGTATATCCAGCCCGAAGCCGCGATCAGACCAACCACGATAACCGCGTCGTGGATGAGGCAGATAACCGCAGCAAGGCCCCACTGGATCGAGCCAAACCGCAGCCACAGGTACAGCACGATGGCGATCCAGCTAAGTACGATGGCCATAATCGCCCGCTGACTTGCCATGCCCGCGATGGCGGGGTCGAAGCTGATGGCGACGATCGCCTCCTCGCGTTCGAGGGCGTCCACGACGACCTGCCTCTGCTGCCCAGCCGCCTCGGACCATCTACCGGGGGCGACCTCGTCGAGCATGATCAACACGGCGAACTTCGAGTAGTTATCCGCAACGGGCTTGCCCAGGCCGATCACCTCGCTCCTGCGGGCAACATCGGAACCGGCGCTGTCCTGGGCCCTGGTCTCGCTGATGCGTTGCTTGAGGTCAGCCTCGCTTATCGCAGGGCTGACGTCCTTCACTACAAACGCCACTCCACCTGCGAAGTTCTCCAGAAGGTCGCGCTGGGCCGAAGTCGGGTCGGGCTCGATTTGCGACAGGCCCTGGGCATCCGGCGTCAGTGCCAGTTCGGCGATCTTCTCGCCGGCGGCAGGGGCAAAAGTACACTTTGTCCGCTGCTGGAGGTTCTTGCCAAACGCACCGCGGGCCACATCCTGGACCATCCCCACAACCGTCTCGGTCGTGGAAACCTGGTAGCTCGATGCCGGCAGATTCGCAAGCTCAACCTCATCGAGCGAACCATCCTTGCTCGAGTCCATCAACTTGACCCACTCCGGATTCAGCCTGCCCTGGGTGGCTTCGGCGGCGGATATCTTCCGGTCGCCATCCTTGTCGTACATACCCAGGAATTTATCGACCTTATAGCTGTCGATGAGCATTTCCACGCGGGCGTCATTCAGACCCTTGTATTTGGCGTCCTTGGAGGCCTGATCGGCAAACAATTGGCGTACAAGTCCGTCAGTGGGCAACTTCTGATCCGCACCGATGAGGGCATCGGCCTTGAACTGAATGACCGCCTGCGTGCCGCTGGAAAACTCGATGCCAAGAATATCGCCGCCCTGGCCGACCATCGCAACTATGCCAAGGATGATCATGGCCGCGGAGACGGTCCAGAAGATCTTTCGCTTGGCCATCCAGTTGACCTTGGGCACGCCGATGATCGAGAGCATCTTCACCGGCGTCTTCAGCCAGTTGGAGTCCAGCAGAACCTGGAAAACCCACCGCGTGACGATCAGGGCGGTGAACATGCTGAACAACACACCCAGGCCCAGCGTAATGGCAAAACCACGAACCTCAATTGTGCCGACCCAGCCCAGAATCAGGCAGGTCAACATGGTGGTGATGTTGGCGTCGAAAATCGCGGTGAACGCCCTTTCATAGGCGTTCTTGAGGGCCATTCTGATGGTCTGGCCCTTGGACTGTTCCTCGCGCAATCGCTCGAAGATCAGCACATTCGCATCCACCGCAATACCTATGGTAAGGATCACGCCCGCAATACCTGGCAGGGTGAACACGGCGCTGAGAAGGCTCATCGCACCGAGGACCAGGATGATATTGAGAATCAGCGCGACGTTGGCGATCACGCCGCCCAGCAAGTAGTAAATCAGCATGAACACCGCAACGCAGATCAGGCCCATGTAGGCGGCGCGTATGCCGGCATCGCGGTTTTCCTTGCCGAGGGTCGGACCGAAACTGCGAACCGCCACCGGCGTCGAGTTCAGCCTCGCCGGCAGCGAGCCGGCCTTGAGCAGGCTGATGTTCTCATCGATCTGCTCGCGCGTAAAGGTACCGGTAATCTGACCACGACTGGAAATCGCCGTCTGGATTCGCGGGGCCGAGAAGACCTCGTCATCCAGCAGGATCGCCATGGACTTTCCCTTGTGCGTGTTGGTGAGGTTGTAAAACTGCTGGGCGCCCTTCTCGTTGAATTTGAAGCCGATCACCGGACGGCCCATCTGGTCGCTGTCGCGGAAGGCGTCGTCAAGTTGCCAGCCGCCGCGAGACTGGTCGCGGACCATCTTGTAACCGTCGCGGTTGCTCAGCAGCATGTACCACCGACCGGCGTACTCAGCCATGACCATCCCGCCATAGCTCTTGCGGTCGGTGTCACGGATGGGGAACCACGCGTAGGCCTGCCGGCTGCGACGAGACTCCTCGGGGCCTTCCTTCTGGAGCTCTGCCGTGTATCGTTCGCGGTCGAATTTGGAGATTTGCTCGCCGACGTCGCCGGCGACAATGCGGAATTCCAGCACGCCGGAGCGGGCTATCCGCCGCTGCAGGTCGGCGGGGTCGCTCAGGCGGTGACGCACACTCGCCCAGGCCTTGTACGCATCAACCACACTTTCGATAAGCGCAACCCGCCCAGGATAGGCCTTTCGCAGCTTCACGATGTCTCCGGCCAACTGGTCGCGGAGGGCCTGCTTTTTGTCCTTGTCCTTGATGCCTTCTTCTTCGGCAGCGGTGCGGAAGTTGCGAAGAATGCCCTCGACGCGGGAGGCGCGGATGTTCGTTTCAGCCTGGGCTAGGTCCTTCTCTCGGAAGACCGCCCTGGCAGCGTCGAAGGCGGCCTGGGCCTTGGCGATAGCCTGCTCATCGCCCGATGCCTGGGCG
>Ga0272444_10004168_pt1 | contig 12804 bp, 11 predicted proteins | sample SSMForm13_FD_201033 | JGI IMG/M metagenome (GOLD analysis project Ga0272444, IMG submission 201033) | Marine sediment archaeal communities from Little Sippewissett salt marsh, Falmouth, MA, United States - SSM-Form-13 | ecosystem: Environmental > Aquatic > Marine > Wetlands > Sediment ...
TTTACGCACAATTTGGCAAGATGTTTGTCCCTGGGGCCGGTCCGCAACAAACGTCCTATTTCCGCCTTCCGGATCAGGCGAAACAGGCGCTTGCTGTTCTGGACCTGTCCGGGCAGAGTGTGGCGCCGCCGCTGGTACCGTCTCCAGTCGGGCGCTTGCCCCTCTGAGCGCTGGACCTCATCACAGAGCCGGGTACCCGGGAAAGGCACCACCACTTCGTAGGACACATGGGTAAACAGGGGCGAAAAGCTCAAGGCAAGCGTTTTTTCCGCGTCTTCCGGCCGCTCGCCGGGAAAGCCGACCATAAAAAAGCCCAGCACGCCGATGCCCAGTTCGCGCACCGTGCGGACACAGGCCACAACGTCCGCTATCGGCCCGTCCATGCCGTGGCCGCGGCGCACGCTGTCGGAGCCGCTTTCGATACCGAACACGATGGACGCGAGGCCCGCGCGGCGCATGTCTTTGAGTAAATCCGCGTCATAGGTGCGCCAAAACCCGGGGCCTGCCACCATGTTAAAACACAGCCTAAGCTTATGGCGCATGATATGTTCCTGTACCTGCCGCAAGGTGTCCCTATCCGCGCTAAAGCCCTTGTCCACAAACATGAACTGGCGCACCTGGTACTGCCGGTACAGCCAGGATATTTCCGCGCACACGGAGGCCGCGCTGCGCCGCCGGATGGCCGGGCCGCTGACGTGGTCAACGGAACAGAATGAACAGGGCCGCGGGCACCCACGGGTCGCCATAATCGGCGCCAGAGGACGGCCCGCGTATGTTGGGCAGATGGGCAGGGAGCGGTAGGCGCGGGGGTCGATAAGCGGCCACTCCGGCCGGTCCAGCCGGTCCAAATCACCTGTCAGCAGCAACCCGGGATTGATCTGCCGCCGGCTGGGAAAGAGTAGGCCGTCGTGCCCGCCGTAAGCGGAGTACAGGCTGTCTTTTCCTTCCGCGGCCGCGGCAACGAGGTCGCGGAACAGCGGCTCCGCCTCACCGCGCAAGATAACGTCCACGTCGGGAAATTCCCGCAACAGGCGCTCAGGCGTCTCGGAACTGGCGTGGGGACCGCCGAGAATGATCACGGCCCGGGGAAAGAGACCGCGCAAAAAGCCCAGGCTGTGGTGTGTCGCCCGGTCGTTGATGGTAAAGCATTTTATGGCAATGATCCCGGGAGGCCGTTTTTGCAGCCGTTTAGCCAAAACCTTCAGCGTGTCCCGGTTGTTCCAGTCTATCAGCGTAATGGTAACATCCATGTCCCGCAGGCATGCGGCCAAGTAGCCCAGGCCGATGTCCGGCAGGTCGGGATGGGAGCGGCGATACGCGAAAAAAGGGACGGTGAGCAGGATATGGGTCATGGCAGGCGGGCGAATACCAGCAGGAAATAACCCGCAAATCCCGCTTCACTGGATAAAGGGGCAAATAGTTTACGCACTGTTCGGATCACCTGATTGCTGTTTATATACAAGAAATGGTTCCGTTCAAATAAAAAGGCATACCTGCCGGCAAACAGGGGATGCCGGTAGAGCAGGCGGTCCCGCGCGAACGGTGAGGCAAAGCCGCGGGCATAGGATCTGGAGGCTACCAACACCACGTAATCCGGTTGCTGCTTTAATACATAGTCCGGGGAAAACGGGCGGGCGCGCGCGATGTGCCTATCCGTTAAACCCATGAGATCAATGACCCGGCAATCGCTGTAAAAGGCGACCATGCCGATGTCCATCAGCGCCACCAGGGGGGCTGGCTGCCGGCTGTCCAGGAAGCGGGCCAGGTAGCGGTGCGCGTGGGAGTAGCCCTTGGCGCGGTCACGGACATAACCGAATTCATACAAACCCACGGGCGCCTGGCACAGCACCAGCACAAGGGCCAGCAGCGCCACGCCGCGCGAGGCGGGCCTGCCGGCAAAGGCAAGTACAAAGTACACCGGCAGAATGGGCACCAGGAAACGGTCAAAGGGGATCCAGTCCCCGCCTTCATACACCACAATGGCCAGGTAGCCGGCCAGACACAGAAACAGGCAGATTATCCGCCTGCGCCGGGCCGGATCAGCGGGCAGGTGAAACAGGCGATAGCAGACTAAAACCAGGGGAATGAACAGCAGTTTGATGTGCCCTTTTAACACATACACCAGGCCGTGTCCGGCACGGCCGAGTATGGAACCTGCCGCCGCTTTGGCGTAATAGGTGTTGGGCAGCCACTGGCCGTAGATGTGGTAACGAAGGCCCAGCAGCAGCAGGAACGCGCCGGCTGCCAGCAGCACGTCCCGCAGGAGCCGGGCCGGGGAGCGCCGCGCCCAGAGATCCAGCGCCAGCGCGAACAGCACCAGCGCGATGCCTTCCGGCCGGACCCAAACCAACAGGACCATGGCCACCTGGCCCAGCAACGGCTGGGGCCGCCAGAAGCGGGTCAGCAGGAAAATGGTCAGCAACAGGGCATAGAGCATGGTTTCCAGGCCGTTGGCCGCGCAAATAGCAAAGGCGGGCACAGCCGTCAGCAGCAGGGCGGTGAGCAAGCCGGCGCTGCGATACACGTAGGCCAGCAGCAGCAAGCCGCTCACACAACCGATCACTTTCGCGGCGAGCACCAAGTGCGCGCTGTTCGCTGCGGCCAGCAGCAGCAGGACATGCAAGGGGCTGGTAAAACCTTCCGTGTACTGCCCGGGAGTAAACACGGGGCCCTGTCCCGTAAGGATGTGCTTGCAATATGTATAGGTAATAAACGCGTCGTCAACGGTGTAAGCGCGGCAGAGCAAAAACAACAACACAAACAGGAACGCGGGCGGCAGAAACAGGAGGGCCGAGCGCCTGCCGCGGTATATGGTCTTCATGAGCGGTCCTCCCGCCGCGCGCGCCACAACAGGCGGAGCTCGGACAAAAGCTGTGCCGTGCGGCTGGTAAAAAACAATACCGCCATGTAGCCGGCGGTGATGGCAACACGCAGCGGCCACGACGGGTTATAGCCCATTGCCAGGGCCAACATCAACAGCAGCAACAGCAGCGCGTTGAGCCAGAAGCGCTTGTCCCGTGCCAGGGGGTGCAGCGCCCGGGGCAAACACCAAAAGGAAATGACAAAGAGCAAACAGTAGCCGGACAACGTACCAATGGCCGCGCCGCTCAAACCCAGTGTTGGGATGAGCAGATAGTCCAGCAGGGTATTGCACACCAGGGCCGCGCTGCCGGAAATGACCAGGAACCGCTGGCGCTTCAGCGCCGTTAAGGCCAGGGTGTTGAGATAGTCGAGAAACAGAAAAATGCTTACCGGCGCTAAGATGATCAGGGCCTGGTAAGCGGGGCTGTAGGCGGGGCCGAAGAGCAGCAGCACCAAAGGCTCATGGAACATCAGGTTAATCATGACCACCGCGGAGGCGCAGGCATTGAGCAGAAAAAACACCCTGCCGTACAGCCTGGAGGAGTGCTCCGCGGACATGCGGGACAGGGAAGGGAAGATGGCCTGGGTTACGGCCACGGGCACGATCTGGATGATCAGTATGTAGCGGTGCACGCTTTGAAACAGCCCCACTGCCGGCATGCCGGCAAAGAGCTTGAGAAAAAAGATGTCAATGCGGAAGGTCAGGCCGATAAAAAAAGCGGCCATGGTCAAAGGCAGGGCTTCTTTGAACAAATACAGGGCCTTTTGCTTGCTCAGGCTGAAGCGCAGGGGACCCGCCAGGGCTTGTACGCGCCTGCGGGTAATGGCAAAGCGGATGGCATGGGACATGAGGTAGCCCAGGAAAACGGCATCCAGGGACAAGTGGAAAAACCAGCAGCCCGCTAAGTAGACGATGTAAAACATTTTGGCACAGGCATTGGCTCGCGTGTCATACAGGGTTTTGTGAAAATAGATGAACAAGCCGCTGTGCAGCAGGTTGTACTGTATCAACACCTCGGCCGCCAGGCAGAGAAACAGCGCCCTGGCCAAGTGGCTGAATCCCGGCCAGAAGAGCACGGCCAGGCCCAGCGGTAGAAACAGCACAATCAGCAGGCTTTTGAACGTATACACCTGGTTGATGATTTTGCCCGGCGAGACGGCGGTGCTGAGCTCGCGGATTACCAGTTTGTCCAGTTCCAGGTTCACCAGGGGCTGGGCCACCAGGAAGATGGTGATCACAAAGGAGTAGGTGCCGAATCCCCCGGGATTCAGGAACCGTGCCAGGAGCACGACGGTGGCGAAGCCGGCCGCGATATCCACCAGTTTGGTTAAAAAAATAAATACTGTATTGTGCAGGATACCTTGCTTGGTATGTGAATCCATGCCGGTTTGGTCGTATTTTTCTTTACAGGCTTTACAGGCTTTTTTATAGTACTTTGCCTGTGTTGGCAATCTAATTTAACAGGAAAGTTATGTTAGCAAGCAAACTGCTGCAAATACTGCCCGGCTTTCGGGACAAGCGGGTCGCCGTTTTTGGCGATATCATACTGGACAACTATGTGTTCGGCATTACCAACCGGGTGTCCCGCGAAGCACCTGTGCTCATATTGCTGAAAAACGATGAGCAGTTCAACTTAGGCGGAGCGGGCAACACCATCCGCAACCTCCACGAACTGGGCGCCCGGGTGGAACCGGTTTCCATAGTGGGCAAAGACGATTCCGGCAAACGGGTAAAAAAGCTGCTTGCCAACATGAATGTTGAGACACGCTATGTGTTTCAGTCCCCAAAGCGCGGCACCCCGTTAAAGACCCGCATCTTAGCCGGAGACGCCCACACGCGCAAGCAGCAGATTTTGCGCATAGACACCATACCGGAACAAACGCTCTCTGCCTCCGATACAGACCTGTTGCTCTCAGCCATAAAGAATGAAGCCGCCGGCGGGCTGGACGCGCTGATTATTTCAGACTACGGCTGCGGCGTTGTCAATGACCGGGTCATTGGCGAAATGAATGCCCTCGCGCAGAGCAAGAAGGTGGTCATTACCGTGGATTCGCGCTTTAACGCCTTTGCTTTTGAGCATGTGCACGCCCTAACGCCGAACGAAAGCGAATTCCGCTGGGCCGCCAACCTGCCCGTCCCCCCGGATACACAGGCTATCCTGCGGCTGGGCAAAGACAAGCTAAAGGAACTGGACTTAGAAGCCCTGCTGCTTACGCGGGGAAGCGAAGGCCTCATACTTTTCGAGAAGGACGGCGAACCTCTGGAGCTGCCCGTGTACGGCTCTAGAAGCATTATCGACGTTACCGGAGCCGGGGACACCGTTATTTCCGTGTTCACCCTGGCCATCAGCTCCGGGCTGCTCTATCGGGAGGCCGCGCTGCTGGCCAACATAGCGGGCTCTGTCGCGGTAATGAAGGCCAATGCCGCGGCCGTATCGGTCACAGAGCTGGAGCGCAAAATCGTCAATCCCTATTTTAAGACATATTGTGATGCGCATTTCCGCTGATTTACAGGGTAAGTACAAAAGCCTGGCCGAGCTCAAGGGCATTGCCCGCGCGTTGAAAGAGCAAAACAAAACCCTGGTGTTCGCGAACGGCTGTTTCGACATCGTGCACGTGGGCCATATCCGTTACCTGCGGGAAGCCGCCGCTTACGGCGATGCACTGCTGGTGGCCGTCAATTCCGATGCGTCGGTGCGCCGCATCAAAGGCCCCGGCCGGCCGGTTTTCAACGAGCGGGAACGGACCGAGGTGATCGCCGCTTTGGCGTGCGTGGACTATGTCACGCTCTTTGACGAGCCTACCGTGACCCCCTTGCTGTTGGCCCTTACGCCGGACTTTCACGCCAAGGGTACGGACTACAGCGAAGACACGGTGCCGGAGCGGGACACGGTTGCGGCATACGGCGGCAGGGTCATTATTACAGGGGACAAAAAAAGCCGTTCCAGCACGGAACTCATTCACCACGTAAAGCAGCGGCCATGAACACCTTTCTGGTGGTTCGCCTGGGCTCTTTAGGTGATATCATCCACACGTGGCCGGTGGCGGCCGCTATCAAACGGCACATGCCAAACAGCCGGGTCGCCTGGCTCACGGAAAAGCGCTACGCGGAACTTGTCCGTCTCAACCCCCAGGTGGACCGGGTAATGACGGTTGCTTTGAAACGGTTGCGGCGCCGGCCGGCGGGTGTTTTACGGCAGTTGCGCAAGCTGCGGGCCTACAGACGGGAGCGCTTTGCCTGCAGCCTTGATTTCCAGGGCAATTTGAAATCCGGCGTACTCTCCCGTATGGTGGGCGCGGGCAAGCGTGTCGGCTTTGCCGCGGCCTTGTGCCGGGAGCGGGTGAACGCCTGGTTCAATAACCAAACAGTGGATTTTGACATTCGCCAACACCGTCACATCATCACGCGCAACCTGCAACTGCTTACCGCCCTGGGCATTAAACCAGGAAAGCCGACGTTCGACTTTTCGCTGGACGCCGGGCAAGACACACGCGTTGTGGACCAGTGCCTGAGAGGCAACCCCGAGGGCGTTATCGGCCTGTCCATGTCCGCGGGATTCGCCACCAAGCTGCTGCCTACCGATTGGTGGCGAAAAGTACTATCCGGCCTGCTTGCGGCGTTTCCCGACCACAGGCTGCTGCTTTTTTGGGGCCCTGGGGAGGAAGCGCGGGTACATGCCTTGGTCAGCCGCTGCGGCAGGGAGCGGCAGAGGCGCATCATCATACCGCCGGCCACCACGCTGGTGGAATCCGTTTACCTGCTGAACCACCTGGACCTGTTCATTGCCGGGGACACCGGTCCGTTGCACATTGCCGACGCCCTGGGCCGCAAATGCGTCGGCATATTTACCTGCACGGATCCCAGGCGCAACGGGCCCTATCACAACCTGGAGCACACGGTTGCCAGCCGGGCTTTTTGCGGCCCCTGCTATAAACGGACCTGCCCCATGCTGTTCTGCAACCAGACCATCGATTTTCGCGAGGTGCTGCGCAAGGCCCGCGAGCTCCTGCAATAAGTGGCCCAGGATGCCCGGCGTGTTGTTTTTTTCTTCCCTTGGCACATAAATTCCTTATGGTATTGGCCATGAAATCAACATTAATCCTGCTCGTTATACTCATGAGCGCAGGCATTCCGTACGCACAGGAGCCGGCAGCACCCATGGCGCCAATGCACCAATACAAGGAAATGGTCGTAAACGGGACCATTCCCGCCGAACCGTTCCTGGCCGGCGAATACCTGCAGTACGGCGTGGCCTACATGGGGGTAAAGGGTGGTACACTCACCATGGAAATCGGTTCGCCCATCATCTATCAGGGCCAAATCTGCTATCCCTTGAGCGCGCACATCCGCAGCCTGCCGTTCTTTTCCATGTTTTTTAAGGTAAAAGACGTCATTACAAGCATATACAATCCCGTGGGCTCCTACTCCTACCGCTACCACATCACCCAGCGCGAGGGCGATTACAGGGCGGAAAAAACCATTGAACTGGATTACGCCAACAAACGGGCGGTATACAGCAGGCAGACTGGCGCCAACGGTCCCCATGTGCGTGAAATTGACGGCTTTCTCAACGATTCCCTGTCCGTGTTTTACGACATGCGCAGGCAGGGCTTTAACAACGGCATGCTGCGCATCCCCGTGATATCCGGTAAAAAGGTCTATGATCTCAAGGTAGAACTCCAGGGCAGGGAAACCCTCAATACCATGCTGGGCAAGAAGGACACCCTGCGCATCAAACCCTTTGTTCTCAAAGAAGGCGAATTCAAAGACAAGGGCAATCTGGTAATGTGGATAACGGACGACGCCTACCGCATTCCCGTGCTCGTGGAAATCGAGGTGGTATTCGGCAAGATCACGGCCACCTTGGAATCGGTGCGTCTGCCCAAATACTCCCCGCCCACGGAAGGCGCGCGATGAGCCGCTACCTGATAACCGGCGCAGCCGGCTTTATCGGCAGCCACTTAGCCAGGACCTTAATTAACGACGGCCACGGCGTTATCGGCATAGACAGCTTTGAAGACTATTACGCAAGGGAACTAAAAGAGCAAAACCTGGCACCCATTGTCGATCATTCCCGCTTTGAGCTGCTGCGGGCCAACTTGCTGGATGTCCCCTTGGCCGGGATACTCGACCGCGTGGACGCCGTGTTCCACACCGCCGCCCAGGCGGGCGTGCGGGCCTCTTGGGGCGCGTCTTTCGACATTTACACGCGCAACAACATCGCGGCCACCCAGATCATCCTGGAAACCCTGATAGATTTTCCCCATGTGCCGCTGATATATTCCAGCTCCTCATCGGTATACGGAGACACGGACACGCTGCCCTTTAACGAAAACAACCGGCTGCGTCCCTTATCGCCCTACGGCGTGACCAAGCTGGCGGCGGAAAATCTGTGCCAGTTGTACCACAAGAATTTCGGCCTGCACACCGTGAGTTTGCGTTATTTCACGGTATTCGGCCCCGGGCAGCGGCCTGACATGGCCTTTCACCGATTCTGCAAGGCCGCGCTCCTGCAAGAGCCCCTGGTTGTGTTCGGTGATGGAGGGCAGACGCGCGATTTTACCTACATAGACGACATTGTCGGCGCCAACCTGCTGGCATTGCGTTCACCCGCGGGCGAGATTTACAATATCGGCGGCGGCAGCCGCATCACGCTGCTTGACGCCATAGACAAGATAGCGCGCATAAGCGGCCGTAAGCTGAATCTGGAATTTAAGGCCAAACAGAAAGGGGACGTCAAAGACACCCTGGCGGACATCAGCAAAGCCAAGCGCCTGCTTGGCTACAGCCCACGCTACGATGTCGCGCGGGGGCTGCAAAACGAATACAAATGGATTGAACGTATTTACCTGCAAGGGAGGCAAACATGAACGAGAACAATCAGGAAACCTATGACATTACCAAGAATCCCCATTTTGATAAACTCTTAGAGATACTGGCTTGTCCGAAATGCAAAGGGGACTTGGACTTTCAGGCTGAGAAACGCCGCTGGTTGTGCCGCAAGTGTGACCGCTATTACTACATTGAAGAAGGCATTCCCAATTTTCTCATCGATGAATCGGTGGTGCGGGTGATTTCGGCCCGGACAGGCGCGGAATTGACCTTCAATCCCGCCACTGTGGCCTATGAAGCCAAAGACGAAGCCGTTCCGCTCGCGGAAATGGAAAAAACGCTGAACATGAAAAAGACCTGTCTTGAGGAAGGCTGCGACGGAGAGCTGACCTTCGTCAAGGAGAAGATGGCCTACCAGTGCCCGAAATGCCAAGTGGAATACCCCATTCCCTTTGGCATCACCCACTGCCTGCTTACCGGCGAACTCACGTAAGCCCGGCATCCGCTCGTGCAGCCGGAGCCGACTGTCGTCCTCCATGTAGACGATAAACACACGTGGGGGGGCGGGCAGAACCAGGCATACCTTCTGTTTAACGCCCAACGGGCGGACAAGGATTTAGACCCCTATTTTCTGGTGCAGCAGGGGGGTGTTCTGCACCAGCGCTTAGGTGACGGGCAGCAGGTTATCCCCTGCAGCATAGGCGGTGAATGGCACCTGCCTTCCCTGTGGCGGCTGCGCCGCTTGCTGGCCCGCGTGCGTCCAGGCATCGTCTTTTGCCACACGCCCCATGCCGTTACACTGCTGCATCTAGCGCGGATGATCGGCCACAAATGCCCGCACGTTGCCGTGCGCCGGGTGGATTACCGCGTACGCCGGCTGAAATACCGCCTGTGCGTGGACCATATCGTGGCCATCTCCAAACGCATTTATCAGGTACTCCAGGCCTGCGGCATGCCGGAAGAGCGCCTCAGCCTGATTCCCAGCGCCATACCCCCCCAGCGGGTGCGTGACCAGGCTGCCGCGGAAAGGCCCGTGTACGAGCAGCGTTTTAAGCCGCGCGGGCTGCGCGTGGGCTCGCTGACCAATCTGCTGCCGGACAAGAGCATCGGCACTTTCCTGCGGGCCATCGCCCGGCTGCCTGAGGGTACGCGCGCGGCCTGCACCTTCTACATCGCGGGCGACGGCCCGGAGCGAAAGCGGCTGGAGCACCTGTGCCGCTCACTGAACATAGCGGAACACGTCTGTTTCCTGGGCTTTATCACCACCCCTTACGGGTATGTTGATTGCTTAGACATCCTGGTTATGCCCTCCCGCCGCGAGGGACTGGGCACCACCCTTCTGGACGCAATCGCCTTGGGAACGCCCGTGGTTGCCGCCGATACGGGAGGCATCCCGGAAATCGTAGAGCACATGAAAAACGGCGTACTCTTTGCCCCGGAGGACAGCGGCGACCTGGCCCGGTGGTTGATGCGCCTGCTGACAGACGGCACACTGCGACGGGCCATCCGTGCCACCCAGTTGTCCGCATTTCCTGAAATTCACACCATCACCGCCAATGCCGGGCGCTATAAACAACTGATCCGCCGCCTGGTGGGCAGCCCTAAGACCTCTGTTTCACCTGGGGCATAATTAGGTTTACAATCCGCCATGACTCTGGTATAGAAAGGGCACTGACAACCATCCGGGAGATAACCATGAATTATAGATATGCAACCACCCTTATGCTTCTGTGCCTGCTGCTTGGAGCCGCACCCGCGCAGGCACGGGTTGATGATACAGACTTAGCCGGCATCCAGCGCATGAACGAAATCATGCAGCTTATTCGCAACTTTTACGTGGAGGAAAAAGGCGTTACCCAATTGTTTGTCGGGGCCACCCGGGGATTGTTAAAACCCCTGGCAAACGGCGCGAAGCTGTTCACTTCCCTGCAGCAGTATCAACAGCACATAGCGGACAGCAGGCGGCACGTGGTTTATGGCATCGTGCTGGTCAAGCACCGTGGCTGGTACCGGGTGGTGTGCAAATACCCCTTCGGCATCTTCAAACACCTTGACCTGCGGCCGGGCGACACCCTCTACCAAATCGGCGACCGTTACCTGGACAACATCAGTTATGAGGTGCTGGTGTACATGCTCTACCGCTCCATGCTGCGGGAAGATCTGCCGGACAACGCCATCGGCGTGCGCAGGCAGGGACAGGATTTGCCCATAGACGTGCCGTTGAGCGTACCGGTTGATTACTCCTGTTACAGCACGGACAGCGCCACCATTGCCCTGCTGGAGGATAAAGTGCGCAACGCTATCGGGCCGGACGTTTCGTTGCTCAAGGAACTGGCCCTTGATCCCTCCTTCCTGGTGGAATACAGGGTGTTAAACGACCTGCATTATATTCGCCTGAACGCCCTTACCCCGCAAAGCCATCACATCTTTACCCCCCTGCTGGCCGAAGCGAACCAAATGGGCAAGGCGCTGGTCATTGATTTGCGCACGGCCTACGGCTACACACTGGAAGATCTAAAGCTGTTCTTAAAACCCTTTGTTAACCGGTCCTATTTCGGTTTCTACCAACTGAAATCCGGCAAAACCAAGAAACTCTACGTGGACGACCCGTCCGCGGGCAACACGCTGCCTGTTATTCTTTTTGTGTCGCGCCAGACATACTGGTATGCCGAATTTTTCGCCCAACTGCTCAAGGATATGGGCGCGTATGTGATCGGCGAGTCTTCATTCGGCAGGGGAGACTACAAGCAGGTGTTCAGCCTGCTGGACGGCCGCTACTACCTGTATATTTCAACGGGAAAGCTTTTCTCGCCCCGTTCGATTACCTGTTATCAGAAGGGTGTTAAGCCTGATCGCGCCATTCAGGCAGCGGACTTTACCTATTCCAGCCAGGAAGAAGCCCTGTTTTTCGAAGTGGTGCAGAAAATCATGCCCGGCCTGATTGCCAAACAAGACGCCGCGTGATAGCCCGTGACGCGCAGAAAGCAACCGGTCCGGCGCAAGCGGCCGCGCAAAAAAAAACAGCAGGGCATTCAGGAAAAACACCTGTATTTTATTATCCTGATTTTAGCGCTTTTCATCCTGTTGCTGCTCGGTGTGATCTACCACCTGAATCGCAAGTATCAGCGGCAGGAAGCCTATCTCCAGGCCATTTGGCCGGGCAAGGCCCAGGCCCATAGCGCGCCGGGCGAGCCGGCCGCGCAGCAGGCCCGCCGGCCCAAAGAGCAGACACTCCCTGCCGCGCGGGAACAGACCCCGGACAGGAACACCACGGCGGCCCCGCCGCGGCCGCCGGCAGGAGGCCCCAGAATGTGCGTGGTTATAGACGACTGCGGCGGCAATCTGCAGTTGCTTAAGGAACTCCTGGCCTTGGACGTGGCGGTCACGCCTTCCGTGCTGCCCCATTTGCCCTACAGCCGGGACAGCGTGGACTATGCCAGGACCCGGGGCTGCGATCCCCTGCTGCACCTGCCCATGCAGCCAAAACATTTTTCCTTAGACCACCCGGGATATCTCAATCCGGGCAAAGGCGCCATCCTGGTCGGTATGACGGCATCCCAGATATACGGCATTATTGAGCGTGACCTGGCCAGTGTGGGCCCTGTGACAGGCGTGAACAACCACATGGGCTCACTGGTGTCCGAAGACCGGGACACCATGGCCCGGGTGTTGCAGGCCATTAAGTCCAACAACCTGTTTTTTTTAGACAGCCGCACCACCCCCAAGACCGTGATTCCTGAAATCGCGCGGGATATCGGCCTGCCCTACCTGGAGCGCGATATGTTCCTGGACAATTCCAATTCCCAGGCCGCAATTTTAGACAACCTGTACAAACTGGCGCGACTGGCGCAGAAACAGGGCTATGCCATCGGCATCGGCCACTTAAAGCCCGGCACCGTGAAGGCCCTGTCCGCGTTCAGCCGTTCGCCCTGGCGCAGCAAGGTGCGCATGGTATCCTTGAGCACCCTGATACGGCAGGTCTATCAGCGGGACGCCGGCAGATGACGGACATTCTCCTGGCCATAGAAAGCTCATGCGATGACGCGTCAGCCGCGCTGGTGGACTGTGACCGCCAATGCTTGCTGGACAGCAGAGTGCACTCCCAGACC
>Ga0272444_10004169_pt1 | contig 12802 bp, 9 predicted proteins | sample SSMForm13_FD_201033 | JGI IMG/M metagenome (GOLD analysis project Ga0272444, IMG submission 201033) | Marine sediment archaeal communities from Little Sippewissett salt marsh, Falmouth, MA, United States - SSM-Form-13 | ecosystem: Environmental > Aquatic > Marine > Wetlands > Sediment ...
TTGCGGCGACCTATTTCCAATTTTCTCTCCTCGATCAGATCGTCGGTATCCTCGTAGCAGTTCTGATCCTCAAGGGTGCGCTGGAGCTTCTCCTCGACCTGGTACGCAGCAGTGAAGACGAGGAACTTGACCTGAGCAAATACGGGTTCAGCCGGTTCGAAGCCCATCAGCGCCGTCAGATGGTGCGCTGGTTCCTGTTCGAGATCGAAAAAGGGCGGATCAGCTCGAAAGAGCAAATGCTCCACGAAGCCAGGATGGCTACCGACTTCAGTACCATCGCCTCTTTCCGGGCCCTGGGTATCGACGGTCAGCCGAACCAGGAGGAGAAGCTGAACAGAGCTGTCCGGGAGATTTTTGAACAGGGACTTGCCGAAGAGCTCACCATCGAAGGGGGTGAAAGGATACTCCGGCTCACCGAAGCAGGCGAGGAAGAGCTGAACCGGGCCCTGGCCAACAGCTGGAGCTTCAGACCGGAAACTGGCCGGGGTTTCCCGGCTGGGGCAAAGCTCCGGGATCCTTCCCCGGCCTCCGGCAGGCCCATAGGGAATTCAATCCAAGGTCGAAGCCCCCGCAGCGTACGCGCCCTGTTCTTCAGAATGCTGTCCTATACCGTACGGCTGATATTCACCGCGGCGCTGTTTACCCTCACATATGCCCTTCTCCGCCGGCTCATCGGTTTCCTGCCGGTCCTCGATGTATGGGGGCCCGGCTTATCCCTCGGGGGCGCCCTGACCAGCCGTCTGATTTCCGCCGGTCCTTTCACATTCACCGCCGCACAGATGCTTTGTATGCTCTGCGGCGTGCTGTTCATGTACGGCGGGAGACTACTCCTTCATCCTACGCGGCACCTCATACATCACGCCCGGGAACGGGGAATGGATCGGCCGGCCTATCTGATCACCGACGGCCCCTTCGCCGTGCGGCGGCATCCGATGTATGCCGGCATGATCCTCATGAACGCGGGAATCGGGATAGGACTCTATTCAGTGTACACTCTCGGCTGCGCCGGCTTCACCATGGTGCTTCATATTTTAAATGCGGTCTATGAAGAAAAAAAACTGCTGTCGTGGTTCGGAGAGGAGTACAGGAACTACAGGGAGACGGTCCGAAGACCTTTATTCTCATGGTGGGGCTGGGTGCTGATTCTGACGCTCTACGGTCTTGCCTGGGCGGGCTATGCCGGAGTCTAAGGGCTCCAGTCCGCCTACCAACACAGGGTGAACTGTGGTAAAGTAGGTCTGCATAACACTATTTTTAAGGAGCAGTAAAATGAGCGGAGAACAAGAACACCCTTCGCAAATCGAAATATCGACCCTGCGCGATCCGGAACTCGCGGAGGAAGGACGCCGCAAGATCGAGTGGGCGGCGGCCCATATGCCCGTCCTGAACGAGATCAGGAGCCGGAACCTTGAAGGACAGCCCCTCAAGGGCCGCCGGGTGGCTATCAGTCTTCACCTGGAGGCTAAGACCGCCTACATGGCGCTGGTCATCCGGGACCTCGGAGCACAGGTGGCTATTTCCGGAAGCAACCCCCTCTCCACCCAGGATGATGTTGCCGCCGGCCTCGCTTCGATGGGAATCGAAGTCCACAGCTGGTACAATGCCACCGGCGACGAGTACAACGGCTTCCTAGACAAAGTCCTGGACACGAAGCCCGATCTGATCATCGACGACGGCGGAGACCTGGTCGCCCGACTGCACTCCGGCAGGCGGGAACTGCTGCCGCGCATCATAGGCGGGGCCGAGGAGACCACCACCGGTATCCACCGTCTCAGGGCCATGGAAAAAAGCGGCGAACTGGGCTTCCCGATGGTGGCGGTGAATGACGCCCTCTGCAAGTACCTGTTCGACAACCGGTACGGAACGGGTCAGTCGGTCTGGGACGGAATCATGCGGACTACCAACCTCGTCGTCTGCGGGAAGACCGCGGTGGTCCTCGGATACGGCTGGTGCGGCAAGGGCGTCGCAAAACGCGCCGCCGGACTGGGCGCCCGTGTTATCGTCTGTGAAATCGATCCGATCAAGTCCGCAGAAGCATGGATGGACGGTTTTGAAGTCATGAAGCTGGAAAAAGCCGCTCCGCTCGGCGATTTTTTCGTGACGGTTACCGGCTGCAGCAATGTCATCCGGGCCGAACATATTTCCGGATTGAAGGACGGGGCAATTCTGTCGAATGCCGGTCATTTCGACGTCGAGATAAGCAAGCCTGACCTTGCAAAGCTCTCTGACAGCATTGAGGAAGCCCGGAAAAATATCACCCGCTACCGGATGAAGGACGGCCGTTCAGTTTACCTGCTTGCGGAGGGACGTCTCGTCAACCTCGCCGCCGGTGACGGCCATCCGGTTGAGATTATGGATATGACCTTCGCCCTGCAGGTCTCTTCGCTGCTCTTCCTGAACAGCAAGCAAAGCCTCGAGACGAAAGTCTATTCAGTCCCCGGCGACATAGACCGGCAGGTGGCTGCCCTGAAGCTGGCATCCCTCGGTCTGGAGATAGATGAACTCACCGAAGACCAGCGGCAGTACCTCGACAGCTGGCAGCAGGGAACCTGATCCCGGCGGGCATATTTCAATGCCGGCGGGCAGAAGCAAACCCGGCCGGCAGAATTCAACAGTGCAGGAGAAGCGCATGAAAAAGACGGACCCGATTGCAGTTCTGTTCATCCTGGCGGTAACAGCTCTCTTTATTCACCCGTACACTTACAGTGTGTATTCCGAGTGGTACGCGGCCGCTCCGGCCCTCCTCTCGTTTCTCAAGTTCGCCGTGCTGGCAACATTCGGCGAGATGCTGGTCGCCCGGCTTCAGAAGGGCCGGTACCTGCCCCAGCAGTTCGGTCTGCTGCCGAAGGCCGTCGTGTGGGGGGTGCTCGGCGTTGCGATCTGGCTCGCTTTCGGTATCTTTTCCCGGGGAGTTACAGCAACTCTTTTCCCCAGGCTCATACGTCCCGATTTCGGGATGCGCCTTCTCAACGCCTTCGCGATCTCTTTTTTCATGAACATCATATTCGCTCCGGTCATGATGCTGACTCACCACCTGAGCGATATGTACATCGAGCGGAACAAGGGCCGTTTCCCTCTCAGAAGCTTCCGCATGCAGCCGCTGCTCGAGGGAATCAACTGGCAAAAAATGTGGGGCTTCGTCTTCAGGAAGACGATCCCGCTCTTCTGGATTCCGGCCCATACGGTGACCTTTCTGCTGCCGGAAGAGGTCCGGGTCCTGTTCGCCGTGCTCCTCTCGGTCGTCCTGGGACTGCTGCTGACCGTAGACGTCCTGAGGAAGTGATCCGTTGCACAATGCGGTCCCGATACATATACTTAAAGGCGATAAACTTTCCCGCGCGGCGTTCCGCATCTCTCGGCCGCGGGAAATAGTTTTATCTTCGGGAAATGCGAGGAGCCTTATATATGCGTTCGAGGCTGATAATACTACTCATTACAGCGATTCTCCTGAGCGGCTGTGCGGACCGTAACAATCCCGTCAGGATCGGCTTTTCGGCTATGCTTAGCGGTCCCGGAGGAACCCCGAGTACCATCGTCAGAAACGGCGCCGTTCTCGCGGTGGAAAAAATAAATGCAGCCGGGGGTATCAACGGACGGCCCGTGGAACTGATCATCAAGGACGACCGGGGGGATCCCGAGACGGCCCTCAGGGTGGACCAAGAGCTGTACGAAGCCGGAGTAGAGGCAATCATCGGTCATACCAACAGCTTGATGAGCGCAGCGGTCCTCGATTTTATCAATGAAAAAGAGCTCCTCATGCTGAGTCCGACCTCTTCGGCGGAATTCCTTATGGGCAAGGACGATTACTTTTTCAGCCTCTACCCCAGCAATCGACGCCTGGCCGTTACAGCGGCCGAGTTCGCCTATCATCAGCTTGGACTGAGGAAGCTGAATACGATCATCGACACCTTCAATGCGATCTATTCCGAGAACTACTTCACCAGATTCAGCGAGCACTTCGAAACAATCGGAGGGAGTATGGAACTCGAGGTCAGGTACGACTCCACCGCTGAACCGCAGTTCAATTTCCTTGTAGAGGAGCTGCTGCAAGGGGGGCCGGACGGACTCTTTCTCATAACCGGTCCCCTCAATACGGCCCTGATCATTCAGCAGCTCTACAAGCGTAATGTACAGCTGCCCTTCATAGGGAGCGAATGGGCGGAAGACCAGGAGCTAATCGATCAGGGGGGGCCGCTGGTGGAGCAGCTCTACATATCCAACCTGTACACCACGGATACAACAAATGAGGAGTATCAGACATTTGTAGAGAATTACATTGAACGGTTTAAAGCAGTCCCTACCGGATGGGCTGCAATGGGCTACGAATCGGCGATGATACTCGCACATGCCCTGGAAAATAAAAAAAGAACACAGTATCTCAAGGAGGTCCTGCTCTCGACGACCTTCGAAGGTCTGCAGGAGGAGATCTCATTCAACGGCAACGGGGATGTAGACAGGAATATCTATATCCACACTGTTCGTGACGATACCTTCGTCACCGTAGAACCGCAGATGTGAGAATCAGTTGATATGAGAAGTAATAGAAGCATTCGAGGGGTACTGTTTTTTCATTTTTCTTCCGCCACACTGATTCCCCTGTTCATTTTGCTGGTCACCCTCGGTCTGCTATTGAACCACAATATCCGCAGGAGCACCATCGACACCAACCGCATCATTGCAAACTCCATAACCCGGGAGGTCGATACCTTCCTCACCCATGTAGACTCCGTTGGGCGATGGATAACGCATCACCTACAGGTCCACAGGGAAAATCCCGATGAAATTCAGGGACTGCTTTCCCACCTGAGAGACAACTTCAGCTTCTTCGAATCCGCCATAGTTCTCGATGAGGACGGCATTGTTCTTGCCTCCAGTCCCATGGATTCAGATATCCTCGGCAACAACCTGAGCACCCAGCCGATTTTCCGGGCCGCCGAGGAGAATGAAAGCGTTCAATGGTCTACTACCTTCATCTCGCCTTATACCAACTCGCCTACGGTGGCCGTCATTTTTCCGGATACCGATATGTATCTCCTTGGATACATCAACCTGGATCAACTCAGCACTATTGGTAGAGAAATAACTTCGGGCGGTTCGCCTCAGCTGATTATAGTTGATGAGAATGGGACCCTGCTCGTACATCCGGATACACGCCTGGTCCTGCAGCAGCACAATGTTTTTCAGAATAATCTGGTGAGAAAGACCCTGAGCGGCCATACCGGCACCTATGACTCATCCTTCGAGGGACGGTCCGTACTCGGCAGCACGGCCCTCATTCAGCCGACGAACTGGGGTATTCTGATCCTGCAGGACAAGAGAGAAGTCTTTGCACTCCTCTACAGAGTACTCTTCTCTGTCGGACTGCTCATCCTGCTGGCCGCCGTTCTCAGCACGGTACTGGCCCTCTTCAGCAGGGAGCAGATTGTCCGGCCGATCTATCAACTTATGAAAACGACCCGGGCCATCGCTGACGGAAGATATGAGCAGTCCGGTGATTCGGTGGAAAGCTACCGCGAGATCAACTATCTGGCCGGAACCATTACCCGGATGAGCAACAAGATCGCCAGCCGTGAAGAGGAATTGAAGAAGAATCTCATGGAGAAGGAGATCCTGATCAAAGAGGTGCACCACCGGGTAAAGAACAACCTGCAGCTCATCCTGAGCATTCTGAACCTGAAAAATTTTTCCATCGAAGACGAGCAGATCAAAGACGTGCTATACGACAACATCGGCAGGATCTATACCATCGCTCAGGTCCACGAACAGCTGTACAGCTCGGATGATTTAGCCAGTATAGATATTTCCTCTTATATACCAAGCCTCACCTCCTATCTACTCGCCAACAAAAAGTATTCCGACTACGATGTCCGTACCAGCATCCAGGTGGACAAGGTGTATGCACGGGTAGACCAGGCTATTCCCCTTGGACTGATCGTATTCGAATTGTTCTCCAACGCGCTCCAGCACGGATTCGGGCCGAGGAAGGTGAAATCAATCACGATAGCCGGGGACATTCAGGATGATCATCTCCATCTCATCATCAGCGACGACGGCGAGACTTTTTCGCCTGAACTGTTTACCAGGGCCGAAAGTCTCGGCTTCAACATCGTTCATGAACTGATTCGGCAGGTAAAGGGCTCGATTTCGTATGATTCCGATCAGGGAAATACCTTTACCATTGAATTCAGCGTTTCCTGAATTGACATATCTCCATACAATCACTATCAGTAAAGTATGATAACCCTGATTGCTAAATTCCTGGCAGCTTTGAACGCGAACAGCCGGCCTGGAGAAGCGGCTTCCGGATTCGCCTGCGGGATCCTTCTCGCCCTGGTACCGGCGGGCAATCTTCTCTGGATCGTTCTTTTTACGGTCTTTTTCTTCCTGAGGCTGCATCTTGCCACCATGATTCTCACTACCGTGGTATTCAAACTCTTCATCGGCGTAGCCGATCCCCTCGTTGACGCTCTGGGCCTGTGGATTCTGCAGCTGCCCCGGCTTGAACCTCTCTTTATTCAGGCGATAAATACCCCGGTTCTGCCCTACCTCAGGTTCAACAACACTCTGGTTATGGGAGGATTTACAGCCGGCATCCTGTTGTGGGTCCCCTCATTTCTGATTGGACGCGTTCTGGTTCTCCTGTACCGCAGAAAGATACGTGACAGAATCGCATCGAGCAGACTGGTGAAGTTTTTTGAGAAAACTCCCCTCCTGAGGAAACTGACCATGGCTGTGCGGAAAGCTGGTACTGTCTATCAAGGATGGAGCGGATGAAAAAGAAACGCCTGCCCAAACTTTTCCGCAAGCCGGTTCCCGCCGGGAAGCTGGAGAAGAAAATTCTGCGCCGGATCCACGTGGAGAGTGAGAGAAAGTTTCTCATGTCCAGACTCCAGCGGGATGACAGCGGCCGGTATGTCCTGCCGGAAGAGCTGAGCGCTGATGAACGGAAGCACCTCAAACAGCTGGCTAAATCAATCAGGAAAAATCGCGGAGTGCTCGTGGGATGGAAGGCCGGCATCCTTGCCTTCGTGCTGATTGCGGCGGTCGGATTCAATTTTTTCCTGAAGAACCGCCTTGTCGAGCACGCCGCCGAGACCGCACTGCAGAGGCTCTTCAACGCCGTCGTTGAGATAGAGGGAACCGAATTCTCCATACTGAAGGGAACCATCGGCTTCACCAGTGTCGCAATCGCCGATGAGCAGGAGCCGATGCGCAATCTTGTCGAACTCGGCCGTACGAACCTCTCTCTCGACACCGGCAGGATCCTCTCGAGAAGGATAATCCTGAATGAGATCGCCTCCCGGGAGATCCGGTTCGACACTCCCCGGACAAGTTCCGGCGCACTGCCGGCTGCCGCGAAGACTGATGAGCATGGGCCGGAGCCCGGGGCGGAGGACAGCGGAAGCGGTGACACCGCCGGCGAACTCAAGACTATCGGCCTTGAAATCGGGCGTGAAAGTGCCCGGCAGATCATAGCGGACTACCGCGATTCTCTCCAGTCCCCTCAGCTGATCGACTCGGTGCAGGAGAGGTACGCGGAAACGAGCGAACGCTGGAATACCCGTGTCGAATCGACGGACGCGCAGCTGGATACCGTTCAGACCAGCACCCGTCAGCTCCTGGACACCGATATCTCCTCCATCGACACGGCACAGGAAGTCCAGGATTACCTGGCTAAGCTGAGGGAACTCCAGACATCGGTACAGGAAACACAGAAGAGCTTCGAAGCGACTTATGAGGAGTACCAGGCGGATACCGCCTTTATCAACGAGAGCCGGAAGGGGATCAATACCGCCATAGAAGAGGATCTGTCCTTCCTGAAGGACTCCGTCGGCAGCTTCGGATCGGACGCAGCGGGAATAGTTGCATCCGCCGCACAGCCGGTCCTGCGCGAGCGGCTCGGGAGTATCTACACCTATGGTGAGAGGGTTCTCAGGATTTACAGACGTCTGCACGAATCCTCGAGCGGTAAGGAGAGCCGTTTCACCGACCGGGGAAGAGAAGGAACTACCGTTAATTTTCCCTATCGGGAATACCCCGGCTTTCTTCTCAAACACTTCGAACTTTCCACCGGCAGCGCCGCTTCAAGCGGATTCTCCGAATTCATCATTGACGACCTGACAGGCGACCAGGAAACCTGGGGTAAACCGACTTCAGCCAGATTCAGCACGAATCCATCCTTCGGCCGGGAAGACACCTCGCTGAGCACCGATTTGATCATAGACACGAGGGATGCTTCAGCCAGCCTGATGGAGAGCAGCTCGGAACTGAAGGCATATCCGGTGGAGGTCTCCGAAGGCCTCGAGAGCCTCTCCGTCGATTCACTGCGGGCTGAATCCGACAGCCTCTTCCGTCTGTCCATACAGCCGGACCTCTCCGGTGAAGGGGAAGCTGCGATCAATTTGACCGACGTGCAGATCGATCTCTCCGAGACGGATTCAATGATCGGCGACGCAATCGCCCGGATCCTTGATGATACCGAAATGGTACAGATAAGAGTCTCCTTCAGCTTCGCCGATGGTACAATCGATCGTATGAAGATCTCCACCGATATCGATGAGCAGCTCAACGACCGAATCGGCGAGTACGCCCGTGAACAGGCTGACAAAGCCGCCGCAGAGATCGAGACCGCCTTCTACGACTATATCGACGAAGAGCTCGCAGCCAACGATCTGCTGAGCGATGAAATCTCTCAGCAGGGCAGAGAACTTGTCGAAAACATCCGCAATGCCGAAGATCTCGAGACGGCAATAGATGAACAGCAGGCTGAACTGAAGTCCCGGGCGCAGGAGGAGGTGGAGAAACAGACCGGGGAGCTGAAGGACAAGGCCAGAGAGGGACTGGAAGAACTCGGCAAGGACCTCAAGCTCCCGGGATTCTAAGCCGCCCTGGGATTCAGACCGCCGGCATCAACAGTTTAACGGTCACGGTAGAACCTGCGGATTTCCTTCGAGATCTGTTTGTGCCACTCTTCTTTTTTCCGCAGCATCTCCTGCCGGTCCGTGACATAAGCCATCTCCCGCTTCAGCTTCAGATATGCCTGGAATCGCTCATCAGTCAGCTCTCCCCTTCGAATCGCAGCCTGCACGGCGCAGCCCGGTTCATGCTGGTGAGTGCAGTCGCTGAACCGGCACGCTTCAGCCAGGGCTGCGATGTCGCCGAAGCTTTCATCCACCGCGGATTCCTCACCCCAGAGCCCCACCTCCCGCAGTCCGGGAGTGTCTATCAGCGCCCCGCCCCCCGGAAGCACGAAGAGCGTACGGGTGGTAGTCGTGTGGCGTCCCCGCTGGTCCCCGCCGCGGACTTCCCGGGTTTGCTGAACCTCCAGATCAAGCAGCTGGTTGGTGAGGGTTGATTTCCCGGACCCGGAGGAACCAACAAGTACGCCGGTCGCAGCCGGTCCGGCCGCAGCCGGCTGAAGGTACTCCCGCACCGCCTCGACTCCGTCGCCTTCAAGGGCCCGGGTCAACAGGATATCGACACCAGGGGCCGATTCCGCCGTTCGTTGGACATACTCCGTTGGATCGGGAACCAGGTCGGCCTTATTCAGTACGATCACCGGAACGGCCCCGGAATTCCACACCAGTGTAATGTACCGTTCAATCCTCCGGAGCTTGAAGTCATTGTCCAACCCGGTAACGATGAATACGTAGTCGATGTTGGCGGCGATGACCTGTTCAGCCGTCTTTCCGCCGGAGGCACCGCGGCTCAAGGCTGACCGGCGCTCGAGTACGCCGGTAATTACTCCGCTCTCCCTGTCCAGGGAAGAGATCACCGCCCAGTCTCCGACTGCCGGCCACAGGGCGGCGGACTGCCGGAAGCTTCCCGTCGGCGTGCACAAACTGCGCCCTTCCGCCGTCTGCACTTCGAAAATGTCGTGATGAACACCGATAACCCGGCCGGGAACCAGCCGCTTTTCTGCCGTGTCCGCAGAACCCCTGTCCTGAATAAAATGAGTAAATTCAGCCTCCCGGTTGTCATCCCAACCGATCAGCTTCAGATAGTCTGTTTGCATTGTCTGTTCCTCTAACCTTACAGTACGTGATACCCGCAGAGGAACCCGATGATACGGGAAGGTCCTCAGCGGCCGCTAACGAGAAAAAGGCCCCGAGAAATTCGATACAATCTTTGTCATCAACGCCTCCCGCAGAAAAGAGTGAATACGGACATCATTACGCGAAAAGGTCCGCCTGTCAAGCAGCAGGGGATTGAAGCGCGAATAGGGAAGAAGAAAGCCCGCGGCGGAATCAGCAAGCGGGCTCATGAGCGGAGCGGATGCCGGGGCTCCTCAAGAAGGAGTACTCCCCAATACATCCGCCGCTCTTGATATCGTGTTTTTTTACTTTGCTCCGAACCACCCGACCGCTTCATTGGCGTGGTTCTGATATATGTGCTTGAGCTCGGTGTACTCCTCGAGGCCGGACTTCCCCAGCTCGCGTCCGAGACCGGACTGCTTGTAGCCGCCCCAGGGCGCCTGGACGAAATAGACGTTGAAGTCGTTGATCCAGACTGTACCTGCACGGAGGGAGGACGACACTCTTTCTGCACGGCTCTGATCGGCAGTCCACACGCCGGCGGACAGACCGTAGATGGTGTCGTTGGCCCATTCCACAACCTGCTCTTCCGTTTCGAAGGACTCTACGGTAATGACCGGACCGAAGATCTCTTCCTTCGCCAGCCGCATCGAACTGCGAACACCGGTAATGAGGGTCGGCTCGAAATAGAATCCCCCGCTGTGAGGAGGATATTCGGGACGCCCGCCGCCGAGCACGATCTGCGTTCCTTCCTCCCGTGCCAGTTCGATATACGACTCTACCTTGTCCCGGTGGGCCGCGGAGATGAGCGGTCCCATCTGGGTTTCCGGATCGAAGGCGTCGCCGAGTCTGATACCGGCGATTCTCGCCTTGATGGCTTCGACGAAGCGGTCGTGTATTGATGATTCAACGAGAATTCTGGATCCTGCCGAACAGATCTGCCCGGCGTGAAAAAACACACCGTTGAGGGCGAAATCCACTGCCGTGTCGAAGTCAGCATCGGCGAAAATAATGTTGGGATTCTTGCCCCCCAGCTCGAGGGCGACCTTCTTGACCGTATCACTGGCCGCCTTCAGGATCTTCTTACCGGTCACGATACCGCCGGTAAAGGATACCATGTCCACTCCCGGATTGACTGTCATCTCAGTCCCTACGGTGTCACCTGCTCCCAGAACGAGGTTGATGACGCCCTGCGGAAATCCCACCTCTTCAGCCAGCTCTGTGATTCGAATAGTGGTAAAGGGTGTGATTTCGCTGGGTTTCATCACGATCGTACAGCCCGCGGCAAGGGCTGGAGCGATTTTCCATGAAGCCTGCAGGAGCGGGTAGTTCCAGGGAGATATCTGAGCGGCAACGCCTACCGGCTCCCGTACCAGCCTGCTGGTGGTATTCGGTACGGGGGACTGTATGATCTCGCCCCCCTCCTTGTCCGCCAGCTGGCCGAAATATCTGAAAATTCCGGCGATATCATCCATGTCCCATCGGCTCTCTTCCACCGTCTTTCCGGTGTCGAGACTCTCCAGACGGGCAAGCTCCTCGCGGTTCGCTTCGACCTTGTCCGCGAGCTTTTCAATCATTCGTCCCCGTTCTGCAGCGGGAGTTTCTGGCCAGGGCCCCTCGTCGAAGGCCCGCCGGGCGGCAATAACCGCCAGCCTGACATCCTCCGCGTTCCCCTCGGCAACCTCGGTGATTACTTCACCGGTACAGGGATACAGAATCTCCCGCTTTCCGCCGGATACTGATTCAGTCCAGTTTCCGTCAATGTACATTTTTATCTGACCTTTATACTCTGTTCTTTTGTTCATTTCGTTTCTCCTCCGTAATCATCCGGATATAAAAATATGTGGGTGATGCTCTCTTTCACGCTTACCATAGAGAGCCCCCTGATACAGTGAGATCCTGACCATTGATTCCATAGGCCTCTTCCCTGCAGAGATAGGCGGCCAGGGCTCCGATTTCCACCGGCTTTATAAGCCGCTTCTGCGGGTTGTTAGATGCCTCCTGAGCAATCAGTTCCTCACCCTTCATGTGCATCTGCTTTTCCGCGATGTCGGTGATCCAGTCGCGCCCGAAGTCGGTCTCGACCCAGCCCGGACATATTGCGTTCACCGACACACCGTGCTCGGCTCCTTCGAGGGCCATAGCCCTTGTCAGACCCAGGACTGCCGCCTTCGACGCACAATAGGCAGGCGACATCGGTGCGCCTACATTCCCCGCAGTCGAAGAGATTGTTATGATCCGTCCCCATCCCCGTTCAATCATACCGGGCAGACAGAGCCTGCTCATTCTGAAGGGTCCGTTGGCATTTACGTCCATCACCTTGAGCCACAGCTTTTCCGGATGGTCTACAACACCGTGCTCGGCAGTGATACCGGCGGCATTTGCCAGGATATCCACTTTACCGAAGCTTTTTACCACCTCATGGTAAAAGTTCTCGCAGGACTCTGTCGAAGTCACATCCAGCTCGACTGCCAGCGCTTGAACGCCAAGGGACTCGATCTCACCCCTGGTACGTTCCATCTCTTCCATACCGGGCATATTCACCAGCTCTCCGTCAGCCGCAGTAGCCCTGCGGTTCGAAAGCAGCGAACCGATTGCTACATTCGCCCCGGCCTTTGCAAATTCGAGCGCCATAGCTCTCCCCATTCCTGACGCACCGCCGGTAACCATTGCGGTCCGTCCTTCAAGAAAACGATCACTCATACATGATCCTCCTTAAAAGATATCTTGTGTCGCTAAAACTTAGCTATAAATTATAAGTATAACAA
>Ga0272444_10004170_pt1 | contig 12801 bp, 9 predicted proteins | sample SSMForm13_FD_201033 | JGI IMG/M metagenome (GOLD analysis project Ga0272444, IMG submission 201033) | Marine sediment archaeal communities from Little Sippewissett salt marsh, Falmouth, MA, United States - SSM-Form-13 | ecosystem: Environmental > Aquatic > Marine > Wetlands > Sediment ...
GGTGAACAAGCACGGTTGGGAGGCCCATCGGATCGATCCCGACGGGCCTGACACGCTGGAGAACTGCGAGATTGTCTGTCGCCGCTGCATGAAACAGAACCGTTTGTACGGCGTGTGACCGGCAACAGACGTCCCGTACCAGGGCATTGCGTTGATCTGCAGTTCGGCTATCTTGGTGGCTGGGGAACCGGGCCCGGGCGATGGTGCCCGGCGGCACGTGTGTGCAGGATGACAGGGAGTGTGACATGAATCAGACGATGCCTGCTGTTGTGGTTGCCACGTTGCTGGCCCTGCTGGCCCTGCCGGGCTGTGCGCGGGAAACCGGTATGACCAGTGCGCCGGAGGATGTGCAGGACGATTTCAAGGCGTTCGCTCTCCGCATGGCCCGCAGCGCATTTCCCGGGGAATCGAAGCCCGAGGAGATCGTCCGAGGACCGTTTGTCGATCGTGTCGCCGGCAGAGACTACGGCACGTGCACCATCAAGGTCGGTCGCCAGATCTTCGAGGTGGAATTCGCCAGGACCGACGACAGCACATGGGTGCTCAACCAGCTCAAGGTGCTGGCCGACGAGGGCGACCTCAGGGATGCCGACGAGGCAACGACAGCCAAGTTCCGCGCAGCCGCCGAGGCGGCCAATCAGTCGTGAGTTTTCTTTTCTCCTTATTGCGACCGCTCGAGAGGTCACCTGCCGGCGAGTGATCGGCCCACGCGGCCTTGAAAGAGTCCTCCGGGGCCCGTACCATTAGACAGTGGAGTCCGCGCCTGGGAGCATGGCCGCATGGCACATGCCGACGCCGAGAAGCCTGCCGACCGGATCAAGCCGATCGTGATTGACGCCAGCCGCGCCCCGGTGTCCGGTCCCGCGCCGCCCCGGCAGACTGTCGAGGCCCTGGCGGGGGAACTGCGCCGCCAGCAGCGCCGGTTCGACCGGTTGAGGCAGGTCACCGAACGGGTCAACCGGGGCGTTCGACTTGATGAGATCCTTGACTTCATCTTCGAGGAGTTCCGCGACATCATTCCCTACAACCGCATTGGGTATGCGGCAATCGATCACGAGGCCCGGCGCGTCGTGGCCCGCTGGTCCCACTCGGATGGCCCTCCTGCGTTCCCCGTCGGCTACTGGCAGCCTTTCAACGACACCTCGCTCGTGGCACTGGCGGACGCGGGGCGGCCGCGCATCATCAACGATCTGGCCGCCTATGCCCAGGAGCACGCCGGGAGCGACGTGACCCGCATGCTGGTCGGCGAAGGCCATCGCTCGTCGCTGACGTGCCCGCTGGTTGTCGACGGCCGACCCATCGGGTTCCTCTTCTTCGATTCCCAGCAACCGGCGGTCTACTCGGACGTTCACGTCGAGTTCTTCGTGCAGGTTGCGGGGGTGATCTCCGTGGCCGTCGAGCGCGGCCGCGCGGTGTCGGAACTCGCCGAACAGAAAGCGGTCATCGAACGCCAGAACCGGGACCTGGCCGACCAGAACCGCCGCAACCGGAACGAACTGGAGATGGCACGCAAGGTGCAGCTTGCCCTGATCCCCGAAGCGCTGCCCCAGTGCCCGGGCATGGACATGGCCATGCTCTACGAACCGGCCCTGCCGGTGGGCGGTGACTTGCTGGACGCCATCCCTCTCGGCGACGACCGGATGCTGGTCTACATAGCCGACGCGATGGGGCACGGTGTGCCGGCGGCCCTGCTGATGAGCGTGGTCCACACGGCCTTCCACGGTGCGATCTCGAACGCCCAGGCCCGGGGCGGCCCGAGTCCGGCGGCCCTGCTGAGGGAGGTGAACCGGACGGTCATCGACCTCTTCCAGACTAACTACGTAACGGCCGTCTGTGCCCGGATCGACCTTCGCGATCGCCTGATGACCTTCTCGGTGGCTGGCCATCCGCCGGCGCTTCTGCTGCGCACGGCCGAGAGCAGGCTCGAACGGATGAGCGAGGGTAGCATTCCTCTGGGCATCTACAGGAACGTTGACTATTTCGACTTTCAGGTGCCGTTCGATCCGGGTGACGCCTTGCTGCTGTACACCGACGGGGTCATTGAGGCGGCGGCCCCCGACCTCAGCCGGTATGGTCTGGAGGCGCTGGAGGGAGTCTTCCTCGCGGCGCGCGGCCTGTCGGCGCAGCGGACGGGCGAGCGTGTCCGGGCCGATCTGGCCCGCCATCTGGCCGGCGCGTCGCTGGACGACGATATTGCCATTCTGGTGATCCGTCTGGCCTGCCTCGGGTGAGCGGCCCGCTCCGGTTTTTTGCTGGCATACCTTACTCTAAGTGCTTACACTGCTGGCTTGTAGCGTCGGCCGCGCGGCGTGGCTGGGCGGCGGTTCGGCGCCGCGGAGATTCGTGAACGAGGCCCTCGGGTCTGGGGCGACAGGAGGACACCGGATGCGTCTGATGACTCTGGTCAGTGTGGTCGCTGTTTCGCTCATCGGGGCCGGCTGCGAGCAAAAGGCAGCGCCGCCGAAGCCGCTGGAGGCCAAAACGTTTGTCCTCATTACCCGGTGGGGACCGGCCGACGTGGAAAAAGGGGCGCGGGGCGCCGCCGATTCCGCCACGGCCATCAACGTGGTCCAGACGCGCGACGCCAAAACCCAGGTTGACGAACTGACACGCATTGCCACGGCCGGCGATGTCCACGGCGTGGCCATCGACTGCGTGGCCGCCCCGGAGGTTGCCGCGGCCGTCCGCCAGTGTGTCAAGGCGGGCGTTCCCGTCGTGACCTACAACGGCGATTGCCCGGGCGCGAACCGGGCCGGCGTGAGACAACCGGCGGAGATCGCCGCCGATCCCGGGCGCCACAGTTTCGTCGGGACCAGGCTGGAGGAGGTCGCCCGGCTCATGGGGGCCCAACTGCTCAAGCAGTTCGCCGACGTGCGCGGCGTGGTGGCCATCGTCAGTGCCCCGACCGACGAGTACCCGAACCTCAAGGTGATTGAGGACGCCGTCACCGCCTACCTGAAGGATGTGCCCGACCTGACGGTCCGGGCTCCCGTCCGTCCGGCCACGCAACCGGATGCCGTTGCCGCCGCCATCAAGGGAGTCCTGCAGCAGGAATCGTCCGTCCGGGGATGGATCATTCTCAACCCCGCGGCCGCGCCCGACGCCACCGCGGCGCCCCTGGACAGCCTGAGCAATGCCGTGGTCGTCATGCTGGGCGTCTCGGACACCGTGCTGGGCGCCGTGACACCGGAGAAAGTCGACGTCCTGGTCTCGCTGCCGGTTATGGCGTACGGGTCGGCGGCCATCCAGATGCTGACCGGCATCGTGCGGCATCACAGGAACTACGCCGACGAAACCTATGTCGGCCCGGACATTGTCACGATCAGTAACGTCGAGGCGGTCCAGAAACGGCGCAGCAGAATGCGGGCCGGGGAAATCTCCGCCGAGGTCGTGCCCAGTGGCGGCCCGAAGCCCGGGCAGACCACCCCGGGCGCGGAGCCCCCAGCCGAGCCGGCCCCGGCGCCCGTGGAACCTGTCCCGGCACCGGAGCCCCCCGCGGACACCGGCGGCGGTGACGCCACGGAAGGCTGAGTGGCATCTGGCCGATCCAGTTCGGGCCTCGAGCGGCAGGGCCCGATTGCTTCTCCCGGGAACGACAATCCGGCGACGGCATGGTGACGCCGCCACGACGCGCGCGGGCGTTGACCCGGCGAGAGGCCGGGCGTATACTTCTGTGCGACCGGCGGGTCGGCAGCATCTCCTGCTTTCTCCAGCCCTGACGCCTCTGTTGCCCGGCCCCGCCGCGTCGCGACCGCGGAGGATACCATCTGGTGAGCGAGAAGCACGACAACTGTGGGCTGTTCGGCGTGTACGGCCACCCGGACGCGGTCGAGAAGGTCTACCTGGGTCTGTTCAGCCTCCAGCACCGCGGGCAGGAATCCGCCGGCATCGCTTCCACCGGCGGCACGGACATTAAGCATCACGTCGGCATGGGCCTGGTCCGCGAGGTGTTCCGCCCGGTCCACCTGGAAGCCCTTCGCGACCCCGTGGCCATCGGCCACGTGCGGTATTCGACCACCGGATCGAGCCGCATCGAAAACGCCCAGCCGCTCGTGGCGCAGTTCAGTCGCGGCCCCGTGGCCGTGGCCCACAACGGCAACCTGACCAATGCCAAGCTGCTCCGCGACGAGTACGAGGCCCAGGGGTCCATCTTCCGGACCACCAACGATACGGAGATCATCGTACACTTGCTGGCCCATCCTGCGGCGGCCGGTCGGCAAGCCCCCCTGGCCTACGTGCTCGACCAGCTCGAGGGGGCCTTCAGCCTGCTGGTGATGACGCCGCAGGGCATGATCGCGGCCTGCGATCCCTACAAGCTTCGCCCGCTGGCGCTCGGTCGGCTGGGAGAGGCCCACGTCGTGGCCTCCGAGACCTGCGCGTTCGACGTCATGGGCGTGGACTACGTCCGCGACATCGCTCCGGGCGAGATTCTCCACATCGGGCCGGCCGGTCTCACGTCCACTACGTTCTGTCACCCGGACCGCGTTCGCCCGGCCCACTGCATCTTCGAGCACATCTACTTCTCGCGTCCGGACTCGCGCGTGTTCGGCGAGTCCGTCCACGCTGTGCGGCGCAGGCTCGGCGAACAACTGGCCCGCGAGCACCCGGTGGCGGCCGACGTCGTCTTTGCGGTGCCCGACAGCGGCAACTCGGCCTGTGTGGGGTACGCCCGCGAGAGTGGCACACCGATGGACATCGGCTTCATCCGAAGCCACTATGTCGGCCGCACCTTCATCCAGCCCGAACAGGCGGACCGAGACCGGCTCGTCCAGGTCAAGATGAACTGCATGCGCGAGGTCATCGCCGGCAAACGCGTCATCGTTGTCGACGACTCGGTGGTGCGCGGCACGACGACGCACGGCAAAATGAGAGCCCTTCGCGAGGCCGGGGCAAAGGAAATCCACCTCCGGGTCTCCTCACCCCCCATCCGCCACCCGTGTTTCTACGGCATCGACTTCCCGACCGCCGACGAACTGATCGCCGCCAACCGCACGCCCCAGGAGATCGCGGAATTCCTCGGTGTCGACACCATGGGTTACCTCTCGGTGCCCGGCCTGTTGAGCTGCGTCTCGCGCCCTCCGGACCACTACTGCACGGCCTGCTTCAGCGGTCGGTATCCCGTGCCGGTCGGCGTCCATGTCGGCAAGCACGCCATGGAACGTCACCAGCTCTCCATGTTCTGACCCGCCGCCACGGGCGGCGGTTGCCTCCCGCCTGCTTTCCCGGACCCTGGGGGATGCTGCTGTCTGCCTCTTGCTGCGCCGGCGGCCAGTGTCTATACTCTCCTGTGCTGACCGCCCCAACGAGGACTGCCCATGTCGCACGCGTCAGATGGCTCGCGAACGTTTGGCCTGCGTGTTCTGGCGGGCGGCACCGATCTGGCTGCCCGGGTCTCTCTGGACTTCCAGCAGAAACTGTTCCGCCGCAACTACCGCTGGCCGGTGCTCGCCAGCGCTGCCCTGGCAGCCGATGCCGACGACTTGACGCGGTGGCTGACGGCCGGGGCGGCAAGGCTCCTGGGCTACGACGTCACGGCGCGGGCCCTCAACCGCATCGCCTCCGAGGCGGCCGAGCCGCTCTTCGCCCATGCGGTCATCTCCGGCGGCAGTCCCCGGACAGGGCAGGAAATCCGCGACGGCGTGGCCGATGCCTGCGAGGCCGCGGACTGCACGTTTCTCAGCGGGCCCGAGGCCACCACCTGGGACCGGAAGGTCACCATCGCCGTGTCGGCCACCGGCGTGGTCGATCGGCGACAGATGATGAGCCGCCGACGATTCGACACCGGCGACATCGTGCTGGCCGTCGGGTCCGACCGCCTGTGGCCCGCGATGGTGGATCCTGCACGGCAGGTCCTCGCGCGGCCCCAGGCCGTCAAGCGCCTGGCGAAACTGCCGGTCGACTCCGCGACAGCGCTGGTGCGCCCGGCCCCGGTCCTGGCCGGGCACCTGCAGACCGTGCTCCGGCGGTACACGGTCAAGCGCGTCGTCCATGCCATGGTTCCCGTGGAGGGCGACGGCCTGGCTGCCGCGGCCGAGCGACTCGTGGGGCCGCGGTTCGAGGTCAAGCGGGTCCGCTCCCGGCGGTGCTACTCGGACCTGTTGGCTCTCCTCGGCCGGCTTGGCGTTGAGGCTGACCGTGCCGACGAGGGCCACCGGCTGGGTATTGGCTACCTGATGGTGGTCAGCGAACCGTTCGCCGAGGCCATAGCCCGCCGACTGCGGCGCCTGGGGGCCGCGACACGCCCGTTCGGTCGCCTGGTCGCGCGAAAAGAGTCCTGACGGTCACCACCCCATGTGCGGAATCGCCGGCCTGGTCTCTCTCGATGATTCCCCGGTTGACGCCGACCTGCTGCGCCGCATGGCCGCGTCGCTCGCGCACCGCGGGCCCGACGAGCAGCGCGTCTGGATCGACGCCGGCCGCCCCTCCGCCGGGCTGGCCCACGCCCGCCTCGCTGTGCTCGACCCCGCGGGGGGCCGCCAGCCCATGGCCGACGTCGCCCATCCGGGGCGCTGCCTCGTCTTCAACGGCGAGGTCTACAACCACCGCCGATTGCGCGAGGCCCTCGCCAAGTGGGGCCACCGCTTCGCGTCCGACCACAGCGACACCGAGGTGCTGCTGCCGCTGTATCACGAGTACGGCGCGGCGATGATGGATCATCTGCGCGGCATGTTCGCCTTCGCGGTCTACGACGGGCCCGGCCGGCGGCTGCTGCTGGCACGCGACCGCATGGGGCAGAAACCGCTCTACTGGATGCGCACGGACCGGCACGTCGCCTTCGCCTCCGAGTTGAAGACACTGCTGCTGGTACCCGGCTCCCGGCGCGCGGTGGACCCGGACGCGCTCCACCTTTACCTCCAGTTGGGCTATGTGCCTTCGCCGCGCACCATCTTCCGGGGCATCCAGAAGCTGCCCCCTGCGTCCCGGCTGGTGGTTCCGCTGGATGGCGCGCCTCCTGTGCCGGAAGCCGAATCCTACTGGTCGCTGCCGGTGCCGCTCGACGCGGGGTGTCCGGATGAAGAGGCGGGAGAGGCGGCGGCGATCGCCGAACTCATCTCCCACTGCGAGGAACTGCTCGGCGAACTCCGGCGTCTGCTGGCCGACGCCGTGCGGATGCGCCTGGAAGCCGACGTGCCGCTGGGCTTCTTCCTCTCCGGCGGGCTCGATTCGTCGCTTGTCCTGGCCCTGGCCCGACGGGCCGAGCCGCGCCGGACGCTCAGGACGTTCTCGGTCGCGTTCGGTGATCGGCAGTACGATGAATCCGGCTATGCCGAGCTGATGGCCCGGCGCGTCGGGGCCGAGCACACGCGGCTGGAGACTGAGCCCGAGGCGCTCCGCGCGATGCTGCCGGTGGTGGTCGGCATGTTCGACGAGCCGTTCGCCGACGCGTCGGCCATGCCGACATGCCTGATGGCTCGGCAGGCCCGAGAGCACGTCACGGTGGCCCTCTCGGGCGATGGTGGCGACGAGGCGTTCGGCGGGTACGACCGCTACCGCGCGGTCCGCCTGGCCGCGCGGCTCGACGGGGCCGGCCCCCTGAGGGGCGCAATCCGAGCGCTTGCCCGGCTCGTGCCGCGCGGCCGCGATCTCAAGAGCCGCCGATCACGACTGCGCCGCTTTGCCGACGTTGTGAACCTTGACCCGCTCGATCGTTACACGCGCTGGGTGTCGCCGTTCCACGAACCTGATCCGCTGGAGCTGTACTCGGCGGCGTTCCTGGACGCCGTGGCCGCGGACGCCGCCGTGGCGTACTTGCGCGGGTTCGTGCCTGATGGGCGGGAGTTCGGCGAAGTCGTCATGGGTCTGGACGCCCGGACCTACCTGCCGGAGGATGTGCTGACGAAGGTGGACCGCGCGTCGATGGCCCACGGCTTGGAGGTCCGCTCGCCGCTGCTGGACCACGAGGTGGTTGAGTGTGCCATGCGGTTGCCCCTCCGGGTCAAGCTCGGCCGGAGCGGCGCTGCCCGGTGCCAGAAGCTGCTCCTGCGGCAGGCCGCGGCCGACCTGCTGCCGGCGGAAATCCTGTCCCGACGCAAGATGGGATTCGGCGTGCCGGTGTCGGCGTGGCTGGCCGGCGCCGAGGCCGACCTGCTTCGGGATCGTCTGACGGACGGCCCGCTCGCGTCGTCGGGCGTGATGGACCGTGATGTGCTGAACCGCTACGTCCGCGAGCACGTCGGTCGCCGCGCGGACCACGGTCCGCGGCTCTGGTCGCTGCTGGTGCTGGAGGAGTTTCTGCGGATCAGCGGCGCGGAGCTTGTCTTGTGACGACAACCGGTGAGGATGTCGGGCGCGGCGCGCAAGTCCCGACGCGACCAGCGAACACGCATGGCATGGAGACACCTGATGACGGTTGAGAGCGATACCCGTTCCGGCGGCGGCGAGGCGCCGACCTCATGGCGCGACGCGGTGCGCGGCAACGTGCTGGCCATGGGGCTGGTGAGCCTGTTCACGGACTTCTCCAGCGAGATGATCTACCCGCTGCTGCCGGTGTTTTTCACCGGGCTGGTCTCCGGCGGCACGCCCGAGGAGAAGTTGGCCATGGCGGCGCTCTTTGTCGGCATGACCGAGGGCGTGGCCGAGACCACCGCGAGCCTGCTGAAGATCTTCTCCGGCCGCATCAGCGACCGGCTCGGCCGTCGCAAGGCCCTGGTGCTGGCGGGCTACGGCGTGTCCACCCTTGCGCGGCCGCTGATGGGCCTGGCCTTCGCCGCCTGGAACGTGGTCGGGCTTCGGTTTCTCGACCGCATCGGCAAGGGGGTCCGCACGAGCCCGCGCGACGCCCTGATCGGCGACTCGGTCGCCTCCGGCCACCGGGGGCTGGCCTTCAGTTTCCACCGCGCCATGGACCACACCGGGGCGGTGCTCGGCCCGGTGGTAGCGTTCTTCATCCTGATGGCTATGGTCGGCGGCGCAGCTCTGTGGAGCAAAGAAGCGGTAGCGACGCCGGCCGACATGACGGCGCTGCGATGGCTCTTCGGCATCGCCCTGATTCCGGGCCTGGCCGCCATGGTCGCGCTGCTCGTGAAGGTCCGCGAGGTGGCACCGCACGCCGTTGAGGGAGCCCCCGAGGAAGCCGCACGCGGACACCGGCGCCTGCCCGGCCGGTTCTACGCCTTCGTCGGCATCGTCACGCTTTTTGCGCTGGGCAACTCCAGCGACCTCTTCCTGCTGCTCTACGCCAGGACGCTCTACGGCTTCGGCATGGGCACGCTGCTGGCTCTGTGGGTGGTGCTGCACCTGTCGAAAATCGTCTTCAGTTTCCCGGGCGGGATTCTGTCCGACAGGCTCGGGCGGCGGCCGGTGATCGTCGCAGGCTGGGTGGTCTATGCCCTGGTCTACCTGGGCATGGCCCTGCTTCCCGGCGGCGGGAGCCCGTGGCTCTTCGTCGGCCTGTTCGTGGCGTACGGATTCTACTACGGCATGACCGAAGGCGTCGAGAAGGCCCTGGTAGCCGACTTCATCCCGAGCGAACGCCGCGGAACCGCCTTCGGCATTTACCACGGGGCTGTGGGCATTGCCGCACTGCCGGCCAGTCTGTTGTTCGGCGTGCTGTGGGTGGCGCTGAACACGGTGTCGCCGGGCCTGGGACCGCACGTGGCCTTCGGCGTCGGTGCCGCCCTGGCGGGGTTGGCGGCCGTGCTGCTGACCATCCTCCTGTCGGTTCACCGCGCCCCGCGCCCCGCGGACAGGCCGGCTTCCTAGCAGGCCGTTGGGAACGTGGCCCAAGCTGTTTGCAGGGCCAAGATGGCCCTGCGACTCACGGGCAAGATGCCCGTGCCACGGCAAGGCCGGTTCTTTTAGCTGCCTGTTAGCGGCGCGTCAACTCAACCAACCCGCCGCGCTCCAGCACGCGGAAGAACTTGAGCAGGTCCGGCATCGGCTGGCCGAATTCGGTGCGCACCAGGGCGGCGATCTCGGCGACGCTGCGCCGGCCGTCGGCCCGGTAGCACGCCGTGACGTACGGCATGTTCCACCGGGGGTCGGCGAACCCGTCGCGGTCGGCTTGGGGGATGCCGTCGAAGGTCGGCGCCCCCCAGAACCGGCGGGCGGGCACGGTGCGGCGCTCGTCGTCTCCGCCGTCCTCGTCGGTGATGAGCGTGGCCGGATCGAGCGCGGGCAACTTCGCGGCGATGACGTCGGTCCGCGCGGCCCCGAGGCGACGTGTCCAGAGAACGCGGGCCCGCGCCCGGTCCGTGAAGAACGCGCGGCGTTGGGCGGAGAGGTCGTCGCCGGTCGGCGCGTCGACAAGTGCCTCGGCGGCCGCGGTCTCCGCCAGGGCGTCGGCCTCGGCCGGACCGGCCTCGGCCAGCCAGCGGGTGTAGGCGGCCGTGGCCACCGTCGCGCGGCGAACGGCCCTGGGGTCGATTCCCGACCAGTCGTCGAGCGAGCAGTGCCAGTGCCACGGGGCCTTCATGAAGCAGACCACGGGCGCCCCGGCCGCCGGGTCGCACATGGCGCTGTCCGACAGGGCATGCGTCCGCGACTGGGCCGGCAGGGCGCCGCTCAGGTGCTCGGTGAGCCGCATCGCCTCCCGGAACAGGCTGTCCACCGCCGACGGGTACGCCTCACTGGATCGCGCCCACTGGGCGGGCCGCTCGGCGGTCTCGGTCTCGCCGATGCAATCGAGGTTGGCCCCGGCCACGGTCCGCGGCAGCAGGTCGGTATGTTGCGAGTAGAACGCATAGCTGCCGTAGCACTCGCTCGTCAGCAGGAGCCGCACACGGCGCCTTGGGCGCGGCATCGACGCCATCAGCCGCATGCACTCCATCATCGCCCCGCAGCCGGACGCGTTGTCGTCGGCCCCGATCTCCTGAAGGTGTCCGGTCAGGAGGATCTCCTCATCCGACTCGCCGGGCAGCACCGCGGTCACGACCGGCAGCGTGCCCTCGCCGACGCGGCCGCCCACCCGGGCCTCGCACGTGACCGGTTCGCGGGACAGCATCTCGCGCAGGCGCTTGCCCACCGGCGGCGACACCTGAAACCCCGTCATGCGGCAGTCCGAGGCCTTCAACGCCCAGCCGTCCGCCGCGTCGGACCAGCCGTTCGACCAGCCGACGGCCTCGGGGTGCCGCTCCTCGTGGGCCACGTGGTGGCTGACGACGGCCGCAGCCCCGACCTCGTGGGCGAAGACCTTCATTGGTCCGCGGCCGGGCTTCGACGTCAGGATGAACGCGCCGCGCAGCTTCTCGCGCGCCTGGGGGCTGACTTCGCTGGGATCGTCCACGACGGCCAGTGGCCCGCGCACGCCGCCTGGCGGCGTCGGCTCGGACCACATGCAGCACGAGAGTGGCTCCTGTGTCCGGTCGCACAGGACCTCTTGCGCGGGCTCGACCAGGCGCAATACGGCTTCGCCCGCCTCCCAGGCCAGGGGCATGACCCAGGCCTGCATTCGCGTGCGGCCATCCGCGGGGCAGGGGACGATCGCCACGTCCTCGGCGCCGAGCCGCTGCAACTCCTCGGCGCAATACTCGGCCGTCCGGCGAAACGCCGTGTAGTCCGACCACCGGTCGCTCTGCCAGATGGCACGGATCCAGTCGAGTGTGCTCTGCTCCGAGTAGCGGCGATCCAGGTCGGCAATCAGAGCCGACACACGGGCGTCGAGTGGCTGAGACATCGGCAGTCTCCGGATCAGTCGGTGTGGCCGAGCTTGCCGCGCAGGGCGCGGTCCAGGTAGGCCAGGGCATAGCGCATGCGGCTCTTGATGGTGCTTTCGTTGGTCCCGGCGACCGCGGCGATGTCCTTGAAGGGCAGTCCCTCGAAGACGCGCAGGGCGATGACCTCGCGGTAGACCGGGTCGAGGTTGTCGATGGCTCGTTTGAGCAGGCGGTCTTCCTCGTCGCGTGAGATCGGCTCGACGGGCTCATGGGTGTCGTCGACGAGCCATTGACGCAGGTCGGCCTCCTCGTCGCCGGGGTTGGGCCGTTCGAGGCTCGATGTCCGCCGGCGCCGCCTGCGCCGCACCTCGTTCTGGCACAGGTTGTGGGCGACGCAGTAGGCATAGGTGGAGAACCGGGCCGTCTCGCGGTACTGCGAGCGCTTCTCGAAGATGTTGAGGAACGTCTGCTGGTAGATGTCGCGCGCGGTCTCGTAGTCGCCGAGGATCCGGTAGGCGTAGCTGAGGATTCTCCGCTCGTAGCGTTCCAGGAGGGTCTCAAACGCGGCCAGGTCGCCGGCGACGCAGGCGTGCATCAGGTCTTCGTCGGTTCGGGCGTCTGCGTCGGCCATGGGCCTTCCCGGCGTGCGCGGTCGTCCCACCGCCTCCGGATGCCGGCGGGGCTACCGCTTCCTGCGTTTGCGAGTGCTGCTCGTCCTGGCGGCATTTTTCTTCGCCGCCTTCCTGCTGGACTTCTTCGCGGGCTTCTTTTCGGCGTGCGTTGCCGCTTTCGTCTTCGGCGTCTTCGCCTTGGTCTCCACCGGGGCCTCTGCGGGTTGCGGTCTCGGCGCAGGGGATTCGCTCTCCTCGGGCTTGACGCAGGCGACGGCCTGGAGCCGGTCGCCCTCCTTGAGGCGGATGATCCGGACGCCCTGGGTGGCCCGGCCGATGGTCCGCAAGCTCTTGATGGCGATGCGCTGCATCATGCCCTTGGAGGTGATCATCACCAGGTCGTCGGCGTCGCTGACGGTCATCATGCCGATGACCTTGCCGTTGCGGGCGCTGGTCCGGATGTTGATGATGCCCATGCCTCCGCGGCCCTGGCGTCGGTACTCGTTGAACTCGGTCCGCTTGCCGTAGCCGTTCTCGCAGACGGTCAGCAGCGACGCCTTGTCGTCGACGACGGTCATGCGGACCACCCGGTCGCC
>Ga0272444_10004171_pt1 | contig 12801 bp, 10 predicted proteins | sample SSMForm13_FD_201033 | JGI IMG/M metagenome (GOLD analysis project Ga0272444, IMG submission 201033) | Marine sediment archaeal communities from Little Sippewissett salt marsh, Falmouth, MA, United States - SSM-Form-13 | ecosystem: Environmental > Aquatic > Marine > Wetlands > Sediment ...
GATCAAATACGATCCAGAGGGCAAAAGCAAAGACATTGCTCATATTCGTCTGGTTTAACCCCTTCCAGAGGCAGAGAAAGGCCGACAGGCCGCCCCACGCCAGAAGGCCTAACCATGGCAGGGTCCAGAAGAAAAAGGCCCATGGGGAACATCTCTTAACACCGTGCGGCAACAATGGCGTATCCATTACGCATCCTCCTGAGATTTAAAAACTAAAACGTATCGCGTCCGGGTTCGGTGGACCACTCCTCTTCCATCCAGGTCTGATTGACCACAGGCTGGTATTCGCCGGGGAGGAAGTTGTCGGCCAGTTTCCGGATCCAGTCCCTGCTGGAATGATAGTAGACCTTCGGTTCGGTACCCAGCCGCTCCAGTAATCTGAATGTGTACGGGTGCTTTATCAATTGAGCGACCTTGTGTTCGGGATTGTTCAGATCACCGAACGTGATGGCTTGGGCCGGACATGCCTCGGTACAGGCGGTTACATATTCATCCTCCTCGATCTCCCGCCGGTCTTCGGCATAGGCCTGGTTCTTGGCCCGCATCAGACGATGATGGCAAAACGTGCATTTTTCCACCACGCCCCTCATGCGGGGGGACACCTCTGGTGAGAGGTACCGGTCAAGGCCCTTGTCTTTGGGAAAATAGGCATCCCACCAATTGAAATATCGGGCCCCATAAGGACAGGCGGCCTGACAGTACCGGCAGCCGATGCATCGGGTATAGATCTGGCTCACGATTCCGGTATTGAAGTCCAGTTTCGTGGCGGTTGCAACACACACGGAAACACAAGGGGGATGGTGGTCGCAGTGCATACAGGGCCTGGGAAAATAACTCACCTCCGTATGGGGAAAGGGCTTCCCGTTTGATATCTTGTAAAGACGCATCCAGGTGATGGTACGCTCTTTATCCGACTGATCAGGCCGGACCGAAACGTTGTTTTCGGCTGCGCAGGCGACCATGCACGTCCCGCAGCCGGTGCATTTGTCAAGATCGATGACCATGCCATACCTTTGCTTGGGTTTCCCGTGGTCATTTTCTTTTTTCATGAGTTACCTCGTGTGAAACTTGAAACTTGAAACTGGAAATCGACCTCTAAAAGCGATGCGTGAACATCCAGTCCTCCAGTATTCAGTACCCAATACCCAAACTGTCTTATACTTTCACCAACTTAACGGGTGTATTCCACCAGATCGGATCGCCGCTGACAGGGTCCTGTCCCGGCTGGATAATCGTGTTGGGATTCACGCCTTTTCCTTTCAGAAACTCATCGTAGCCTGTGTGTCCGAATCCCAGGGGCATATAGACGATGCCAGGCATGGCCCCCTCAAAGAGATTGATGCAGACCTGCACCTCCCCGCCGGGTGACTTGACAGAGACACGGTCACCCTGTTTCAGACGGTATTGGGCCGCGGTCCGGGGATTGACAGAAGCAAAAGACGTGTCTTTCAAAAGCTGGGTTTCAAAAATGGTCTTGTACAGGAACGGCGGACTCGGAATCCATCCGCTGGCCAGATTAATCATCTCATAAGGGACCATGGTCAGCGGATATTGAGCATCCTTGGCCGTGTTCTCTGGGGCGGTATAGTGGGCCATGCAGGCCTCATCGCCCTTTGGAACAATCCGCATCTCCGTGGCCGAGCCCTTCTCAATCGCCTGATGAATAAGCTGACTGTAGAATTCGAATCGACCGCTCGGTGTCTTAAACAGCCCTGCCCAGTCTCTCGGCGGACCCACCGGTCGATACCACAATCCACCGGACACCAATTTATCCCACATGTCGTCAAAGGACTTGTACCCCGGCTTGGGCCCCTTTCCGAGAGGCTGCCGTTTCCATGGGGGGGCGGAGGATTGATACGTCACCAGACCGCCGCCGGCCTCGAACAGCCCTTTGGCCCTTTCCTGTATGGCCTCTTCAAATGTCTCCCACGGAAAGGCGGAACCCACAGGGTCGCCGATGGCATTGGACAACTCAATGATGGTATCCCCGGCGTTTCGCGTATCGTAAACAGGCGCCTCAAGCACCGGCTTGGACAGGCCATAAAGCGGATACTGGAGCCCCACCGGCCAGACAATGTCGTCCATTTTTTCGAGATACGTGCAGTCCGGCAGGATCAAATCCGCCATATTGGCGGTTTCGTCGCGATACGGAGAAAAACTCACGATAAAGGGGATCCTGTCAAGTGCGGTCTTGAACGCACCGCCATCCGGTAGTGTGAACATGGGATTGGCGGAGAATACCAGGAGGGTATCGATCGGGCTCTTCGGGCTCTGTTTGATGGCGTTTGCGAAGTTGTTGATGAGACTGTGCGTGAAAGGGTACTTATCCGTCCCTGCTTGGTCGAGCCTCGGTTTTTGGAGACCCTTTTCCGCGATGCTGTCCTTTTGGAAATCCGGCAAGGGATTCAACGGAAGATCATCCGGGAGGAGCACCCCGCCCGGGCGGTTGATTTGGCCTTTAAGGGCGTTCAGGCTCTGTATGGCCATGAACTCAAAGAGGCTCCCGCTCAGCTGGTTCTTTCCCTTGCCGTATATGGCGATGGGCGCCTTCGCCTGGGCGAACTCCCCGGCCAGTTTCACAATCACATCGGGTTTCACCCCGGTGATGCGGGATACATAGCCCGGGGAATACCGTTTAAGCACATAGGTCTTGAAACCGGTATGGTCCATCCCGTCCGATGAACGCCAATCATCAAATCCAGACGTATGTTCCGCCACAAAACCTGCATCGTATTTGCCTGAACGGATGAGCACATGGGCAATACCTAGGGCCAGGGCCGCTTCCGTGCCGGGCTTCGGTGTCACCCAGAAATCCGCTTTGGAAGCCGTGTTGGACGCACGGGATTCCACCTGAACGATCCGGGTCTTTCGCTGGGTCGGATTGTCCTTGTGCCATTCTCCCCATGTATTCATGACCCTGCCGGGGGCTCCCCACCCCTCGAGGAGGCCACAGCCAAAGCTCAATACAAAATCAGCGTTTTCAAGGTCATAGGCAATAGGGGCGTTTCTTCCCTGCATCACGACATTGCCCATTCGGTAGGTGTCGGTTATAGAAGGCGTCCTGACATAATTGGGGCTTCCGATGGCCTGCATGAGACGTTCTACAAGGGCGGAGGCCGTTGTTCCCTGGGTATTTCCATCCACAGCGGCGACGGCCTCGGGCCTTCCCGCCTGTCGGAGGGCGGAAATCCTGCCTGCGGCCATGTCAAATGCCTCACCCCAACTGATACTCTGAAATTCCCCTGCGCCTCTGGCTCCGACACGTTTCATAGGGCCTGTAAATCTCAGGCTTTCATCATAGAGAAGCTGGAGGCCGCCCATGCCGACCGGGCAGATGCCGCCGGGATTGACGGGGTAGTCCGTACGGCCTTCGATCTTTACGGCCCGATCATCTACCTTTCTCACGGAAATGCCGCATCCGCCGGGGCACAGATTGCATACTGAGCTGACTTCAGTGAACTCTCCCGTCTTGGGGACCGGCACCCAAGACCAGTTCTGGGTCCATATGGCGACGTCATCCGTAAACTTCCAGGGAAGCGGGGTGACCTGAATGCCGACGACCCCGCCCACAACAGATGCGATGAAGTTTCTTCTGGTTAATTTCATGGTCATCTTCCCCTTATTTGTGACATACAAAACAGGCGTTGTTCTGTTCCTGTCCCATCTGGGTGTGGCACCTGGCACAATCATCCATCTTCATGCGATCCGATGGTTTTTTATTCCAGTAAAAACCGGAGATGCGTTTGCCCCAAATGTTGATACTGTAACCGGTCAACCGGTTTTTCACATATAGGGGCAGCTTTTCGTTGTCTGCGAAATCACCATGGCAGGTCGCACACGCGACCTGGCCCATATTGACATGGGCGATATGGGTGAAATAGACACAATCGGGTTGTTTGGAATAGACCAGCCAGGGGATCGGTTTTTCTTCGGCAACAAACTGGGTAAGGAATTCTTTTTCTTCGGGCGTCTCTCCAAGCGGCATTTCCGGATCATCGTGGCATTCCATACAGTTACCAAGTCCGGGTATGCCCGTAAATGTACCGTCTTCACGGAACTGGTGACAATACAAACACTTCTCTTCCTTTGTCTCGCCCTCGATGCCGTCCACCTTTTCAGGATTGAGATGCAGTGCGTGATTAAAATTGATGGGCTGGGCCTGCTTGGAGTAAAGCACGGCAGGAAAGATGATCCACCCCACAATCAACGCACCGATGACCCCCAAAAGGAAGAAACCGATGTCCTGAACCGCAAGGTTGATGTTTAACCATCTCGGGAAAAAACCGGCAGGAGAAGCGGGGGCCCCGCCTTGGGAAGCGCCCTTAGGGGAATTCGCAGGATTTTTCATGATTGTTCAGCCTCTTACATCGGGTTAAAGGTTGATTGACTAAGGGGCCAACAGCTTTTGCGTATTTACCTAACTGCTCCTCTCTTTGTCAAGGGAAAAACATAGCGCTTTTAGAATTGCCACTCGTGGGACTCATGCGGATGGCCGCAACCAAGAAAAGCGCCCCACGTGCTTAACGTATGGAGGTAAAAATTTAGATCGGTGTTTTCCTTCCTTAACCAGAGGCACTCCAAACTCGCAACTTCAGGACTTCCAAGATCCAACATCCCGTCCCGCTTTCAGCGGGATCTTTGCGTCGCTTCGATCCATAGCGAGTCCCGCTGAAGGTTTTCGCTCCGCTGCAACAGGTTTCCCGTTTCACGTATCCGGGACTAGAACCGTTTGACCCGTTTCCGACGTCTTTTGGCGGCCTTTGCCTGTTTCTTTTTCTTTTGCACACTCGGTTTGTCATAAAAACGCCGCTCTTTGATTTCGGAAAAGAACCCTTCTTTGGTCAACTTCCGTTTAAGGTCTTTAATCGCCTTTTCGATCTGATTGTCACGAACAACCACTTTCATAATTCTCACAACCTTTCTTTATGATTCGATTATCCCAAAATGGATCTGTAGACAGATCCCTTGGGGAGAGTTTATACCGCGCTCTAAAAACAAAAAAGCACCTCGATCGATACTGAGATGCCTTCCCTGCCACAAAAAACACGTCTGCCTGCACCGGCATGATGGTTCACGCTACGGTTACACAAACATCTGATAATACCTCTTGCTGCATCGTTGGTACGGGTTGGAAGCACTCATGAAAACCGGGGGTCATTATGTGTCGATGGGGACCGGAAGCTGTCATGACGTAGCACTGAACCGAGAAACTTCCGATCATATTAAGATCACCCCCTTTGCCTTTTTCTCCAACAGATTTCAACTTAACCCTTCTATTCTAATTACTTTGAGATAATATTGTCAATATATTTTTCTCATGCCTTTTAACGATTCGGCGGCCATGCTCATCTCAAAGGACTTGCTCCTTTCGCACCAGTCTGGCAACGGCCTCGATGTGATAGGTATGGGGAAACATGTCTACCGGTTGGATTTCCGCCACGTGGTAGGCCTCAGCCATCTGCCCCAGATCTCGGGCCAGCGTTGCGGGATTGCAGGAGATATACACGATTCGGAAGGGGGATAGGCCCATGACCCCGGCCAGGACGTCCTTGTGCATGCCGGCCCGCGGGGGATCTATGATAAGCACGTCAGGGGCCGAAGTGATTTCCCCCAGTTTTTCCCGGATGTCCCCGCAGATAAAGCGGCAGTTGCCGATCCCGTTTTCCCTCGCATTGATCCAGGCATCTGCGGTGGCGCTTTTGCTGATTTCGATGCCTGTGACGCTTTGGGCCTTGTTTGAGAGGAACAGAGGGATGGTCCCGGTACCGCTGTAGAGATCGAGGACCGATTCCGACGGCCCGAGGTCCGCGTAACGGACCACGGTTTCGTACAGCCGTTGTGCGGCCATGGTATTGGTCTGGAAAAAGGAATTGGCTGAAATCCGGAAGTTGTGGAGTCCGATTTTGTCATGGATGACGCCGTTTCCGAACAGAACGGTTTCTCGCTCTCCCACGGCAATGGCGGCCCGCCGGCTGGTGATGTTGTTGACAACGGTCGCCACCCGGTCGATCCTGGCGGCAAGACGCTGGGCCAGGGGTTCGACAATATCCGGCCGTTCTTCGGAGGTGACGACGTTGACCATCCATTCGTCGTATGCCGCTGAATAACGGATCGTCAGGTAGCGCCAGAAACCCTCGTGGCTCTTCAGCCCATAGACCGGGATTCCGGAGTCCGCGGCGTATTGCCGGACCAGACTCAGGATGTGATTGCCTGTTTCCTGCTGGAGGAGACACGCCTCGATGTCGATCACCTTCTGAAAGGCCCCGGGCACGTGAAGGCCGAGTGCGAAATCGCCCTGTTCCCCCTGTTTCCCCAGTTCATTTGGAAGGTACCACCGTCTGTCTGAGAAGGAGAACTCCATTTTGTTTCGATAACCGAACCTCTTTTCAGACGGGAGGACCGGATGAACAAGGACCTGTTTGAGCCCGGCAATATGCTCCAGAGGTTCCTGGACATGTTCCCGTTTGAAGATGAGTTGCCGGTCATACGCTACCTGCTGCCACTGGCATCCTCCACAATATCCAAAATAGGGACAGGGGGGCGTTTGGCGGTCTGAAGAGGGCGTGAGGAGGTCCACCAGGCCTGCCTCCGCATAATCCCTCTTTTTTCTGTAGATCCTTGCGGTGATGCGATCCCCCGGTACACCGCCCCTGACGAAGACCACCATCCCGTCCAGGCGACCGAGCCCCCGGCCGCCATAGGCCATCTTTTGGATGGTCAGTTCAACAATATCGCCCTTACGCAGTGCCATGGGTCCCTTTTGTCATCAGGTCTCCTTACCGGTCCTCTTCCATAAATGCCAGGATCTTTTCCGGGGTGATGGGGAGGTCCAGGCACCGGTAACCGGTGGCATGGTATACCGCATCGGACACGGCCGGGGCCGTGGGGGACGCCAGGCCCTCGCCACATTCCTTGGCCCCCATGGGGCCCTCGGGCTCATAGGTGTCGATGTGCACCACTTCGCTGGGGGGCATGTCCAGGGCCGTCGGCATTTTGTAATCCAGAAAGCTGGTGTTCAAGGTCTTGCCGTCTTCCATGACAAACTGCTCGGAGAGGGCATATCCCAGTCCCATTTGAATGGAGCCGGCCAACTGACCTTCCACGCCTTTCGGGTTGATCACGGTGCCGCAGTCGTGGGCCGTCCACATCTGCTTTACCGCCACTACGCCGGTTTCTGGGTCTACCTCCACCAGGGCGATCTGGGCCCCGAAGCCGAAGGCCGGGGTCACAAGACCTTTGTCCCGGGGTGTGTAGTATCCATGCGCAATGAGGGGTTCCCCCCGGTTGGCCTTCTGGACCATGGCCACCACCTCGCCGAAGGGGACCGCCTTTTTGGGTCTGTTTTTCGGCTGGACCCTGCCGTTTTTGCACTCCATTTCATGGATGACGTTCAGGTTATGAAACGCGGAGATGGCCCCAAACAGCCGCGCCTTGATCTTTCGGGCCGCATCCAGGACCGCGTTGCCCGCCATCAGCGTAACACGGCTCCCCCACGCCCCCAGATCGGCCTGGGGGGTTGTGGCCGTATCGGCCGATGTGATGCGGATATCCGCCATGCTTAGCCCCAGTTCTTCGGCCAGCATCTGCTTCAGCACCGTGTCGCAACCCTGTCCGATATCCGAGGCCATGGTGAGGAGATGGACCGTCCCGTCGGAAAAGGCCCGGACTTCGGCCGCTGAGAAGGGATACTGGGTATTAAACCAGTTAAACACCCCGCCGGTAATGAAGCTGTAGCAGCCGATGCCGATCCCCTGGCCCGGTTTAAGCTCTCTGCGCCGCCGTTTCCAGTCGCTCATATTCGCCACGGCCTCGATGGATTCCTTAAATCCGCAGCTGGATATGGTGGCCACATCCGGGATGGTGTCTCCGCTCACCTGGGCGTTCTTGAGCCGCAGGTCCACCGGGTCCATGCCCAGGTCTTCTGCAGCCATGTTCATCTGGATTTCAGAGGCATAGAGCGACTGGGGCGCACCGAATCCGCGCATGGCGCTCGCCGGAGGCTTGTTGGTGTACACGTGCTGTCCGTGAAACCGGTAGTTGGGATAGCGATACAGCATGGCCCCGAAATTGCCGCAAAGAAAGGTGGCCGTGGGTCCCATGGCGTTGTAGGCCCCACCGTCCAGGGTGATGTTGAGGTCCTTGGCCACCAGGGTCCCATCCTTTTTAAAACCCACTTTTGAATGGAGGATCATCGGGTGACGCCGCCTGCCGGTCAAGAATTCCTCTTCCCGGGTCAGGGTGAATTTCACGGGTCGGCCGGTTGCTCTTGCCAGGAAGGCGGCGCAGAATTCCCAGGTCCGAAGTTCCATCTTTCCACCGAACCCCCCCCCTACAAAGGGCTTGATCACCCGAATATCGTTTTCCCGCATCTTAAGGGTGGAGGCCAGGAGGCACTGAATAAGATAGGGGACCTGGGTAGAGGTCCAAAGGGTAATCCGGCCGTCCAGATCCACCTGAGCCAGGGCCGAACAGGGTTCCAGGTAGGCATGACTGACGGCATGTACCTTGAAAGTATCTTCCCGCACATAGTCGGATTCTGCAAAGCCTTTGTCGATGTCGCCGTACTGGATATTCCGGTTGACACTGATATTGCCTAAAGTGGCGTCATGAATGGCGGGGGCCCCTTCAGCCATGGCAGCGTCCACATCAAAGAGGCCCGGCAATTCCTCGTATGCCACCTCAATGCGTTCCAGCGCTTCCTGGGCGGTTTCCTTGTCCACGGCCGCCACGGCCGCCACTTCGTCGCCGATAAAGCGAACCTTGTCCACGGCCAAGGCATATTCATCCTGGGTATTTGCAAACAGACGCCAGTTGCCGTAGGTGACCTTGGGAATATCCTGGCCGGTAATGATGCTCTTGACCCCGGAAAGGGCCCGGGCCTTGCTCGTGTCGATCTTGACGATCCGAGCGTGGGCTACCGGACTTCTGAGGATGCGGCCGTACAGCATGCCCGGCAGCTTGATGTCGTCGGTGTAGATGGCGGCCCCTTTGGCCTTGGCCACCGCATCGTTTCTGGGTACGTCCTGTCCCACAATGTCAAACTGTTTCATCGTGTTTCACCCTCCCTAACGGCTCAAGGCCCGCTCACGGGCTTCCTGAAGGGCCCGTCGCGTGAGAACTGCGACCATTTTTTTTCGGTATTCGGCGCTGGCCCGCACATCGGTAATCGGCCGGCATTCATCGGAGGCCTGGTCACCCGCCGTTTCAATCCGTTCCTCTGTCAGCGTTTCACCTCGAATGATGCCTTCGGCCCCGGCGGCGCGAAGCGGTGTAGGACCGACCGCTCCCAGGAAGATCCGGGCTTCCTGGCAGGTCTCCTTTGCCATGACCACCATAGCGCCCACGCATACGGCGGATATGTCCACCTTTCCTCGTGCGGAAATATGCTGGTACGACATCCCGGAATGGGGAACGGGGGGGGGTACCCAGATGGCGGTGACGATTTCGTCCGGTCTCCGTTCGGTCTCCCCGGGTCCCTTGAAGAACTGGTCCAGGGGGAGTTGGCGTTCGCTGTCCGAGCCCGTCAAAATCACTTCCGCATTCAGGGCCAGCAGGGTGGGGGCGTTATCTGCAGAAGGGGCTGCATTGCAGAGATTGCCGGTGATCGTCCCCATATTGCGGACCTGCACATTGGCCGTTTCCCGGGCCGCAGCTGCCACCGCCGGGTAGTGCGTCAGAATGTCCGGGTGGGATGCCACGTCGCTCAACAACGCGGTGGCGCCGATGCGGAGCCCTTGATCCGAGTCAAAGGCAATCGCGTTCAACCCCGGGATACGTTTTAAGGCGATGACCGTTGTGGGCTTCAGAAGACCATGGTTCATCTTCACCAGAAGGTCTGTTCCACCGGCTAATAGATGCGCGCCCGGCCCGTTTTCAGCGAGGAGTCTGCTGGCCTCTTCAAGGCTTTCCGGCGCAAAATATTCGAATTTCGGCAGTGTCATGTTCATTCTCCCTTGTGCGATTCCTTCATCTTAGAGGCCGCGTCTGCGATGGCGTCCACAATCTGAATGTAGCCGGTACACCGGCAAAGGTGTCCGGAAAGACCTTCCCGGATCTCCTGCTTCGTGGGGGAGTTGTTCCGGCTCAACAGGTAGGCGGCGGACATCTCCATGCCGGATGTGCAGAAGCCGCATTGAATGGCCCCGTTTTCGATAAATGCCTCCTGAATGGGATGGAGCTGGTTACCCGAGGGTGCGAGCCCTTCCACGGTCTGGATCTCCTTTCCCTGAACCTCCACCGCCAGGGTGAGGCAGGAACTGACGCTACGCCCGTCCACAATGACCGTACAGGCCCCGCAGTCTCCGGAGCCACACCCTAATTTGGTACCTGTCAAATTGAGATCCTCACGTAGCACCTCATTGAGGGTGCGCCACGGATCCACCGCCAAAGAATAGGTATCGCCGTTCACGGTAATTTCGATTAGGTGTTTCATTTTATGTCTCCCTGAATTCCTGTTTGTTGCGCCGTAAAGGCTTTCCTTTACCCATTGAAATGATAGGGTCAGTCAGAAAGATCCCAGCCGATTTTATCCGCCGAAATCCGGGTGAATAAATTCAAGGACATCTCCGGGTGAGGCTATGGTCTGGTCGTAATCCTGCGCGTACACAAACCTGCCATTTTGCTCCACGATCATCCCGGAATCCATCTCGTCGTAATCGAGGATGAGTTGCTTAATGGAGATTCCTTTGGGGACTTTTTCCGTAAATCCGTTGATGACGATCTCCATGTGGTCGGGCGCTTCCTTCATGAAACAGTCTCTCCATTATCCACAAGTCCGCCGCACACCCGGCATTTGTTATTCCGTCCCATCTCAATGGTTCTGAAACTCAGGGCGGCGCCGTCCACGTAGAGCAATCGGGATTCCAGCAGGCCGTGGGGCAGTCCCAGCAGGAATTTGATCGCCACAAGGGCCTGGATACTCCCAATGATTCCCGGCAACGGCCCCAGCACCCCCGGAGGGGCCTTGGGGAACCGGTCGTCTGGAAAGAGACACTCAAAGCAGGGTGTCTTGCCAGGGATGAAGGTGGTGACCATCCCTGTCAGCCCGTCAACGCCGCCGAAAACATAGGGAATCCCTTTATTAAGAGAAACGCGATTGAGGATCCTTCGCGTTTCCACATTGTCTGTTCCGTCCACGATCAGGTCCGCATCCCCTACCAGTTCCTCTCCATTTTCCATGGTAAGGGTCTCATGGATGGCCTCGATCCGGCAACGGGGGTTCAGCGAACGGAGTTTATTTCCTGCGGATTCCGCTTTGATTCCGCCCACATCCTCCGTGAAATGAAGCAACTGGCGATTCAGATTGCCCCATTCCACCCGGTCTTTGTCTACGCCCCTCAGGCGTCCCACTCCGGCGGCCGTTAGATAAAGGGCCGACACCGACCCCAGCCCCCCCAATCCCGCAAGAAAAACAAAGGCCCTCTTCAGCCTCCCTTGTCCTTTCTCTCCAATTTCGGGGAGGACCATCTGCCGATGATACCGGAGCGCTTCTTCTGATGACAAAGGCGTTGACATCTGGTTTTCCGGCTTCGGGATACGATCCCGAAGATGAAGGCAAAGAACAGATCCCCCGGAAAAGGTAACCCTTTCCGGGGGCGTTCTAAAGGAGGGTTCTTACTTTTCCTTTTCTTCTTTTTCCTGAAGGGCCTTGAAGACCCGCTCAGGCGTCAGGGGCAATTCTTGAATCCGCACGCCCGTGGCGTCATAGATGGCGTTGAGGATGGCGGGGATGGTGGGCATGATGGCCCCTTCTCCCACTTCTTTGGCCCCGAATGGCCCGTTGGGTTCATTGCTTTCCACAATGATGGTATCCACATTGGGCATATCCAGTGCCGTGGCGATCTTGTACTCGCCCAGGTTGGCATTGAGGATTCTTCCCTTGTCGTCAAATTTGACCTCTTCGAACATGGCCTCGCCCAGGCCCATGGAAAGCGATCCCTGCATCTGGGCCTCTACCGAGGTCCGGTTAATGGCAAACCCGCAGTCATGGGCGTCGGTCATCCGATCGATGGTGACCTTGCCGGTCCCCTTGTCCACCGTGACCTCCACCACCTGGGCGGACGGTCCATAGGCGGGTGAGGTCCCCACGGCGGCCCCTTTGAACTTGCCGCCCAGTTCCCCGGGCTTGTAGCTGCCGGTCCCCACCATGGAGCCCCGGGTCAGATAGGCGATCCGTGCGGCCTCTTTGAACGTCAGGGGATCCTCCGGGTTGGGGTTGTCTAAAAAGCCCCGGTGTTCTTTAGCATAGATGGTGCGGATTTCACTGAAATCGGGCGGTTCGCCTTTGAAGGTAATATACCCGTTCTTGATGTCCATTTGATCCACCGGGACCTGGAGTTTTTCTCCCAGGACATCCAATACCTGGGCCTTCAAGTCTTCGGCCGCACCCTTGGTGGCATGACCGGTCATCAAGGTCTGACGGCTGGAATAGGCCCCCAGGTCCACACTGTAGTCCGTATCCCCGGAAGAGACCTTGATATGGTCCAATGGTACGCCTAGGGCCTCGGCTGCAATCATGGCCATGGTGGTGTCGGATCCCTGCCCGATCTCCGCACTCCCGGTGAGCACGTGGGCCGTGCCGCCGTCTTCGCTCAGTTTGATGACCACAGTGGAATGGGCCGTATCTGAACGGTAGATGGGGTATCCTGCCCCGGACACGAAGAATCCTGTGGCGATGCCGATACCCCTCCCTTCCGGCATTTTCCCCTTCTTATCGTTCCAGCCGGAACCGTCCCGGACCGCCTCGATGCATTCTTTCATGCCGAAGCTGCTGGTATTGAAATCGTTGCAGGTGATATCCCC
>Ga0272444_10004172_pt1 | contig 12797 bp, 12 predicted proteins | sample SSMForm13_FD_201033 | JGI IMG/M metagenome (GOLD analysis project Ga0272444, IMG submission 201033) | Marine sediment archaeal communities from Little Sippewissett salt marsh, Falmouth, MA, United States - SSM-Form-13 | ecosystem: Environmental > Aquatic > Marine > Wetlands > Sediment ...
CAATCATGGAGGGATATGGAAGACGTCTGATGAAGGGCCAGTTCCCGCAGGTGGTGGCATTTATCGAAGTGGATCCCCACGAAATCGATGTCAATGTACATCCAGCCAAGCAGGAAATCCGATTTCGAAACCCTTCCAGGGTGTTTCAGTCCATCGTTTCGGCTATTGGCAATGCCTTGGCCGGACTGCATCAACCCCTGACAGGGACAGGATTCAGACCTCGCCCGACACCCGCTGCGCCTGTGACCTCCCAGATGGCTGTGTCCGATCCACCCTGGGCCTATGTCCCGGGTCCCCCATTGAAAGCAGCGCCAGAACCGATAGCGCCCCCCGAGACAGTCACGCCATCCGCACCACCGGTCATCGTGGGGCAACTGGGAAATACATACATCCTGTGCGAAACAACAAACGGACTCATGATCGTAGACCAACATGCGGCCCACGAAAGGATTGTTTACGAACACCTGAGGAAATCCATCGCAGATGCACACATAGAGGCTCAAACCCTCCTGATCCCTCAGGAATTGGAGTTCTCCGCAAAGGAGACACGGGTCCTTTTGGAAATGGGGGAAAAGCTGCGTCCCTTAGGCATCGAATTGGACCACTTCGGGGGCAACTCCTTTCTGCTGAGAGCCGTTCCGGCGCTGCTGAAGCGTGTGGAATGGCAGCCCTTCTTATCTGAGTTGATCTCCGATTACGCTGAAAATGCCTCCGACCCAACCGACCTGTTTGACGCCAGTGTCATGCTGATGGCCTGCCACGGTGCCATTCGAGCCGGGCAATCCCTGACCCAGGAAGAAATGACACGCCTCGTGACTGAGCTGGGTGAGATGGATCTCCCCACAAACTGCCCTCACGGGAGACCCATTTTCCGCCAATTGACCTTTCGGGAAATGGAAAGGATGTTTAAGCGGGTGGTGTGAGCCAGATATCATGTCGGAAGACAGGCGGCCAAAAATCATTGTCATTGAGGGCCCAACGGCCAGCGGGAAAACGGACTTTGCCGTCCGTCTGGCCCGTTCCCTGTCAGGGGAAGTCGTCAACGCCGATTCCATGCAGGTCTATCGGGGGATGGATATCGGTACAGCCAAGCCCACGATCGAAGAACAGAAAGGGGTGCCCCACCATCTGCTGAACATCGTCGATCCAGACGAGGCGTTCAACGCGGCCATATATCGCCGCCGCGCCCTCCCCGTCATTGACGACATCTGTTCAAAAGGGAAGGTCTGTCTCGTTGTAGGCGGCACCGGACTATACATTCGCGCACTGATCGGAGGGCTCATGGAGGCCCCTCCCGCAGACCCTGTTCTGAGAAAGAAATTGAACCAGGAATGCGACCGATACGGCCCTACGGTACTCCATGACAAACTAAAAACCGCCGATCCGGAGCGCGCGGCTGACATTCATCTCAACGACAGGGTGAGGATTGTACGGGCCCTTGAAATCGCCTATCTCTCGAACCGCCCTTTTTCAGATCTGATGAACGGGCACCGTTTCACGCATTCCTCTGTAAGGGCACTGAAATTCTGTCTGAATGTGGAGAGGGAGACCCTCTACCATCACATAAATACGCGGGCAGCGCGAATGATCGAGAGGGGCCTTTTAGAGGAGATCCGGGGTTTACTGAACCAGGGATATTCGCCGGATCTCAAGCCGATGCAGGCCATCGGGTACAGACATATGATCCGTTATCTGCTGGGGCACACCTCACTTAGAGCGGCCATCGACACCCTCAAGAGAGATACCCGTCGCTATGCCAAACGCCAGCTCACCTGGTTCAGGAGGGAACCGGATGTCATATGGATTGACCCGGGCGACGCGAACATGGTATTAAGGAGAAGTCGGGATTTCCTTTCTGAAAACGCTTGACCTTCTGAGGATTATCTTCTAATGCGAAGAAATTGGAAAATCTGCTTAGCGGACCTGACAAGCGAAAAGCGGTCCCGGGGCCTTTCACTGGAGGTATTCTGATGAATTTCGTCAATGGCAGCGTTTTTCGAACCGTTTTTTCCGTATTATTTCTGGGAATCTTTCTTTCCACAGGTTGCTCTCCCAAGCCACGTCCACCCGAAAGCATTTTGGATACCCCTGAGCACCATGTATCGAGCGGTCTGAAACTCCTCAATAAGAACTACTTACTGGACGCTCAAAGAGAATTTGAGCTGGCCCTTCAGCTGGATCCGAACTACACCGACGCTCATCGGGGTCTCGGTCTGACATATGCCAAGGAAAAGAAATTCGAGCCTGCCCTCGAATCCATGCGGAGGGCCCGAGACACGTCCAAGACCCAGAATGAAAAGGCCCTTGCATACGTGGGCTTCATGCAACTGTACACTATGCAGCAGGGGGATCGATGGTTGGAGCGGGTAAAAGGCATGTTCAAAGATGCCTTACATTACCAGAAGGACCTGCCCGAGGCATATTTTTACATGGGCATTGCCTATGAGAAGGCCAACCAGCCATGGGACGCAAAGAAGGCGTTCCAGAAGGTGCTGGAAATCAACAAAGGACTGGTTGTGGAGGCTCAGAACGAGCTGAGTTCCCTCCCGAATTGACTCAGGAAACCCTTGACGTCCCGGACCTTGGATATACCGACGGAACTGAAAGAAATCACAGCGTGAAACCCAAATTGCGGCCTACAAGAATCGTCATTTTCCTTTCCCTCTTCTCCTCTGTTTTATTTGCCGTCCTGGGGAGCCCTGTGGCCAGGGCCGCCCCCCGAGAGACTTCCAGACAAGAAGGCGCGTGCCTGGCCATTGGAGAGGCGCCAGTTGTGAAAGGAAATTCAGCTCTCGCCAAAGAGGCGGCCATCAGGCAGGCGTTGAACAAGGGCGTGGAAGATTACATCATTTATCTCCTGGGAAGCCAGGGCACGGTCAGGCACTTTGACAGGGTTACCGAAGACATCCTGCCGGCCGTCCAACAAGAAATCCAAAATTTTCATATCTTGGCGGAGCAGCAACTCAATGACCGGTACAAGGTCTTGCTGAGACTTCAGGTGAATGAGGCGGCCATAGAGGAGAAACTGCGATCCTTCGGCATCCAGCTCACCGAAACATCCCCCATTCAAGTGCTCTTTCTGGTCTCAGAACTGAGAGAAGGCCATCTGTCATACTGGTGGAAGGACCCGGAGGAATTCAGAAGTCTAAGCCCGGTGGAGCTTGCGCTGCACAAGCTCTTCCAGGAAAGGGGCTTCAGCCCCATCAACCGGTCCCTGAGGCTCCCGGACCTCTCTCCCGACGGCGACCTGGCAACGCCTGATCTTTCAGGGGAGGCGGTCTTGGAGTGGGGGAATCTCTTTTCTTCGGATGTGGTGATTTCCGGTCAGTGCACCATCGAAGGCGCCGAGCAGATGGCGCTCACCTTGAACGCCTGGGATGTATCACAGGGCATTCAGGTTTGCCAGGAATTCATTTCCGAGATCCTGGCCGCCGATCCGGACGATGCGGACACATTCGTGTCGGCCATAGGCGAGATAATCAAACAGCTGGCAGCCGGTTTCTGCCCCTGCATCAAAGACGCGGTTGCAAGCGACCGGGGGAAGATCACCCCCCTGACAGTAACCCTGGCCGGCATCCGGATGCCTAAAGAATTCTGGCAGTTCAGCCGTTTTCTGAAGGAAGAGGTTTTGGGCGTGACCTCGGTCATTCCATCCCAAATCAAGAAGAATAGTCTGTCTGCAACCGTGGAATTCCAGGGGGATCGCAAGAGATTTATCAACCGGGTATTGAATCATTCAAAGCAGCCGTTTCCTCTCCGTCTTCGACCGGCAGGTGGCGGAGAGATCGTCTTTGGCATTGATTGAACGGAGCCATGACCCTACCGAACCTTATCAGCACCCTGCGCATCATCCTTGTCCCCATTTTCATTATCTACCTGATCAATGACAAGTTTCTCGAGGCCATCGCCGTTTTCATATTGGCCGGTCTAAGCGACGGATTAGACGGCTTTCTGGCCAGACTCCTGAACCAGAAGAGCAGGCTCGGGACCTTTTTGGACCCCTTGGCAGACAAGTTCCTCCTCGTCGCGGCGTTCGTGGTCCTTGCCGTGCGGGATTACATCCCTCCCTCTCTCACGGTCACCGTCATCACCCGGGATATCCTGATCTTGTTAGGCGTCCTGATCCTGTTTTTGCATAAACAGGATATCCATATCAAGCCGTCAATCCTGAGTAAAATCACCACCTGCTCGCAGCTGGCCACGGTCTTTCTGGTGCTGATCCATAACCAGTTTCACCTCTTTTCCGTCCTCATATCCCCGACGTATGTTTTGACGGGCGTGTTAACCATCGCGTCCGGACTTCACTATATGCGGACCTGGTTCCAGATGATGGGCGAAGGCTCGCCCATGAATCGGCGTCACGGGAACTAACCCCCATCCTGACAGCGCCTTATTTCCGAGCCTTCTGTCGTAGAAGACAAGAAGATGTGTTTGTAGCTCTGCATGATCCGTCTCATTTCATCACACGAAGCCACAAGAACACGAAGAAGTGGACGTTTTTCGGTTCGTTATACTGAAAATCCTTTGCGAGCGCTCTGTCTTTGCCTGCCACGTGAAACGAGCCCTTTCTTTTGTTTCACCGGGGTGTGAGTCCCGCCTGGCAGGATCGGTTAACCGTTCATCCTTTTTTTAAAGACGAGAACCCCTCAAATGCGCCCCGGTTTACCGCCTCACTCGTGATTTGGAACAACTCCAACAGAACGTGATCCGGACCCTCAGCCATTACGTATTTCCAGGCGCCCAGGTCTCTGATCGGTTTTTCAAAATGAAAGCCGTTCTGCTCCATATGCCGGACAAGCTCCTCCAGATCATCCGTTTCAATGCCGAGATGATGCATTAGACCCCGCGTCTCATCTGCGGGTGGCTGATCATAGAAATTGATCTTGCCGCTTCCGATGGCAATCATGACATTTCGTGCCCCGGCCATCTCCGTATCGAATATGACCCTCGCCCCGAACATTGTCTGGTAGAAACGGATGCTGTTCTCCAAGTTGGATGCAAACAGGTGAACATGATGCAGGATTTCCGTCATTTACTCCCCTTCAAGCGAAATCAGAGACCCATGACTTTATGGCGGGTCCATTGGGCTCCCCTGACCCTCTATCTCTTTGATGGATCTGAAAATTCTCTCATTTACCGGCGTTAAGACATCGTACCTTCTTCCCAATTCCATCACCTTCCCCGCCAACATCTCGACCTCGGTTTTCCGGCCGGCCTCAACGTCTTGGAGCATCGAGGTTTTGCCATGAGGCGAAAGGCCGTTTAAGACCTGATACCACGCTTCGATATCCTTTTCCGACAAATCCACCTTTGCCTTCTTGGCAATGGCCATGACCTCCATCATGGCCGACTCCATAAGGTCTTGAGCCTCCTGCGATGTCTGAAACATCCCATAGGGGGCACGCAGGACCGCGGACGCCTGATTCATCCCCACATTGATCATGAACTTCCACCAAAGGACCCGGATCATGTCAACCGGTGTCTCATAGGTAATACCGGCGCGATCAAAAAGGGATTGCACGTCCTGGACCCGCTGGGACACAACCGCGTTGGATGCCTCTCCAAAAAAGAGTGTTCCCTGGGTGGTGTAGGTCAGGCGGTTGTCCGTCCGAACCGCGTCGATACCCACAGCAACCGCATGGAGCACCTTTGCTCTCCCATAAGCGGCACCCAATTGTTCCTCACTGTCGATACCGTTCATCACGGACATGAGAATCGTCTTCTCACCGACCCTGTTCCGAATGTCATGAATAGCCCGTGGCAGATGATGGTGTTTTACGGCAACCATCACCAGATCCGAGGGTGGCGCATGTTCGTCCGGTCGCATCACCAGAACGGTATAGTGACGGTCATTGACAAAGAAGCCCTTTTCCTTCAGGCGGTCATACCGTTTGCCGTCGGCGATGAGCGCAATACCATCCGGGTCCATATCGAAAAGTCTGGAGGCATAAAATGAGCCCATGGCCCCGGTACCGATCACTGCAATCCTTTCAATGGATGACATGATTCAACTCCTGAAACATTACGGATCCCTTTTCTGTGCTCACATACGGACGTCAAAGGCGAATGAGGATAATTCCATGTACAGAGAGCCCGGCGTCAGGTTTCCTTTGAAGGGGCTGTTTTCTTTCATTTCCGAGAAGCAGCGCCTGTTATCCATTCAAATCAGGGGTCCTTCTGATTTGCCATTTTTGTAACAGCTGAATAATCAGGGACAAACCTCCTGGGTTCCGGCTCCCGGACCGGAGTCCGGGACAGGCTTCGCCGGAATGACGAACAACCCAACCCCCCGTCATCCAGCGAAAGCTGGAATCCAGTGCCTCCCAGAGAAAGCAGTCGCCCCGATTTATGGAGAAGATACTCATTTTTCGTCTGAATCATACGGAATACCCCTATCTCTGTCAATCCGCCTAACCTGGATGCCGGGCCGGAAAAGGACCTCTTCGCGGATATGGCTGGATTTCTTTGATCCGAAATTCGTTGAAAATCCGATTGAAATTGCATTTGATTTATGCTGTTATCCTCACGACAAGATCGAGACAGACAATTCCCACGTGATGACCTGGAGGTAGAAAGCATGACCGCAACTGACGTCTACGAAAAACTGGCCCGGCACCTCTCCACACTGGGCATGGGCTATCCAGCCACAGACACCCTCGTCGATATCCTTAGGGAGAACTTCGACCCTGTTGAAGCGGAGGTGGTGCTGGCCCTTCCGACATCGGTCATACCCCTCCAGCCTGTCCCGGTGGGCGAGATGATCGGTCGGACAGACCTCCCCGAGCAACGGTTGCAGTACGTACTGGAAGATCTCGCCGATAAAGGGCTGGTCTTCTGTGGAAAAACGGCCACAGGAGAAACAGGATATGCCCTACAGCAGATGGGATTCTCTTTTCCGCAGACATTTTTCTGGAAAGGGGAGAATACGACTCATTCCAAAAATATGGCCGCTCTCGTTGCCAAGTATTTCAACCGGAACGTAACCCGGGAAGCATACAACAGCGAGACCGACGCCTACCGTTACGTACCGGTGTCGGGGACACTAAGCCCAGGTATACAGGCGGTATATCCCCATCATACCATGGAGACCGTGCTGAAAGATGTCTCTGATTTCGCCGTGTGCCACTGCTCATGTCGCATGATCGCGGGGCTGAGAGGCCGTGCCTGTGAACACCCCACAGAGGTGTGCATCAAATTTGATGAAATGGCCAGGTATGTCATCGACCGTCAGTTCGGCAGAAAGATTTCGCGGGAGGAGGCCCTGGACCTGATCAGGCAGAGCGAAGAGGCAGGACTGGTGCACTTTGTTGACAACACAAAGGGGAAGATCAAGCACAATTGCAACTGCTGCGGCTGCGCCTGCTGGAATGTGGGCGCCATCAAGAGACGAAAAATCCCTAAAGACATCATCATGGCCGTCTATTTTGTCAGGGAGACAGAGGAAGCGGCCTGTACGGGGTGCGGGGAATGCGCGGACATCTGTCCGGTGGATGCTGTGATCATGATAGACGATCTACCCCGCGTGGATATCCAATGGTGTATCGGGTGTGGCGTCTGCGTTTCCAAATGCCAAACCAGGGCCGCAAAACTGAAATTGAGACCGGATAAGACAGGGGACCTTCCCGCAGATGACTTCGATGCACTGCACGAGATGATCCTGAAACAAAAACGGGCGGCTAATTCGTGATTTCCAATAAAATCAGGGGGGTATCGGGACCCTTGCTCATCTTCACAGCGTAATCCTATTTCACCCATAACAACCCTTTCCATAGGGAGTTTCCCGGGAAAAATTATCCCTGCCACGGTCCTTGAAATTATCACAACAATGGCTAGTTTAGGAGTTTATGTTGCAATCGCAGCATCCGGGAGTGGGTGTTCCACACTCAGGCCCGGACAACTACAATAATTCGCAACCTCAACGACCTAAACCCTTAAATTTATCGGAGTCTCATGTCAAGCAGCACTGTCAATCCTGCATTTCGGAATATCGCCATCATTGCACATGTGGATCACGGCAAGACGACACTGGTGGACGCCATGTTCACTCAGAGCGGTCTTTTCAGGGCCAATCAAACCGTTGAAGAACGTCTGATGGATACCATGGATCTGGAAAGAGAACGTGGCATCACCATTGCGGCAAAGAATTGCTCAGTTAAATGGCAAGGTGTTCGGATCAATATCATTGATACGCCCGGCCACGCAGATTTCGGTGGCGAGGTGGAGCGGGCCCTTTCCATGGCCGATGGGGCGCTTCTTCTGGTGGACGCCTCGGAAGGGCCGCTCCCGCAAACCCGTTTCGTCCTCAAAAAAGCCCTTAAGGCGGGGCTCAAGATCATTGTGGTCATCAACAAGATCGACCGGCCTGACGCGCGGCCCGACGAGGTCCTTGATGAAATCTACGATCTGCTCATTGATCTGGATGCCTCTGAGGACCAGCTTGACTTTCCCCTCCTCTATGCAGTGGGCAGGAATGGCATCGCTACAAAAACCCTCAAGGAAAAGGGGCAGAATCTCCACATACTGATGGATACCATTATCCGTGAAATCCCGGGCCCCTCTTATGATCCTGATGCCACGTTTCAAATGCTCGTATCCGACCTGGGATATTCCGACTATGTGGGACGACTGGCTGTGGGCAAGGTCTTCAACGGTTCGGCTCGTTCCAGAGACGCGCTGGCATGTATCCATGAACACGGAGAGCCCTCCCCCCTCAAGGTGTCGAAACTTCAGGTATACGAAGGCATGGCCCTCAAGGATGTGGATGCCATCCATGCCGGGGACATCGTGGTGCTGGCCGGCATCGAAGACGTCAAAATCGGGGACACCATCTGCCACCGGCTCAACCCCAGGGTCCTGCCCAGGATTCGTGTGGATGAACCCACCGTTTCCATGAAATTTACGATAAATGACTCGCCGCTCGGTGGCAAGGAGGGAAAATACGTCCAGTCCAGCCGGATCCGGGAGCGTCTTCTCAAAGAAACGCTGAAAAACGTGGCCATACAGGTGGAAGAAAGCCAGGACGGGGAAGGCATGGTCGTTAAAGGCCGTGGGGAATTTCAGCTGTCCATCCTCATGGAAACCATGCGCCGGGAAGGCTATGAATTCTGCGTAGGCCGTCCCCAGGTGATCTTCAAGCATGAGAACGGGAAGACGCTCGAGCCTATGGAATCCCTTCTCATAGACATTCAAGAGGGGTTCCTGGGGATTGTCACGGAAAAGCTTTCCTTCAGAAAAGGAAGAATCACCAAACTGGTGAATAACGATTCAGGACGGGTACGCGTGGAATTCTCGGTTCCCTCGAGAACCCTCATCGGCTACCGGGACGAATTCCTGACCGACACCCGCGGCACCGGCATCATGCATACGGTGTTTGACGGGTATGGCGAGTTCTGCGGCCCGTGCCCCAGCCGCTTTACCGGATCCATTGTAGCCGACCGAAGCGGCAAGGCCGTTGCGTATGCCCTGGCCAACCTGGAACCACGGGGCCGCATCTTTGTGGTGCCGGGTGATTCGGTCTATGAAGGCATGATCGTGGGAGAACACAACCGGGGCCAGGACATCAATGTAAATCCCTGCAAAGAAAAAAAGCTCTCCAACATGCGTGCGGCCGGGAAGGATGATAACATTATCCTCACGCCGGTGAGGCCCCTCACCTTAGAGCAGGCCATCAGCTTTATTCGGGAGGATGAACTCCTCGAGGTCACACCTAAATCCCTGCGCATGCGCAAGAGGGTCCTCTCCGCAAGCGAGCGCCATACCCTCCGGTCTGCAACCCTTAAAACCCATGCTAAGGCCGCCTGACTACCTGATCAGTTTTCACTCATCAGGAAACTCACCATCTTCTCGAGGCCGTCGATGGTCAGTTCAAACATGGGGAATATTTCACGGATCATACTGATGGTGCGGGTATAGGGCCATTCAGCCGCCATCTTGGGGTTCAGCCAGGCCGTATGTCGAAAGGTATCGGCGATGAACCGGAGTCTTTCATAGCTCGGCAGCGTGGACCGCTCTTCAATATGGATGGAACCGTCCGTAGCCATGAGTTCATACGGGGCCATGCTGGCATCGCCCACAATGACAAACCGGGTTTCCGGATCGCGACGGGCCAGGTCCTCTACCCGGACCGGCTTCTTAAAACGGGGGGGGTCTTCCCAGATGTTATCGTAGATGGTATTGTGGAAAAAGAAGGTCTTCACCTCCTTGAATTGGGCGCGGGCATAATTGAACAGGGTCTGCACCATCTCGATATAGGGGTCCATGGACCAGCCGCCGTTGTCGATGGCCAGAATGACCTTGAGACGATCCTTCAAGCTCCGGTCAAACACGATCTCGATCTCACCGGCGTTTTTCATGGTCTGGTAGATGGTCTCATCAATATTGACCACGTCCTTGGGTCCGCTCGGGACCATATTCCGCAAGCGCTTCAGGGCCTCCCCGATCTGGGCCTGGGTCAGGGGCCCTTCCTGCGAATAGTCCCGGTATCGCCGGTCCATGGCCACCTTTACCGCGGATTTGTTTCTCGACATGCCGCCCACACGCATGCCGCCTGGATGATATCCCGAGTGACCCACCGGTGAGGTCCCCCCGGTTCCGATCCATTTGTTGCCGCCATGATGCGCCTCTGTCTGCTCTTTCAGTCGGTCCAGGAAATACTGCAGGAGTTCCTCGGGACTCAGTTTGTTCAGGTCCTCTTCGTTCATCCCCAGGGCATCGGCCATGGCCTGGGGGTCTTTCAACCACTCCTCGAGCATAGCCTGGGCCACCTGGGTCAGTTCAAATTCCTCCGGCTCTTTCAGTTCGGCCCCTTCAAACCGGTGGGCGAAGGCCTGGTCATACAGATCGAAATAGCGCTCGCTCTTGACCAAAATGGAGCGGGCCGCGGTATAGAAGTCATCGATGGACGTAATCAAGCCCATTTCCAGGGCCTTCTGAAGACGCAGAAACGATGTGGGGGAAACCGGTATGCCTACCTGCCGCAACAGGTAGAAAAAACTGGTAAACATGATGTCCTCCAGGACGCGGAGCGCAGAGCGCGCGGCGCAAAGCGTTAACCGGCTGGCAACGCCATGCGCCATGCGCTATGCACTCTTCCTGAGTCTATACTCTCATCCGCGCAGCCGCGTTTCGCGCAACCGCATAATCGGGGCTCTTCTTAAACAGCACGCCCAAATAAGGGAGATCTCCCTTGATCAAGTCCTTCACATTGAAATCCGGATCCGCCTGAAGGGCCCGGATCCAGTTGATGAGTTCCCGGGTTGCCGGTTTCTTTTCGATGCCTCTGAAATCTCTGACCTTATAAAAGGCCCGGATCGAGCTGTCCAGAAGGTCTTTGCCGATGTCGGGAAAATGCACATTGAGGATCTCGCGCATCATGTCCGGATCGGGAAACGCAATGTGATGGAAGTTACACCGGCCCAGGAAGGGATCCGACAGGTCCTTTTTGGCATTGGACGTAATAATGATGACCGGCCGGTTGGCGGCCTTGACGGTCTTGTCAATTTCAATGATGTCAAATTCCATCTGGTCCAGAACATCCAGCATGTCATCCTGAAAGTCCGTATCTGCCTTGTCGATTTCGTCGATCAGGAGCACCACCCGATCCTCTGAGACAAACGACTGGCCGATCTTGCCCATCTTGATATAATCTTCGATATTGCTCACATCCCTCTGGGAATCGCCGAAACGGCTGTCATTGAGCCGTGTGAGGGTATCGTACTGGTATAAAGCCTCGACGAGCTTCATACTCGACTTGACATTCAGGACAATCAATTTCATGTTGAGGGCCTCTGCAATGGCATGGGCCAGCATGGTCTTTCCGGTCCCGGGTTCCCCCTTGAGGAGGAGGGGCATCTCAAGGGCCATTGATATGTTAACGATCTTGGCCAGTTCCTCATCCAACACATATTTGGAGGCGCCTCTGAATTTCCAACTTGCACTGCTTACTGAATTCATATGTCTGCTCCTTGCAAAAAACGGGATTTTATCATAAAGCTTATGTAACATATGCCCCTTCTGTTCGGCAAACTCAAATATTAACACTAACCACTTTTAACCACAGGTCAATACACGAAACCGGTTTTTGGATGCTGAAACGTGAGCCGTGATGCGTGAGATTTGAAACTGGAGAAACCCCCCATGCCCTTAGCCTTTGATTCCGTCAGTCACGGCCAGGTTGCCTTTGGCTTCTTTAATATCGATTCGGACATGTTGCTTCTCGAACGCTATTTCTTCTTTGCCACCGAGTTCTGCCGCTACATCAACGAGATGGCTCAAGAAGCAGGGACCGAACCCTATGAGGCAGCCTGGGAGGTCTACGACATTCCCGAACGGGAGAAGGTGGGCGATCTTATGGGGGCCATTCACGGAATCCACTATTCCGGCTTCATCGGCAAGGTATATCTCAGGTTCCCTTTCCCGAAGAGTCCCGAGGATTTCAAACAGAAACCCGAGGGGTACACCACCCGCACGGACATGGAAAACATGATCGAGGCATTCGCACGCCCCACGACGATCTCTTTTATGTGTGATCAGGAAGCCAGGGAGGTTTCCATCGGGCCCTACCGGTTCACCCGGGCCATTTTTCAGGAATTGATTCGGTACGTGTGGCGGGGCGGCTATCCCCGATGGAGAGACGAGATCCGGCCGGATTACGTGATGGCCATGAAAGAGGCTGCCGGCCGGAGTTCATCTCCTGTATTGAACGGCCTCGAGCTATTTCCCTGAGAGGTGTTTCCACATGGCCTCAGCCTGTTTGATTCCAGTGGCATCCCCTCCCTGACCGGGGTCAACAGGCAGAT
>Ga0272444_10004173_pt1 | contig 12796 bp, 9 predicted proteins | sample SSMForm13_FD_201033 | JGI IMG/M metagenome (GOLD analysis project Ga0272444, IMG submission 201033) | Marine sediment archaeal communities from Little Sippewissett salt marsh, Falmouth, MA, United States - SSM-Form-13 | ecosystem: Environmental > Aquatic > Marine > Wetlands > Sediment ...
TAATCGACGTTGTGCCCTGCCAGTATGACCTTCACGGTTCCCCCCTGTCTGTCTATCCGATCAGCGAGTAGTAGATGGATTGCCCGGCGGCCCACAGGAGGACCCCCGCGGTCAGGACGATACAGCTGATCGCGAGTACGCGGTGGATCTGGTTCTCCCTGCGCTTCTCACGGTATCCCAGGAGAAAGCCCAGGAGAATCCCCGATGCTATGCCGCCCCCGTGCCCCCAGTTGTTGATCCCGGGGATCATGAAGCCGAACAGCATAAGTCCCACGACCCACCCCATGACCTGCCGGTAGATCACCTCCCCGTAGATCCCTCCCCGGCTCTTCCCATAGTAGAGCGTTGCCCCGATCAGGCCGCAGACGCTGGCGGAGGCTCCGATGGTCAGGGGGACACCGGCGAGATAGGAGAGGTAGAATCCCGCGATCCCGGTCAGGGTGTAGATGGTAAAAAAACGGTAGAGGCCGTACTCGTTCAGGACGAAGATCCCCAGCTGCCGCAGGGCCAGCATGTTGAATATGATATGGAGCAGCCCCCCGTGAAGATAGGAGGCGGCCAGGAGCGTCCACCAGCCGTGGAGCCTGTCGATGGGGAGCGTCCCCGTCGCCCCCAGGAGGAGAAGACTGTGATTGGAGGGGGCCAGGAAGGCGAGGGGGTTGGCGGACAGACCGAGCCCCCGCGGATTCAGGAGGAGGGCAAGGATATAAAAGGCCACGTTGACGTAGATGATGAGCTTGATCATGTCGGCCGGGTCGCTCAGGAAGTTCGAGGGGAGGGCCAGTTTCCACCCCGAACCGGGCCGCGAGAGGCCGCAATAGGGACAGACCGGCTCGTCGCGGTTGATCAGCCTCCTGCAGTTGGGGCAGAGTATCGATTTTTTCTCCGAACGTTCCATGTGTCCCCTTCCGGTCCTAATTCAGAAACCGCACCATCAGCGGGATGGCGAGAAAGGTCCCGATCGAGCTGCCCAGGTTGACGAAGACGATCAAGAGCAGGATCCGGGTGATCTTGTTGCGCCAGAACCCTCTGACCGATGCGATATCCGTCTTCAGGTCCATAAAATCCTTCACCTGCGGCCTCTTCAGGGCGGCTTCCGTGAGGCCCGCGACCCACCCGGCCGCTATCATGGGGTTGATCGAGGTCAGAGGCGCGGCGGCGACGGAGGCGGCGATCGTCAGCGGATGTGCCAGGACCGCCAGGGCTCCGAGACCCGCCAGGATGCCGTTGACCAGGACCCACCACTTGATCATGTTCAGGCTCGCCTCGCTCCCCGAGTGAAAAAATCCCGCGACGATGATTCCGATGACGGCAAAGGAGATTCCCCACCCGATAAACCGCCCCGCGATACCTCTCTGCGGGACCTCGTTCAAGGCGGCGAGATCCGTCTCTCTGCCGAAGTTTTCCAGGATCCCCGGGACATGGCCGGCCCCCACGACCGCGACGACCTTTTCTCCCGACGCGTTATCGATGGAACGGGCCAGGAAGCGGTCCCGCTCGTCGATCAGCGTGGCCTTGATCTCCGGCAGTTCCTTCCCGAAGGTCTCGAGGGCCAGCTCCAGGGCATCACGTTCCTTCAGCTTTTCTATCTCCTCTTCACTGATGTCTTCATCGATAAAGATGGAGGAGATCAGCTCAAAGATGAAACGCAGCTTTCTGAAAAACCCCATGTTGCGCCACGTCCTCTTCAGCGTGGTGCGGATATCACGGTCGGCCAGGACGATTCGCGCCCCGATCTCCTCCGCCTTTTTGATGGCGCGTATCATTTCCTCGCCGGGGTTGATCTTGAACCGTTCCGCCAGCTTCTTCTGGAACGATGCCATGATGAGCTGGGACAGGAGGAGTGAGGTGCGTTTCTGACGGATGATCTTGAGGATATCCATCTCCTCCCAATCGGTCTTCTGCATGATCGCGTCGTACCGGGACTGGCACAGTTCCACACAAACGGTATCGGGCCGCTCCTCTTCGATGACCCTTTCTACCAGCTCGGCGCTGTCCCGGGAGACATGCGCCGTCCCGACGAGGATGATCTCCCGGCCGTCTGTCGTGATGCGGTGTATGTTATTGTTATCCATATGGCATGTGTATCGGCAAGCGGAAACCGAGCACAGGAAATAGCAATATTCTCCGTTATTGTAAAGGAAAATCCCGGCCTGTTTCCCCTTGCCCGTGCGCCCCCGGCGGGGTATAAGGGGCGGTCATGGACCAGAACGTACGCGCGGGAGAGATCATTGAGGTAGCGATCGACACGATCGCCTTCGGGGGGAGCGGCGTCGGCCGCGTCGGCCCCGTGGTCGTCTTCGTCCCCTTCACCGCTCCCGGAGATGTCGTCGAGGTACGGATCGTGAAGGTGAAAAAAAACTACCTGATTGGAGAGATCGCCCGGGTCCTCTCCGCCTCCCCCGACCGGGTCGAACCGTCCTGCCCCTCCTTTTCGCTGTGCGGGGGGTGCCAGTACCAGCACCTGCCGTACGGGACCCAGCTGAAGACCAAGGAACGACAGGTGGCGGAGTCCTTCGAGAGGATCGGAAAGATCGCCGCTCCACCGGTGGGGACTATCATTCCTTCCCCGCTGCCCTTCGGCTACCGGGGGAAGGCGGAGTTTCACGGCGCCCCCGCCCCCGGCGGAGACTTTCACTTGGGTTTCATGGACACACAGGGGGGCACGGTTGTCGATATCGAGCGATGCGCGATCGTCGATGGGTCGATCAACACCGAATTCGCAAAGCTCCGGGGCGGGCTCGCCGCCGGGAAGCCCCCTTCGGGGCGCAGGAGGTACATTCTCTGGTCAGGGGCTCCCTATCCACCGCGCAGATACATTACGCGACAGGTCGGGGAGAGGGAACTGGCCGTCCCCGCCGCTGGCTTCTTCCAGGGAAATCTGTCCCTGACGGAGACACTGGTGGGGCGCGTCGTCGAGCTGTGCGCCCTGAAGGAGACCGACCAGGTCCTGGATGCCTGCTGCGGCTCGGGCCTCTTTTCCCTCTTTATCGCCCCCCGTGTCCGGGAGTTGATCGGCATAGAGATCAACGGCGCGGCCGTCCGGTGCGCGGCGCGAAACGCAGAAAATCACGGCATCACCAACGCGCGCTTTCAGAAGGGGGACGTGGAGGCTGTCCTGAACGGACTTGCGGGGGAGGGCGCCCGCGTGGACACCGTACTCATCGACCCGCCCCGGACCGGGTGCACCACCCGGACCCTTGCGGCCATCGACCGGCTGGGGCCGGAGCGGATCGTCTACGTGTCGTGCAACCCGGCTACCCAGGCGCGCGATGTCCGCCACCTGGTCGACAGGGGGTTTCGCCTCGAGACGCTCCTGCCGATCGATATGTTCCCTCAGACACAGCACGTCGAGGTCATCGCTTTGCTGGTCAGATAGCGCCCGCCGCCCCGGTCATTTCGACCGGAGGGAGCTACAGTACCCTTTAGGGTGAAATCTTGGGTTTTCCCCTGCCGGGGACTATAGCTCCTCGTCAAAACTCCTTCGAAATGACAGAAGAATGGTCTAGGCAACGCAATAGTCGTCAAAAATATTTTTTGATTGACCCGCTACTCGTATATCTTTTCGTCCGCGGCATCCGCCTCTTCGGCGTCGGCCTCGTAGTCGCGCGCGAGGCGGCCCCCCTTCTCCATCAGGAATTCCCGGTACCACTCGTGCGCCACGATCATCGACATCACCTCGCTGGTCCCGGTCCATATGGAGGCGAGGCGCACGTCGCGGAATATACGCTCGATCGGGAAGATATTCGTGTAGCCGATTCCTCCGACGACCTGCATCGCGTTGTGGACGGCCTTTTGGCACGACTCGGTGATGAATTTCTTCGATTCGGATACCATCCGGCGGATGCGGTGCATGTCGATCCCCGCATCCACGGCGCGCGCCGTCGCGTACCCCATCGCCCGTGCCGCGTCGAGGAGCATGACCGCCTCGGCCACTTGGAAACTCACCCCCTCGAACTGCGCGATGACCTGCCCGAAGGCCTTCCGGCGCGAGGTATAGTTGGTGGCGATATCGACGGCGGGACGGGCCGCCCCGATGGTCATCACGGCGGTCCCGAGCCGCTCCGGGATCATCATGGTGTTGAAGACGTCGTAGGCCCCGTGAATCTTTCCGACCACGTTCTCCTTCGGCACCTTCACGTCCCTGAAGACGAGGCGCGCGGTTCCGCCTCCCCGGCACCCCATCAGGCCGTACTGGTACTTTGTCTCCACCCCCTCCCCGCGGTCCACGATCAGGGCCGACAGGGCCTGCTGCGGCGTGGCGGCATTCGGGTCGGTCTTCGCGTACAGGAGGAAGAAGTCTGCCCCTTCCCCCCCGACGATGAACCGCTTCTGACCGTTCACGAGAAAGTGATCCCCCTTATCCTCCGCTATGGTGGTGGCCCCGAAGAAATCGGACCCGCCCCGCGGCTCGGTCAGGCACTCGGCGGCGAAGAGTTCCCCCCTGAGGAGGGGCTTGACGTATTTTTCCTTCTGCTCGTCGGTCCCGTGCAGAATGATGGCGTCGCACACCAGCTCCGCCCCCACGCCGAAGACGCAGGCGAACTCATACCCGAGCGTTCCGATCTCCTCCAGGATGGTGCAGGTCGTTACCCAGTCCATCTCCCTGCCGCCCCACTCCTTTGGATAGCGGCACCCCAGGAGATTTCTCCTCCCGGCCTCCCGGAGAAACTCCTTCGGAAACTTGATTTCATCCTTGTCCATGTCGAGGATCATCTGACGGGGGACCCACTTCACCAGGTCGCGCGCCTCGTCCCGTATCTTGATCTGTTCTTCCGTCAGCAGGTAATCAAACATCTCCCTCTTCTCCTTTCGTATCCTAGTGTCATCTCGAAGGAGGTTTGACGACTGAGAAATCTGAGAGTTCTCCCTTCGGTCGAAATGACACAATAATAATCGAAATGGCATTTCTTGATTGACACGATACTAGACAAGACCATTCTTCTCCCTGTTCTCATTTTCCCCCGGCTTTTTTGATGCTGCCCTGACGAAAAAGGCCTCCACATCCTCGATCGTATGGGTGATCGGCGACGGCGGCAGCGACGAGACGATATACCGTCCGTACGAGTTTTTCATAAGCCGCGTGTCCAGGATCGCGACCACCCCGCGCTCCCCCTTCCCCCTGATGAGCCGTCCGAACCCCTGCCGCAGGGACAGAGTGGCGTGGGGGAGGGCGAGGGCGTGGAACCACCTGCCCCCCAGCCGGTTGCACCGCTCCTGGTACACCGGGTCTCCCGGTGAGGTGAAGGGGAGCCTGACGATAACGACCAGACTGAGGTCATCCCCCCTGATGTCGATCCCCTGCCAGAAGGTGGCCGTGGCGAGGAGGACCGAGCCGGGGGTCTCCCTGAACCAACTGATCAGCTTTGCCGGAGGCAGCTCCCCCTGGCTTTTGATGGGGTACGGTGTCGTTATGTGCTCGGCGACGAAGGCGAGGTGGCGATATGAGGTGAAGAGGAGCAACGCCCTCCCGCACGAAGCCTCGATCAGACGCTCGATCACGGCAAGTCCCTTCTCCTGGAAGAGGCCGTCCCCTCCGTTGTCGGGCCGCGGCAGGTCCCGGTCGATATAGAGGAGGGCTTGCCGCTGATAGTCGAAGGGGGAGCCGATGATCCGCTCCTCGCACCCCTCGATTTTCAGTCGCTCCTTCAGAAAGGCGAAGGTCCCCCCGGACGTCATCGTGGCGGAGGTCATGACGACGCCCTTATAGCCGCGCATCAGCCCCTCGAAGGCAGTTCCGGATTCCACGAGGCTGCTCTTCAGCTCCAGGGCACCCCCCGCCGACTCGGCGTAGTAGACCTTGTCGCTGTCCCCCTGTTCGATGAAGTCGTCCACATCCGCCTCGAACGACCCGATATATCCGATCGTCGTCTCGATTCGGTCGCGCAGTTCCTCGTCTTCGGTGTTCTGCCTCCGTTTCTCGAGGGCCGTGACCGTGGTGTCCAGCGCCAGGTCCGCGCGCAGTTTCTTCAGTTTTTCTATAACCGGACCCGGGATGGGGCAGACGGGAGAGGGGTGCGAACCCTTCTTCTTGAAGAATGATTCCACTTGTGGAAAAAGGTGGTCGACGACCACCTTCAGCCCCCGCAGCCGGTAGAGGAGCCACGCCGTGCGGGCCTGGGTCAGGGTGCTGCCGAGGACGGTCGATATGACGTCTTCGATATCGGGTGCCTCGTCGATGATCAACTGCCGGTGGAAGGGGAGAAGACTGAAGTCAGAAAGGAGATCGTACATCAGCAGGTGGTGGTTGACCACCAGGATGTCCACGGCATGCAGTTTTCGGTAGTGGTGGTAGTAAAAACAGCGGCCGTAGAAGGGACATGCACGCCCGCCGCAGTCCTGGGAGTCTCCGCAGACCTCCCCCCAGAACCTGGGTGTGAAGGGGATATCACTTCGCTCTCCCGTTTTCGTCTCGGACAGCCACTTACGGAAACGCAGATAAAACTTGCCGCTCCCCGCGTACTCGCGTTCCCGCTTCAGGCAGACGTAGTTGTTCTTCCCCTTGAGGAGACCGAAGGAAAACTTCAGCGGCAGGGCCTTTTTGAGGAAGACGAGGTCCTTCCTGACCAGCTGGTCCTGGAGGGCCAGGGACGAGGTGGAGATGGTGGTCTTCTCGCGCGAGAGGATTGCGGGGATCAGGTAGGCGAAGGATTTGCCGACCCCCGTCCCCGCCTCGATCAGCAGGGTCTGCCTGTCCAGCAAGGCGGCCAGGACCTGGTCTGCCATCTCGCGCTGCTGTGGGCGGTTCTCATACCCCGGGAAGGCCTCCCGCAGGATATCGAAACTGGATGACAGTTCGTCCGGCCCCTTCATACACCTTTTCCGGCGGGCTGATCGCCGCATTTTTACAAATAAGATGCTGTTTATAGAGATATTTTCAGGCATTGACAGGCAATGCCCCTGCCTGCTAGAAGGTAGTAACAGACTTGCCATACGAGGGCAAGGCAAATCTGCTTGTCAATCGAGGATATCCGACGGGGTAAGACAGGGATGGTGGGGAACGGAATGCGCGGGCCGTCAGCCTTGGCTCGACGTAGACGACCGGATGCTCAAAAAGAATCACAGCGGCACAATTTCCCCCATGATCCGAGAAACCCTCATGCGGGAAATGAGAGAAGGAGAAGAAAGACAATGGGATGGGGACGAACATACAGGGAACACTTCGAGGGCAGGGAAGATCTTGCGGGGGAACACGCGGCGGGTGACGCCGGGCAGGGGATCCTGGCGGTGCTTTTTGCAACGGTGTGGATCGTCGACACCTTCTTGCTGCACTATACGACCTTTCTCAATAACTCTGTACCGTTCGTGATCAGGATCCCCTTGGGGATCATCTTGCTGGTAATATCCGGCTACCTGGTACGGGCGGGGATGTCCATCGTGTTCGGCGAGCGGCGGGAGGTCCCCGGCGTGATCCGAACGGGCGTTTTTTCCCTTGTCCGGCACCCGATATACCTGAGCGAGATCCTGCTGTACGTGGGCATCCTCCTCTTCAGCCTGTCACTCGCCGCCGCGGGGGTGCTGCTGCTCGCAATCGCTTTTCTGCACTACATCTCACGCCACGAGGAGCGGCTGCTCCTCGCCCGTTTTGGTCAGGAGTATGAACAGTACATGCGGGATGTCCCCATGTGGATTCCGCGATTGCGGAGGGGATGAAATTGGCCGGGCAGATCCGCGATCATACCCACGCGGACGGCTCGGCCACGACCCCGCGGGCCAGACCCGTCAGGGCTTGATACCATGCCCGCCGCCGATCGCCATCTCCTTGCCGGTCATGAAGCTAGCCGCATCGGAGCACAGCCACAGGACGGCCCCCGAGATTTCTTCCGGCCTGCCCAGGCGCTGAAGCGGTATCTCATACTTCATGCACAGCCAGATCCCCCGCATATTGGTTTCGATGACCGTATCCCATTCCTCCAGGGTGGTCTTGGCGACAAGGGGGATATGGGGGAGAGACGTTCCCGCGTTGTTAAAGGTGATATCGAGACGTCCGTATTTTTCCAGGATCACATCGGAGAGGTGGTCGATGTCTTCGGGTTTCCTGACGTCCGTCCGGACGAAGAGCGCCTCCGAACCGCCGTCCGTTATCTCCGCCGCGACCTCGGCCCCGAGGTTCTCCCGGCGCGCGGCGATAACGACCGTCGCACCCTCTTTCCCGAAGGCGACGGCCGTGGCGCGTCCGATTCCGGACGTGCCGCCGGTGACAAGAACAATCTTTCCTTCAAACAGTTTGATTTCCAATAGTCTCCCGCTCCTTTCTTCTGATTCCGATAGATCCGGCTGGCCCTTCCTGCCATAATTCAATAAAAAAGAAAACGGATGCAGGGGGGCGCCGCTACAGGCGTCCCTTTCCCTGGAGTGGCCAGTATCCCGGGAACCTCACCCGGTAGCGGTGTGTCGTGATAGGGGGGGTCGAAGCGGTGTCGAGTTGGATCTCCGCGAAAACGGATATGATGATTTCACGTGGATCTCCGGATCCGACAAAGGTGAGCTTATTAAAAAGCGGGCCTCGTCGAACTGCAACGGGACCCGCTTTTTGTTGGGGGGGCTTTGCTACTTCTTATCTCTCTTTCTCAACTCTGCCGGATAGACATAATTTTCCGGTTTGCCCCATCCGATTTTTTCGGTAAGCCCCTCATTCTCCTTGCAGGAGCCTCCCAGGTACACCATCTTCCCGTCGTTCTGGAACTGAGCCATGACCTGTAGAAACACACCGGGATAGGTTTTGTTCAGGGGATCGGCCGGATCGACCCTGACCTTGGAGTGGAAGAAGGGTTTTACCCTCTTCTGCTCGTAGGCCATCTTACCGAGCGAATAGGTGGTCTCCGTCGTCTCCATCGCCTTGATCAGTTTGTCGATATCATCGACGCCCCCCGCGGTTTCGATCACCTTCTTGATGAAGTAGATGTCCGCGTAGGCAAGGTGGACGTGCAACTGGGCCGGAATGTTATGCGCCTTGGCCAGCTTGACAAAGGAAATGGTCTTCTCTGTCATCGGAAGCAGGGGCTCATAAAAGGAACTGACAGCGCCCAGGCACTTCCCGCCGGTCAGTTTCCAGTAATCGTGGGTCATTGAAACACCGCCGTAGAGCTGCATGGGGATGTCCCGCGCGGCTGAATCGGCCCACTGCTTGGCGAAGGATTCCGTGTCAGTAAACCAGGAGCTGACGTACAGAATGTAGTCGGCCTTCTTCCCAGCGATCTGCTGGAGGAGAGGGAGGTACATTGTTCCTCTCGGCTTGACGGGTTTGCTGTAGACTATCTCTAACCCGGCTTCTCTCATTGTGTCTTCCCAAGGCGGTACGCCCAGAGAAGGGTACCCCTCACGGTACGGCTTACACCATTCAAGATCCTCCCAGAGGATGGCTATTTTCTTTATACCCGGCATCATCTTCTGCCATTGCCCCTTAACAAAATAGTGCATCTGGGCGAACTGGGATATCTCCGGATCGAAATCACGGAAACAGAATTTGTACGTTTCGTAGTCGTCGACGACCCGGTCGGTTAGCTCTCTTCCCATCGTCCCGTTGAATATCATGATGTGTGGGTAATCCTTGAACATCGACGCCGCACTCTCCTGTGCAGCGAGGGAGATCTCCGTCCTCCCCTCGACGAAGATGAACTTCGCCTTCTCTTCGAGGAGCAGACGTCGACAACCCTCAACCGTCAGTGACGTGGCACCCTTGTTGTCGGCTATCACGTACTTCAGCGGACGCCCGAGTACGCCGCCCGCCTCGTTGATCTCCTGGACCGCCAGTTTCTGGATAGCCATGCAGGGTCTCGTACCCGGCGAAAGCACCATCCCCGCGTAGCCGATGACGATCGGCTCCCCCGACGGAACGGCGCTCATCCCGGTAGACGCGAAGCAGAGCGTCAGTGCAAGTGCTGCGACAACAAACAAACTAAACCTGAGCCTTCTTGTCATTACCTTTCCTCCCTTTCTAGTTACATGCTTTTCTATGATTATTCCGCGTGCCTTTTCTCGCAGGCGCCGCCGGTTTCAAATTTCTATTGGTAACAAAATAAAGTGCAACTCACCGTTGCCCGCAAGATCCATGCCGAGCATAGAACGGGCAGGGGAATTCAAAAAAATGATTTTACTTTAATGCCTTATAGCGTGAGGAGGATGAAAAAGAGGGTGCCGAGGAGAGGGCCGTGTTACAGTATGTGCTGTTACAACATGTAACATGTTACATCTTTGTTACACTTTTTTCAGGATTTCATATTCGTAAATTTTCCGGTATAGCGTCTGTCGGCTGATACCGAGCAGATGGGCGGCCTTGGTTTTGTTCCACAGCGTTTCGTTTAGGGCGTCCAGAATATTCCGTGCTTCTTCCGGTTTCTCCGCATGAATATCGGGGACAGTGGCCCGGGTGGGTCTCTTATAATTTCTGATCTCGGGAGGCAGGTGCTCAAGGGTAATGACCCTCTCGTGACAGAGCACGAAGGCGCACTCGATAGCATGTTCAAGCTCCCGCACGTTGCCCGGCCAGGGATAATCCATGAAATAGGTGAGGACATCACTGGATACGCCATTGATGTTCTTGTGAAACCTTTTATTAAAGATACTGCAGAAGTGATCGACAAGCAACGGCACATCCTTGAGCCTTTCGCGAAGCTGAGGGAGGGGGATTTCCACTACCTTGAGACGATAATACAGGTCTTCCCGGAATTCACCGTTTTTCACCTTTTCTTTGAGGTCTTTATTGGTACACGCAATAACACGCACATCCACTTTCCGGGTAATGGTTTCTCCGACCCTCTCAAATTCCTTGTCCTGTAAGACTCGCAAGAGCTTGAGCTGGATAAGGGGTGAAATATCGCCGATTTCGTCCAACAGAATAGTTCCGCCATCGGCCGCCTGGAAACGCCCCTGCTTGTCATTAATAGCCCCCGTAAACGCCCCTTTGGCATGGCCGAACAGTTCACTTTCAAGGAGGTTTTCGGCCAGTGCCGAGCAGCTTACCTTGACGAACGGCTTGCCGGCACGATGACCGCTGTAGTGAAGAGCCTTGGCGATGACCTCTTTTCCCGTTCCGCTCTCCCCCGTGACCAGGACCGTAGTCTCCAAGCTGGCCAGATCTTCTAAAAGACCATAAATATCCTGCATCTTTTGACTTTTACCAATGATATTTTGAAACTGGTGTCTCTCCCGCAACTCCCGTTCGAGATCTCTGAGAAGGGTGACATCCCGAATCACCAGGACTGCCCCCATAAATTTTCCTTCCGGATCGAGAAGCGGGGAACTGCTCACGCTCACGATCTGATGATAGCGTAGCTGAGAGTTGCATTCGATATGATATTCCTTGATGGTTGTTTTCTTTTCGAGGGTCTGCCGTAACACCTCGCAGCACCCTTGACTGCACTGGTTCAGGCAATGCGGAAATATTCTGCCCTCGATCTCTTCCACCCTGACCCCGCAGATATTTTCCGTTGAGGTGTTTGCTGCAATAACCCGCAGTTCCGGGTCAACGGTGATGATGGCGTCTTTTACGCTTCTGAAGATGGCCTCCAGGCGGGTGCGGTGCTCGATCAACTTTTTTCCCGCCTCCTCACGGTCGGTTACATCCCGTTGTACCGTTCGAAATCCGGTGATGCTTCCGTCCGTATTCCGAATCAGGGAAACGGAATCTTCGACTATCCTGCGCGTACCGTCCTTTCTCACTAATTCGTGGATGAATCTGCCGGGTACCCCCGTTCTGTACACCGTGTTGTATGCATTTCGTACGAATCTTGCCCCTTTTTCATCAATATCAATGTAAGACCGGTAGTTGGTCCCAATGATTTCTTCCCGCGTGTATCCCCGCAGTCTGCATCCGGCATCGTTGATAAACATCAGGTTTCCATCGAGGGCCGTTTCGCCGACACCATCTTCTATTTCATTGATGATGGTTTTATATTTTTTCAGAGATTCCTGCATTTCCTTCAAGGGAGTAACGTCGGTTACATGGCCTGCATACGCCTGTCTCCCGTTATGGATCATGGCCCGTCCTCCCAGACTTCCCCAGATGACGGATCCGTCTCTCTTCAGCAGACGGCAGACACCCTGCTCCGGGGCATTTCGGTCCCTTCCCTCTCGCATCGCGAGTTTGACCTGTCCCCTGTCATGGGGGTGAATGACTTCCAGGAATGGTTCCCCGATCAATTCGGAGTTCTCGTATCCCAGTGTATGGGACAGCCACGAGTTGACGTAGCTGAATCGGCCATCGTGAATAATATAGACGCCAACCGGCAGTGCCTCAAAGAAAGCGCCGTAATCGTTTGGTGAAAGACCGCCCGTTGACGTGCGGTCCTGTCCTTCTTGGGTGTTACTCCCCAAGACGGTTACCTTACCCCCGAGTCCCTCGCTCAATTCCTGACCCATGATTGGTTCTCCATTCTGCGGATCTTTGAAATAGTTGTGAGATTATCACTCCTCTGTCTCGAATTGATGGTCGGCGTAACAGAATAATTCCAATAAGTTAATCTGGCATTTTGCTGTTGACACCTTCTCCTGTCCCCTGTTACAGTAATTATGTCAAGGTGATACCAGAAACGGGGAAGATTTTCCAGAAAACTCATCCGGCACCAACGTACGACGATATACGGGTCCGATATCGAGGTGTGCCGGTGGCCGCGATTTGAGCGCGTCTTCGGATATCCGAGCTACGGCAGAAACGGCGCTTGTCCCACTCCTCGGCGCTCATGGTTGAGTAGTACCGTGCCGCGCTCGGTAGCGGGACGATCAGGCGGCGTGGCTCGATGGGAGTTCCGTAACATTGTGGGACGTTCCCTGAGCATGATTTATCTCCTGTGAGGCG
>Ga0272444_10004174_pt1 | contig 12796 bp, 8 predicted proteins | sample SSMForm13_FD_201033 | JGI IMG/M metagenome (GOLD analysis project Ga0272444, IMG submission 201033) | Marine sediment archaeal communities from Little Sippewissett salt marsh, Falmouth, MA, United States - SSM-Form-13 | ecosystem: Environmental > Aquatic > Marine > Wetlands > Sediment ...
CAATCCGATCCGTAGTCGATGCGTATCCTGTTTCTTCAATCAGGGATATTGACGGCGTTTGGGATATCAAGAAGTGGAATGTCGCGGGAGAGGTTTTTAGCCTCAACGATATTCACCACAATATGCTAAGGGAGTACTTCCCCGATCCGAGAGTAAATCTCGCCATAGTCCCAGCGGCAAAAGGCTGTCCGCATCTTCTAAACGAACCCTATTGCCCTGAGACAATCGACAAGCAACTGCAGAAGATATCGTCGGAATTCGTCACTTCAGCGGAATACAACAAGTTGAGCAAGGAAGATGGGACTGCACGTTTGTCGGCAGTATTCGACTGGTACGCTCCCGATTTCGCTCGCAAGTACTTCGATGACGGTCAGTTCAGCAGCTTGTCGAGAAACGAGAACTCGGTACTCAATTTCATCGTACAGCAGTATCCAGAAGACCAGAGAACGGCTCTATACGCTGTTGATTTTGTGATATCCTACTCAGAATACGACTGGTCTTTGAATGAGATGAAGTGACGGTTTTGCCGAATATCCCGGGGCTATTCAAACCAGTTGAGTCAATCATTTTCATTGTCTCCGGGAAGAAATTGGCTAAATTAGGCAAATTTGACAGGCGAACCTTAACGGGTTCTTGAATGTTGTCGATTATATGATTTGACAAGCTTGCGAGGCGATTACTAAACGACAAGTATACTGGGTAATTCTATGAATCGAGACAAATCGCTGGAACCGAATGGCGACGATAAGACGACGAGTGATACGAGGACCGAGAAGGACTCGAATTCGGAAGCTTCACTCGACTTCATACGCACGATCGTCGCTGAAGACGTGAAGAACGGCAAACATGGCGGCAGGGTGCACACCCGTTTTCCACCGGAGCCTAATGGATATCTGCACATAGGTCACGCCAAGGCAATATGCGTGGATTATGGCGTTGCAGAGGAGTACGGCGGAAAGTATAACCTCAGGTTCGATGACACCAATCCAACGAAGGAAGAGACCGAGTACGTGGATTCCATCCAGGCAGACGTGAGATGGCTCGGCTTCGACTGGGAGGACAGGCTCTACTACGCGTCAGACTACTTTGACCAGCTATATGAATACGCTGTTCAACTCGTCAAGGAGGGTAAGGCATTTGTCTGCGATCTCAGCCAGGAGGAGATGAGAGAGTACAGAGGTACCCTGAAAGAGCCCGGCAAAGAGAGTCCTTATCGTAACAGGAGTGTCGAAGAGAATCTTGACCTGTTCGAGAGGATGAAAGCGGGCGAGTTTCCTGATGGTTCTCGCACCCTGAGGGCGAAGATCGACATGAAGTCGGGAAATCTGAATATGAGAGATCCTGTGGTATATCGAATTCTTCGCGCTCATCATCACAGGACAGGCGACAAGTGGTGTATATACCCGATGTACGACTTCACTCACTGCCTGTCGGACTCGATTGAAGGCATCACTCATTCATTCTGTGATCTTTCATTCGAGGATCACCGGCCACTCTACGACTGGTTCCTCGATGAGCTTGGTGTACACCACCCTCAGCAGATAGAGTTCGCGCGGCTCAACATCAGCTATACCGTGCTCTCGAAACGTCGCCTGATGCAGCTCGTCAGGGATGGTTACGTTGACAGCTGGGACGACCCAAGAATGCCGACCCTCTCGGGATTGAGACGACGCGGGTATACGCCCGAAGCCGTCAGGAATTTCTGCAACAGGATCGGAGTCGCCAAAAGAGAGAGCATCGTAGACTTCGGGCTGCTCGAACACACTTTGCGTGAGAATCTGAACAAGTACTCGCCGAGGATTATGGGTGTACTACGTCCCTTGAAGGTCATTATCGACAATTATCCCGAAGGTGAAGTCGAGGAAATGGATGCTGTCAATAACCCTGAGGACTCGGATGCAGGTATGAGGAAAGTTCCGTTTTCGAGGGAGCTATACATAGAGCAAGACGACTTCATGGAGGATCCTCCTAAGAAGTTCTACAGGTTGTCGCCGGGGCGAGAGGTCCGGCTCCGTTACGCTTATTACATAACCTGTACCGACGTGATCAAGGACAGTAACGGCGAAATCGTTGAACTGCACTGTACATATGACCCTGCCACTCGAGGAGGCGATTCTCCTGATGGCCGGAAGGTCAAAGCCACGCTTCACTGGGTGTCTGCGAAACACGCAGTCGATGCTGAGATTCGGTTGTACGACAACCTGTTCACCAAAGAGAATCCCCTCGACATAGCCGAGGGTGAGGATTTCAAGGATTTCATCAACCCGGAATCGCGCAAAGTGATCTCAGGCTGTAAGATCGAACCAGGTGTCGCATCCGCGAAGCCCGGCGACAGATTTCAGTTTGAGCGCATGGGATATTTCTGTGTGGATACGGACTCGACAGATGACAAGCTGGTTTTTAACCGAACCGTGACGCTTCGCGACACCTGGGCTAAGATCCAGAAGAAGGAACAGCAGGGTAAGATGCGTTAGACAATACTCCGGATAGAGCGAATACTTATGGGCGGGACAGTTCGTATCCCGCCTTTTCTGTTTGACAGCGGGATTCAAAGCCCAATGTCGGTGCGAAGAATGAAGAGACGATGTCGCGGATAATTGGCCAACAACAGAGAGTCAGAGAAAATCCGGTTTACTGAATAATCTCAAGTGAGAGAGGCAGAACCGTGAAAAGTCCTGCCTCATCTAATGGTCAATCTGCAGTAGACTTATCTATGCGACTGCCCGTCTCCTGCGAATCACGAGAGCGGCCGTCACGGACATGATAACGACAAGTGCGATGATTCCGAAGAGGTTGTTTGACGGGACGTGCTGGATCTCGACGATGTTGCAATCTGATTGGCAGTTCAGGTTGAACTCATAGAGCTCATAGCAAACCGTACCTTTGCAAATCTCAATCTCAACGTAAGCGGTTGAACTGGCTTCACCGCACAGGAGTCCAATACTGCCGCTATCTTCGGGACCGGTCATGCTTGGAGGGGTTCCATCGAGTGTTACGCAGCCAGTTACGGTGAAATTAGCATCATAAGTTGCACCAGCATCCCCACCGCTTATAGAATAGTCAAACGACTGGGTCAAGGGATTGAATTCGCAAGTCGTGTCGAGTGCGAATGCTGTTGATACTAATGGTTGAGCGAACAACGTCAACAGCGCGGCGAGAAAGAATACAGTTGATACAGTACGGACACGATTCATGACTTCCTCCGTTATGATGTGGTCTTTACGAGCGTGCAGTAGATTTCACGACAAAAATTACGAAATACATCTTAATTATATAGTTAATCAGAGGCTTCGTCAAGCAAAAGCTTGTTAAGTCATTATCCTCCGATTAGAACCTGTATCGGCATTTCTGCGTTCTGACTGCACTCTAAGATGTCTTCGCTGAACAACTTGCCATGAGCATTCTGAGGCCATTTAGGACTGTTAAGAGACCAGTTTCATGCAGACAGTCTTCTATTTCTGGTGCTACGATTTCATTGCAGCAAAGCTGATCCACTTGGAGTCATAGGAGACAGTGTCTTTGATTAGGCCGCACTCTGGGAATAGCTTGATCTCTCGGTCGAAATGAATCTTCTCATCGACAACGCTCAATCCAACGGCGGTGACAAGGTTCCTTAAGTAGTCCTTAGTGAATATCATGTGTGACTCTTGCATGGCCTCCTGCCACTTCTCTTCGGATGAGCTGTGGCAACTGGACAGAAAGTCTGCCGCATCAGCGATATCAAGCACTACTGATGTTCCGGTATCGGAGCAAGAGACATGTCGTGGGTTGAACTCTTTCGCGAATCGGTCGAACCTTGCTCTGGTATTGTCATCAGGGAATTCAAGGACGACACTTGCTCCCTCCGGTTTGAGATAGTCCTGCAGAATCAGGACACCACCCGGTTTCAACGCCCTGTGAACGGTAGCCAGAAGGTTCTGTATGGCATAGTCGCCGCCGTTACAGGAGATTATGTGTAATGTGCTTACAATCAGGATTGTATCCACGCTTCCATCAGCAAAGAGGGAGTGATTCATGTCCGCATTCACTACTGAGATATTCCTCTGTCTCTTGCTCAATACCTGCTCAAGTCGAGACATCAAGATGTCTACACCGATGAGGCGGCTATCCGGATATCTTGCAGTCAGGAAGTCGAGGACGAAGCCACTTCCGCAGCCCAACTCCGCAATGACTCCGGGCTTGATGAATTCCGACATATCTGCAAGCCACCGCACCCTTCTTTCAAGGAACTCATGCTCGTCGAACACGAGGCCTCCTCTCAAGTATACGTGCACATGTCATCATAGACTGTATCTTTATAATCTAATGTGCATATCATTCTAATCAAGTCAACAATACATTGCATTTGAGAGATCGACTCATTGTGGGCAACGGCAAAAAGGCTTGCCTGCTGTAATGCCTTGTGTAAATTGCACAGGTCAGGGGCAGTGAAGTGTGCTAAGATTGACGCGTACTTAAAGATGCGGAACCAAACCTCAGGAGCAGGCGGAATACAATGGTTCAGAAACGAAAAGCGACAGTAAACAATAAGTCATCGAAAGTCCTATTCGCGGATATAGCAGTAGACTCACTGGAGCCCGACAAGACCCTTCCGGCCAAATTCAGGCGAATGTTGCGTAAGCTGAAACTCAAGCAGAGAGTTAAGGACAAGTCAGTCGGCATAAAGATGCATTTCGGATCCAATCTCGGTTTCTCGACAATCCCTCCGTTGTTCGTGAAGATACTCGTCGAGGAACTGAAGACCGCAGGTGCAACTCGGATTACAGCTATGGACAACAATGCCGCAGACGGCAAGCTCCGGGGTTATATTCCGGAGATACTCGGGTGTGACGTGATCTCGACCTTCGGCGCAACCAAGTGTTACCTCTACAAAGAGAGGATCGGCTTCAAGACCCTCGACTACGCCGAGTATGGCGGGGAGGCGGTCGATTGCGACTTCTTCATCGACTTATCACATGTCAAGGGGCACGGTGATTGCGGTTTTGGCGGAGCGTTGAAGAATATCGCTATGGGAGTTGTGCCATTCTCAACCAGGAGGAAGATTCACCAGTTAGAGGGTGGCATTGTTCACGACGAGGAGAAATGCGACCTCTGTTTCAAGTGTATCAAAGCTTGTCCCAACGATGCCATTCGCTATAACAAGAAGACAAAGAAGCTCTCAATCTTTCTTCATCACTGTACTTACTGTCAGCACTGCGTCATGGTCTGTCCCGAGGGTGCGCTCGAGATGGAGAACCGGAGGTTCGAGGATTTCTCGAAAGGTATGGCTATCGTTACGGCGAGGTTCCTGAAGAAGTTCGCTCCCGAGGATGTCCTGTTCATCAACTTCCTGACGAACATCACGGTATTCTGTGACTGCTGGGGTATGACAACGCCATCTCTCGTTCCTGACATCGGGATTCTTGCATCCGACGATATCGTTGCAGTAGAGGCCGCATCTCTTGACATGATCAAGACCGAAGACCTGTTGCCCAACGGCCTTCCAAAGAAGCGTGAACTGTTGGATGTCGATGGACACCTGTTCGAGAAGATACACGGTAAAGACCCGTACCTGATGATCAAATACTTGAAGAGGATGCGTGCGGGGTCTGCTGATTATTCGATAGAGGAAATCAAGTAAGACCAATCAGATTCCCGAACCGAGTGCTTCCAGCCTGCTGCGAGCATAGATCAGGTCCGGGATATTCGCATCGCCGTCTTCCCACAAACCGATGAACTTGCGGTAGTATTCAACCGCCTTCACCGGCTCATTGAGTTCCTCATATACTTTGGCAAGACTGAAGTAGGCCAGCGTATGCATCGTCGTGTAGCATGGCCTCCAGAATTCTCGCTTTGTGGTGATCTCTGTAAGTATGGACTCGGCCTCTTCAAATCGTCCAAGTTCAACATTGATCCTCACCAAAAGACTCATCGAGAGAATGCTCTTTTCAATCTTGATACACTGTCTGGCATATACCAGCGCTGAATCGAGGTTGTTCTTCGCTAATTCTACTGCTGCCCGGGCATAGGCGTACCCAAAAGACCCCGATTCTGATACATCGTAACTTTCTGCAAGATCGCTCTCGATGATTCTCTCGGCATCGTCTATGTTCCCGACCTCCGCGCGGTACTCCGCGACAAGATACGCGAAGGGTGTTTTGTCACCGGGGTAACTCAGCCGGTACAGCCTCATTGCGGTCTCCATCGACGCAAGAGCCTCATCTTGCTTGTGAAGTGCGCGAAAGATCAGAGCCCTGCAAAGATGAACATCGGCCATTGATGAATAAACCCATGGTCTCTTGCGTTCTACACTGTCGCGTTCGATGCACTCATCCAGTAGAGTCAAGGATTCTTTGAACTTTCCCTGGCTCATGCTCAGTGTGGCCGTGAGCAGACATCCTGTTGACCTGTCGTATGGTGTATCGGCCTCCCGGAGAAATGCGATCTGAGAATCGGCTTCAACGTATCTATGCAGGTAGAGAAGCAGTTCACCGAGCTTCTCACGCGAGGCACGGAAATCCGGCTTTATTCGCAATGCTTCACGGTATGAATCCATGGCCTGTTCATACATCTCGTTTGACGCGAACAAATCACCCCTCGAATCGTATGGGTTGGCTTCATCCTCGACCATCGAGATGTACTTGTCAATCGTTGCTATCGCTGAATTGAAATCCCCGAGATTATTGTATGAGTAGGCGATCATATTCACGGCAGCTTTGAACAATGGATCAATGTCGATTGCCTTGTTGAAGTAGCCGACTGCGAGTTCCCATCTCTCTTCCGCGAATTCAAGTGCCCCGAGACTGTAGTATGCATACTTATCTTCGGGGAAGTGCTTTACCATCGATTCAAGTTCAGCGATTGCAGTCGGCGCATCCCCGGATACCAATGCCTCTCGGCTTCGAATAAGGTACTGCTCACTTACGCTTGCACGATCGATGTATTTGACCGCTCTGTGTATCAGTTTCTTGTCCATCAACCCTGCAAGATAGTAATAGGCCATCGCAAATGTCGTATCCAGTTCCACCGCCTTCTGGAAGCTGTTTTCGGCTTCAGGCCAGTAGAACTTATTCATATATTCCTGACCTTCAAGGTAATGCTTGTAAGCTTCCTGCGAACTTGTCGTGACTTCCGAGACGGGCCGATCTGTTTCACTGGAAGCCCCTGCCGGCAAAGTAAGGTCACGCTTGATTCCTACTGTCAGCTTGTCAATAACGGCGAAGATATCATCTTCCGGCTCACCTTCAATTCTCTGTGAAGCTTCGATATGTCCTTTCTCAACATCGATTAACTGCGTTGTGACTATGATTGACGGTTCGACCTGCAGGATACTTCCCACTAGCAACCAATGAGCCCTGGCGCGTGACGCAACTTCAGAGGCAGTGGTGACATTAAGTACCTTCTCACCTTCCTGGCCGAGAAGCTTAAGCAAATCGTAGAGTCTCTGGCTGGAGACTACGCTCACGAACTGCGATCCGGACAAATCGGTTATCAGGAGATTAGCGGCAATTTCACCAAGACGTTCCTCGTCTTCGGGGTCGGCAATGTTATCGAAATAGGCTATCATGACCCGATTTTCGACAGCTACTGCATCCGAGGTCGGACTGATCTGGACATGCCAGGGCCTTAGAACAAGCAGCAACACCGCTGCGATCACAACTGCAGCTGCCGGGATGATCGCCGTGATCCTGCTTCTCTTCTTCCTTATTGGCGCACTGGTGTCAGCGGTGGAACTGTCCGGAAGAGAGAGCCGTCGTCCAGCGGCTTTGACATCGTCGTCAGTTCTGAGCAGGCGTGATGTCTCCATGAACTCTTCAACAAGTTTGCAGCAGTGGGGACAATCAATAAGGTGTTCCTCGAATTCCCTGCTCTCTTCCTCGCTAAGCATCCCCATTTCGTATGCGAAGAGCTTGTCGCCGATATTTCTATTTGTGCACTCATTATTCATTAACTTCACCCCGGTTCAGGCAGTCCACGAGCGTACTTCTTGCGCGCGAGAGAATCACGTAGAAGTTGTTGCGAGACACTGAGAGCCTCTCGCAGATCTCCTCAGTTGTGAATCCCTGATAATGAAGGTTAATTATTCTTGCGAATCTTGGATTCGCCCGACCAATCTCTCTTAAACACTCAAGCAGCCGTGTTTTAAGAACCGGATCCGACTGCGGAGTGGTTGCCTGATTGTACTCTGTCGATTCTCCCGTCACACGGCCTTTGCGTACCGCACGTGACTTGATGTAGTCCAATATCTTGTTGTCCAGCACCTTATAGGCCCAGGCGGATATGCTCCGATCAATCTGGGCTTCTTTGTACTTCTGAGCGACCGTGAGCAGAGCATTCTGGACAACTTCCTCACTGTCTGCCGATTCCCATATCTTTCGTTGAGCAATTACCCGAAAGCTTACTGTAAAACGTCTGAAGAGTTCCTCTTCGGCTTTCTTCTCGCCCTTGATAGCACTCTTGTAGAGAGAATTGGTGTCAATCATTACGGTTCCAAGAGACTGATTAAGTCTTCAATCTAAGCTATAATGGAAATAGAGGCAAACAATAACAATCTTTTTGCCAGATCGCTCACTCATGAAGCTCTTCTCCGCTTCGTCCCTGTAAGACTCGCGATGCGAACACAACTGATAGAATAAGCCGGACACAACATCTATGAATACGGATGAAACGACAGGAGGATGCATGCGGAAGCGAAATTGTTACACCTTGATCTTATTCGTTCTAATCTCCTTTGGTAGTACTGATGCAGCCGCCCAATTCAGCGGCCCTGAAAGCGTTGTATTTGATTCGCTCAGAAATCGCTATCTGGTTTCGAACTACTATTCCGGTGAAGTTCTTGAGATGGACACAAACGGTGTCACGAGGCCCTATTTCGACGATGTAGTCAATAGTCACGGCAATCACATTGACAATGACACCATGTACCTGAGCGTGAACGGCGGCCGGTTGCTCATCTTTGATCTCACGACTGACTCCATCGTTTCTGAGGTCTTCATTCCTCCGATCCTGAATCTTGATGGCGTTTGTACCGACACATCGGGTTACATCTATGTCATAGACACCGGCGGTCGTGTGTTTCGTATCAACAAGCAGACACTTACCCCCGAGTTGCTTGTGAGCGGTCTTCCCCTCTATACACAGGATTGCGTGTTCGATCCATTCAACAATCGACTCATAATTTGCTGCTGGACAACTTCAGAATCCATAAGGTCCGTAGACCTTAATACAGGAGACGTGACAATATTAGTGAACTCCGGGGCTCCGAGGCTCGATGGCATTGCTATGGATGACAGGGGAAACACGTATGTTGCATCTCATTCAGGGGCGGGCTATGTCTACATGTTTGACAGCACCTTCTCGACTGCCCCGGTTATCATATCGTCGGGACATGCCGAACCTGCAGGGCTGTGCTATAATGTCAGGGACAAGATTTTAGTCATACCTAATTTCGGGGGCAATTCTGTCGATTTCATCGCAGATCCGTTCTATCTCGATGATGACACGGACAATGTCATCAACGGCCTCGACAATTGCCCCATCACATATAACCCCGATCAGGAGGATACAGACCTTGACGGTTCCGGGGACAGCTGTGACGTTTGCCCATTCGTTTATGATCCTGATCAGGCAGACACCGACGGCGACAGCGTGGGGGACAGCTGCGATGTTTGTCCGGGGTACGATGACTTGTCCGACTTTGACGGCGATACCGTACCTGATAGCTGCGACAACTGCCCTTATGCTTCCAATTCCGGACAGGAGGACGCAGACCTGAATGGTGTGGGCGATGCCTGCGATTTCATATGTGGTGATGCCGATGGAAGCGGTGGAATTGACATTGATGACGTGGTGTTTCTCGTCGGTTATATTTTCGCGGGTGGTCCCGCCCCCGAGCCTCTGGCCTCGGGTGATGCTGACTGCAGCGGTGGTATTGATATTGATGATGCCGTCTACCTGATTGCCTATGTCTTCAGTGGCGGGCCTGCACCATGCGACCCTGACGGAGACAGCATTCCGAACTGCTGATTGCCCCTCATTTGCTTCAACGTCCGTTGGTACAACAAAAAGCGGCAGGTGTTTCGCCTGCCGCTTCCGTGCCTAAAGGATCCCTATCGTCAAGTCTGAAACAGATACTGTATCTTCATGAAGAACTGTCTCTGCGAGAGGCATGTTACCGTCCTGTCCGCGTTCGGGCCGCATTCAATGAACTTGTCGTAGTCATACGATGCGCCGATATAGAAAGTCGAGAACGGATTCAGCCTGTATGTAATGAGCGGGTCCACGCTCCACTGTTTCGAAAAGCTGCTATACTCGCCCACAAGCCTGAGCGAAAGCTCCCTGCTGAATTGATAGCCAACCCGTGTCCTCACGAGGAACCCTGCGTAATACAGCCCGTCGGAAGTTCGTTTCGCGCTTTCGGTGTAAATGAAATTCGGCTCCACAAGAAGCCTGTCGGTCGGTTGTACGTCTATCCATCCTGACAGCGTCGTTTCGGTACCAAGCGCAAGGTAGTATCTGGCAAGCTGCCGACCGTAAACGAAATTCCCGCCAAGTTCCACCGCCCTGGTCAACGTTGCCCATGCCGAACCGGATATGGCCCAGATTCCCGCGAACTCATATCCACCCAATCGCTCGGTGCTTCTCATATACTCGCACCAGAATCCTGATTGGGCAAACCTGAAGTCAGTACTCAGATCGATCCTCAGCCATTCGTCTTTGCGGACACCGTCGAAGTTCCAGATGCGCCCTACCGACAGCCCGGGATACATTCGATGAATTATGGTCCCTTTGGGGCGAATGCTGTAGGTGAAATCCCCGAGCGCCCACCGATCCGAGTTTCGTGGCTGATAGCCGTTGCTCGCACGATATGTCGGGGTTCGCTGGTAGGTTCGCACGTTGGCGTACAGCTTGCGTGATTCCCAAATCAATCCCACAAGTCCCGCAGAGCCTGAGTATGACTCCCCATCGAATGCGGCTGTGCGCTTACCGCCATCAAATGTCGTGTCTGGCAGGTACTCGGAAAGTCGCTCGTCATCGGCCTCGTCCGTATGCGTGAACATGAACTGACTGCGCAGGCTCAGGCTTTTCAGCAGACGCAATCTTCCATCGAGGCTGGCAAGGGTCCCCGAGCCGCCACCCTCGAATCTTCGATCCGTCACAACCGCCCTGATGTGATCGTCCTGGCCGAAGGCATGACGCATGGCGACCATGTTCGTGTAGCTCTTCCCGGCTGGTATGGTGGCTGATTTCTCTTCAAAGGGCACGATGATCGGGCTGTTCTCATCATGGGCCGACAGGAAAGCCATGTTGGTGGAGCCTGCATTAATGGAGGACTTCACCGCGAAATCCGGGTCGTTGATCGATCTCGTATACACCGCGTTGAAATTGGTGCGGAACAGATCCATACCTTCCTGAAAGAACGGACGCTTCTCATCGTAGAACAGCGCGAAAGTCGTGTTCACGTCAATCTGCGATGCATCCGCCTCGATCTGGCTGAAGTCGGGATTGTATGCCGCTTCTGCGGTGACGTTTGATGATACAGCGTACTTGGCGCCCACGGACAGATCCCCGAATATGTCCCCGTTGTCGAATGTGCTTTTCGGTTCATTGTCATCGGTAACCTCACCGGATTGGTGCGCCACGAAGCTGGGAAGGATTTCGATTCCATGGCCGGGTGATACGTTCTCGATTCCATATATCGTTCCCCACTTGCAGGGCCAGCATGGTTCATCCTGATCGTATGTCGCCCACGACATCGAGTAGTGCACTTCCCTCTGGTGATGCCTGTAGAAGTCGAATTTCCATTCCTGTTTCGGTTTGTTCGGGAATCTCAGGCTCGAAAAGGGAATTGCCAGCTCGACCTGATATCCTGAATCCGTAATCATTCCCTCGGATTCGAAAATCATGTCGAAGTTGTCATCCTCACCCCACCCGGCGGACCAGAGGGCGTCATACTGTATCCCATGGGGATTTATATTGATTATGTACGCACGGGATCCGTCTCCATAGGTATCGAAGAAGAAACCGATGTTATCGTCATCGAAGATTCTCTCTCTCTCGCACATTGACGCCCTGACCTTCGCCGGGTCGGCGTAACATATCGCAGCGAGATAAAGATTGTCGTTGTCGTAGGTCACGAAGACTCTGGTGTCCACAGGCGGCCTGACCTCTTCACCCGGTGAATGCTCCGTGAAGTTACATGCGGCTTTCGCACTCTTCCAGCCGGGATCCGACAGGTCGCCGTCGATCGATATCTTGCCGGGAGACCGAGTCACCGTAAGCTGAGGGTGGTACTGGGGCGTGAATTTCTCGAGAGAGGGATTCGCAACGGCTGAAGTTGGGCCAAGACACGCAATCACTATGACGGATACAAGGATCGTAGTCTCGAGAATCTGGGCGATCTTCATCTTCTGACTCCTCTACTTGCCGGCGAGCAGCACAAATTAATCGAAATTTCAATGTAGTGGCTTGGCGTGGCTTTTCGCGTTGCGTATGCAATTTAGACTACGGGTCCATGTCGGCAATGTTTCGTATCGTTTTCAGATTGCGGCAGGCGGCCCATGGCCGGGCGAAGCTCCGCGAGTGCTGCCGCCCGACTCCGGGTACTTCACGAAGATGGTGAACTTCAATCCCATCCAGATACAGACCAGCGCAAAGCCGGTCTGTACTATGAATCTTGTATTTTGCATTTTCGATTATCGTACTCAGCTGTTGGCTGCCGCTATTGTCTCACCGAGCGCCTGCCTGATGTCATCCGACGGGTTCCCAACCGGAGCCAACTCGAAGTTATCGACAAGAACCTTCAGGACACTCGGGC
>Ga0272444_10004175_pt1 | contig 12796 bp, 10 predicted proteins | sample SSMForm13_FD_201033 | JGI IMG/M metagenome (GOLD analysis project Ga0272444, IMG submission 201033) | Marine sediment archaeal communities from Little Sippewissett salt marsh, Falmouth, MA, United States - SSM-Form-13 | ecosystem: Environmental > Aquatic > Marine > Wetlands > Sediment ...
TGTACGGAGCGATCGCTCCGAAGTACGCCGACACCGTCTCTGCCTATCACGGCTTCTTGCAGTTCGCGCTTGATTTCGTCACAGGATCAATTCCCTACACGCTTGACTCGCTGCCGGACGAGTGGCTCGAGACACTGGTCGAAGGGATCGGTGACTGTGAAGACACGGGCATTCTCTATTGCTCGATCGTCCGCTCCTACGCTACGTCGACGCATCTGATCTTCTTCCCCACCCACGTTGCGTCGGCAGTCCCGGTGAGCGAGGCATTCCTCAACAGCCGCGACTACTCCGTCGGCTACTACGAGTACCAAGGCGCGTACTACGTGATCTGCGAGACGACGGGGGACCCGCCCGGATACTGGCAGGTCGGTGAGATTCCGCCCGACCTGCAGATTCCGTGGACCACGGGCGGATTCTGGTTCTACGATGTCGGAATCCGCTCGGGCATGAAGACCCAAGGCATGATCCGCGAGCCGAGCGGCTAGCGCGTACAGGCTGCGGGGATGCCGTCGATCTCGGCACGCACCTCTGGATCAGCATCGAGCAAACGTTCCGAGAAGGACGGCTGCGGATGGTGACCGCGCGGCCACTGCCAGGACGTCGCGAAATCGACCGTCTCGATCGCGCACGTCATCCGGTAGTCGCGGAAGAACGTGAGATTGTCGATGCCGTTGGTGTTTGCGTTCAGCGACGCGACGTAGGCCAACCCGGCTGAATGCGCCAACTCGGACTGGCCCCGATGGAAGTCGACCGGCTCACCGTAGCCCGACGGCAGCCGGCCATGCACGATCTGGCCCGACGCAAAATCGGCCCCGGGTACCCGCGCCATGTACGCAGGGGGCGCCGTAGAGCCGATTCGCACATCGCCGAAGCGCGCGGCAATCAGCGCGTAGGCCTCTCCGAGTTCATCCGGATCGATCTCGAAGCCGCGGGGGAGATCGGCCGGGTCATGCGGCTCGTCGAGGAAGCGGATACCCCAGACAGTCCCATCGTCGATGAAGGGACGAATGCTCTGGGCCATCGCGAAGAAGGGAGCAAGCTCGGCCTCGACAGCTGCCATGTCGAGACGTCGCTCATCATCGAGGTACGTCGCAGGCGCCACCGATCCGAGCGTGAGAATCAGACGAACGCCGGCCTCCCTCGCGAAGTCCAGATCCTCGAGGAGTTCCTCCGCTCCCCTTGGCCCGCGATAGGCCTTGATCGCCCCCGTCATCCCAGCATCGGTCAGATGTTCGTTCGGCGTGTACATCGCGCCCCACGGAATCGTCTCGGCCGACCGCGCCGCGCCCGAGACGATCAGCACAATCCCAAGCAGCCAGATGAGACGAGAGAGAGCGCCGCAGCATCGAACCATGAGCCATCCTAGCGCACCGCGTGCTATGCTCTCGAATCCCGGAATCGGAGCGAACATGAGAGGCCGAAGCGGCATCCTCACCAGATCGTGCATGAGTCTGTTCCTGGTCCTGATCCTGGCCGCCATTCCCGCGTGCGTCGCAGACGGGTGGATCTCCACGGTCGGATCTGCCTATCACGTCTCGCCAAGCGGCAGCGACTCGAACGAAGGCTCAGCCGCCGCTCCGTGGCTGACGATCCAGCATGCCGCCGACGTCCTGAGGCCGGGCCAAACGGTCTACATCCACGAAGGCACGTACGCCGAGACGCCGTCGATCCGCGTCTCCGGCAACGAAACAGCAGGACCCGTCACCTTCAGCGCCTTCCCCGGCGACCGGCCGGTTCTCGACGGAACAGGGCTTCCGATCCTCGACGAAAACGCAGCCATGTTGTTGATCGACAATCAGTCACACATCGTGATCGAAGGGCTCGAAGTTCGAAGCTACCGCGCCTCGGAACCGGAAGACTTCCCCGCGGGCATCTTGGTTCTCGGCGCCTCCAGGGACATCGAGATCCGCAACTGCATCGTGCACGACATCGGGAGCAACCTGCCCGGACCGGACGGGCCCTACGCCAATGGAATCGCCGTCTACGGGACGCGGGCCCCGGAGGCGGCGAGCGGCATCCGCATCATCGGCAACGAGCTCTACGATCTGGAGGTCGGTGGGAGTGAGGCGCTCGTCGTCAACGGAAACGTCGACGGCTTCGAGATCGTCGGGAACCACATCCACCATGTGAACAACATCGCCATCGACTGCATCGGCTTCGAAGGCACGTCGCCTGACGAGGACTACGACCAGGCGCGAAACGGCCTGATCGCCGAGAACCTGATCGAGGAGACGAGTGGTCAGGACAACGTCTACTACGACGATCCCTACGGCGCCCTCGGCATCTACGTCGACGGAGGGCGCGACATCGCGATCGTGCGGAACCGCATCCTGCGCACCGACTTCGGGATCGAGGTTGCATCCGAACACGCCGGACGGAGGGCGAGTGACATCGTCATTGCCTGCAACCTGATCACCGAGAGCCGCACGGTCGGCCTCTCCGTCGGGGGATGGATCGAGGATTGGGGTGGCGCCACGAACGTGCAGATCGTCAACAACACATTCCACAAGAATGGCAGCCTCCGCGACGGGCATGGCGAAGTCGCCTTCCTCCGTCACATCGAGGGCGTCACCTTCCACAACAACATCGTCGTCGCAAACGAGCAAGCGGGCTTTCTGCTGAACGAGGCGCCAACAGGAACCGCCGTGGCTGCCGACCACAACCTCTACGTCTCGCCCGATGGTGGCGCCGACGGACTCTGGGTCTGGAACGGAGCCGAGTTCGACACGTTCGACGAATACCGAAGCGTCTCCGGACAAGACGCCTCATCCCTCGTCGGCAATCCGCGTTTCGCCGACCCCGATTCGGGCGAGTTCAGACTCCTCGGGAACTCCCCGTGCATCGACCGTGGCGACAACGACGCGATGCCGGCGTCGATCCGGTTCGATCTGGCCGGAGGCGTACGCATCCTCGACGGCGATGGCGACGGGGACTCTGTGATCGACCTCGGGGCCTACGAACATTCCGAGCCGTAGACACGTCCGGAACCACTCGGCCGACGAAGTGTAGATCCGTCAACCAGCCTTATCGGAGGGGATTCCATGATGCGAAGGACAGCCAACCTCGCAGTTCTTTCCTCATTCCTGCTGATCGCTGTCGGACTGGGTGCCATCGCCGACGGCGTCATCCTTCCCGACAACCCTGAGCTTGGATGGTTGACGATCGTGTACCACGACGTGACCGTCACGGCCCGCGACGGCGTGGTCACAACACACGTCGATCAGCTCTTCCAGAACGAGACGGGCGCAGACGTCGAGGGGCAGTACATCTTCCCCGTGCCGATGGGAGCCGTCGTCACGAGCTTCACGATGTGGGTCGACGGCGTGGCCCTCGAAGCGAGGATTCTCGGCGCGGAGGAAGCTCGTGCAATCTATGAGGACTTCGTCCGCCGGGCGATCGACCCGGCGCTGCTCGAGTACGTTGGCAGGGACGCGCTCTCGGCCAGGATCTATCCGATCCCCGCAGGCGGGGAGAGACGAATCGAGATCACGTATACCGAGCTTCTGGAGGCCGAGAACGGCGTCTACCGTTACTGGTATCCGCTCAACACGGAGCGGTTCTCCGCGTGGCCGCTCGAGCGGGTGAGCATCTCGGTCGACATCGAAACAAGCCGACCGCTCGGAGCTGTCTATTCGCCGACACACAGAGTGACAATCGAACGTGCGGAAGCCTTCGTCGCGACGGGCGCGTTCGAGGAGCACGACATCCTTCCGACACAGGATTTCATCCTGTACTACGGCGTGACCGAAAACGAACTCGGGATGACGCTCCTGACCTATCGGGCGCCGGATGAGGATGGCTTCTTCCTCCTGATCGCCACGCCCCCGCCCGTGTCGCAGACGGAACAGCCGCTGCCAAAAGACCTTGTGTTCGTTCTCGATCGGTCCGGAAGCATGCGCGGCGAGAAGATCGAGCAGGCCAAGGAGGCGCTCCGCTACATCCTCGAGAATCTCAATCCTGGCGATCGCTTCGCCGTCGTCGCCTTCTCAGACTACGTCGAAGCCTACAGCACGAAGCTGGAGACCATCGAGCCGGATGCCGTCGCACGCGCTGTTGCCTGGAGTTTGAGGCTCGACGCCAGCGGCGGGACCGACATCGATGCCGCACTGTCGGTTGCCTTCCCTCTCTTCGAGGAGAGCGAGCGGCCGCGGTTCGTGATCTTCCTGACGGACGGCGAGGCGACGGCCGGTGAAACGGATCCCGTCCTGATTGCCGAGAACGCATTGGCGAACAACGTGACGAACGCGCGCGTCTTCGTGTTCGGCGTCGGCTACGACGTGAACACGGTTCTCCTCGATCAACTTGCGGCCGAGAATCGCGGAACAACGACCTATGTGCTTCCGGAGGACAACCTCGAAGTCTCACTTTCGGCCTTCTATCGAAAGATCGCTTCCCCCGTTCTCGCCGACACTCATCTCGAAATCGAGGGCGTCGAGACCTACGACGTCTTCCCGCGCGCGCTTCCCGATCTCTTCCGTGGGACACAGCTTCTCGTGATGGGCCGATACAGGGACTCGGGTGAGGCCCGAGTGACAGTCTCCGGCCAGGTCGAAGGAGTCACGACCTCGTACACCACCCTTCAGGGCTTCCCGGATGCCGACCTGAACGGCGCGTTCCTTCCCCGTCTCTGGGCGGGACGGAAGATCGCCGACTTGCTGAGCCAGATTCGCCTCTACGGCGAGTCGGATGAACTGGTCGACGAGGTGATCGCCCTCTCCACCGAATACGGAATCATCACGCCGTACACGTCCTTCCTGATCGATGACGAGGGGTACGCCGCCGAGGAGATGGCAGATGCGCTCAGATACAACACAACAGCGGCGCCGGCAGCCGGCGGCACGGCCGTGAAGAGTGCACAGTCTCTCCAGAACCTTGCGCAGTCGGAACAGGCGCAGTCGAATGTCGATGCCACCCGGCTTCGCATTGCCGACAAGCGAGCCTACTTCCTCCGAGACGGCGTCTGGACTGACAGCACCTATGCCGATGAGGAGACGGTGAAGATCGCCCTCTACAGCGAAGCGTACTTCGCCCTCTCGGAGCTTCTTCCCTGGTTCAGCGAGCACCAGGCAGTCGGAGAGCAGATCATCATTGCAGTCGGAGACCTGTTCTTGGAGATGGCGCCGGACGGCGCCGAGACACTCACGCCCGATCTCGTCGCACTGCTCACGCCATAGCGCCGCTTCCCGAACTGAGGGGCTCTCGTTCCGTGGGGGAGCCCCTCCCGCCCTTCCACTCGATCACTTCCGCGAGCTTCACGCCGGAGAGAAGCCGTGCTAGCATAGGAACTCGGAGGTGACAGACGTGAAGGAGTTCGCATTCATGATCGGGAATTGCCCGGGCGCGATGGGCGAGGTCGCAGACGCCCTAGGGAAGGAGCACGTCAACATCGAGGGCGTCGCGGGCCTCACGGTCCTCGAAGAGGGCGTGGTGAGCCTGATCACCGACGATGACGGCAAGACCCGCAAAGTCTTGAAGAGCATGGGCATCGATTTTGAGGAGCGGGAAGCTCTCGTCATGGATCTTCCGCATCATGGCGGCGAGCTGGCGACACTGCTCGATCGGCTGCGACAGGATCAGATCAACGTCCTCTCCGTCTACGCAGGGGTCGAAAAGCATCAGCTGGTCTTCACCGTCGACAAGATCGATCGAACCAAGGAGATCCTGCGCCTTGAGTAGGTCCGTTGGCTCGCTCAAGGCGTGCTATCGATAGGTCGTGCCAACCGACTCAAGCCGTCCGGCTTGAGCAGGCCGATAGGATCATCCCTGGCATCAGCTTGAGCGGGGTCTTGGGCAAGGCACAGCAGGCGAAAGGGCCGATCTGAATTGAGGATTCTCTATATCTTCCCTCATCCGGATGATGAGTCGTTCGGGCCCGCGCGAGCGATCGCCTCGCAGGTTCGATCCGGCTTCCCCGTATTCCTGCTAACCCTCACCCGCGGCGGTGCAACGAAGCAGAGGCTCAAACTGGACTACACCGTCGAGCAGATGGGCGAAGCCAGGTACGCCGAGATGCAGTGCGTCGCAGAGGTTCTCGGCCTGACCGACCTGACCGTTCACGACCTGCCGGACGGCGGCCTGAAGGAACTCGATCCTCGAGAGATCGAGGACATCGTCCGCAGACACATCGAACGCATCCGACCAGCCATCGTCATCACCTATCCGGTCCACGGGATCAGCGGCTTCCACGACCACATCGTGACGCACGCTGTCATCAAGCGCGTCTTCCTCGAGATGCGCAGTGCCGGTGCCGACTACCTGAGACGCCTCGCTTTCTTCACCCTCACCGAGGAGCAGGCTGCCGCATCGTCAGGAGTCCACAGCCTTGCCGGCTCGACGGCTGAAGAGATCGACTGCCTGGTGAAGGCAACCGACGAGGACATGGACGCATTCCGCCGCGCCCTCGACTGCTACGTCACCTACAAGGATGTCATAGAACAGACCGGCGTTCGGGAGTCATTGGATAGGGTCTCCGCCTTCGAGATCTTCGGCGAATCCCACGACCCGCCTCTCGATTGCTTGACAGCTGAACTCTGATCGTCTCCTCAATCGCCGGCGAATGGCCCTTCAAGACGTGTTTTGGGCACGCTATGCAGGCCTGCTGGGCTCAGGGTATCATCCCGCCAACCTATCCAAGGTTTGGGAGGGCTCATGTCCTACAAGATTGCGCTTCTGCCCGGCGATGGCGTCGGGTCGGACGTACTCGAAGCAGCGAAGGGCGTCCTCGATGCGATCGGCTTCGAGGCGGAATACATCTACGGGGACATCGGTTGGGAGTTCTGGTGCAAGGAAGGGAACCCGCTACCGGATCGAACGATCGATCTTCTGAAATCGACCGACTGCGCGCTCTTCGGAGCGATCACGTCGAAGCCGAAGGACGAAGCGGCGGCCGAACTCGATCCGAGTCTCAAAGACAAGGGATTCGTCTACTCAAGCCCGATCGTCGGCCTCCGGCAGCTGTTCGGACTGCACACCAACCTGCGGCCGTGCAAGGCCTACGCAGGGAACCCTCTCAATCTCCGGGATGACATCGACCTCGTCGTCTTCCGAGAGAACACGCAGGGGCTGTACTCGGGCGTCGAGTGGCATCCCGTGCCGGACGAGATCAAGGCCGCCTTCGCAACACACCCGAGATTCAAGAACTTCGCCGGTGTGTCAGGTGACGATCTCGCAATCTCTACACGCATCTTCACGCGCGACGGCTGCCGGAAGATCCTGACGAGCGGCTTCGAGTACGCGAAGAAGCATGGCTACAAGACGCTGACCGTCGTCGAGAAGCCAAACGTCATCCGCGAGACGTCGGGGCTGATGATTCGCGAGGCTCGCCAGATGGTGAAGGACTACCCCGGCATCGAGCTCTGGGAAACGAACATCGATGCGATGTGCATGTGGCTCGTCAAGAACCCACAGGACTACGGCGTGATGGTCAGCTCCAACATGTTCGGTGACATCCTGTCCGACCTGTCGGCCCAGATCGTCGGAGGCCTCGGCTTCGCTTGCGCAGGGAACATCAGCGATGACTACGCGGTCTTCGAGCCGACGCACGGATCGGCGCCGAAGTACGTCGGTCAGAACAAGGTCAACCCGATCGCCATGATCCGCTCGGCGAAGATGATGCTCGACTATCTCGGCGAAACCGAGAAGGCCGGCAAGATCGAAGCCGCCGTCGCGAACACGATCCGCGAAGGCCGCCTCCAGACCTACGACATGGGCGGGACGACCACGACGACGGAAATGGCCGAAGCGATCGCAGCGGCCGCCAAGGGGGCGTAGATGTCCGAGGCATCCGCAAACTCCATCAGCCGCAAGATGGCGCAGTTCGCGCTGTCGCTGCAGTACGACCAGATCCCGGAGCCCTCACTCAAGGAAGCCAAACGCTTCTTGCTCGACTCCGTCGGCTGCGCGCTCGCCGCGCTCGATCATGAGGACATGCGACAGGCGTACGACTTCGTGCAGCAGCTCGGCGGCACCGAACAGGCGACCGTCATCGGTCACGGCACGATGACGAACATGGGGAACGCAGCGCTGATGAACTCGCTCCTGATCCGGGCGATGGACTACAACGACATCTACTGGAAGCAGGATCCGTCCCATCCGTCGGACATCATCCCTGCCGCCCTCGCGCCGGCCGAGTACATGAAGCTCTCCGGCAGAGATCTCCTCGTCGGGATCCTGATCTGCTACGAACTCGAGATGCGCCTTTGCCTCGCCGCGTTTCCCGGCGTTCGAGAGGTCGGCTGGCACCATGCCACGCTTTCGCAGTTCGTCAGTCCGCTCGTCGCTGCCCGAATGCTCGGCCTGACCGAGGATCAAGCGGTTGCCGCCTGCGGCATCTCCGGTTCGAGTCACTTCACGCTCGGCGGCGTTGTCGCCGGACACCTGACGAACATGAAGAACACGGCCGATCCGATGGCGACTGAGGCCGGCGTGCGCGCCGCAATGCTCGCGTCGACCGGTTACTCCGGTCCGGTCGAGCTGTTCGAGGGCAAGGAGGGCGTCTTCGAGGTTATCTCGAACGTCGAGTTCAAGCCTGAGATCATGCTTGACGGCCTTGGGAGCGAGTTCCTGATCACCGAGTGCGGCTACAAGGCCTTCCCGACGGAGGCGCTGACGCACCAGCCGATTACGGCCGTGCTCGAAGCGATGAGCGCCAACGACATCGATCCGCACAAGGTGACCGAGGTCCTGATCAAGACGACGGCGCGAGGCGCCGACATCCTCTCCGATCCGTCGAAGTACGAGCCTCGGACGAAGGAGACGGCCGACCACAGTCTCCCGTACTGCATCGCCGTTGCGGTGACCAAGGGGAACGTGCTCCCGTCGGACTTCACCGACGAAGCGATCAAGGATCCGTTCGTCTGGGAGACGTTGCCGAAGATCAAAGTCGTCGCCGATCCGGAGATCGACGGTCTCTTCCCAGGCGTCAAGCGGGCGATCGTCACGATCACGACCGAAGACGGCCAGTCGTTCACGGTCCAGGAGGACCACGCCAAGGGGCGAGCGGAGAATCCGCTCTCCGATGAGGAGCTGATCGCCAAGTTCCGTGCCAACGCCTCGAGTGCCATGAGCGAAGGGGCAATGGACAAGGTCGTCGATGCGACCTTCGGGCTCGACAAGATCGGCTCGGTCGGCGAGTACATGAATGCCCTTGTCCGAGACCGCGTCTGACGGCTCACGCCGTCAGATTGCGTTTGACGCTCGCTTCGGCGAGCGTCAAGCTGGGCCTCTCGTACCGTGACGCAACGAGAGTATGATCGGGCGGCTCTTCGGAGCCGCCCGTTTCTCTTGAGAGACAGGTCTTGGGAGGGTGATGGACACCAAGCGTGCAGCCGCTGTTCGAGAGAAGCTCCTTGCCTGGTACGAGGTTGAGGCGCGCGATCTCCCGTGGCGCAGCACGTGCGACCCGTACGCGATTCTCGTCTCCGAATTCATGCTCCAGCAGACGCGGGTCGAGACCGTTCTTCGCCACGGCTACTACGAAAGCTTCCTGAAGCGCTTCCCGACCTTCGATGCTCTGGCCGCGGCATCACTCGATGATGTTCTGAAGGTCTGGGAGGGCCTCGGCTACTACCGGCGAGCTCGAAACCTCCATCGGGCTGCTCAGGAGGTGGTCACAGATCATGGGGGTCGGCTGCCGGAGAGCGTGGAGGCACTGCGGAAGCTTCCTGGCATCGGTGCGTACACGGCCGGCGCGGTCGCTTCGATCGTGTTCGGTCACGACGAGCCCGTGCTCGACGGCAACGTGATTCGTGTCCTTGCGCGCCTCCTGCGCGTCGGAGGAGATCCGGCGAAGGCCGTGACCAGGGCGCTGCTTCTCGAAGACGCAACACTGATCGCAAGTCAGGGCAAGGCCGCCGCCATCAACCAGGGATTGATGGACCTCGGGGCGCGCGTCTGCCTGCCGAAGTCGCCACGCTGTCACGAGTGCCCGCTCGCCGGCGAGTGTGATGCACACCACAGAGGCGAAGAGGTCGCGTACCCTGAGAAACCCCGGCAGAGGAAGACGCCGCACATCGATGTCGTCGCCGGCGTGATCTGGAGTGCACGCCCGTACGAGCCGGGGTCGCAGCTCCTGATCGCGCAACGTCGGGAAGACGACATGCTCGGCGGGCTCTGGGAATTCCCCGGCGGCAGGGTCGAGGAGGGAGAGTCCCTAGAGGAGGCTCTCGTCCGAGAGCTTCGCGAGGAACTCGACATCGACGTCGATGTGCTCTCGCCCCTCGTGGAGGTCAAGCACGCCTACACACACTTCAGAATGACGATGCACGTCTTCCACTGCCGGCACATGGGCGGAGACCCTCAGGCCATCGAGTGCGCCGCGTGGGCATGGACCAATCTCGAAGGACTCGACGCCTACGCGCTCTCGACAGCCGATCGAAAGGCCGTTGCCGCACTCCGCGAGGGCTGAGTGGCAAGTGTCGAGTGTCGACACGCAGGCGAGCCGCGGAGTCTCGCCCACCTCTTGCGACGGCCGGGAATCCCTCTTCGGCAATTCTGCTGCCGAGGACGCAGACTACCCTTGACTGCGATTCGTTCCGGCCCAGCCGTCCTCAGACTCGCTGGCGCCCGCCTCGGATGGACAAGCCGATTGCGTTGCAAGCAATCGGCCGCCCTCACTCGACACTCGACACTCCCCCCTGTCTTCCCCTAGAAGCTGATCTCGAAGGCCAACCCGAAGCTGTAGAGGCCGTTTCGGTAGTCGACGATCAGAATCATCGTGGCCGTCTCCGAGATCGGAAGGGCCAGCCCACCGGCGAGGTGATGCCAGATCACGAAATCGCCAGTGTCTAGCGGAATCGTCGGCTGGTAGGCAATCGTGATCGGCAGGACCGAGTTCACGCTGAAGAGGATCTCGCCGAAGAGACCCCAGTTGAGGAACTCGACGCCATAGCCGGCTCCAAATCCCATCGCCAGCGAGAAGGAGTCCGGATCGTCGAGAATCGAGAAGACCAGGTCTCCCTTCGCACCCATCCAGCCGAAGTCGCCCGTCGACAGCGGCACAAGCGCTCCCGTCTGGAAACCGAGATCGACCGCGTCCGAGAGCCCGAAGGCGATCCGTGCCTGCGGCGTGAGATTCCAGTTCGCCTCGCCGTCCGGGATGATGTCCATTAGCCCCGTACCGACTGTCACAGCCATGTTGCCTGCGCCGATCATCTTCGCAGTCTGGAACAGATTGAACAGGCAGCCCGTCGATACCAAGAGGACGCCCGAAAGCAGAGCGACCGCCGACAGAAGCTTCACGTGTTTGCGCATGACTCCCCCCTCTAACCCGTACGACTCGCCCACTCTGCCGTCAGCTCCGTCGCGAGTCAAGTTTGCCGGACACCGGCGAATCTCCTCAGCGCAGCTTGACCGCCTACCGAAGCAGAGCCTGGAGAGGTCGATGGTCGAGAGCAGGCGAGGAGCGCTCTGTTTGTCCATCCCTACGACGAATGCTAAGATTCAAGAGAATCTTGGATCGGGGGTTTCGGATATGGCCGGCCATTCCAAATGGGCAAACACCAAGTACCGCAAGGAACGTCAGGACAAGAAGCGTTCCGCCATCTTCGCCAAGCTGATCAAGGAGATCGTGCTCCAAGCACGAACAGGCGATCCGAATCCGGATCACAACCCTGGCTTGGCGCAGGCGCTGGAGCGGGCCAAAGCGGCCAACCTTCCCAAGGACAACATCAAGCGCGCGATCAAGCGCGCGACAGGTGAGCTTGAGGGCGCCTCCTACGAGGAGGCAACCTTTGAGGGCTACGCCTCCGACGGCGTAGCCCTTCTCGTCCGTGTCGTCACTGACAACCGGAACCGAGCGACAGCGGCGGTGCGTCACCTGATGAGCAAACATGGTGGGAGCATGGCTTCGGCGGGGAGCGTCGCCTGGCAGTTCGATCGGAAGGGTGTCGTCGTTCTCGAGAACCTCCCGGAGGAGATCGATCGCGATGAGTTTCTAATGTCGTTGATCGACGCGGGCGCACTCGATCTCGACGACCAAGGTGAAACGATCGAGATCACTTGCGAAGCGACCGACCTCCCGACTCTCAGCGCCGCCGTCCGAGAGCAAGACCTTGAGCCCATTCGTGCAGAGGTCACGATGCTGCCGAAGTCGACCGTCCACATCGAGGAGAAGTCGGCCGAACAGGTGCTCAAGCTGATCGACGCGCTCGACGACAACGAGGATGTTCAGGAGGTCTTTGCCAACTTCGACGTGGATGATGACGTGTTGGACAAACTGAGTAGCTAGCGGAGCGAAGGGAGCGGGAGATGAGGGCTCATCGGTGGGGAATGCACGGAAGATTCGCAGGGTTTGCTGGGCTGATTGGATTGGTCGGTCTGCTCGTGTTCGGGTCGCTCGCGGCCTGTGCTGAGACAGTCATTACATCTGGTGGATCAGTCCTCCAAGGAGTGATCGAGTTCGGAATTCCGGCCGTCGTCAGCGTGACATCGTCGACGGGTGATGTGTTCACAGTGCAGAAGACGAATCTCAAGTCGATCCGGTTCCCCGGCGAGGATGAGACCGACGTGACGGTCGAGACATTCGACGGGAACATCCTCATCGGCGTACTCGGCGGCGTCCCGGAGGTCATCGGCCTGAAGACGTCCGGAGGAGATGTTCAGTCGGTGCGACTTGAGAGCATCGTCGAGATTCGGTTCGATCCTGCGCCAGCACCTACCACTGCCCCTGCGACGACGACGCCAACCCCGCAGCCGACAGCTCCGGCGCAGACGCCGGTCGTCACACAGCCCCTGGTCTTCTCGAGTCTGGACGCAGCAGCCGAAGCGATTGTCGAGATCCACAAAGACTCGAAGGCCG
>Ga0272444_10004176_pt1 | contig 12796 bp, 8 predicted proteins | sample SSMForm13_FD_201033 | JGI IMG/M metagenome (GOLD analysis project Ga0272444, IMG submission 201033) | Marine sediment archaeal communities from Little Sippewissett salt marsh, Falmouth, MA, United States - SSM-Form-13 | ecosystem: Environmental > Aquatic > Marine > Wetlands > Sediment ...
CACACCAAAACACGGCCGGGATGTCTCCCGCCGTACGGTCGAGGATCTGCCGCGGGCAGTTTGTGCGGATGGTGTCTTGACAAGGTCGGCCGATGCGGGCACAATAATCGGTCTCGCCATTCCCCGTATCGAGGAGCAGGCAGGTCATGGAGCACGCCAAGAACGAGCAGGCCAAGGGCACGTGGGTTACCTACCGGCCGGAGATCACGGTGCTGGATTGCACCATCCGCGACGGCGGCCTGATCAACGACCACCAGTTCGACGACGGGTTCGTCAAGGCCGTCTACGACGCGTGCGTCGCTGCGGGCATCGACTACATGGAGATGGGGTACAAGAACTCCAAGCGGCTGTTCGCACCCGACCAGTACGGCAACTGGAAACACTGCTCGGAGGACGACCTTCGCCGCATCGTCGGCGACAACCCGACGAACCTGAAGCTCACAGCCATGGCCGACGCCGAGAAGAGCGATTACCACACGGACATCCTGCCCAAGAGCGAGAGCGTGCTCGACGTCATCCGCGTGGCGACCTACATCCACCAGATGCCCACCGCGCTGGACATGGTCAAGGATGCGCACGACAAGGGGTACGAGGTCACGCTGAACCTGATGGCCGTCACCTCCGTGCAGGAAGGCGCCCTGGCCGAGGCCGTGGAGCAGGTGGCCGCCAGCCCGGCCAGCGCCCTCTACGTGGTCGACAGTTTCGGCACGCTCTACTCCGAGACGGTCCGCGACCTGACCCTGGGCTACCTCAAGGCGCTGGAGGGCACGGGCAAGGACGTCGGCATGCACATGCACAACAACCAGCAGCTCGCCTACGCCAACACGATCGAGGGACTGATCCTCGGGGCCAACCGGCTGGACGCCACGATCAACGGCATGGGCCGCGGTGCCGGCAACTGCCCCCTGGAACTGCTCATCGGCTTCCTGAAGAACCCCAAGTTCCGTCTCCGACCGGTCGTCGAGTGCATTCAGGACCACGTCCTGCCGCTCCTCAATGGCGACAAGATGGAGTGGGGCTACATGATCCCCTACATGATCACCGGGATGCTCAACCAGCATCCGCGCCCGGCCATGAAGCTGCGCGGCAGCGACAACCCGGACGCGTTTGTTCAGTTCTACGATGAGATGTTCGAAGAGGAATAACCGTTCCGTCACGCTGCAGCCGGTGTTGAAGCCCCTGATACCGGTGCGCGCACACCCGCGCAGGAGGAGACCGACATGAAGCAGGTGGTCATCGGATCGGCCGTTGTGACGTTGCTTGCCGTTGGGGTCTGGGCTGCGGCTGTGGCCGAGCCCGAGACGGCGCCGGCCAGGACGCCGGCCGGCACCCCTGCCAAGGAGGGCGGGACCGAGTACGCCGGGTGGAAGAACGGCCCGTCGGCCACGACGGACTTCTTCCCAATTGCCGTCTGGCTCCAGGACCCCGCCAACGCCCCCAAGTACAAGGCCCTGGGCTTCAACGCCTACGTCGCCCTGTGGAAGGGACCGACGGAGAAGCAACTGACCGAGCTCCGCAAGCACGGCATGAAGGTCTTCTGCGACCAGAACGAGGTGGGCCTGAGGCACAAGAGGGACCCGATCATCATCGGCTGGATACACGGCGACGAGCCCGACAACGCCCAGTCGCTCGGCGCAGGCAAAGGCTACGGGCCGCCGGTGGCCACCTCGAAGATTGTTGCCGACTACAAGCGCATCAAGGCCGCCGACCCCACGCGGCCCGTCATGCTCAACCTCGGCCAGGGCGTTGCCTGGGACGCCTGGCACGGGCGCGGCGTGCGGACCAACCACCCGGAGGACTACGCCGAGTACGTCAAGGGCAGCGACATCGTCTCCTACGACATCTACCCGGTCAATGCCACTCACCCGGACGTCAAGGATAAGCTTCACCTGGTGCCCTTCGGCGTCGACCGGCTCCGCAAGTGGACCGACCGGCAGATCGTCTGGAACGTGATCGAGTGCACCGGCTACAACGGCCCGCAGGGGCGGCCGACGCCTGAGCAGGTCAGGACCGAGATTTGGATGTCGCTCATTCACGGCACGCGGGGATTCATCTACTTCGTGCACGTCTTCAAGCCCAAGTTCATCGAGGCGGGCCTGCTGGCCGATGCCGAGATGGCCAAGGCCGTCGGCAAGATAAACAAGCAGATTCACGGGTTGGCCCCCGTGCTCAACTCGCCGACCATCGCCGACGGCGCAACGGTCGAAAGCGGCAACAAGGAGGTGCCCGTCGACGTGATGGTCAAGCGGCACGGCGGGGCCACGTACGTGTTTGCCGTCGCCATGCGCCCGGGTCAGACGACGGCCACGTTCCAGGTCAAGGGTGTTCCCGGCGCGGCCGTGGCAGAGGTCCTTGGCGAAGGCCGGACGATTCGGGTCGAAGGCGGCCGCTTTGCCGACCAGTTCAAGCCCTACGGCGTGCACCTGTACAGGATCGCGGCAGCAAGGTAAACCGGACAGGCTCTAATCGGAGGGCAGTGGGAATGCGAACCAACAGAGTCGTCACGTTGTCGGTGGTGGCCGCCGTGGTGGCCGCCGTGGTGGCGGTGGCCGGGGCGATGGCCTACGGCGTTGCGGTGGAGGAGCCGGCCGCGAAGGAGGTCCCTGTGAGAGATACCGGCCACAAGAGCGTCCATGCCCAGTGGACAAACGGGCCGTCGTCGGACCCGAGCTTCTTTCCCATCGGCGTGTGGGCCCAGGCGCCGAGCCGCGCGGCCCGGTACAAGGAGATCGGCGTCAACCTCTTCCTGAGTCTGCACGGCGGGCCGACCGAGAAGCAACTGGCCGACCTGAAGAAGGCCGGCATGAAAACCATCTGCGCCCAGAACGACTTCGCCCTGAAGCACCTGGACGATCCGACCATTATCGGCTGGATGCACGGCGACGAGCCGGACAACTTCACCAAGAACGCCGAAGGCAAGTGGGTGCCCAAGCACAAGCCCGACGTCATCATCGCCGACTACGAGCGGATCAGGAAGAACGATCCGACGCGGCCGGTACTGCTGAACCTGGGGCAGGGCGTGGCCAACGACGGCTGGAAGGGCGGCTGGGCCAAGGCGCCCGACTACCAGGAACTGGTCAAGGGCTGCGACATCGTGTCCTACGACATTTACCCCGCCTGCTCCACCCGGCCGGAGGTCGCGGGCAAGCTCGAGCTGTGCGCCAAGGGCGTCGACCGCCTGCGCACGTGGTCCGACGACCGGAAAATCGTCTGGTTCATCACCGAGGCGGCGCACATCCAGAACCCCAACCGCATGGCCACGCCGGACGAGATGCGCTTCGAGGTCTGGTCGGCCCTGGTCCACGGCGCGCGGGGCATCGTCTACTTCTGCCACCAGTGGAAGCCGAAGAGGGACTTTGCCTTCCCGATCAACGACCCGACGGTCAAGGCTGCGGTGACGGGCATCAACAAGCAGATCGCCGAGTTGGCGCCTGTCCTGAACTCTCCGACGGATAGCCGGAACGGCGCGTCGGTCACGAGCAGCAACAGCGATGTGCCCGTCGACGTCATCACCAAGCGCCATGGCGAGGCCGTCTATGTCTTTGCGGTCGCCATGCGCCGCAGCGCCACCAAGGCCGCGTTCGGGGTGCCTGGGCTGCCCGGGCAGGCGGTCGCAGAGGTCCTTGGCGAGGACCGGACGATCAAGGTCTCCGGTGGACGATTCGCCGACGGGTTCAAGCCGTACGGTGTGCACCTCTACAAGATCACTGCCGGCGAATGAGTCCAGGCATTCCTGAAGGGAGAGCGGCGATGCGCACGATGATCGTGACGGTCCTGGTGGTGGCCCTGGCGGCGACGGCGTTTGCCGCCACGATGGACAAGCCGCCCCGGGCAGCCAACACCCAGTACGCCGGGTGGAAGCACGGCCCGTCCACGGATCCGGGTTTCTTCCCCGTGGCCGTCTGGCTCCAGGCTCCGAAGAATGCCCCGAAGTACCAGGCCATCGGTATCAACGTCTACATCGGCCAGTGGAAAGGTCCGACCGAGAAGGACCTGGCCGAACTGAAGAAGCACGGCATGAAGGTCATCTGCGATCAGAACGAGGTGGGCCTGAAGCACAAGGACGACCCGACCATCATCGGCTGGATGCACGGCGACGAGCCCGACAACTGCAAGCGCAACGCCGACGACACCAAGTGGATCCCCGTGGCCAAGCCCGACGAGATCATCGCCGACTACAAGCGGATGAAGGCCAAGGACCCGACGCGGCCGGTCTACCTGAACCTGGGCTGCAAGGTCGCCGACGACAAGTACAAGGGCAGTTGGGTTGGGGACCACCAGATCTACGTCGAGTTTCTCAAGGGCTGCGACATCGTCTCCTACGACATCTACCCGGCGAAGAGCAGCAAGCCGCACCTCAAGGGGAACCTGTGGTACGTGCCGCTGGGCGTCGATCGGCTGTACACCTGGGCCGACGGCGGCAGGACGATCGTCTGGAACATCCTCGAATGCACCCCCAACGCAGAGAAGAAACCCACGCCGCGCGACATCAGGGCCGAAGTCTGGATGAGCCTTGTCCACGGCTCGACGGGCATCTGCTACTTTGTCCACCAGTTCAGACCCACGTTCATCGAGGCGGGCCTGCTGGCCTATCCCGAGATGGCCAAGGCCGTCGGCGAGATCAACCGCCAGATTCACGACCTGGCGCCCGTGCTGAACTCGCCGACCATCGCGGGCGGCGCGGTGGCCGAGAGCGGCAACAAGGACGTGCCGCTTGACCTCATGGTCAAGCGCCACAAAGGGGCCACTTACGTCTTCGCGGTGGCCATGCGCGACGGGAAGACCCGGGCCGACTTCCAGGTCCGCGGTCTGCCGGGGAAGGCCGTCGCTGAGGTCCTCGGCGAGAGCCGCACCATCGCGGTCGATGGCGGCAGGTTCGCCGACGACTTCGAGGGATACGGTGTGCACCTGTACAAGCTCGCGCCCGCGGCGAAGTAGCGGCCCGGGCGTTGCGGCGTCACCATCACGCGAGGCGAGGGCATAGCCCCCGCCTCGTGTCTTTCGGTTCATGGCGGCCCCGGCCATCAGGAACGGCGCTGTGCTCGGTAGGCCACGATACAGGGCGGACACACGGCGGCCAGCGCTGCCAGTATGAGGAACCCCCTCTGGTCGCGGAGCTGTCCCAGTGCCAGGGCCCGCCGGAGTTGCACATTCCGGGGAGACCGGTTCGCCAACTCCCGGTAGACGCCGACGAGCACGGCGACGGCTTTGTCGTCGCCTGAGGCAAGCTGCTGTTCGGGGCTTCCCATGTGCAGGGATGCCAGGGTCTCGGCCGCCCAGGTGCGCCCCGGGCCGGTGCCCATGTACCGCACCCGCACCAGGGCGGGCACCACCGCCTTGTGCCTGGGCAGAAGCGTAAGCAGCCGGGACAGGTCTGCACGCGGAGTGCCGTTGGGGTTCCACCGGGCACTCTGGGGGAACGGCGGGGGTTCCGATGCCAGGCGTGCCAGCAAGGCGGACGCCTGCACCAGCGCACTGTCGGCGACCTCCTTCTCGGCGAGCATCTGCTCAATCAGATACTGCAGTGCTTCGGGTTCCGCACTGCGCAGGACGGCCTCCACCAGACACACGCGGCCGATGCCGGTGGCTCCGGCGAATGACTCCGCTAGGGCATCAGGGCGCGACGCTGTCAGCCGCCGGGCGGCTTCCGTGACGGCACGCAGCAGCGGAAAGTCCTGCTCCTGGGCCTGAGCCAGGACCCGTCCCAGGTTGTTCTCCTCGAAGCGGTACTCCCAGACGCGCACGACGAACGTCTTGTGTCGGGCGACCTCCGCCAGCGGTATGCGGAACCTGAAGGAGCTGCGAGAGGTGGCGGGGATGCGGTGGATCGGCTCCTGCCAGATACTGGCGTCACGCGCGTCCGGACCCGGCATGTAGAGCCGCACGACAACATCACGGGCGTCTAGGGACAGGGAGTTGTTCACGTGACCCGACACGAGCAGGTGAGCCGACGTGGCATCGACCCGCTGATCGATGAGGGATCGGTCGACGGTCACGCTTCCCTGTCCGAAGGCCTCCGACGGCCCGGACAGCGACGCCACGACCACGACCAGGAGGCTCAGCGACCGTACCCAGGCAGCATTCATGATTGTCTCCAGTGACAGGCGGTGACCACGTCCTCGTCGAGCCATTTCCGGGGGCGGGGTTCGGCTGCGGACCCCGGTGACTGGGAGAGCACGTCGGGTGCCCCGAGATAGACGGCCGCGGCGAGCGCCGCAAACTCCGTCTCTCCCTGGATGGCCTCGGCGGCTATCGCCCGCTGCCCCAGATTGGGTACCCTGGCCAGGCATAGCCAGTTCTCGAAGGTGTCCGTTCCCGCGCTCTGCAACATGTCCGGACGGTATTTCTCAAAGAACTCGCATAGCAGCTCGACGTCGTCGTCGCGAAGCCCCGAGACCACACACCGGGCGATCGGGGAGATCGCGCTGGTGGCATCCAGCACGAGATCGCCCTCCGGCGATCGTGACGCCATGATCTCGGTGGCGTCGGGGCCGCTCCAAGCTTCCGAGTCGCTCGGCGTCACCGTCAGTTCGCCGCCGGCGACTCTCACCGCGACGGCAAACGGCAACTGGCAGGCCTGCAGGTCCGCCTGCGGCGCCGGGCCGACAAGGATCGACAGGGCCTCGCGATAGTGAGCGGTCAGCCACTTGAGTTTCGCCAGCCGCAACCAGCCGCTTCCCTGCTGCACATCGAGCGCTGCGGCGCGCTGGTAGGCCATCTCGGCGGCACCGACCGCGTCCGTCACGGCCTGTCGGACGGATGCCGTTGCGAGCTGGAGGCTGACCCGGTCTCGCTGACTCAGGAACTTCCTCAGGTCCTTCAGCAGGCCGGTTCGCCTGGCGGCGACCCGCTCAAACGACGTTTCGATGCTGAGAGTCTCGACCGCCGTGGCCAGCTTCGCCAGGTCGGCCCAGTCTGCGGCCCGGCCGCCCTCCCTGGCGGTCCATGCGAGGCTGAGGGCGGCGTCACCCTCGGCGAGGTCGTAGCAGGTTCGCTGCCATCCAGAAAGACAGTGCGGGGCATACTGCGTCTCGCGTTGCGTTGACAGCGGCGGGGGGCCATCGGTGGACAAGCACCGCTGGGCGTAGTTGCCGTCTCTCTGCTCCAGTGTTGCGAATGTCTGTTCCGCTCTGCCGACAGCCTGCGGCGCGTCAAGGAACCTTGTCAGAACGGCCTCGATCATGCTGCTGTGTTCGCCCGGCCGGACCAGTCCCTCGACCATCTGCCAGGGCGACTGGTGCTGCAACTCAGCGACACTCCGGACCTGGATGCCGCCCGGGAGCCTCAGGCGGCCCACGCCTGTCCCCGACTGCTGCGCTTGCTGCAGGATATTGTCGACAAGGTTGCGGACGGTCACACCGATGAGGTAGAGTTCCCATGCCAGGAAGTCCGGCGGTGCGGTCTCCCTTTGGCCGGCCTTGCCACAGTCGGTTGCCAGCTTGAGATAGTCGTGGAGAGTCGAACACCCGTCGAGCCTCTCCTGGAGGCCGAAGGCCAGGAGGGGATCGGTTCTGACCTTGAGATCCTTCCTGACCCGCTGGATATCCCTTTCCAGGTCAGAGTGTACGAACGGCCGGCACAGCCATTCCACCAGGCGGTCCACCGCCGCGCCGGAATCCGCCGACAACGCCTGCCGCAGACCGTCGGGCGGCAGGGGCGTTTCGGCCAGCGCCCGGTCCAGCATCTTGACGGCGTGCTTCTGGGCCGCCTTCGCCGGTTTCGTTTCTCTCTGTCTGTTGCCGAACGCCGGTGCGAACAGCGTGACTGCTTCCCCGGGTGGCGGCAGAGCATCGTGGCAGGGATCCCAGACGTGAAGCAACTCGAGCGTCATGGTGCGGTCATCCTGGCCGACGACGCGGAACACGGTGTTCTCAACGGCGATGTCCGGCAGAGAGAGCCCGCGTTCTTTCAGGCCGACGTCCAGCGCCGCCAAGGCCAGGGGGCGCCACTTCTCCTGCCACTGCTCCCGCGCGGCGTTCAGCTTCTCGTCCTCCGTCGGGATCGGCCAGTTGCGCAGGAACGCGTCAACCAGACAGGTCTGTTCCCAATGGGGGCGAAATGCCTCCTCCTCGGGCAGCGACTTCATCTTGTGGTCTGCCCACGCCCAGTAGGCAAGCTGGTGGGCTGTCATGAGAGGCAGCCGAGACAGGTATTCCAGTTCTGTCAGGGGCTCCGGCGGGTCGATAGGGATCTCCGTGGCGGTCTCCGGGTCGATGCGGACGCTGATGTAGATAATGCCTGACGAGAGGGCATGCTGGCCCTCGCGCTGGAGCTTGACGCGGAGCGAGGCGAGACTTCGTGCGAACTGCCGCGACCATTCCTCGTACTTGACCCGCCGCCTTTCCCATTCGCGGCGCAGGTCCTCGCATACCGCGCGCCGGTATTCCACGACGACACGATCGTAGTCCTCGAGGCCAAGGCAACACAGCGGCAGGCTGACCGTCAGCCGTTCGCCCTTGTGCCGATACCCGGCCAGCACCGGAAACGACTCGCCGACCGACGGGCTCGCGCCGGCGTCCAGGGCCTGGGTGGCCTCCCGGTGGTGTTGGACGTCGATGTCCTTGTTGGCGATGAAGCCCATGTCCCGTTCGGCCTGTGCCAAAGACTCCCTGGTGGCCTCGATGGTCGGCCGGACCATCCGGCCGGCAAACGCCGTCAGAAACGGTCTGAACTCCTGCATGGGAAGCGCGTCGCCGATTCCCAGTTGCGCGGCGAGTTGTCCGATGCGCTTCTCCAGTTCGGCCAGGTTCCACGGGGTACGCGGGGACGACGGCGACGGCTCCGCTTCCAGATCGAAGAACGACGTTCCCGCCAGCAGCAGGTCGCTGGGGCAGTTGCGCTCGTTGGCCAGGTCGTTGACAATGGCGCTGACCCGCGAACAGACAGGGCCCGGCCCGTGGCCGGTGACCGCAAACAGCACGGGGCGCCGTCCTCCCAGCATCCGCAAGAGCGACGTGTCAATGTTCGCCAGGTCGGCCAGCATCGATCCGGGCACCGGCGGCAGGTCGGTTCCCTCCAGGAACGTCCAACACGCGATACGGCCGGCATAGACGGACGTCAGGGGGGCCTCCAGGACCTCCAGCAACTGCGGCCGTTCATCCTTCCTGAAGAACCACTGTTCCCTGCCGACCCTGCTGTTCGAGGCGGCGCGTTGCAGGGGCGGCAGGACATCGCGCCGGAGCACGATCTCCGGAATCGCCCCCAGATGCGGAATGATGTGGGCCAGGGAACCCGGCGACGCCTGCCCATTGTGGAGGTCGTTGCATGCCAGCAGAAACGCAGCCTCTGGATCCATGTCTACTCCCTCTCCAGGCAGGTGACCATGTCGGCGGACAGGCCCTGTACCAGGGCGATCATCGCCAGGCTCGTCAGGGCGGACCGGTCGGCGGTTGCCGGTTCCTTCACCCGGCGCCAGAGAGCCTGCTGAACTGTTGTGTCGGCATCCGACCGGTGCCGTTCCAGCGCATCGAGCGCCACGCGGTCGAGCCAGCGGAGGTCGGAACCGCGATGGCTCATGAGCGTTGCCAGGCGCACGAAGCCGCCGACCGGTTGGCCGCGCACGAAGTCGCTTTCGGCCAGAACGATGTTGAACTCCGGTTTTCTGCCGGCCAGTTCCTCGAGCGTCTGCCGGCAGGATTCCGGAAGGTACTCCACCACGTCGATGACCCGCTGCAGCGTCTCCTGTCGCTTGCCTGCTTGTTTCAGTTCGTTGTCGGCGCGCCGCCGCACGTCCACAGTCCATGTGGCACCTGCCAGGGCCGCCTGGTCGTTGAGCAGGCGCCGGAGCGCTTCCTGACGGGCGCCCGCCTCGTCCAGAGTGCCGGCGGCAAGCTGTCGTTGTACCGAAGCCATGAGCTGTTCCGCAACAGCTCCGCCCATTACCTGGGCATCCTCCCGGGGCTCCTCGTCGCTCTCCCAGGCGTCGGCGAACAGGGCGACGGCCCCGGCGGCGACGCACCCTTGAAGAACGTTTGCCAGTGCGGGGGCTTCTTCGGCCTTGCCGCGGAACGCCTTCCCCGCCGCTTCCGCCATCCAGCCATTTCCCGGGACCGGCAGAATGGCTTGGGTGAGCTCTTGGAGGCGGCTTGCCGCCTCATCCGGTTGCCGGCGAGTCAGATGGTCCACCGCCAGCACAATCAGCGCCTCCGGCCGCCTGGCGACCATGGCTCGCAGTCTGGCCCGACCTGCGGCCGAGAGAATGCGCGACCGTGGCTGGAGGGATTTGAGGATGCCTGACAGGTGCCCTTGGCGAGTTCGCTCTGTTGTCGCCCTCGCAAGCGACGCGATGCTGCCGCTTACCTCGCCCAGGGGATCGATCCAGGCATCGATGCGCCCCAGGGCGGCGTTCAGGGCCCCCGGGTCCCGCAACTTGAGGGCCGAGGGGACCGCCCGGCGCCCCAAGGCATCATGGGCACTGGCCAGGAGCTGGCGCTTGCCGATGACAGCGGCCCAGATGAGTTGCAGGAGGACGAACGCGGCGAGCAGGATTACCCAGTGGGCCACGGCGGCGGATCGCGCTGCCCACAACAGCAGCAGCCCCGGTCCCGAGAGAGCGAACACCGACAGGGCCCGGGCCGCCGGCTGCGAGGTGCAGAACACGGCCAGGACCCAGATGCAGGCAAACGACAGCGCGAACCGAAGCAGCGTCTGACGGACCGTCAGCACCTCCAGGTTTCCCAGCACGGTCACCCAGTGGCCCTGAACCTCGCTTCCCACGTAGATGATGCCCACGATCGCCCCCGCCATGATGGCCAGGGGAACGAGGACCACCGCCAGGGCAGGGCGGCGGAGCAGGTTGACGCTCAGTGCCGCCAATGCAAGCGCCGCTGCGAGCCCCGCGGCCACGCTCACAACCGGCCGGGCATCGGCAGTGGACCCGAAGCAGGCCAGGACGATCCCGACGGCAGCCAGCACGCTGGTTGCCGATACCGCCGCACGGAGAGTGCCTTGACCCGCTCCCCGGAGTGCTCGTCCTGCCGACATAGTGTGTCCTCCATCGGTGCCTTGACGAACCGTCGAACTCGTGCCCTGCGGATGCCACGGCGAGGGCGCGCCGCAGCGGAACGCTAGGGATTCACTGGTCCAACGTCGAGGCCAACGCCGCCACGGACGGCGGGCAGGTAAAGAGACGATCGCCCACGGCCAGTTGCAGAGCAGCGTTGTCGATCGCGGCCGTGAGATCCAGAGCGGGATCGCTCAGCGGCTTGGGGTCGATGATCTCCAGCGCCCGGGTGAACAGCAGGCGTGGCGCCGCCGGCCGATCGCCCGTTGGCCGGGCCGGCTCCGGCACCGTGTCCATGGCCTCGGCGACGGGGTCTTCGTCCGATGACGTCGCTTCGACCAGGGGAGCCTCCAGGATCCGTTCGCGCAAGGGACGGTCGCCCTCGGAACCGAGACTGCTGGCCAGGTAGTCCAGGAGCAGTGTCTCGCGCTCCGGGCTCAGGCCGTAGAGTCTCACAACCACCTCGTTCTCCGGCAAGACCGCCACGGCGAGGTGGCGCGGGCGCGGTTCGCTGCGCCGCAACCTTCCCAGGAGCCCGCCGCCGCGCTCGGGCTCCTCGGCCGGGACGACCGTGACCGCGACGCCGCCGACGTCGCCCGTTCGGTCGGCCCCGGCCTCCCACGCGAAGCGGACCTCGGGGTCGTCCTGCCAGTCGGCCAGGCGCGGGCTACGGCTCTCCTCGGCGGAAGCTCCGGCCTGGCCAAGCAGGGCCCTCAGCCGTTCCCGGAGATCTGTCTCCGTGACTTCCTCGTCCGGTTCCGTCCCCAGGAGCAGATCCGCCGCGTGCCGGTAACGGCCTTCCAACTCGATGGCCACTGCCAGGCGAAGGGTCAGCACCGAGCGCAATCCCGGGCACACGGCGTCGCACACCCGGAGGTCGTTGGCGGCCATCTGGACCACCTGGTCCTGGATGCGTGCCATGCGACGGTCCATGGCGGCGTACGACAGAAGCGGCGTGATGGCGCCCGTGCGGAATTGGGCCTCCTCGGCCTCGTCCTGCTCGGTCTCGGCATCCTCCTCGCCCAGTATCCACTCGCGGAGAAGCTCTTCCGGCGGCCGGCCGCAGTGCTCCCGCAGCGCCTGCTTGACGCGGCTGGAGACCAGCGTGGACACGACCCACGTCAGGAGGTCCTCGGAGCCGATCTGCTTGGGCGCGGCCCGGATGATGCTCCGCGCCTGTTCGATCCGGGAGACGCCCTCGGCTCGCACGCCGTGCCTCTGCCATTCCCTCCGTCCGGCCAGCATGCTCAGGTTCCGGTCGTGGAAGAGATCGTCTGCCGAGATGCCGAGGCCGGTCGTCATCCGGCTGAGCAGAGGATCATAGAACAACGGCAAGACCTGCCCGGGATCGAGGTGGACCTGTGGCGGTGCCTGCTGTGCGGGGTCGGCGGCGAACTGCCGGTCGAGCTGCATCCGCAGTTCGGTGAACCGGCGCGGCCATGGCAGCCGTGGACGGCTCGACACAAACGCCATGGTCAGGTCGAGCGCCAGGGCGCGGATCGCGTCGTCCGCTTGCAGCCGCTGGCCCGCCATGAAGTACTCGTATCCCTCGGCTTGCAGGCCGCGTTGATGAGCCAGCTTGAGGTGTCCCAACAGGTTCATCACGTAGGCCTCGTCCACTCTGGCGCGGTAACTCATTGTCCGTCCTCCGGGTTCTCCGCCTGCCGCCCCTTCTCATTGAGGTAGTGTTCCGCCCCGAGCAGCAGGTCGGAAATCTCCTGAACGTCGTCCTGCACATACACCCCCTTGGTGAGGACGGTGATCCGGGCGAGTGCTTCCCCCAGGAGCCGGTAC
>Ga0272444_10004177_pt1 | contig 12793 bp, 13 predicted proteins | sample SSMForm13_FD_201033 | JGI IMG/M metagenome (GOLD analysis project Ga0272444, IMG submission 201033) | Marine sediment archaeal communities from Little Sippewissett salt marsh, Falmouth, MA, United States - SSM-Form-13 | ecosystem: Environmental > Aquatic > Marine > Wetlands > Sediment ...
TCGACGAAAAGACCGTCGAGCGTTCGGTAGGGACCCGGACTCGGCAGGCGGTGTACGACGTGTGGATCACGGTGGACCGCGATGCGTTCCATCAAGCGGTCGAGCACTTGTGCACGAACTTCGCGCCACACCTCTCCGTCATAAGCGGCGACGACCTCGGGGACACGCTCGCGCTCAACTACCACTTCTCGGTGGGGTGGGGGGAGCCGTACGGCGAGATCACCTTCACCGTGCGCACGAACATGCCGAAGACCGATCTCCGGATTCCGACGATCACCGACATCTTGCCCGGTGCGCAGACATCGGAACGCGAGAAACAGGAGTTCTACGGAATCGCCGTCGAGGGAATCCCCGACGGACGCAATCTCTTCCTTCCGGAGGACATGACGATCCATCCGTGGCGGCTGGACCTCCAAGAGGAGACGTCGAAGTCCGTGAAGCGCTTGGTGAAGTGGGAGACGCGCGATGAATAACCAGTCGATCAACCTGTCCATTGGAAACGGGGCGACCGCTTGCTACACGGTGCCCGTGGGGCCCGTGCATCCGGCGCTGAAGGAACCGATCCGCTTTGAGTTCAAACTCAGTGGCGAGCGCATCGTCGGCGTCGACATCAAGCCCGGCTTCGCGCACCGCGGAATCGAGTACATGGGGATGCGGCGCAATCTCATCCAGACACTGTACTTGTCCGAGCGGATCTGTGGGATTTGCTCGATCTCGCATCCGCTGGCGTTCACGCAGGCAGTGGAGAACGCGGCCGGAATCGAGGTTCCGCCGCGCGCGCAGTACATCCGCACGATCATCGGAGAGCTTGAACGCATCCACTCCCACCTCTTGTGGGCAGGTGTCGGAGCGCACGAACTCGGGTTCGACTCGCTGCTCCACGTCACGTGGAATGTCCGGGAGAAGTGCATGGACCTGCTTGAGCAACTCACGGGGAACCGGGTCGACTACGCCATCCCGATCTTCGGCGGCGTCCGAAGGGACATCCCAGCGGAAAAGGTCCATCTCGCCTACGAGGCCATCGACTACTACCGGGATCTGTTGGAGAAGATGCTCGACCTGTACCTGCACGACAAGTCGGTCGAGATGCGAACGCAGAATGTTGGGGTTCTACCGTATGCCGACGCCGTTGCGCTCTGCGCCGCCGGCCCGACAACGCGTGCGTCCGGCGTGAAGAAAGACGTCCGCCAGGACATGCCGTACCTAGCGTACGCCGACATGGACGTCCACGCGATCACCCCTGAGGACTACGGGAAAGCGGCCGTAGGAGACGTGTTCGACAACATCGTCGTCCGTCTGCTCGAGGTCGCGCAGTCGATCGACATCATCGAGTTCTGCTTGGAGAACATGCCCGAGGGCGAGCTGACGTCGATCCCGAAGGTTCCTGCGCTCCTCGCCACGCTGCAGAAGGCCGAGGGAGAAGGAATCGGGCGTCACGAGGCGCCTCGCGGGGAGGTGTTCCACTACGTCCGCCTGGAAGCGGGCAGGGAACCACCCGCCGTCTGGAAGGTCAAGGCACCGACCTACTCGAACCTCATGGGCTGGGTGCCGAAGTTCATGGGCGATGAAATCGCGGACATTCCGATCATCGCCGCGTCGATCGATCCGTGCATGTGCTGCATGGACCGGGTACACCTCGTCGACGGCGAAGGCAACGAAACGGTTCGCGCGAAGCAGGAACTCATCACGCTCTCGCGAGAGAAGACAAGGAGGATCTGCGGATGAGCGCAACACTCGTCAATACCCTTTGGCAGGGCATCGTGATCCTCTTCGGAGGCACGGTTCTTGGGCTCGTCTACAAGGGCCTCGACCGCAAGTTGGCCGCCCAGATGCAGGGTCGCATCGGCCCGCCGCTACGGCAGCCGTTCTTCGATGTGGCCAAGCTGATGGTCAAGGAGAACGTCGTCCCCGATCACGCGGTGGGCTGGCTGTACAACCTGATGCCGATTGTGTCGCTCGTTGCCGTGGCCACGCTGCTTTTCTACGTACCGCTCGGCGGGTTTGACGTACCGCTCCTTGCAGGGTACGGAGACCTGATCCTGGTCATCTATCTCCTTGCCGTACCAAGCCTCGCAATGATGATCGGGGGCTTCGCCGCAGGATCGCCGTTTGCCACGGTCGGGGCGCAACGCGAGATGGTGATGATGATGGCGTACGAGTTCCCCCTTGCCATCACGTTCGTCTCCTTGGCGTGGCGTCTGTCGACGGTCGTCCCCGGCGGTCAGTCGTTCTCGCTCGCCGTCATCGCGGCCAATCCGCTGTGGGGACAGGTCGGCCCGCTTGGCATTGTCGGGCTGCTCCTGCTCCTCGGCGCGCTTCTGGTTGTGACCCCCGCCGAACTGGCGAAGATCCCGTTCGACATCCCGGAGGCGGAAACCGAAATCGCCGGCGGCCTGCTCGCCGAGTACTCGGGACGAAACCTCGCGATGTTCTACCTCGCCGATGCGATCAAGATGGTTGTCATGGGATCGCTGACCGTCGCACTGTTCTTCCCATATGGCTTGGCTGATGTCTTCGGCGTCGCGGGAGCGTGGGGCAGCGTAATTGACGTCGCCTTCTATCTCGTCAAGGTGTTCATCGTCATCCTCGTCGCCGTGATCACAGTACGCGTGGGGTTCGCGCGGCTCAAGATCGCGCAGGCAACCCGGTTGTTCTGGCTACCGGTAACCGGCGTGAGCCTGCTCGGGCTGCTGCTCCTCACGCTCGATCGATTCCTATAGGAGGCCGCAATGATCTTCGGAACGCTGATTAAGCAGCTGCTGAGTCGACCGGCAACAAATCCGTTCCCGGTCAAGTACATGCCGAAGTCGGTCACGGCCGTTCTGCAGAAGGTGGCGGCAGGCCAGGCCGCGATTCACCCGCCGGTGGCGGTTCCACAGGACCTCCGCGGTAAGATCGCCTACGACCGCGACAGGTGCATCGGTTGTGGGCTGTGCGCCCGCGTCTGCCCGGCAAGCGTGATTGAGTTGTACAAGCCGGAGGGCGAGGAAAAGAACAAGATCCGGATGTACGTCGCTCGTTGCACGTTCTGCGCGCAGTGCGTCGATGCCTGCCCGGTGAACTGCTTGTCGACAACACCCGACTTCCTGCTCGCTGACGCCGATCGCTTCGCAGCAAACCTGATCGTCGAGTAGAGGCAATCCCACAACATCCATGGACACAGAAGGAGGCCGCATACGCGGCCTCCTCTCTTTGCGCGCGGCAGCACGTGCCGGGGGGCACGGGGGATTGCCGTCACCGCCCGGTTGCGCTACGGTAGCAGACGAGGTGAGGAATGGCACGATTCGTTCGGAGGAGCACGAAGAAAATCGGGCAAATGCCGGGCACGGCCGAGTACGTCGGGGACGCCAGAGAACACTCCGTGTCGATCGACGCATTCGAGTACGACGCCGAGGACGTCGTGCGGACATATCCGACAACGGAGCAGGAGTTGGCGACACTCCGCGACTCTCCACGATGTGCGTGGATCAACGTCGATGGGGTGCACGACGTCGACACCGTTCAGCGAATTGCCGACGTGTTCGATCTGCACCCTCTTGCTGTGGAGGACATCGTCCACACGGGGCAACGCCCGAAACTCGATGAGTACGCCGGCCACCTGTACATCGTGCTACGCATGCTTCGCTGGGACGAGCGTACGCAGCAAGTCGACGACGAACAGGTGAGCATGATCGTCGGCCCAACGTGGGTGCTCTCGTTCCAGGAACGTCAAGGCGACGTGTTTAACCCGATTCGCGAGCGCATCCAAACGAACCGGGGACGAGTCCGCAAGCTTGGCGCAGACTACCTCTCCTACGCCTTACTCGATGCGGTCGTCGACCACTACTTCGCCGTCCTCGAGGAACTCGGAGACCAGATCGAGGCGATGGGCGAGGAAATGGCACGGGATCCGAAACCGGAGGAGCTGGACGCAATCCGCCGGCTCAAGCGCGAGCTGCTGTTCGTCCGGAAATCCGTTTGGCCCACGCGGGAACTTCTCAGCGCACTCCAGCGCGACGAGAATCCCCTTCTGACCGAATCGGTTCGTCCGTACCTGCGTGACGTATACGACCACACGATCCAGACGATCGACACGGTCGAGACGTTCCGCGACATGCTCTCCAGTCTCACCGATCTCTACATGACCAGCGTCAGCAACCGCATGAACGAGGTAATGAAGGTGTTGACGATCATCGCTACGATCTTCATCCCTCTCTCGTTTGTCGCCGGCGTCTACGGCATGAACTTCACCTTCATGCCGGAGTTGGGGTGGAAGTACGGGTACTTCTGTGTTCTCGGCCTCATGTTCTGTATGGCGGCCGCTATGGTCGTCTACTTCAAGCGCAAGCGCTGGATGTAGCCGCCCGTCCCTCTAGTCCCACGCAACGTCGCGTACTTCGGGAAGCTGCAGCAGCGCCCGGGATGGATCGCCGAAGTGCACGCGATTGCGCGTCCGCAGTCGGAAAATGAGGGTCGCCGTGTCGGCTTCCTTGGCCAGCTTCGCAGACTGCGCAACGACTCGGTATCCCGCGTCGGCCAGGATCCGGCGGCACCCTGCATCCATCGGATCGACGGCGGATGCCCTCCCGGTCACCTGGAGGCTGTGGTAGCTAACGTTCGGAACACGATGAGCAATCCCCGCAAGCAGCGTAAGGACCGCCACCGATACGACGGTCCCCACACTCGCGATCACATACAAGCCCTGTCCAACCGCGATGCCCAACCCCGCGACGTACCAGATACACGCCGCCGTCGTGAGCCCCCGCACGATCTCCTGCGATTTCACGATCACGCCCGCCCCGAGGAACCCGATCCCGGTCACGATCCCAGCAACCGCACGGCCGGGGTCGATGTCATACCCCAGCGATCCGGTGACAATCATGATCAGCGCCGATCCCGTGCAGACGAGAATGTGGGTGCGCAGCCCCGCCGGGCGCCCGTGCAGCTGCCGCTCCAATCCGACAACCCCGCCAAGGGCCACCGCAAGAAGCAGTCTGCCAATCGATACGAGTTCAAGTTCTCCCATGACGATCTTCCTTTCCGTCAGCCGTCTGGATCTGCTCACTCCGGCACGGACTTGCTTCTATCACGTTTGCCGCCCAACGTCAATGGACCGCGGGTCGCGACTCGGATAGGCTGTGTGCGGAACGGAGTTCGTGACGTGGTCGCCGCGTGGCGACGGAGCGCCCATGGGTCAGCACTCGAACGAGAGGTACCATGCCCGATGCCCCGAGCGTACTTGAGATTCTGCGACCCGCCCTGGGTCCGAGTTCCTCTCACACGTACGGCCCGCTTCGCGCCGCGACGGATTTCGGCGACCTCGTCCGTACGCGGTATGAAGGACGAGGGCGAGTCCGCGTCGTCCTGTACGGAAGCCTAGCGCATACCGGACACGGCCACTTGACGGACGCGGCAGTCGCCGCAGGTCTTGCAGGATATGACATCGATGCCCTGCGCAGCGAGAGACTGCCTACCCTCTACCGAGCGCTGTGTCAGTCCGAAGCCGTCTCAATCGGGAACGCCTCCTTCCGACCGAGGCACGACACCGTCTTCGATACGCAGACCCCTCCAGTCCATCCGAACACTCTCCGGTTCGAGCTCCGCGACGATACCGACTCCCTGGTCTGGAGTCACACGTACTTCTCCATCGGCGGGGGGCGAATCGTGGGCGGCCGGCTTGGCTCCGGCTCCCGCAGGAAGGAATTGCAGAATCCGATCTCCATGAGCCGGATCATCGAAGCGTGCGAGACAAGCAAACAGCCGCTCTCGCAGTACGTTCTCGACGCCGAGGGGTCGGCGTATGGACACACCGCAGAGGTTGTGACGCGCCACATGGGCACCGTATGGGAGGTCATGAAGGAATCGCTGGCAGCGGGTCTTGATCAATCCGGCCCGTTGCCGGGAGGGTTGGGCACAGAGCGCCGTGCCGCCGCCCTCTTCGAGCGATACCGCAAACGGTTGAAGAGCTGCCATGAGCCGTCTTCGGACATGACCACAGCATCGATCTATGCCATCGCAATCGCTGAGGAGAACGCGGACGGGGGGATCATCGCGACCGCGCCCACCTGCGGCTCCGCCGGCGTCCTGCCCGCGTGTCTGCGTATGCTGCAGGAGAAACACGGATTCACCGACAACGAGATCGTCCACGCCCTCCTCGTGGCCGGCATAATCGGGTGTGCCGCCGTGTCCCGTGCATCGATCGCCGGCGCCGTTGTCGGGTGTCAGGGGGAGATCGGCGTTGCCAGCGCGATGGCGGCGGCCGCCGTGTGTGGGCTACTCGGTGGGAGCGTTCGCGACCAGGTCGATCGAGCCGCGGAGACCGCCCTCGAGCACTTCCTCGGCTTGGCGTGTGACCCGGTCGGTGGGTTGGTCCAGATCCCATGCATCGAGCGGAACGCCGCCGGAGCGGCCTCGGCTTTGAATGCGGCGAACCTCGCTCTTCTGTCCGGCGGGCGAGATCGGGTCAGCCTCGATGCCACGTTGGACGCAATGCGGGAAATCGGGTACGACATGTCGGAGAAGTACCGCGAGACGGGCCTCGGCGGCTTGGCTGTCATCCGCGACCTCGATGGAGACGGGCTGCCGGACGCTGGATGACCATGGACGGGACCTTCGGAATCGGTGAAGCGTTGATACTGACAGGAGGTCTTGCCCTCTGTATCGGCGGAGCGGAAGCCCTTGTGCGCGGTGCATCCCGCATTGCATCCTGGCTCCGCATCTCACCACTCATCGTCGGCTTGACGATCGTCGCGTTCGGAACCAGCGCACCGGAACTCGCCGTTTCGCTTCGGGCGGCGGCCGCAGGTGAAACGGGGATTGCCATTGCCAATCTCGTTGGGAGCAACATCGCGAACGTGTGGCTCATCCTCGGTGTCGTGGCTCTGGTCGTGCCGCTCGCCGTCGAGCAGGCCATCGTGAGAGTCCACATACCCATCCTTCTTGCCGTATCCGCGGGTTCGCTTGTTCTTCTTCTCGACGGCGCGCTCGATCTGCTCGATGCCGCACTGCTCCTCCTCGCGTTCATCGCCTATCTCGCCTACCTCCGCTGGGAGGCTGTCCGCTACCGGATGAGGCTCCAGGTCAGGCAAAATGGGAACGGCAAGAGCCAGACGTCATCGGCCGGGACACGATGGGTTGCCGTCCTGTTAGCGACTTCCGGTCTCGCCGGCCTACTGATCGGCGCGCAGTGGACACTACGGGCCTCCATCCATCTCGCGACGGCACTTCACGTCTCCAACGCCCTGATCGGCCTCACGATCGTCGCCGTCGGAACGTCACTTCCGGAAATGACAACATCCGTCGTCGCCGCCATCCGCGGGCAGCGCGAGATCGCCGTGGGAAACATCGTGGGGAGCTGTGTGTTTAACACAACATGCATCCTCGGGCTATCCGGGCTGTTTCCTGCTGCGCGAGGACCGGTCGACCCTTCCATCACGCACTTCGCCCTTCCATTGATGCTTGGAAGTGCGGCGACGTGTCTTCCGGTGTTCTTCACGGGTCGCAGGATCGCTCGCTGGGAAGGGGCCGTCTTCCTCGCCGCCTACGGCGCGTTCCTAGCGTATGAGGTCCTCTCATCACTTCACGCGTACGAATCGCTACACCTGCTCCAGGCTTCCGTCCGTGTCGGGGTTTCTGTGGCGTGTCTTGTGTTCGCCCTCTCGGTCGCCCGGGAGTTCCTTGGCAGAGCGAGGCAACCGCGAAAACGGTAGCGTGCCTCAGTCCACGGCCGGATCGTTGCCGTCTGCCGCCGCGTCCTGTCGTACCGGATTGGCCAGCCGAAGGAGCACGGTGACGGCTGCCAGGATCAGTGCTGCGGCGACCGCGAACGTCATGTGATGACCCACGTTGGAGGCAAGGTATCCGCTGGAGACTCCGGCAACGATTGTGCTTGCTCCAGCGATTGCGTTGTACGTACCCAGCGCGAGACCGCGGTTCTCCGGTTTGGCAAGTCTCGAAGCAAGCGCTACCCCGCTCAGCTGGAAGAAGGACCAGGACACACCAACGAGGAACATGAACGAGGCCGTGACACTCCACGGCACGGAAGGGCAAACCAGCAGCACTCCGGCCGCCACGGCAAACAGCGCGACCCGAACGCTCAGCGCGCCGACTTGGACCAAACGATTCCCATTGCGCCTCACGCGTCGTAGCGCGAGCGGGTAGGACAGGACGATCCCACTGTGCAGCATCACGTATCCATAGAACACGAGCGACGGCGAGTACCCCAGACGCTGCGAGAGCAACAGCGGCAGCGGGACAGCGAAGAAGCCGATGCCCGTGAACGCGAGGAACGTGGCTACGAAGAAGACGCGAACCTCGTGGCGCAGCTCCAGGAGCCGGCGCGGTGCCAGACGATGGTAGAGGTGCATCGGGCTGAACTTCCATCCCTCCGTCAGCAGGTTCCCGATGGCAATCCGCAGACCCCGAAAGCGTCGATCCGTGAACTGCGCACGGGTTGACGGCACCATCAGCAGCGCAAGAAGCCCTGCGACCAATCCACAGATGCCGAGCGCGAGGAAGGCAACGCGGATGCCGACCGCCTCCGACCCCATCGCAATTAGGGCAGCCGACACCCCCGTTCCGCCGGCGATAAGACCGAGGAGCCAGCCGACGGCACCGGATAGGTTGAGCGTGCTGATCCGAAGCTCCCATGTCTCCTGCCTCGTTCGTTCGATGACGAGGAGTACCGCAACGGAGGCATTCGCAATCCAGAAGAAGCTAAGCACGCTGTTCACCAGCACGAGAACACTGAACGAGCGTGCAAACGCCAGCCCAACGTGCGCAAACCCGACGACGAAGTAGCTGGCCACCACGAACATCTTCCGCCGATGCACGGCATCGGACAGCCGCCCCCATACCAGGCTGCCGAAGACTGCAGCCGTACTCGCGCAGGTTGAGAGAATCCCCAATTGGCTGGGACCAAGACCGAGAACGCGGTCGAGCTTCAGCGGAATCAGGATCGAGGACGTCCCCATTACCAGGTTCGCCGCGAGAAACGCCAAGTACCAGTACTCAATCGTCCGGAGCATGCTCGTGTTCAGTATCCCCTATCGAACGGACTGCCATCCACAACGGCGTCCATCGGCGCACCGCGTCTTGAGAATACCTGTGCGTTCGCCGTTTCCCCCTCCTGCAAACCCACTACACGAAGGGGGAGCGCTTCGATACGAGGAGACAGTACCACGATCTGATGGACCCGCACTCATACGCAAATAGCACGTTGACTACGAAGCTGTTCTGCCGACACTGACTTGGGGCAATCCGACCGGCGCTCTGAGAGGGTGACGCCGGGTCACTCGAAGGATCGTCGCTCCACGGCAGATGCGTGTCATGGCCGGTCCGCCGTCTTGCCGGATCACCGGTCACTCCACGAGGACTCCTCCTACAAGAGATCGACTGCGAGAGAAACGGACAGGTCCACCGTCCACCCAACATCGAGTGCCTCGTTTGCCAGCGACAGGTGGAACAAGAGGTCCGTTCGTCCGACTCCCACTGCGAGCTCGACCGCCGCCGTCTGCAGGGTCATCGTGGCCGTGCCCGGTGATGTGACCCGCTTCAGTTCGTACTCCGCGCGCAGCGCGCAGGACGGTCGAAGGTCCGTAGTGTAGAAGATGCTGAGCGTCGACGTGTTGTCGGCAAGAAGGGCCGTGCTTGCTCCGGACACGGACATCCGACAACGTAGCTGCGAGTCAGCTGTCGGCGCGTGGGCAACGTCGGCAGACATCACGTACAGGATGTCCTGTTCCTCTGCGTACGCGTCAATCAGCTCGAAGCCAACACCGCCCTGGATGATCGCGCCGCAGTATCGGGACTCGGCATCCTCCCCGAGTTCGCTGCTGAGGATCAGGATGCTCTCGGCATCCATGCCGACCCCCATCAGGCTCTCGATGACCTCCGCAACACTCGCCATCCACTCCGAGGGCTCTTCGTACGCGTCGGCGGCCGCAATCTGATTCGCAATGCGAAGCAGGACCGCGTCCGACGGTCGACGAGCAAGGGTTCCCTGTGACACGAGAGCGTCAGTGATTCGTAGGGCTTGCGCCATCGGTGTCACGTCGCGAAGCCGTCCGACTCCAACGCCCGATCGGATCTCGCAGCCGGGTCGAATCTGATACGTCGCAGCCTCGAGAACACCTCCCGCGTACACAAACAGCGGAAGCTCTTCCGACACGTAGTACCGATAGGAGGCCGCCGCAGATCCCGTCCACGACCGAGCAACGAGATCCGCCAACTCAATCGTCGTTCCGCCCCACGCCGTGTAGCCGAAGTCGGGCGTATCGAACAGACGATCGTACGCCATGCCGAAGTGACCCGTGCTTACGTCAATCCCCGTTGTCCGTGGATCGTCGTAGTACCGATACGCAAACGAGAGCTCGGCATTCTCGATCAGCGACTCGGGGGCTTCGAAATCCCGTAACGTGAGTGCGGATGGAGCCATCGCGAGCCCCGCGAGGAGCAGCACGATCACTCCCGCAGTCCGCCTTGCCGTGTTGGCCATTCGCCCCACCTTTCCAACAGAGAGTCGCGGAATTCGCGGTGGCTCCGTCGTCCATGATGTTTCAGGAGTACGGGGAGCGGGTGATGGGGAAACCCGCTCCCCTTCAGCTATGCTAGCTTATCGGCCCTTGCTCGGACCGGTCTTCGAGGTCTTCTGCGGCTTCTGAGGCTTCTTGGTCGTCATTCGCGCCACCTCCCTTCCCTTTCGGGCAGGATGTATCGTTACTTACGATTCGAGAGAGTCACCCGACAGGCGCTCCCACTCCTCGGTTTCTTCGTACGCTCGTCCCGGGTTTCGATCCCACGCCTCAAGACGTCGGCTCAACCCGCCGCGCGGAAGGACCCACTCTCCACAACGCGGGCAAACACCCAGGGCGGCCTTCGTCATCGTGAAGTGGATCACGGCGTTGCATGCGGGACACACAACCTGTCGCTTCCTTGCTCTGGATGCTGCATGAGACATTCTTGCCTCCTTGTGCAGTTTGCTATTTGCGCAGTTGCCTATCTGTGCACTTGGCATTATACTCAAGCCCTTGACCTTGTCAAGACCATTCTCATAGGAGGCGATAATCCTTATGCCCAGGACACATGCAGCATTCTTCAAGATGCTCGCGACACGCACGCGAGTGCAGATCCTCAAGCTTCTGCGCCAGTACGACGATCTCACGGTCGACGACCTGGCCACGCGGCTCGGCGTCACCGTACCCACCGTGTCGCGTCACCTTCAGTTGCTCAGGATGCAGAATCTCGTGACATACAAGCAGGAAGGCCAGACCCGATACTATGAAGTGAATGCTCCCGAGATCGCCGATGCAATCGCCGTGTTTCTGCATGAATTGGGCATCGAGCTCCCGGACAAGGCGGGAGGCCGTTAGCGTGCACCGAACGGCCGCAGCGCTCTACTCGCTCGACGACACGGGTCGGCCCTGCGTGTAGAACGCGGTCGCCGGGCACCGGCTGCACACATCGAACCGATCGCACGCGCGGCAATCCGACCCACACGGGCACGTCTCGGCATCGGTGTCCTCAACCTCCAACGTGCGGTCAGCCGGCTCGGGAGATGCCATGTCCGATCGGAAGACGGCGGCTCGGACGAGCCCCAATGTGAGCTGCGGATTCTCAGCCACGAGTTCTAACCACCAGCGCTGGCTTTCCGGCAGGTACCACACGCCAAGAAGCGTGGACCCAAATGATCCGATGAAGTGGACGTACGGGCACACGCGATACTGCTGTGCAACGTAGTTGGCCACTGCAGGGGAAGCTCCCTCTGCAAGAAGAATGTAGCACGCCGTGTCAGTCACCATCGCACGCTCCATGACGACGCCCAGCCGGTTGAATCGCCCGACCTACAGAACCAGCTCAACGAACGAGCGCTTCCCGACCTGCACAAGGACCGGAGGATCGAAAGGCACGTCCGTGTCGGGGGACGAGACCTTCTCGTCGTTGATCCGTACACCCCCTTGCCGGATCAGTCGCTTTGCCTCGCCACGGCTCGACACAAGCCCGGTCGCGTCCAGTAGATCGATCACCCACACCGTACCGCCATCCTTGACAATTGAGCGGTTGATCGTGACCTGAGGAACGTCGCTCGGCCGTTCGTGGCGGATGTGAATCCGGTCGAACTCCGCCTGTGCCGCACTTGCCGCCTCTTCGTCGTGGTACATCGAAACGATCTCTCGCGCCAACCGCCGCTTGGCATCGCGTGGCGCGCTGTCCACGTCCGCCGGCACGTCGCTGTCCGTCAAGAACGTGTAGTACGACGCAGTGAGTGTGTCGGGAATCGACAGGATCTTTCCGTACATCTCCTCGGGCGATTCGTTGATGCCGACGTAGTTTCCCGTCGTCTGGCTCATCGCGCGCTCGCCGTCCAGCCCGATCAGGAGAGGAACCGTCATCACGATCTGCGGTTCTTGACCGTATTCACGCTGGATGTCTCGCCCCACCAACAGGTTGAACAGCTGATCGTCCCCACCGAGTTCGATGTCAGCCTCGATTGCCACCGAGTCGTACGCTTGTGCAAGCGGATACAGGAACTCAAGAACGCTGATCGGCACGCCCTCGCGATACCGTTTGGCGAAGTCGTCTCGTTCCAGCATCCGCGCCACCGTGTACTTCGCCGACAGCTGGATAACGTCGGCGAAGTCAAGTGAGCCCAGCCACTCCGAGTTGTACACCAATTCGGTCCGCTCCGGGTCGAGGATTCTGAACGCCTGATCCTTGTACGTCTCCATGTTCCGGCGGATCTCGTCTTCCGACATCAACCCCCGCGTTGAGGATCGGCCGGACGGGTCGCCGATACGGCGGGTGAAATCGCCCACCA
>Ga0272444_10004180_pt1 | contig 12790 bp, 6 predicted proteins | sample SSMForm13_FD_201033 | JGI IMG/M metagenome (GOLD analysis project Ga0272444, IMG submission 201033) | Marine sediment archaeal communities from Little Sippewissett salt marsh, Falmouth, MA, United States - SSM-Form-13 | ecosystem: Environmental > Aquatic > Marine > Wetlands > Sediment ...
CAACTGCGACCCGATATTCCTGGACGCTCGCAAGATCATGTTGCGGCTCTGGACCGGGCCGAAGGCGCCCAAGGATTTTATCACCGTCGCCGAGGGCAAGGCAGCCTTCACCTACACGACGCGAATCGAGAGCGGCAAGAAGTATGTGCTGGAACTGCGGATCGTCATGAAAGACGGAGTCGGCTATACGCCTACGACCTTCCCGTTGTCATTTCGGTGGGCCGGGCAAACTGCCCATACAGGCGGAACAAAGAACACCGATGACGAACCGGACGCCACCACCACGGCCCACACCGGCGGCACGAAGGACACCGATGACGAGCCGGACACTACGACGACTACCAAGGCCCAGCAGCAGGCCTACCAGAAGTACATATCGGCCTACAACAAGTTGACGAAGTTGATGGCAGCCGGCAAGGGCGACACACCCGAGGCCCAACAGGCCTACCAGGCATACAAGGCCTCCAAGAAGGCATACGAAGATATGCTGAAGAACCCCGGGAAGCCCCCCGTGAAGGCTCCCGTCAAGCCCAACCCGACTTCAGGGGTGGATACGGGCGGCGATAAGCCTCACGCTGCCGGCACGACGAAAGTATTGTTGCCATCTGCCGATTCACACGTGTACGCCTATGCCTATCGCAACTGGAACAAGAGCAACTGGGGCGCCTACAACCTTATCGGGGTGGGATTTCATCCCACTGGCGGGGAAAAGCGGGCGTATCTCAGATTCGACTTGGCTGGTATCGACCGCAGGCAGTTCGGTAAGGCTACGTTGCGTCTCTACCACAACTATACCAGCGGTACCGGCCTGAAACTCGGCATGTACCGGGTGCTCGGCAAATGGGCCGAGGGTGCGGGAACGTACCCGGGCAAGGCCAACGAACTGGCCAGGCCCGGCGAAATTGCCTGGGTAGCCCAGCCAGCCTTCGAGAAGTCGCCGATGGCTTCGTTCAGCCCGGGCCCCAAAACAAACAAGCATATCGAAATCGACGTTACTGAACTCGTCAAGCAATGGCTTGCGGGTCGGCCGAATCATGGCATGGTGATAAAGGCCATCGGCGCTCTCGGCCCGCGCGTACCGCAATCCCTTTACGGATTCTACTCCCGCGAGCATGCCGATAAGACCATGCGTCCGGTACTTATCCTCCAACCGGCAGGCCAGGTCCACACGCCGAAAAATCCAGGCCACAAAACCGCAGGCCCGCTCACCGGGAAGACCATGGCGAGTCCGAAAAAGCCGGCCAACAGCTCCCACAGCGCGGGGAATGCAACTCCGCCCGCCTCGCAGGAACCCAAGCGCGTCTCGCCACGAATAGCTGAGCAGCAGTACATGGCGGCCTACAATAAGTTGACGAAGTTGATGGCGGCCGGCAAAGGCGACACGCCGGAGGCCCAGAAGGCCTACAGGGATTACAAGGCCGCCAAGACGGCATACGAAAACGCCATCAAGAACCAATAGGCCATCCATCCTTCGAGTCCGGGCTCAGCCATCCGCCTCACGGGTCGGCTGCAGCCTGCCGCCTGACCAACCGCCCTCAGGTTGTATCGCACACCATGCCTGATGCGCGATGAAATCGATAGTATGGTCTCGCCGGATTTGATAGCCTCTCTTCGTTCTGACTTCTGCATACGAGCGAAGACCATGAAGAAACGAATCGGTTGCGTGCGCAGAGTTGTTTTTCTGTTCTCTATCTGCTACCTGCTGACTGACATGACACACGCAAAGAAACCACAGCCACCGTTTGAAACCGATGTTGCGACCGAGGTCACCTTTCAAACGACCGACAAAGCGGTGCAGACGCTCTACAACGCGGCCTTGTCGAAGATGAAGGGCAATATCGTTCAATTAACTCCTTCGATGAAGGTTCTCGTCGAGGGCGGCGGATATGGGAACGTCTGGATCGAGACCCAGCCGATGGGGGGCGAAATGTTCGCCAGGCACGATGTCCAGGTGGCGATGAACAACCAGGTCGTGTTCATGCTGGGCCAGCGCAAGGATGGGCGGCTTCCGGGGATGGTTATCGCGGGCGACAAGGCCCTGGCCAGCGGATGGGACAAAAAACCGCCCGAGGGGCATGTATGGTTCCCTAAGCATCACCTGGCCGCTTGCTTCGATATGTTCCAGGGCTACTGTTTCCCCGAGCCGGCCTGGCGGATGTATTTCTGGGCCGGCAAGGACAAGGCGTATCTCCAGCGGCTCTACGCGGCTCTGGAAGCCCACGACGCATACCTGTGGCGCACTCGCGATTCAAACGGCGACGGCATTCTGGAAACGTGGTGTGTCTGGGACACCGGCGAGGATGGCTGCACGCGCCTGGAAACCCGCGGGGCTCCGGGGCGCTGGCCCTTCGAGAAGCCCCCGGGTGCCGAAGGCACGCCCGATCCAGGGAACTCCCCGCGCTATTGGTTTGGCGAGTTCACCGGGGAGTTGCGGGTCCCGTTTGCCTCGATGGACATCATGGCTTACAGCTATGCCGGGCGCGCCGTCCTGGCGAAGATCTCGCGGGAACTGGGCAACGGCAAGCAAGCGCACTGGCAAGCGCAGGCCGAGGAAGTCCGCCGTCGGCTGATCGACAAGCTCTGGGTCGCCGATCGCCACGCCTGCTTCGATCTGGACTGCAAAGGCAGTCGCCTCGACGAACTCGTCCACAACAACTTGCGATGCATGTGGTACGGGATCTTCACGCAAGAGATGGCCGACGCCTTCATCAAACACCATCTGCTGAATCCCGATGAATTCTGGACGCCCGTGCCGCTGGTCTCCATCGCGGCAAACGAATCGCTCTTCCGCAACGGCAGGCGCAATGACTGGTCCGGTCCGTCCCAGGGCCTGACCTGGCAGCGTGCCATCGACGCCCTCGAAAACTACGGGCACCATGCCGAGGTCACACTGCTCGGTCGGAAACTGCTCCCGGTCCTCATCCGCAACGGATGCAAGTTCACGCAACAACTGGACCCCTTTACCGGCAAGCCCAGCGGCGCCGACGGCTACGGGCCGATGATCCTGGCTGCGCTGGAATACATCAGCCGCATGCACGGCATCCACCTGGACGTCGAGAACGACCGGGTTTGGTGGTCCGGACTGGCCGAGCCAGACCGAGACTTCACCACCAGCCAGCGGTGGGGCGATACGACCTGGACGCTCGAGTGCAAGGCCGGCAAACTTCGCGCCGCGGTCAACGGCAAGGAGGCGTTCACCGCCTCGGCAGGCGTGCGGATCGTGACCGATCTGGACGCCCAGCCGATCGAAATTGTGGGCATCGATCCAGAGCAGCGGCAGGTGACGGCGAAGACCAAACACAAAGAATGGACGGTGACCGTCAGACCAAACCATGTCTACCGCCTGGACCGGCCCAAGCCGACTGCCGTCCGAAGCGCCCCTTTCGATTATCCTCACCTTGCATCGCCCAAGCCAAGCCGGTAAGTGACATCGAAACACGGACAGTTGCCGATGGCCCTGATCGTCGGGGCATTCGTATACGTTTGGAAATAAATCTCGTAGCGAGAGCGAGTCTGATTTTCATCCATCAAGGGAGAATACGCAGGCAAAGCCACAACTTTATCGAACGCTTGCTGATCGGGATTCTCAGTTCCACATTTGCCAATCCTTCGCTGCCACCGGATAAGCGGGGTGCACATGGGGCAGGAAGACCGTATGATGGCTTCGGATAGGAAATGGGTAATCGGATAGTGATTGTGCCCGGGCCGGAATGGTGGCTCGGTGTGGCAAGGGAGAGGGGGCTCCATGCGTCATGCCCGATATGGATCAGTCTCGACGGCAGGAAAGTGAGCGGTTGACAGGGCAATGGCGGTTCTTGTGAATAGGAGCGTATCGCGGACGTTGTTTGGCATGGCATTTCCGATGCTGGCGGGCACGTTCGCCATGAACGCTTACAACCTCACGGACACGTGGTTCGTCTCGCGATTGGGAACCATACCGCTGGCTGCGATGGGGTTCACGTTTCCGGTTGTCATGCTCCTGACATGTGTCGCCCGCGGCATTGGCTCGGGCGTAACCACGATTGTTTCACATGCGATAGGCCGGCACGATCAGGGCGAGGCCTCACGTCTGGTAAGCCACGGCACGGCGCTGACGTTGCTAGTCACGGCCTGCATGTCCGTCGGCGGTTACTTCCTGATCACGCCGGTTTTCGCCCGGCTGGGGGCGGACGCCCATACGATGCCACTCATCGGCGAATACATGCGCACCTGGTACGTTGGCGCGGTGTTCATGAGCTTGCCCATGCTGGGCCACGGTATTTTGATCTCAGCCGGGGATTCCAAGGCCGCCAGTCAACTGATGATTGCCGGCACGGTGCTGAACCTGATGCTGGACCCGATCCTGATCTTCGGCTATTTCGGTTGCCCGGCCATGGGCATCCGCGGCGCCGCTCTGGCGACCATTATCGCACAGGGGGTTTCGACGGCCTGGCTGCTGCGTCTGCTTTGCATTAAGCATCGCCTGCTGACGTGGCAGCGATGGCGGCTCAGCGATTACAGGGGTTCTCTTCGGATCATTACGCGTTTCGCGGTCCCGAGCATCCTGAGCATGATCCTCATGCCGATCTCAGCCAGCGTTATCACCAAACTGCTCAGCGGGTTCGGGCACGAGGCCATTGCCGCCACCGGCGCCGCCGGGCGGATCGAAATGTTCGCGTTCATGGTCCCCATGGCGCTGGGAATATCGCTGACGCCGTTTATCAGTCAGAACTTCGGCGCAGGGCGCATGGATCGCGTTCGCCAGGCCCAGAAGCTCTCCACTCGATTCGCGATTGGTTATGGCGGCGCCATGGCGGTGCTGTTCTTCCTGGCGGCGCCCTGGCTGGCGGCGGCCTTCACCGACGACGCGAAGGTCGCGAAGATTCTCGTTTCCTACATCCGCATTACCTCGTTTGGCTATGGGATGATGGAGGTGCATCGCTACTGCGGCTTCTTCCTGACGGGCATGTACAAGCCGATTTCCGCCAGCGTCCTCAATGCCGTTCGCGTCCTGGTGCTGCTGGTGCCGCTATCCTTTGTCGGGGCACACTTCTGGGGCGTGACGGGCGTATTTGGCGGGCGGTTGGCGACCGACATCGTCGTCGGAGTTCTTGGCCTTGCTTGGGTCGCTTACGCTCTGAAGAACGTCCGTTCAAAGGATGGCCCGCCGGTTGCCGGCAAAGTGGCTGGGGGCGAAGCGAATACCGATGTTCAGTGATGCTTGCTGGCTGGATTGCCGGGGGGATTTCAAAAGGAATACTCCTGGTCTGTCGCGAAACCATGGGCGGCGGGTGGTTTTTGAGTGATTGCGGCCAGGGCGGCGATTGTGTCGATTCCGTCGCGGCCTGCAAGACCCTCACGAGGAGATGAGAGAATGAGTTGTAAACTTTGGCGATCCGTTTCACGTGCCGTACTGGCTGCGATTATCCTGGCTGGGGGCATCTCGGCGGCATTCGCCGACGAAAAGCCCAAGGCCAGGCCCGCCAAAGGACCCGTGAAGATATTCCTGCTTTCGGGCCAGTCCAACATGACCGGGCGCGGCACGTTGGGCGATCTCAGCAAGCCGCCGGCCGAGCAGAAGGCGACTCTGGTAAAGTTCATCATGGCCCCGAAGAACGTGGAGAAATACAAGTTTCTCTATAGCGGCCCGAAAAAGACCGAAGGCCCAGGCCGGGCCGGGTGGACCGTGCGTGACGACGTGTTCATCACGATAGGGGAGTGGCCGCACCTCAAGCCAGGCGAAAAGGGCTACAGCTCTTACCGGAAGCATGGTGCGTTCGGGCCGTTCTACGGCAGCAGGGGCAGCAGGGGTTTCGGCCCGGAGCTGGGCATCGGCCATGCGCTGGGCGACTACTACGACGAAACGGTTTTGCTGGTGAAGATATCTTTCGGCGCGAACAGCCTGGCGGGCAATTTCAGGCCTCCCAGCAGCGGCGGGAAACTCGGCGATAAGTACCCGTTGGTTATCCAGGCCGTGCGCGACGCCATTGCGCATCTGCCGGAGATCGTGCCTGGCTACGACAAAGAGCAGGGCTACGAGATTGTCGGCTTCCTGTGGAACCAGGGCATCAGCGATATGAGCGACAAGCACGCGGGCGAATACGAGGAAAATCTCGCGAATCTCATCAAGGATATTCGCAAGGACTTGAAGTCGCCCGCCATGAAGGCCGTGGTCGCCGTGACGGGCAATTGGGGCTGGGATCTGGCGGAATTGCGGGCAAGCAAAAAGACCAAAGAAGAGAAGGACGCCGCAGCCGCGCCGGTTCTGAAAGTCGTGGAAGCCCAGTTGGCCGTCTCGCGCAGGGCAGAGTTCAAGGGGACGGTAGCGACGGCTGAGACACGCGATTTCTGGCGTCCCAGAGAACAATTCGGCGGCAGGGGTATCGGAGTTCACTGGCAAGCAAATGGCGAGTCGTACTGGCTGATCGGCGAGGCGATGGGCAAGGCGATGGTAGAATTACTCAAACGGTAGCATGAAAGAAGTTGTGTATAAGATTGCTGTAATCATGTGTTTGGTTGTCCATGCAGGGTTAAGTGTGAATATGGCTGACTGTTCGAATGTCGAGTATCCATCCGCGGAGCAACGCACACATTCGCCGGGCAATACCACCTACTATATTGACCCTGCCAACGGCGACGACAGCAATTCCGGGCTGAAAGAGAATCTCCCATGGCGAACATTCAGCCGGGTCAATCACCTCCTGTTCGCCCCCGGCGACAAGGTAAAGATCATTGCCCCGGGATCGTTTGATCAGACGTTGACACTCATGGGCGCCGGCAGCGCAGAAGCTCCCGTGGAAATCAGTTTTGCCCCCGGTCGGTATGACTTTTCTCCGGCGCGGGCTCTCACGCGTAAGTACAATATTTCCAATACCAATGGCGATCCGGATGGCGATAAGGCGATCGGGATTCTTTTGGATCGGGCGAAGTACTTCAGGGTTTCCGGACCTGGCGCGACGATCGTTTATCGCGGCAAGATGATCGAAGTGTGCGTCGATAGCTGCCAGGACGTGTTGGTGTCCGGCCTGAGCTTTGATTACAACACACCAACGGTCTCGGAGTTCACCGTGGCGGCAGTTGGCGACGGTTATGTGGATCTGGAGATACACAAAGATTCGCGTTACACAATCGACAACGGGAAGATCACATGGAAAGGCGAGGGCTGGAGCTACCAGGGCGGCTTGACGCAGGAGCTCGACCTGTCCACCAATGAGGTGTGGCGACGGAACGATCCCCTGGCGAAGGTAACGGTGGAGGAAATCAAGCCGTTCCTGGTTCGCGCCCGCGGCGAGCATAACATGCGGCCCCGGCGGGTGTATCAGGTGCGGAATCCCGCCCGGGACTATGCCGCCGTGTTCACCCGGCGCAGCAAGGATATCACCTGGAAAAACGTGAGATTCCTCTTCCTGCATGGCATGGGAATGGTCAATCAGTTTTCCGAAAATCTCACTTTTGATACGGTTTCTATCGCCCCGGACGAAACAAGCGGTCGAACCACGGCGGCATGGGCTGACTGTATTCAGGTGTCGGGTTGCAGAGGCAGGTTGCTGGTGAAGGAGTGCGTTTTCTCGGGCGCCCATGACGACGCGATCAACATCCACGGGACGCATCTGCAAGTTGTCGAACGTATTTCCGATCGCCAGATCAAGGTGCGATTCATCCATCAGCAGACCTATGGGTTTATGGCTTTCAACGCCGGAGATGACATCGAATTCGTCCGATGGGACTCGCTTAGGACCTATGGCCCCAACAAGGTCAAAGACGCACGGCTAGTCAATCCCAAGGAAATGCTGCTGACTCTGGACAAGCCTGTGCCGACGGATTTGAGAGATCGCGACGCCGTGGAAAACGTCACCTGGACTCCCGAGGTGGAAATACGCGGCTGCACCGTATCGCGCATTCCCACGCGGGGCTTTCTGATAACCACGCGGCGCAAGGTGCTCGTCGAAGGCAATACTTTCTCTCATACGAGCATGAGCGCGATTCTGCTGGAGTGCGACGCGAAAGGGTGGTTCGAGTCCGGTTGCGTGCGGGATATGACCATCCGCAAGAATCGTTTCGTCCGCTGCGCCGAGCCTGTAATCAATATCAATCCGCAGAACATCGTGGCGAATGACTCAGTCCACCAGAACATCCGGATCGAGGGCAATGAGTTTGTTCTTCGCGGGGAAACAAGCGTCAGCGCCAGAAGCACAAAGGGCCTGAGTGTTATCGGCAACACAATGTGTTCGGGGCGGGAAGTCAATGACGGACTGTCCATAAGGACGACCGACTGTTCAGACGTCGAGATCGGAAAGAACCGGTATTAACAGCCCGTTTGAAGTTGTCTCTGCCGCCCCGGTGTCAGGGCACAAGGCGCAGGCGTATCTTTCCTTTGACTGTGTCGCCCTTTTTCAGGGGGGCGTATCGGGCGCTCGCGTGCCTGGTGAAGAAACGTTCGGCCCCCGCGTTATTGTAGTCGGCGATCAACAGCCTGACCTTTGACCCGTCAACCCACGCTCGCACGTGCTGCGTGCCGTCGGAAACGACCTCGATTCCACCCTTCCCGTCGGCTGCGATCAGGCATGCCGAAAGGATGTTCGCCTTGGTGGAGCGGAAGTCGTTCGAGCCGTTTGGCGTTGTGTCGTCCTTCCACGGCCAGGAGGGCGTTCGCCTCGGGCCGACCTGGCTGCAAATGTCCACGTTCGGCGGGAACGCCCTGGCCGTGCCGTTCGTCCTGCCGATGTGGTCGTTGGGGTAGTAGGACCATAGTCCTTTCCGCTTCCACTTGAGCGTGTCGAAGGACCGCGGGAGGTCGAGCACGATTCCCACCTGGCGCGGGTTGACCTTGCTGGTGCAGGTGAAGCAGTAGGATATCTCCAGCCAGCCATCGCCGGCGGGGGTGTATGTGAACTTGCCCTCGGCGGTGTCGTAGGCGCCCGTCGCCGTCATCGTATTGCCATCGAGCCTGGCCTGTCCGCCGGGCTTGTAGTTTGCGCAGGGACTGGAGCTGATGGGGTATGCGGGCTCCTTTCCGGTCATCTGGGTTTCCCCGTGACGGTTCAAAGGCAGCAGCATCAGGTGCGGCCCGCCAAGGGCGAAGGTTTGCCCCGGCAGGTTCGCTTTTTCCAGCAGGCCCGTGGTTCGGGAAACATCCACGGTCGCGCCCTTTCCCGCCGGAAACGTCACGACCTTCTCGCCGGCGATCACCTTGCCCAGCCCGGCCGGGGCGGCCTTGGACGCCGCCGTGCTGCCCACGACGCTCTCATCGACCACGAATCCCAGCGGGCTGACGAATCGGACAAGCAGATCCTTCCCCGGGCCGGTGGGGAGCATGGGTATGGTGACCTTGCCCGTGTCGCCCGGAGCGACGTCCGCCCTGGTCGTGCCGGTTTTGTCGCCTGCCTGCCACTGTATTTGCAGTTCGCTCAGGTTGGTGAACATGTACCTGTTGGCGACGTTCACTGTAACGTCTCCTCCCGCTGCGGGTAGGGCGAGGTCCCTGGTGAGCACTCGCACCGGCGAGTAGGCCTTCTTCATGTGCCAGTACTCGGGCTTGCATCTGCGCCAGCCATCGAGCGGTCCCCAGGTTCCGTATCCGACGACCTTCACCGGCGCCTTGGGGTTGTCTCGCGGCGGGGGAATGAAGAACGTGTCATCCATCGCCGCCCAGAACGATCCGCCGAAAACGCCACGGCTTGCTCGCATTGCATCGACCATAGTCGTGGTCGCCGTGCCCCATGCGTCGCGCAGTCCGGGGTCCGTGGATAGCTCATAGCGGTTGTATGCGTTGAGGTGGCAGTACTCGCCGAAGTTCGTCGGCCGCTTTGCGTTGCGGTATCTCTCCGGGCCTTGGGGACCCGGGTAGTGTGTGCTGGCGACCTCACAATAATTCGCGTCGTCGGGGGTCTTACCGTAAGGGTGTTCGACCGTTATGGGCCTGGTGGGATCGAGCTTTCGCAGGGTGGTTGCCGACGCCCGGAAGTGGTCGTTCCATTGGGACTCATTGCCCAGAGACCAAAACAGCACGGATGGGTGGCTTCGGTAGAACTGGCCCATCTCCAGCGTCTGCCGCACGGTGGCTTCCCTGATCGCCTCGGCCGGGGCCTTGGCGGTGTGTGCCCAGCAGAATGGCGCCTCGCATTCGATGAACATTCCCAATTCGTCAGCGGCGTCGAAGAGTTCCTCTGCCGAGCAGTAGTGGCTTGTCCGCAGGAGATTCACGTTGCCGGCGCGGTAGAGCTCCACGTCCTTGCGCCACAGATTTCCGGTCAGGCTTCGGCCGCGCAACGGATGCACTTCATGGCGGCACACGCCGAAGACCTTCTGCACCTTCCCGTTGACGAATACCTGGTTGCCTCGCACCTCGACCTCCCTGCAGCCGAACTTGCGTTCGACGGTTTCCAGGGCCTTCCCGCCAGCGGAAATCGTGAGCCTGGCGCGATACAGGTTGGGATGCTCCGTGTGCCAGAGAGCCGCCCCCGGCAGGGCTGCATTGAAGACTGTGGGGACAGTCTGCCCGGGCTTGACCAGGAGCGTCTTGCGGATGGATTGCAGAGGTTTGCTCGCGCCAGGTCGCACAGGCTTGCCGAGAAGCCACGGTCCCAGAATATCCAGCTTGCACGACACCTTCGCCTCACTCGCGGAGTCGTTGCGCAACGACGCCCGGGTTGTCACGGCGGCATTCTTGAAAGACGCATCGAGATCAGTCGAAACGTGCAGCATGGCCACGTGTGTCGCGGGCACCGCGAACAGGCGTATCTTCCGCGTGATGCCACCCAGCGGATGCACCGCGTACTTGGACGCACTGGCCAGCGAGTCGGCGACCGATTCGCTCCGGACGGAAAGGGCGATGTGATTGGCGCCCGGTTTGACCAGGTCGGTAATGTCACGCTCGAACGGCGTGAAGCCCCCGAGGTGCCCGCCTGCAGGCTTTCCATTGATCCACAGCTTGCAGTCGCTGAAGATGGCATCGGCGCGGATAATCACCCGGCCCGACCGCCAGCTTTCCGGAAGCGTGAAACTCCGGCGGTATCCCGCCGCCTGGTTCTTCGGTACGGTGAAGCCCTGCATCAGCCACTCGCCGGGGACCTCGATATTCGCGACTTCGGAAGCTTCCTTCGCCGGCGAAGTGTAGAACGTCTCCGCCGGGTGTACGCTGAACTCCCACACGCCGCATAGAGACAAGATGGGCGATTCCGCGCCGCCCGCCGGGACCGGCAGGGGCCTGTACGCCGGGGCCTCTGCCGGTAGTGCGGGCTGAACCGCCTCGCCTGCGGCCTGGACTGTGGACGAGGCCAATACCGCGATTACCGCAAACATCCATAGCGACTTCATGCCATGCTCCCTGATTGGTAAGCTCCGGCGGCCGGCAAGCAAACCTCCGACCGCCCACAAGCCATTCGTCTTCGAAAAACGATTACCCCGATAATCCCAAGCCGACGATCATCGCGGGCCGAACCCGCGATTCTACCGCGTGGCGAAGTATCCGCAACCTCCCGCCGACGATATGCATTTCTAAACGGACTGCTGGCCGGGAATTGCCAGCCTGTGGGAAACAAAAACGCTGAAACCATCAGCCACGAAATACCATCGGTTTGCGCCGCGTCGCCGTTGCAGCGATACGGGATCCGGCAGAGCGCCTGGTCGTCGGAGGACGGTTTACATGTGTCGCAAAACCGCACCCCAAAAAGTGGCAGTTTGGCGCTGGACATAACTGCCGGTCGCTGCTATACTAGATGCAATGGACTAGGTCTGTGCAGGCGCATCTGCGCGGACACAAGTTCGCATTTCCGTACAGGCGTTTTCGCAGAGGCAGAAACTCGCATTTCCGTACAGGCAAGTCTTGATAAGAAGGAGAGAGCGATGAGAGGCAGTCTCAATTTACGCACAGGTCTTGTTTTGGCGGTCTTTTTAGCGGTCATCTCAGCCGGGGCGGGCAGCGCCTACGCCGACGCGGTTGTGTACGAAGGTTTTGACTACGATTTGGGGAATATCACCGGCAAAGAAGGCGGAACCGGATTCCCGGCAGGCTCGACGTGGCAGACGAGGGTTCGCAACGGCGTTGTCGAGGCGGACAATCTTACCTGGGGCAACCTCAAGGTCTCGGGTGAGCACATGCGTTCCAACGCCTGGAGCGCCCCCTATCGATCGATTGGCTCGACGCTGTTCGATGAGGGGCTGCTGAACAACGGCACGACGCTATGGTTCAGCTACGTTGAGGACATCGCGGGTCAGAACATGACCAACCTCGACTATAGCTTCGCCCTGGGCACATCGAATTTTGACGAAGTCTACGGCACGAAGCAGTTGTTGGAGGGCGATTTGCAGGAAGGTATCGGCATGTCCAACTGGCGATACGACCTCTATGGCGCCTATTGGCAGGATGAAGGCGACGCCGATGGCGTGAGCGAAAGAACTCACGTGGACACGGGGATTAACCTGAACGCCACAACCAATTCCCGCATCTTCGTTGTTGGCAAGATCGAGTGGGGCGCCACGGCCACCGACGGCGAAAAGCTTACCATCTACACCCCCGGCTTCGATCTGGCGCTTGGCACGCCGGTGGTCGACCAATGGGAGACAGCGCCGCTCACGCAGACCGCGTTCGATACCGTTGCTATTCAGTGGAAGGACAGTCAGGCCGCGATGGACGACATCCGCTTTGGCGCGACCTATGCCGACGTGGCGCCCTCGTGGGACATACTGGCCTTTGATAACGGCGGCGTGGACTCGGCATGGGAGACGGCGGACAACTGGGACCCCAACGCAACCCCGACCAGCATCGCTCTCGTCACAATTGACGATGGCAGCAGCGTCACACTGACCACGG
>Ga0272444_10004181_pt1 | contig 12785 bp, 14 predicted proteins | sample SSMForm13_FD_201033 | JGI IMG/M metagenome (GOLD analysis project Ga0272444, IMG submission 201033) | Marine sediment archaeal communities from Little Sippewissett salt marsh, Falmouth, MA, United States - SSM-Form-13 | ecosystem: Environmental > Aquatic > Marine > Wetlands > Sediment ...
GACTCCGACCCCTGAGGTTCAGGGTTTCTCTGGTTCGGTCGCCGCCTATAATGCGCGCCGGATTCTGCTTCACGAGTTGAGAAGGTTATGACGATAGCGGGTGATTTGCAGCAACGGTTCCTGCGTCTGCGCGAGAACAAGGCGTTCGAGTTTTTCGTCATCTCGGTGATCATCCTGTCGGCGCTGGTGATCGGCGCCAAGACCTACCAGATCCCGCAGCTGGCGCAGGATGTGTTCATGGTGCTCGACGTGGCGATCACCCTGTTCTTCCTCGCCGAGATCATCGTGCGCATGATCGCCGAGGGCAGCCTGCGGCGCTTCTTCGCCAAGGGCTGGAACGTGTTCGATTTCATCATCGTGGTCGCCAGCCTGGTGCCGGTGGACGACAGCGAGGCCGCATTGCTCGGCCGCCTGCTGCGGATCTTCCGCGTGCTGCGTCTGGTCTCGATCATCCCCGAGCTGCGGGTGCTGCTCAGCGCCTTTCTCACCGCCATTCCGCGCATGGGTTACGTGGCCCTGCTGATGTTCATCGTGTTCTACATCTACGCCGCGGTGGGCAGCATGTTCTTCAACAGGATCAACCCGGAGCTGTGGGACAACATCTCCATCTCGATGCTGACCCTGTTCCGCGTCGCCACCTTCGAGGACTGGACCGACGTGATGTACGAGACCATGCGCGTCTATCCGCTGAGCTGGGCCTACTACCTGAGCTTCATCTTCATCGTCGCCTTCGTTTTCCTCAACATGATGATCGGTATCGTGCTCGAGACCCTGCAGCGCGAGCACGAGGCCCAGTCGCTGGAGAGCGGCGAGGGCGAGGCGGCCGAGGTGCACAGCATCGAGGCGCGCACCCTGGACATGGCGCAGCGCCTGGAACGCATGGAGGCGATGCTGGAGCGGCTGGCCCCTGATTCGAAGCCGGGCGCGAAATAGGCGACAATCGCAGCAAACCGCAGTCGGAGCAGTCTGATGTCCAACCCGTTCCCCACCGAGCGCGAATTCGTGCCGCCGCAGACCTTTCGCGAGGTCAAGCCGAACAGTTTCATCTACGAGCGTCCCAACACCATTCCGCGCGACTGGTGCGAGGAGATGATCCGCCGCTTCGAGGCGCATCCGGAGCAGCAGCACGCGGGGGTGATCGGCCAGGTGCAGGGCCTGGATACCGAGATCAAGCGCACCATGGACCTGGTGGTCAGCGACAAGGAGGAGTGGAAGGACGTGGACCAGCTGTTCTTCCGCTGCATGGGCGCGGCGATGAACGAGATGAAGCGCAGCTTCCCGTTCTTTGCCGGCCCGTTCAAGGACATGGGTTACCAGATCCAGCGCTACAACCCGGGCGAGTTCTATCACTGGCACATCGACGGCGGCAGTCACAACTTCGCCGACCGCCAGCTGGTGGCACTGTGGTACCTGAACGATGTGCCGGAGGACGCGGGCGGGCATACCCAGTTCCTGTACCAGGACGTGAGCGTGCGCCCGGAAGCGGGCAAGATGATCCTGTTCCCGCCGTTCTGGACCCATGAGCACCGCTCGGAGACGCTGCACAGCGGGGTCAAGTACATCGCCACCACCTGGGTGGTGTTCCGCTGATGCCGCGACTGTTGTCGATCATCGAACTGGGCGGTTATCCCAACCTGACGCCGCTGTACCAGTCGCTCGGCTATGCGGTCGACGTGGTCAACTCGCAGCGCAAGGCGCGCAGCTACCTGAAGAAGAGCGTGCCGGACGTGATCGTCGCCGAGTACAACGCCCAGTCGGATTTTCGCGACCGCAGTTCCAACCTGGAAACCCTGATGGCGATCCTGCAGAAGCAACCGCAGGTGAAGCTGCTGGTGTTCTACCTGCCTGAACACGGCGAGCGTTTCGAGAAGTTCCGTGCACTGCACCCGGTGGATGCGGCGATCGCCTTTCCGATCAGCGAAGACAAGGTGCGCCAGGCGCTCGGCGATATCGGCGCCTGATCCAGGCTGCGCCCCGGTCAGGCGGGCCAGCGAACTGCCGCTACACTGGTAAGGCAGGAAGTACCCTTAAAGCGACGGAGTAGCGACATGATTTCAGGCGTCCTGACGCCTTCCCGGGGCTTGCTTGCCCGGCTGCTGGCAGGCGTGCTGGCGCTGCTGTGCATGAGCGGTGTCCCGGCAGCCGATCAGCCCGCGCTGTTGCTCGGCGTGCATCCCTACCTGTCGCATGGCGAGGTGTATCGCCGCTTCAAGCCCTTCGCGGACTATCTTGCGCAGCGGCTCGGGCGCCGGGTCGAGGTGCGTATCGGGCGCGATTACGACGAGCATATCCGCGAGGTGGGAATGGACCGGCTGGACATTGCCTACCTCGGACCGGTGTCGTACGTGAAAATGACCGCGGCGTACGGCCGCAAGCCCTTGCTCGCCTGCCTGGAGCGTGACGGCAGTTCGCGCCTGACCGGTAACATCGTGGTGCTCAAGAACAGCCCGCTGGAATCGGTCGCTGATCTGCGCGGCCGGTCCTTCGCGTTCGGTGATCCGGCCTCGACCATGAGTTCCATCGTGCCACAGGCGATGCTGGCGCATAGCGGGGTGGGCCTGCATGAGCTGGAGCGTTACTCGCACTTCCAGGGGCATACCAACGTGGCCCTGGCGGTACTCACCGGCGAGGCCGATGCGGGTGCGGTCAAGCACGAGGTGTTCAAGAAGTTCGAGACGCGCGGCCTGCGTTCGCTGGCGGTGTTGCCGGATGTCGCTGAGCATGTGTTCGTGACACGTTCCGACATGCCCGAGGCACAGGTGCGACGGCTGCGTGAGCTGTTGCAGCATGCCAACCAGGATGAGCAGGGGCTTGCCGCCTTGCGGGCGATTCACCGCAAGGCGACGGCCTTGGTGCCGGTGAGCGACCAGGCCTATGACAGCCTGCGGCAGATGCTCGAATCCAAGCGGGCCGGTGACGGTGACCAAGGCAGCTGAGGCACAGCCCTACCGTGCCCTGTGGTTGACCTGGTTTCTGGTCAGCCTGGCGATGCTGGCGGTGGTCAGCGGCATATTCGTCAACGAGCGGCAGATGCGCTTTGCCGAGGCCGATCAGCGCCTGGAAACGCAGATGGGCTACCTGGCGCACGTGCTGGGAACAGAGTTGACCGGTGGTGATTTCGAGCAGGCGCGGGTGCAGCTCGAGGCCTGGGGCAGGCTCAGCGCGGATACCCGAAAGGTGCAGCTGGTGGCAGCCAATGGCTTCGTGCTTGCCGATTTCGAGCGCGATCTTGCGGCGGCGCGTACCCATGCCATGCGTCGCGATATCGCCTTCTCCTACCGCAACACCGCCACTTTGTACGTCGAGGAATCGCTGGAGCCGGTCTATGCCTCTGTCGCCCACCTGGGGTGGCAGTTGCTGGCCGGCATGATGCTGGTCGAGAGCATCGCCCTGGTGTTGATGTTCCAGTTCTCGCGCTTTCGGCGCCAGGTGCGCCTGACCGAGCTGGAGTACCAGCGGCGCCTGGAGGCGCAACAGGCGCTCGAGCGCATGGCGACACTGGATGCCCTGACCGGTCTGCCGAACCGTTACCTGTTGGACCAACAGCTGGCACAGCGTGTCGCCGAGGCGCAGCGCTTCGGGCGCGGCTTCGCGGTGATGTTCGTCGACCTGGACAACTTCAAGACCATCAACGATTCCTATGGTCACGAGGTCGGCGACGAGCTGCTCAAGTGCGTCACCGGGCGTATCCAGGGCTGCTTGCGCGCCTACGACATGTTGGCGCGCTTCGGCGGCGACGAGTTCGTGGTATTGCTTGTCAACATGACCGAGCCGGACGATGTCGAGCGCATCGCCGAAAAGATCATCGACGCGCTGTCGCCGCGCCTGCGCATCGCCGATCGTGAATTGTTCGTCTCGGCGAGTATCGGCATCAGCCTGTTCCCGGGCGATGCCGATTCACCCGGCGAGCTGTTGCGCAAGGCGGATGCGGCCATGTACACCTCCAAGGAGGCGGGACGCAATTGTCATCGTTTCTACAGCGACTCGATGAACGCCACCCTGGCGCGCCACCACCAGATCGAGACCCTGTTGCGCCAGGCCCTGGACAGCGGCGAGCAGCTGCGCCTGGTCTACCAGCCGCAGGTGGACCTGGCGAGCGGCGAGATCAGCAGCTGTGAGGCACTGTTGCGCTGGCTCAGCCCGCTCGGCGAGATTTCCCCTGCCGAGTTCATCCCGGTCGCCAAGCAATCGGCCCTGATGAAGTCGCTGCAGGCCTGGGTCATCGACGAGGCCTTGCGGCAACGCGCGGCATGGCACAAACGCGGTATCGATACGCTGCGCGTGGATATCAACATTGCCGGTGGCAAGCCGCTCATGCGGGATGTGTTCGAGCGCATCGACCGCGGCCTGAAGCAGTATGGTCTGGATTACCGGCACATAGGTATCGAACTGACCGAACATGCCCTGATCGAGGCCTCGGATTCGCTGATCGCCGCGCTTACCCACCTGCGCGAGCGCGGCGGATTGGTTTCACTGGATGATTTCGGAACCGGGTTCTCGTCCCTGAGCCATCTCAAGACGCTGCCGGTGGACGTGCTGAAAATCGATCGCACCTTTATCCGTGACCTGCCCGCCGGGCAGATGGACAGCGCCATCGTCAAGGCAGTGATTGCCATGGGCAAGAGCATGGGGCGCCGTGTTGTCGCCGAAGGTGTCGAGACCCAGGCGCAGTGCGACTATGTGCGTCAGGCCGGCTGCGACCTGGCGCAGGGTTTTCTGTTCCACCCACCGCTCGAGGCGGAGCAGGCCTTCGAACTGCTCAGCGGCGGGCGCATCGCCAATTCAGGCTAGGCGGTCGTCGGCGATGTGGTACCTGGGGTCTTCCATCACGTTGACCTCGACCAGGTCGCCGGCCTTCTCCAGCAGTTCCTGGCACTCCTGGCTGAGGTGCTTGAGGTGCAGGGTCTTGCCGGCACGCTGGTAGCGTTCGGCCAGGGTGTCGATGGCCTCGATGGCGGAGTGGTCGGCGACGCGCGAGTCGTAGAAATCCACCACGACATCGTCCGGGTCGTTCTTCGGGTCGAACAGGTCCTGGAAAGCCTGGGTGGAGCCGAAGAACAGCGGGCCGCTCAGCTCGTAGACCTTGGTGCCTTCCTCGTTGACGAAGGCCTTGGCCTGCATCTGCTTGGCGTGTTCCCAGGCGAACACCAGCGCCGAGACGATCACGCCGACGATCACCGCGATCGCCAGGTCGCTGATCACGGTGACCGCGGCCACCAGCACGCTGATCAGGATGTCGGCCACCGGCACCTTGCCGATCATCTTCAGCGTGGTCCACTCGAAGGTGCCGAGCACCACGATGAACATCACCCCGACCAGCGCCGCCACCGGGATCATCTCGATCAGGCCGGAGGCGAACAGGATGAAGGCCAGCAGGAACAGCGCGGCGCTGATGCCGGACAGGCGGCCGCGGCCGCCGGAATTGATGTTGATCAGCGACTGGCCGATCATGGCGCAGCCGCCCATGCCGCCGAAGAAACCGTTGACCGTATTGGCCACGCCCTGGCCGACGCATTCCTTGTTGCCGCGGCCGCGGGTCTCGGTGATCTCGTCGATCAGGCTCAGGGTCAGCAGCGATTCGATCAGGCCGACCCCGGCGAGGATCAGCGAGTAGGGCAGGATGATCTCCAGGGTCTCCCAGGTCAGCGGCACCGCGGGGATGCTGAAGCTGGGGAAGCCGCCGGCGATGGTGGCGTCGGCATCGCCGCTCATGTCGCGCAACACGTCGACCACCGAGCGGGTGTCCAGGTCCAGGCCGAGCACCAGCAGGGTGACCGCGACGATGGCCGCCAGCGAGGCGGGTACCGCAACGGTCAACTTCGGCAGGTAGTGGATGATCGCCATGGTCAGGGCGACCAGGCCGAGCATGATCCACAGTTGGCCGCCGCCCAGCCAGATCATCTCGCCTTCGGGGCCGGCCATCTGGAACTGCTTGAGCTGCGCCAGGAAGATCACGATCGCCAGGCCGTTGACGAAGCCCAGCATCACCGGGTAGGGCACCAGGCGGATGAACTTGCCCAGATGCAACACCCCGGCGAGCACCTGGATCACCCCGGTGAGCACCACCGCGGCAAACAGGTATTGCACGCCGTGGCTGGCAACCAGCGCCACCATCACCACCGCCATGGCGCCGGTGGCGCCGGAGATCATGCCCGGACGGCCGCCGATCAGGGCGGTGATCAGGCCCATCATGAAGGCACCGTACAGGCCGACCAGCGGTTCCACCCCGGCGACGAAGGCGAAGGCGACCGCCTCGGGGACCAGCGCCAGTGCCACGGTCAGGCCGGAGAGCACGTCGTTCTTGACGCATTTTTTGCCGGGGCAGGTGAGCTGGAACATGGAGGCCTCTGTAGGGTCGCGCGCTGGAAAGGGCGCGATTATACAGAGAGCATTAGAAATTTCTAATATGAAGGCGCCGCGGCAGGCGCTCAGTCGGCCTTGAAGAAACGCGCAATTGCGGCTTTCAGCCAGTTGCCGCTGTGCTGCTGTTCGATGCGCGGCATGTTTTGTTTGACCAGGCCGGCGTAGCTGGTGTCGTCGCTCATGATGTGCTGGATCAGCCAGGTCTGCAGCAGCGAGGCCAGTTCGCCGGCGACGCTCTCGCCGCGCTGGAAGCGCGCCTTGAGCGCATCCACGCGGTCGCGGAAGGCCTGGTGGGTGTTCTTGTGGATGACCAGCGCGTCGTAACCGGCCTCTTCCATCAGGGCCTCTTCGAAGGCGAAGTGCGAATAGGTGTAGTCGATCAGATCATCGATGACGCGCCCGGTCAGCGCGTCGTCGCCGGACTGCTCGGCGACATGCAGATCGTTGATGTAATCGACGATGCGGTGATGCTGGCCGTCGATGACGGGAATGCCGATCTCCAGTTGTGCGGTCCATTCGATCAGTGCCATGGGAAGCCCGTTGTTGTTTTATCCGAAGAAACGCTTTGGCCAGCCAGCGCTTTTGCCCGGGCTGGCCTTGTGCGGATTTTGCCTGATATATCCAGCATAGTCCTGATCGTCGTTGCTGATAACGATCCGGGGGAATTGCGCCCGGGCAGGAATCTGCTTCGGTCAGGGGTCAGCCGCGCGGGGTCGCGCCGAGGCGCATCGCGATCTCTTCGATCTGGCGCCGCGGCGGGTATTCGTCAGGATGCGCCTGCAGGTATTGCTGCCAGGCGGCGAATTGGTCGGCAAGGTGCGGGTCGGTGTTGTGGCAGCCAAGCACCCGCAACCGATGCTCGCCGATGCGCCAGGGCCCTTCGCCGAGCAGTTCACCGCTGATCAGGTGGGCGGCCTGTTGCGGGGTGGACTGGTGCCAGAACAGGTCCAGGTACAGCACCCCCTGGGGGTGGGTAAAGCAGGCGGCGATGACCTTTTCCGTGCCCTGCGGCTCGCGCAGCACCAGCGGCGCGGTGACGCTGTTGATGTCGGCCATGTGGGGGTCGCTTATTTGCCGCTCAGGGCATCGAAGCGCTGTTTGAACACCTGCTCGCGCGCGCCATCCGCGTCTTCCTTGCTGGCGAAGGCGGGTGATTCGTCCCACTGGCCGGAGGCGTGGTTGAACACCGAGAAGCGGTATTGCTTGCCCATCTTGAATACATTGCTGACATCCTTGCCGGCCTGGGCCATCGCCTGCATCTTGTTCAGGCCCTGCGGCAGACCGCTGTGCTTGAAGCCCAGGCCGGGCGCCTGGCCCGCGGCCGCTTGGTCCTTCAGGTTCAGCACGTGGTCGCGGGTCTCGCCCTGTTCGGACAGTTCCAGCAGCTCGATATCGGGAAAGCGGGCCAAGATGTAACCGGCCATCAGGCGGCCGAGTTTGTAGTCTTCGTTCTCCAGGGCGGTGAGCAGCTTGTCGGCGGCGACCTGGCCGCGCAGGTACTGGTCCGGCTGGTCGACCCATTCGCGGTTCACCTGCCAGCCGGCATCCATGTCGGCGTCCATCTTGGCGAAGAAGTCCTCGGCCTGGGCGAGGAAGTCCTGCGGGACGTTCAGTTCCAGCAACTGGTCGGCGAGGGTGACCTTGAGAATCATGATCGTTTCCTGATGAATGCAATGGCCCGCATTCTAACGATTGAGGTTGTCCGAATGACCCGCTTTTACCCCCGGGTTTGACCGGTATCAGCCGGCTTGCGCCGCGTACCGGGGACATTTCAGTATCATTGGCCGGATTGAAGTAAACAGATGCCGAGGTCGACGTGCTGATAACCATCCCTGAATTGCTCAACCAGGCGCAGGTCGCCAAGATCAAGGAGATCGTGTCCGCGGCGAACTTTGTCGACGGCAAGTTGAGCGCCGGCATGGCCGCCGAGCGGGTCAAGGACAACCAGGAACTGGAGCAGCAGCCGGAACTGCAGCAGCGGATCAACCGCATCCTGATGGCCGCCATCGCCCACAATGCGCGTTTCCGCAGTTTCGCCCTGCCGAACCGCATGGCCGATTTCATCGTCGCGCGCTACCGGCCCGGCATGCACTACGGCGATCACGTCGACGATCCGATCATGGGCGGCGGCAAGTTCCGTACCGATGTGTCGATGACCATCTTTCTCAACGAGCCGGATGCCTACCAGGGCGGCGAACTGGTGATCCGTACCCCGTTCGGTGACCAGCAGGTGAAGCTGGCGGCGGGCAGCGCGGTGGTGTATCCGTCCAGCAGTGTGCACCAGGTGGCCGATGTCACCGAGGGTGAGCGCCTGGTGGCCCTCACCTGGATGCAGAGCTTCGTGCGCAATGCGGCGCAACGCGAACTGCTGTTCGAGCTGGACCAGGCGCGTGAGCACCTGTTGCGCAGCGAACCCGATTCCGAGCATGCCAAGGCGGTCGATCGCAGCTACGCGAACCTGCTGCGCATGTGGGCGGACGTGTAGCCAGGGCAGGCTTGCGCCTGCCCACCCGGGTCCGAGCGTTTTTTTGCGGGGCTGTATAATCACGCCATGTCTTCCAATGACATCAATGGCCTACTACACCAGGAAATTCTCGGCAGCGCCGCGTACGACTGGCTGATCGGCCTCTCGGTGGCCTTGTTCATCTTCCTGCTGCTGCAGGTGGTGTTGCGCGCTGTCATCCGGCGCCTGGCGAAACTGGCCGAGCTGACCGACACCCTGTGGGACGATGCGCTCGCCCAGGCCTTGTCAAAAACCCATTGGCTGTTCGTGCTGTTTTTGTCGCTGCTCATCGGCTCGCTGTGGCTGACCTTTCCGGACAAGCTGCGTGACGCGATCTTCAGCACCCTGCATATCGCCCTGATTGTGCAAGGCGGCCTGTGGCTGAACAGTGTCGGCATGTACTGGTTGCGGGAGGAGGGCCAGCGCCGGCGCGAATCCAATCCGGCCACGGTGCCCACGGTCACCGCGATGGGTTTCATCGGCCGCCTGGTGCTTTGGTCGGTGGTGGCGATCCTGCTGCTGGACAATTTCGGTGTCGACGTGACCGCACTGGTCGCAGGACTCGGCGTGGGCGGCATCGCGGTCGCACTGGCGGTGCAGAACATCCTCGGTGACCTGTTCGCCTCCATGTCGATCGTGCTGGACAAGCCGTTCACCGTCGGCGATTTCCTGATCATCGACGGTCACATGGGGGCGGTGGAGTATGTCGGTCTGAAGACCACGCGCCTGCGCAGCCTGTCCGGCGAGCAACTGGTGTTCTCCAATACCGACCTGCTGGGCAGTCGCATCCGCAACTACGGGCGCATGTTCGAGCGGCGCGTGGTGTTCAAGCTTGGTGTGACCTACCAGACGCCGCGTGACAAGCTGAAGCGAATTCCCGGGATCGCGCGCGAAGCCATCCTGGAGCAGGAGCAGGTACGCTTCGACCGAGCGCACTTCCAGGCCTACGGTGCCTTCTCACTGGATTTCGAGATCGTCTATTACGTGCTGTCGCCGGATTACAACCGGTACATGGATATCCAGCAGGCGATCAACCTGCGCATCCATGAACGTTTCGAGCAGGAGCAGATCGATTTCGCGTACCCGACCCAGACACTTTTTGTGCACGGCACGCGGTCAGGTGTGGAAGCTTGACCGGGATAGGGGCGGGCCGACAGCGCGTTTGCCCTGCGTGGACGGTGTGCCCGGGAACGGCTTGTACAGGCAATTTGCCGTGGTCCGACCCCAGCTCGAGGAGGGTAGGCGGCTGAAGCGCGGTTCCCTGCTGATCGGCATTTTGCTTTGCGGCCTGGCCCTGTCCGCGGTTGCGCAACGGCCGGAAGGGCCCGATCCCCTGGAGATTGCCCGCAACGTGGAGCATGTCAACCGCTTCCAGTCGGTGCGCAACATCAGCTTCGGCGAGCGGAAGTCGCGCCTGGTGCTGGTGCGCCGCCCGACCGCTGAAGCGCCGCGTATCAATACCCTCGAACGCCAGCGCAACAACGACTACGGCCCCGGCGAGGTGGATGCGCGCGACCGGGTGGTGTTCCACAGTGGCAAGCTGCGCGGCACAGGGATCCTGGTGACCGATTACAGGGATCCGCAACGCGGCTCTTCCTACGTCATCTGGCTGCCTGAGCTGCGCAAGCTGCGCCGCTTCTCCGAGCCGAACATGTCCGATGCCTGGGGAGGTAGCAATTTCACCTATGGCGACGTGTACCTGCGTCGGCCCCACGACGAAAGCCATGAGTTGCTGGGCGAGGAGTCTTTCCCGGATTGCCTGGGGGCCCTGCAACTGGCGGCAGATGAGCAGAACCGCTACACGCGGGGGATGCCCGGGCCGAGCTGCGCGCCCAAGGGCCGAATGAGCTTCAAGCTGAAAAGCCGAACCAGGCAGGCGGGCATGGGGTATGACTACCGCATCGTCTGGGTGGACCGGGAGACCTTCGCCGATTACCGCTCTGAGTTTTTCAAGGACGGCAAGCTTGTAAAGCGCATCGACAAGGACTGGCGCTCAATGGGCTTGGAGGATCCCCGTGGGCTGTTCTGGACCTACTGGTACGCGATCAGCCCGCAAGACGGCAACCAGGGCATGGCGTTCATCGATCCCGACGCAGTGTCCTGGAACGACGATTTGCCGGAAAAATTGTGGAGTGAAGGCAATCTGCGGCGGACCAAGCGCTGAGGCGGTTTTTCGCTGGGTAGGAGCCAACAAAAAAGCCCTGCACAAACCAAGTGCAGGGCTTTTTTGTTCTTAATAGGGGGCGAAACTTGCTTCGCCCCGATCAGAACGGATCAGTAACCGCCCTTGCGTGCCACGTAGGGCAGGCCGGCGATGCGGTTGCCCTGCTTGGACGGTGCGCCCGGGAACAGCTTGTACAGGTCCTTGCTGCTCAGCTTCTTGCCCCAGACCTTGCTCATGCCCTTGTTGATCACGCGCTCCATCGGCTGCTCGTTTTCTTCGAAGTACTGCTCACGCAGCCAGTTGATTACGTCGAAGTGTTCCTGGGTCAGCTCGCCCATGGTGTCGTCGGCTGCGGCCAGGGCCTTGGCGACGTCCTCGCTCCAATCGGCGGTGTTGACCAGGTTGCCGTGCTCGTCCAGTTCGATGGTCTTGCCGTTGACTTCAATTGCCATGATGTTGCTCCTCTTTACAAGGTTTCCAAATGGGCTCCGGGATCGTTTTTGCTCGGCCAGTAGGCCCAACCCTCTGGAATCCCTAACAAAATTTTGTTCTGCGCCAGGCGCAAGGCGGCTGATTATATTCGAGTATTACGATTTATTCATCTTCGGCCTGTTTCACCGCATCGATACCCTTGTGCGGCAGGAAAATACCGCAGCCGAGGTGGCGGTGAGTGCCCAGCCCTTGCTGCTGCAATTGCACCGATTCGTCAGTGCTCAGGTCGGCGAGCATGATCGAGCGGGTGAGCAGTGGCCCGTCCGGCGTCTCGATCTGTTGGGTGATGCCGCACAGCGCCTTTTTCACGCGGATACCGCGTGACTTGAGATCGTTCACGATACGCATCATGAAGGCGTTCTCGTCCGTGTCTTCGCCGTCTTCGAGCACGATGTGGCGGGCGAAGATGGTGCCCTGCTTGGACAGCAGCTTGTGCTTGGCCTTACCGATGGTCAGCTTGTGGCCGTCGATATCCAGGGTGGTGCCGCCCAGCGCCTGCTCGATCTGTTCGCGGTGCTCGCCGGGCACGCGCAGCGTCAGCTTGGTGCGGCGCGACAGTACCAGTTTCTGGCCGAGCTTGGGATCGGGGCGCTCCCAGCCATTCTGCGAACCCGCCAGGTGGATGCTGTGGATGGCGCAGCGGTCGTCTTCGCCGAGCAGCGGCAGCGCGTTGCACAGGGCCTCGCCGAGCGCATGCGCGTGGTCGACCGGCAGCTCGCGGCAGTCGATGTTGAACACCAGGTCAACCACTTCGTCGGAGACCTGGAATTCCTGTTTGTTGTCGTCTTCTTGCCAGAACATGGGCGTTTCCAAAATTAATTTAAACCGCAAAGGACGCTAAGAGCCGCAAAGGCTTCTGAATGGTCCAGCTTTCAAGTCTTGGCGAACCTTGGCGTCCTTCGCGGTTTAACCAAGAATCTGCCGAGCGTTGTCATCATTCGGGCAGCTGGGCCTGGATGGCGTCGCGGTCGATCCACCACTGGTCCTGGACCAGCACGTCGACCACGTTGCGCAGGCGCACCAGGAATTTGTCCGGGTCGTTGAGCTCGAGCTTGTCGACCCAGAATTCGAACTGGTCCTGGGTTTCGATCTCGCTGTGGCGACGCGCCACCTTGCCCAGCAGCTGGTGGGCGAAGAAGCTCAGGCGTTCCTTCTCCGGCCCTTCGTCGGCGCGCACGTCGGCGATGAAGCAGGCGGTGGCGGCGGCCACGGCGGCGCCGTCCGAGTCGTCCGGCGTGTCGTCGACCACGTGACTGAGCAGGT
>Ga0272444_10004182_pt1 | contig 12785 bp, 9 predicted proteins | sample SSMForm13_FD_201033 | JGI IMG/M metagenome (GOLD analysis project Ga0272444, IMG submission 201033) | Marine sediment archaeal communities from Little Sippewissett salt marsh, Falmouth, MA, United States - SSM-Form-13 | ecosystem: Environmental > Aquatic > Marine > Wetlands > Sediment ...
CATGCCGGCAGGGGCTAGCCAATGGCCGAGGTAGTATTTGAGGAAGTCACCAAGATCTTCCCCGGCGATGTCGTCGCCGTGGACGCCCTGTCCCTTTCGATCCGCGACGGGGAATTGCTTGTTCTTCTTGGTCCGAGCGGCTGCGGGAAAACCACCACTGTTCGCATGGCGGCCGGGCTGGAGGAACCGACTTCCGGGACGATCCGGATCGCAGCGCGAGTCGCAAACGACATCCCTCCGGAAGATCGCGATATCGCGATGGTCTTCCAGAGCTACGCGCTTTACCCGCACATGTCGGCCTACGCCAACATGGCCTTCCCACTGCGAATGCGCAAAGTTCCGAGGTCGCAGATAGACCGCAGAGTGCGCGAAGCGGCGAGCATCCTCGGAATCGAGCAACTGCTCCGACGCAAACCCAGGTCACTTTCCGGGGGACAGAGACAGCGCGTCGCGCTGGGCAAGGCAATCGTCCGCCGGCCTGCAGCGTTCCTGCTAGACGAGCCGCTGAGCAATCTCGACGCGAAGCTCCGCCTGGAAATGCGGGCCGAAATAAAGCGCCTGCACCGGCGAACTCATTCGACGACGATCTATGTCACTCACGATCAGGAAGAGGCGATGACACTGGGCGACAGGATAGCGGTCATGCACAAGGGAGTGCTGCACCAGTGCGGTCGGCCGATGGAAGTGTACGATTGCCCGGCAGATCGCTTCGTTGCCGGCTTTGTCGGTACTCCTGCGATGAACTTCCTCCGCGGAAGCCTGCTCAACGAGGACGGGGCAGTCTGGTTCACCGATGGCGAGTGGAAACTGCGGATGCCCGATCTCAGCGCCCGGATCTCAATGCAATCGCGCCCCCCGGATGTCGTGCTTGGCGCGCGCCCGGAGGCCGTCGGTATAAGACCGGAGGGACGCTTCGCCGGACCTGACAACGCCCTTCCGGCGAAGGTGGACCTGGTCGAGCCGTTGGGCGACCGGGTGGACATCCACGCGTCGATCAACGGGCAACTGCCGTTCGTAGCACGAGTCGATGCGCATCAACATATCCCGCCTCAGGGACCCACGCGCCTGTTTCTGGACATGCGCAAAACGCACCTGTTCGAGCCGGGGCCACAGGGACGCAACATCACCCGCGCCGACTGAGGAGACCGCACGCCATTGCCTGCCCCTCCTCTCATCTGTAGGATTCACTCAGATCCGAACCTTCAGCAGCAACCGCAATCAAGGAGCCGCGACCGTGCCGAGCCTAGCAGAGACAATCGCCCAATCCGCCGCCGACTGGCCTGAGCTTTACCCCGATACCGAGAAGTCCGACACCCGCCGCATCGCCGACGCCGCCCTGGAAGGCAAGGTGATGTTCTATGGCCGCAGGCCGGTGGACGTCGGTCGCCGCGAGATTGACTGGACCGGCAGGCACATTCACCACCAGGAGTGGCGGGCCCAACTTAACCGCTTCTTCCACCTGCAGAGCATCCGCACCGCCTACCGCGAGACCGACGACGAGAAATACGCCGCCTGCGCGCGCGATTACATCGAAGACTGGATCGACCAGCACCACGACCCATACGATATCGCAAGTCCGGAATGCCCCCACGGTGACAACTCCCTGAACATGTCGATCCGCATGGGCGGGCTGAGGTTCCCGGGCTGGCTTGGCGTGACGCCTGGGCTGGTGGGATCGCGGGCTTTCGATGAGAAGTTCCTGGACAAGATGCTGCAGTCGATGCTCTGGCAGCTCGACTGGCTGAGGGTGAACCTCAAGCCGCAAGCCAACTGGCGGATCGCGTCGCTGGATGCGCTGATGTCCAACGCCCTGCGGATACCGGAAAAATTCGGACATCACCTGCAATTCGCCGTGGAAAACCTTAACGCGGAACTGGCCGGGCAATTCACGCCCGACGGGGTGCACATCGAGCGAAGCGGAGGCTATCACGACTGGATGTGCGAGGTGTATGTGAAGCTGTGGCGCCTCTCCAGGCGACGCCCCGATACCGGCCTGAAGATCGACGGCGAGAAGGTCGCCCGGATTCATTCCTACAGCCTCCAGCGAATCAAGCCCAATTCCGCCGGATGCGCGTTCAACGACGCAAGTTCGCAGTTTCACACCAAAGAAAACGCCTCAGAACTACTCGACAAGGCGGTGAGTGAGCACAAGGAGCTGCTCACCGAGGCCGACCTGCCGTCCGACGTGCCGAACCTCGCCGTATTCGGTCAGGCTGGGCACGTTTTCTATCGCACGGGCTGGAGCGTGAACGATACGTGGTGGGCGTTCGACGCGGCCGGCTATGCCTACGGCGGGCACACTCACCTGTCCCGGCTGAGCGTGGAACTGCACAATGGACGGCGAACTACGGTTCCCGATCCGGGGATATTCGACTACGAGATGTCGAACCCCTTCGCCCCTGCCGGCAAGAGCACGCCGATGCACTCGACTATGAATATCAATCTCGGCAACCAGACTATGGCCGAAGGCAGGCTTGTCAGAGCGGCTGAGCTTGACGGCGCAGTAGTTGTGCAAGGGCGGTATGAAGGCGGATACTGGCCCGAGCAGTTCACGTGGGCCTTCGATGACGGCCTCGGGAAAGGATGGTTCGGAATTCACGACAGGACCGTGGTCTGGTTGAAGAACAGAGCGATGATCGTGCTGGACCACATAACCAGGGATAGCGGACAGCCTGCCTATCTGCACTGGGTTAGCGACGATGTGCCCGTCAAACTCGACGAAGACGGCATGGGCATGACCACCGCCGATGAGGGCGGGAATGTCCGCATCAAGGTGGTCACACTGTCCAAGTGCGCCGCCGCGGGAGCGATCCGCACCGGCGAGAAAGACCCCTACCTGGGCTGGATCAAACGAGATGATGATATCGTTCCCGCCCCGTTGTACCAGGTGCGCTTCGATAACGAGCCGACCCGGGGCATTCCCGCTATTACCGAATGCGCCAGTGTGATCGTGCCCTTCCAAGGACAGGACGCCCCGCAGGTGCAGGCATCGGCGACCACCCACGACCGCCTGGCGAAGGAAGTCCGGATAGACTGGGCGGACGGATCGACCGACCGGATCATCTACACAAGGCAGCTTGCCTTTGCCATCCGCGATGCCGGAGACGTCCACAGCGACGCGGCAATGGTGCTGATTCACGACCCCGCTTCCGGCGAGCAGACCGTGGAGATGCTGGATGGAAGCTTTGTCAGGATCGGCAAGTGACCGGGGTTAGATATGACCGGCAAGGCTGAGGATAGAATCGCCGAGGATCTGGTCGCAGTCGGCGTCAGACCGGGCGGCGTGCTTCTGGTGCACTCTTCCCTGGGCTCGCTGGGGCAAGTGCCCGGAGGAGCCGAAACCGTCATCCGCGGCTTGCTGGCAGCGGTCGGGCCTGGGGGTACGCTGCTGATGCCCGCTCTGAGCTACGAGCACGTCAACGAATCGTCGCCGGTCTTTGACGCCGTTGTCACGCCGTCGAACGTCGGGGCGATACCCGAGCACTTCCGCATACGATCCGGCACGCTACGAAGCCTTCACCCCACTCACTCGGTCTGCGGCATCGGGACCCGAGCGTCCGAACTGCTCGCCGACCACCAGCTCGATACCACGCCGGTCGGCGCCCACTCCCCTTTCCGCAAATTGCGCGACATCGGCGGGCAGCTGCTCATGCTCGGATGCGGTCTGGGACCGAATACCTCCATGCACGGAATCGAGGAACTCGTCGAGCCGCCCTACCTCTTCGGAGAAACCACGGAGTTCACGATGATCCATCCGGATCTGCATCAGACGACGATGTCCTGCCGCCGACACGATTTCGCCGGATTCGACCAGCGGTACCAGCGCCTCGGGCCATTGCTCAAGCCGGGAGACCTCACCGTCGCCAAGGTGCTGGCCGCAACCGTTCACCTGATAGACGCCAAGGCCATGTGGCGCGCGGGACTGGAAGCAATCAGGTCCGATCCGCTCTACTTCGTAGAGCCAGCCAAGGCGTAGCGTGTCGGATCACTTCTCCAGGACTGCCTCAACGCTTAGCTTCTGGCCTTTGCGGACCGGAAGCGGAGCAACGTTTCCTTCGATATCCTTTCCGTTGACCGTCAGACGCTTCACCCCCCGGCAGAGCTTGCGGGGGTTGCCGACGGTGATCTTGTAGGTCCCGCTACGGAAGCGCCTCGTTACGGAAAAGCCCTTCCATCGATGCGGTATGCACGGGTCGATCCGCAGGCCGTCGAAGGTCGGCTTGATGCCGAGGATATATTGCGATGCGGCAAGCCAGCTCCATGCAACACTGCCCGTAATCCACGGGTTCCTCCCGCGGCCGGGCTTGATGAACGGCGCCGCCTGGACCTGAGCGGAGACCGCGTAAGGCTCGATCTCGCGCACATCGGCCTTGTTATTCATTGAGATCGGCTGGAAGTCCATGTAGGTCCTAAAGGCCTCGTCTCCCCTTCCAAGCGCCGCTTCCGCGCAGGCCGCCCATGCGTTGACGTGGCTATAGACCGACCCGTTCTCCTTGAAGCCCATGTTGAGGATTCCGACCGCGCCGATTTCAGGCTCGTATTGCGGGCAAGGCGGAGTTACGAGCCTCAACCCGAACGCGGTGGCGAGTTGCTTGCGGGCGCTGTCCATCGCTCTGCGGGCGAACTCTGCCGGTAAAGACTCGCACAAGGCCGCCCACACCTGCGGCTCAAGGAAGATTCTGCCCCATTTGCCCGAACGCTTGCTTCCGAGTACGCGTTTGGACCCTGCCAGGAAAGTTCGTGCGTACCACGCCCCGTCCCATGCGCGTTCCTGGATGGCCGCAGCCACGCTCTTGCGACGGCGAGTCCACAGCGAGGCGTCCTTGCCCCTGCCGAGAAAGTCGTATAGCTCACTCAGATCGCGACAGGCGGCGCAGAAAAGCATCGCGTTGAAAACGCTCTCCGACTCTCGCGGGACGGGGTTCAGGCTGTCGTTCCAGTCGGCGTGTCCGGTCGGGGGCAGACCTCGCGGACCCCGACGGTCCCACAGAACACTCAAACCGAACGCCAGCTTGTCCAGCAGCTTCATCTTCCCGCCTTCTACGAACGGGTACTGCTCGTCGAGGATCGCCAGGTCTCCGGTTTCCTTGACATACGCAGCCGTGAAAATCGGATACCACGCCTGGTCGTCCAGAAATCCGCTTTCTCCATCCCAGTTGGGCGGGGCGAAGCCCTTTGTGAACGTTCCGTCTTTATGCTGGACGTGGGAAAGCTTGACCACGTTGTCCCGCGCCATCTCCGGATCGCTTCCGACCGTGGCCATCAGCCACTGTCCGTTGTCGCGGAAGCCCATCGTCCCCCCACCGCCCCAGCTTACCGGAGAGACGCTCTTTCCGACGTAAGTGACATTGCTGACCTGGTAGGGGCACCACGTGTTGACCGTGGTGTTGAAGCTTTCATCCGGCGTTTCCGTCTGGAAGGCGGACAGGTGCGACTGCCAGTTGCGTTTGAGCTTGTCGAAGGCATCGGAAACCGCCGCCGGGTTGCGGTACTTCGCGATCCGCCTGGAAAGAGGTCGCTTTGTCTCGGCCGCGCCAAGCTGGTAGATGATGGTCCTGCTCGCACCCGGCGCCAGATTCCAGTCATGCGCGAGGCTGCATATCGGGTAGAGGCCGTTGGCGCATACGTTGGTCGATCTGCCCCGCTCGACCACAATCGGGCGGGACTCATCCCGGCAGGCGCCCAAGAAGTGGTCCCTGCTGCCATCATATCCGACCGGTTTGGCGTTCGATGTGAAATAACCCACCGGGAAGACCCATGTCGCCGTCCCGACGCTGCTTCCGATATCGTTCGGCGTTGTGTGCCGGAACACTCCGTCTTCGTATGCGATCCTCGCGCAGGCTGAAGCGTTGTCGATGTTCAGAAGATCGCGCATGACGCCCCATACGGCAAGTTCTGCGTAGGAAAACGTCCGTAACCGTCGCGGTCGGCGTGAGCGATTGGTCAGCGTCAGACGCCATATCTCGAGCGCGTCTTTCGGGGGCACGAAGTAAAGCATCTCCGCCTCGATGCCGGCGTATCGCGTGACGATGCGGTTGTAGCCCGTCCCGACATGGCAGCGAAACTTCGTCTTGCTCAGCGGCGTCTGCACCGGCGCCCACGTCGCCGACCAGTACTTGTCATTGTCGCGGTCGCGGATGTAAACATACCGCCCCGGGCGATCGTAAGGCGCCAGGTGAAACTTGTACCGCAGCAACCGCTGGCGCATAGGGTCTCGCCAGAACGACGTCCCCCCGCCGGTGTGCGTTATCAGCCCGGCGTACTCGTCGTTGCGAATGTAGTTATGCCAAGGCTGCGGCAGCTCGGGGTTAGTGATCACGTACTCGCGTTCGGCGTCGTCAAAGTAGCCGTAACTTGCCATTCACTTCTCCACTGATTGACCGGCGAGCTTGTCCAACTCCTGCCAGCATCGCCACATTGCCCGGGGTGTGTGGAAGCATCCCTTCCACTTTCCGCCCTTGGCCGGCATGAGAACTTCCCCCCGCCTGTTGAGATATCCGAACCACTCACCGTGTTCGGGATCGGCGAAATGCCCCCACGCATACTCGTGAACCTTGCCGAACCACTCGGCGAGTTCATCCCGGCCGGTCAGGCGAAGCCCCATCAGCAGCGCGATCAGCGTCTCCTGGTGGACCCACCAGAGCTTCTGGTCCCATTCGAGCTGCTGGGGCGGATGTCCGTCGGCATCGAGAAAATAGTAGATCCCGCCGAACTGCTCGTCCCAACTGAACGCCAGCGTATCGAGGACCACCTGGGCCGCTCGGTCGATAAGCTCTCTGTCGCCGCGCTGTTCGCCTATTGTCATGATGAACCACATGCCCTCGATCCCGTGTCCGGGGATGAGCAGCCTGCCGTCGAAGCAGTCGGCGTGTCCGCCGCCGGTAAGAACATTCTCATAGATCAGCCCGCGCTGGGCATCCAGCTGCACGTCCATCACGTCCCTGACGCACTGATCTGTAATCGTCCGCACCTGGTCGCCATCGAGCACGTCGGAAAGCTCCTGGGCGAGATTGCTCAGGATCATCGGCAAGGCGTATCCGGTCAGCGGACGTGTTCCGCGATAGTGCTTGTTGTACTTGCCCTTTGGGTTGTCCTTGCGTTTGATAATGTTGTTCCAGGTGACGAGGGTGATGTCTCGCGCCTCCTCGTCTCCGGTCGCGCGGGCCAGTTGCGCAAAGGCCATCGCCGCGAAGCAATCGGAAAAGATGCTGTAAGGTTGCACTAGAGGCCTGCCTTGACGGTCCAGCGCGAAGTACCAGTTGCCTTCCCCGTCGCGCCCGTGCGCTTTCATGAACTCCGCACCGTGTCGAGCGACGTTCAGCCAGCCTTCGCGCCTCTCAAGGCGATTGTAGAGCGCCGCGAACATCCACGCCTGCCTGCCTTGCAGCCACATGAACTTGTCCGTGTCGTAAACCGCTCCTTCCGCGTCCAGGCAGGTGAAGTACCCCCCGCAATCGCGGTCGATCGAGTGCGATTCCCAAAACGGAATCACGTCATGCAGAAGGGCCGTCTTGTATTTGCCTGCAAGTGTGGCGCAGTCTTCCATAGTTCTCTCTGCCGCCGACGCCCTATCCCGCGCCGGTCCGCGCGTTCCTCTCGGCCACGTGCTCGCCCAACGCGATGACCTGCATCATGTCGCCGTTCGCCGGCAGTATGTCTCCGACGTTGAGGATCCCCCTTCCGGCAAAGGCGTCCATTATCCGGTCGGCGAAGGTGAAGATCGCTTCGTTGTCCATTTGCTCGCAGAACATCGGCGCCGGAACGCCGCAGTAGGCGTACATTCCTTCCGGAACCGCTTCGGCGAGTTCTTCTACCTCATAGTTTCCGACCGGACCCGGGGTGCACCCGTCAAGAAGGTCAAAACCGGTCTCGCCCAGCATGGGGAAGAACCCCTTGAAGTTCCCGTCCAGATGCGTGGAGACGAACTTCCCTCCCGCGTGCAGTATGTCGCAAGCCTTGCGGTAATACGGAATGCAATACTGCCGGTAATACGGGGGAGCGATAAGATTCTCGTCGGCGTGGTCGGAGATGATAATCAGCCGCTCCGGCGCTTCAGCGGCCAGGCGAACCACCTCCAGGTCTTTGGCTTCCTGAATCTCCATGAAGTCCTCGAGGTACTGAGGATCATCGGCCAGCGCATAGACGGCGCCCTCCAGACCCAGATAGCTCTGCACCAGCTTTCCGAATGGCGACCGCCAGATGACCATGTCGCCGAGGCCCTGTTCGCCCATCTGGCCCATCACGCGTTGCACCACCTCGTACCGCGGCTCGTAGTGAGTCGCTGCCAGGGCGACCTTGATGATCTCCAGGTCCCGCGGCTGCTTGCAGAAGTGCTCGATCGGCGCCCACGAGCTGTCGTAGGCCATCTTGGCAACCGACTGCAGCGTTCCTTTCGGCGTCGTCAGCGTCGAAATCCGCTTGTTTCCCTCGACGACCGTCTTCAGGCTCACGCCTTCGTCGTACTTCTCCTGGTACCATCCGCCTATGTGGACCGGATAGCCCCAGTTATACTTCTTGTATATGTCGAGCATGGTCAGGCCTTCAAGCTCGGCAGGCTGCTCGCAGGGCAACTGGTGGAACGGGTCGTCGTCCGGGATGAACTTAGCGCAGCCGTGCTTGCGAGCGGTTCCCGGCGGCGTGCGGATTCCCACGTACCAATCGCTGATATCGGGCATGAAAGGCATTGCTGAGGGACGCTTGCCCTCAAGCACTGCGAAGAAACGCTCTCTGTGTGTCACCTTCTGTCCTCTCGGTGCGGCCTATTGTCTGGAAAGAGCCCTGTGTAACCGAGAGGAGTTGACCTGTCAATGCCGGCTCACTTCGGCCTTCGCAGTGGATCAACGTGACGGGTGCGCCTCCGTTGCGGAGTCCCTAGTCGGCCAGGCGACCCACAATCGGAAACCGTCGGAAACCGCTTGAGGAAATCCGCTTCGTGAGGCGCGCGGGCGAGTTGATGGGTCAGGTCCCGCCCCGCCCGATGAAGCCCCTGATCCTTGCCGCCGTTCCACAAGAAACTTCCGGTCACGTCATAGACCGCCCCCCGACAGGCGACGAAGGCCCGTTTGCCTTCGCCGCCGTTAAACTCAGCCGGTTCAGCCAGCGTTAGAGACTCCATGTTCGCTTACCCCGGCCGACTACGGGTGCAAAAACTTGGACACAAACGGCGATTCGCCGACCGTTCCCCGCCGGAAATGCCCCGAAGGACCGTGTGCAAGGAACTCCGCAAACCAAGCCTCGTGCTCGATCTCCTCGTTCAGAATCGCCAGCACCAGGTCATAAGTGCGATGGTCCTTGCCGCACGTCAGGTTGCAGATGTGCGTGTAACCGCGCACCGCGCACTGCTCCGCCTTCAACAGGACCTCCACAATCGCCTTCACGTCGGACGGGTCCTTCGGAAGCGGCGCCGGAGGGCATGCCGACATGTCGTGGAACTCCTTCATGTCGTCAGGCAGCCTCCCGCCGAGTTCATAGATCCTCGGAACCAGCGCCTCGAAGTGGTTGCGGTCCTCGATCCGGGCGTCCTCGGCGATCTCCTTCAGGCCTTCGCCTTCCATCCCGATCAGGTTCACACGCAGGATCGTGTAGTAGTAGAACGTCGTCAGTTCCGCTGCCGCGTTGCGGACCAGCAGGTCCAGAAGCTCCTCTACGTTGATTCCCGATTTTTCGACAAGCTGCCTCGATACCAGTTCCATCTCTTGTGCTCCTTTCGTGTACGGCCTGCGAGCGGGGATGTCCCCGATCCGTGAGCGCCCGCTTCCACGGCGAGCTGTCTCAGGAAATTCTAGGCCGCCCGAAGAAACTTACAGGCGGATAAGGACAATATGATCGCTGGCATGGTGAACCCGACTCGTGCTGCGGAGCCAAGCTGCTTCGCAAAGCAGCAAGGGTGACCATGTGGAAAACTCGCTATTCATGCATGACGCAGGCCCGCTCCCTGACGGTCTGCCCGCCGGAGTTCCGCAGGAAATAAGCCGGGCCGCGACCCACTGGGGGCGTCAATCTGCCGACCGCAACTGGCCTATCCCTGTAACTCCTCTCCCTCTTGGAGGGAGAGGGCAGGGTGAGGGTGGTTGCAGGGCGATTGCTTTGCACGCACCGCTTCTCTCACCTATCTTCCCCGGCCCGTCGCGTTTGCCGACCCCCGTCGAAGCAGCGATCAGCTTCCTATCCCTGTAACTCCTCTCCCTCTTGGAGGGAGAGGGTAGGGTGAGGGTCGTTTTAGGGCGATTGCTTTGCACGCACCGCTTCTCTCAGCTACCTTACCCGGCCCGTCGCGTTTGCCGCCCCCCGTCGAAGCAGCGATCAGCTTCCGAAGCGGCTCCTACGTCGAAGGAGCCCCACCCCGCCCAGCACCAGCAGCGACAGCGTGGCCGGCTCGGGGATGATGGTCTCAGCCGTTACGGAAAAGTTGTCGAAACGAACATCCATCTCAGAAAACGAACGATAGCCTGTCGGTCTGACAATCTGGGCTGCGAAGATGTCCAGGCTCACTGGACCAAGGAATGCCGAATCTGATGCCGATCCCAGCAGTTCCAGACCGCTGCCTCTGTCGATCAATGCGGACAATGTCTGGCCTTCCCGCTGGATCTCAAAGACCCCCTCCGTTGAGGAGTCCGGAATCGGGCCGACCGGCATGTCATTCCAGGAGTCATATCCCTCAGCGTTCTGCCTGTCCTCGATCATGTAGATCAAGCACCAGAACGAGGCTCCCGTGTCCTCGGCTTTGACACGCATGACGGCTTCGTTGTAGCCCAATCCCGCGTCAGGGAAGGCCAGCAATTGGTAATCGACGGAAACGGCGAAGTCACCGTCCAAGGTGAACAGCGAATGAAGGCCGCCGCTTATGTGTTCACTGGCCGTGGACTGATCATCATCTGCCGGCTTGCTGACCTGTAGCCTTCCTGATGGGTCGGGTGCAGCTACGGTCCAGAGATCATGGTTCTTGTCGATTTCCCACAGGCCTGGAGACCAGCCGTCGTCGAAATTCTCAAGCAGCATTTCTGCGTGTGCACCACTTGCAGCCGCGAACAATATTATCGAAACAGCAAAGATGCTCATCGCCCTTGGCATCTTCATCAAAGGCCCTCCCTCCGATGCCGCATCCGAGTTAGACCGAGTGCCCCAAACAACACCAGCGACAGCGTGGTGGGTTCGGGTATTGGCCCAAAATGAAGTCCGTTGACACCGCCATATAGTTCGGTGACGAACGTTTTGTTCCCCGTACTCGGATCGATTCGGTAGAGATCGGTCCAGTCATAGCCCAACGTGTCGACTCCGTAGAGGTACCCGTCGGAAGCGAAGGCCATCGTATCGATATCGATATACGAGTTGCCTATACTACCGATAAGACTCATCTCCCCATTCGACACGTCGAGCGTGTATAGGTGGCTACCAGACGCGCCGGTATCAGGCGATGCTGCAGCATAGAGTGTACCGTCAGGTGCGAAACACATCGCCTCGATACCGCCGGTTATTCCCGTGACGCTCGCAACTAGAGTTGTTCTGCCCGTTGAGGGGTCAATTGTCCGTAGATCCCAGACGTCAAAGAGCCCATATAACGTTCCGTCTGGGGCAGTCGCCATTCCGCGGCCGTTAGTGTAAATGTTGGCGTCCAACGGCACGGTCGAAACTACTTCTCCGGTAAGAAGACTGATCTCATAGACCCAGTCCGGTCCGCGTGCTATCCCGTAGGCTGTTCCGGCCCGGGCAGAGTCAAGCTCCCAGATCACTCCCCCCGTGTAGTCTATCGTGCCAACGAGCGTTCCAGCGGAGCCACCCAGTTCCATCCGGTAAAGAGCGTTCTGGACAACGCCGTCATTCGTCACGAAATGGAAAACGGTTGCCTGTGCACCCTTAACATTGGAAGCCCACAGTATCAGCGCGATGCAGATGATGCATGCAGATGCGATGCGAGACCTCGCACATAACATCATGACCTATCCTTTCCAAGATTACACCGGTTGTTTGTTGCTTCCGCCAAGCGCCCGAACTTGTCACCCACCGCCCTAGAGCAGGACCAATGACTTGACGACAGCGGGAACTCGGCCTGCTGACCCGCCGAACACAAGGTGGACAGGCCTGAGGTGTGTTTGAGTGAGCTGGTGTCGCCCACACCCCTTACATATCAGCTCCGCCGCTCCCCAAGCGGGCCGGAGCACACGCGAATGTAACATGACATCCGGATTTGTCAAGGCAGATTCCCGCCAAATCCATATGCGCCGAATTTACACCCCACCTGCTGGCGGCCGGGGCGTGACCATGTGACAGACCATCGTCTGACCCCTATCGCTCATCTGGCGGAGCAGACACGCGGCCGATGCTGATCGGGTCCTCAACGCCAAGGCGCTGAGCATATCAACTGTGTAAGCCACAACCACCGGGATAAACGTTCGGTCAAAACATGGTCACCCTTGCTGCTTTGCGAAGTAGCTTCGCTGCGCAGCATGAGTCGGGCTGACCATGCCACCCGTATTCTCCCGGCGCAAGTCACCATTTTGCGCGAGCAATTCTGCGTGCGAATCCGGAAAGCAACGTCGGAAAATGGAGATTTATTTGTCCCGGCCGGGCCGGGGGTAACGAGATTCACTTCGCGCCAACCGTGCCGTTTGCGCGCGCAAAACGTGTAGGTCGTCCGTAAATGTGCAGCGCGCGATGAGTGGGCGCGGACGACGCTTAGGCCGTCCGATACGTCGGTGAGAACTGGACATACATGCGCGTCTCTGATCGTAGGGCGAGCAACTGGTTGCTCGCGGGATCCGACATTCCCTGTTCCGCGAGCAGGACCC
>Ga0272444_10004184_pt1 | contig 12783 bp, 9 predicted proteins | sample SSMForm13_FD_201033 | JGI IMG/M metagenome (GOLD analysis project Ga0272444, IMG submission 201033) | Marine sediment archaeal communities from Little Sippewissett salt marsh, Falmouth, MA, United States - SSM-Form-13 | ecosystem: Environmental > Aquatic > Marine > Wetlands > Sediment ...
GGGGATCGCTTTCCCCGTTGTTAAGTGAAAAGCGATCCCCTAAGTTTTTTTCTGACTCTTCCCACCGGTTTACTGAAAATACGAACCGCCGTCGAACATGTAGTAGCAAATCTGGCAGGCGACCAGAATGCCGACGATGTCGGCGATCAGTCCAGCGATCAGCGCCTGGCGGATTTTCTTCACGCCCACCGAGCCAAAGTACAGCGCAATGACGTAGAACGTAGTGTCCGTGCTTCCGAAGACTGTTGATGCGACGTAAGCCGGATAGGAATCCGGGGCGTTTTGAATGACTTCCGCCGCCAGTCCCAGTGAACCCGATCCCGAAAGCGGTTTCATGAGCGACATCGGCAGACAGGACGCCGGCAGACGAAACATCTCCACAAACGGTCCGGCGATCTCCGAAATGTAGCCGAGAACTCCGCAGACGCGCAGCATGCCGATGGCCACCAGAATGGCGACCAGGAAGGGAAGGATTCGAAGGAAGATATCGAATCCTTCCTTGCCGCCCTCAACAAAGGACTCATAGACATTGATTCGACGGATCATGCCCATCGCAACAATCGCCAAGAAGATGATGGGAATCGTCCAGACCGAAATGTATCCTACGATGACGCGAAAGCCCTCGCTACCCATTGGACGCCTCCTTCCCGCCTTCTCCTGAATAAGCGTTGATTTCATCCGCGATGGAAGCCATCTCTTCCGCGGTATACTTCGCTTTGAACACCGGCAAGGTTCCAAGCAGTTTGACCATGAGCATGGCGGTGATGGTGGAGGACAGCCCGGCGAGCATGCACGTGCCGATGATGGCGAAAGGATCCGAGCAGCCGGCCGATTTGCGCAAGGCAATCATGGTTGTGGGCAGCAGCGCGAATCCGGCCGTGTTGTAACCGAGAAGCATACACATGGCGTCCGTTGCCGTGTCTTTTCGAGGATTGACCTTTTGCAGTTCTTCCATCGCCTTGAGGCCGAAGGGAGTAGCGGCGTTGCCGAGGCCGAGAATCGCCGTGGTGATGTTCATGACAATCGCGCCGTTCGCCGGATGATTCTTGGGAATGCCGGGAAAGAGAAACTTGATGACCGGACGAAGAATAAAGGCGACGACTTGCACCAGGCCGGCGTCCTCACCAACTTTCATCAAACCGAGAAAAAGGACGAAGACCGATACAAATCCCAGACCCAGGGTGAAAGCAACCTTGGCGTAATCGAATGCAGCGTCGGTCACGGAATCCAGGTTAACCAATGTTCCCTTCGCCGTGGGCTGACCATTCACGAGCATCTGATAATCGCCATATCCGTGACTATCCCAGATCAGCCCCGGCAGTCCGGCTCTGACCTTTGCCCCGATCAGCCAGGGTTGGGCGGACTCCATCTCCGGTTTCTCGATCTTGCCGGGAACCATGAGGTTGGAACCATCGAAAAGGATGGTGCCCTTCTCAACGAGGGTATTATCGTCGGCGTCCGTCAAGCGAATCTCGACTTCATTCTCTCCTGATTGAAGCAGGTCGGTCGAGATCCAGGTGGTCGTGGGTGAATAGTGCTGAAGTACGGCGGCAATCAACGAGATGATGATCATAAAGCCCCAAATGGTATTGATGTTTAAGATGTATTTAAAGATTTTTCCAATTGAAGCGACCACGCCCTATCCTCCTTTCTTGAGTATTAAATCGCTTGAGTGTATCCCATGCGAAAAACACACTTCCGTTTCGGCCATCCCTTAAGGAGGCCGGCCGAGACGATTTGAATGGATGTTGAATCCGGGATCAGCCGTGCAGATCATGACGGAAACCCTAACATAGCCCCCGAGGGGGGTCAAGAACCCTCTGCCTCGGGGAGAGATAAAGGGCGTGTAAGGTCGATTTCAATCCACCTGTTGGTTTTTCTTCGCGACAGAACATTCACGGCGTAGGGGCGATTCACGAATCGCCCTGGATAAGCTCCAGCAGTCATTCCCTCACCGGGGCAGAATGGGAAAGCCGGCCTCTCCCGATGGGAGAGGAAGAACGTGTGTGGCAGCCTTCAACTTGCTTGAAGGCTGTTTCCCGAGTATCTCATCTGAAATCTTCAGTCTTCAATCCGATGAACATCCGGATTGAAGACTGCCACACACTACTTTCTCACGATGTTTCGAGGCTCTAGGGAATGTTGCCTCTATTTCCTCTCGGGCGGCAATACCAGATTTCGCTCGTGTGGCGGCGATGCAGAACGTGCCCCGGCCGGCTCGGGTCGATCCCCGCTCGGAGGAGTTCCCCCGGCAACTGATTGCGGAGACTCTTCGGTAGATAGCGGGACTTGTGGACGATGGTCACGTCAGGCCGGCGGGGAATGAACGAGGGCTGGATCAGGCGAACGGACTTGCCGTCAAGCGGGTAAAAGAACAGAGCATCGGCTCGGGGGAAAAACAAGACGGTGGGCAGCTCCCCCTCTTTTGTGCGAGGCAGGGAACTCAAGAACGAGCCGATCGTTTCCACGTCCCGATCTTCCATATAGTAGGGACCCTCGCGCATCGTCATCCCTTTCCACTGCATGCCGAAGGGATAGCGAAGCGGATTTTCGACGATCCCCGCCTTGCCGTGTGCAAAGAGGAGAATGATCACCAGGGCGGCAAGCAACGCCGAGCGAATCCAATTCGATTTTGCGATCTTCGTCTGTTTGAACAGATGGGCGGCGACGTGCAAAAGGACGATTGAGAACAACAGATAGAAAAGAGCGCCAAAAATGCTGTACCACATGTCCACCCGCACCCGCAGGAGAAACCAAGCCGGCACGGCGGGAACCAGCAAGAAGGCCGCCGCGAGTTTTTCCTTGACCGCATAAGCCGCGCAGAAAAAGATCAGGAGAAGAATGAAAAAATGTTCTCGGGCGAATAGATTCAGAAGGCCGACGAGAATTCCCCTTTGGTGACTCTTGCCGAGGTTCCAGGCCAGATCGTTCTTGAAGGAGCCCCAGTGCCGGAGGGCGTAGACCGCGTAGGCGAGCCACAACAGTGCCACAAAAGCGAGGAGAACGCTTTCCCAACGCCCCCACCGCCGCTTGCGAATGCGCCCGCTGAACAGCACGTATACGAGCGCCGAGGCGACGAAAAACAAGCCGTTGGGATGCACGAGCGGCGTGACCGCCAGGAGCATCAGGCCTTTGAAGTCGTCCCCGCGCTGAATCAGAACCATCCCCATACAGACCAGCATCAGGAGAAAAGATTCCATGCGCGCGCTGTTGCCGGCGATGACGAAGTCCTTGCTTAAAAGAAAAATCCCGCAGAACAGAAGCGCCAACGTCGCCAATCCATACTTACGCGTCATCCAAACCAATAACGCAAAACTGAGAACGATAAATAGAAAGGAGAGGCCTCGGGCGAATTGAAAGGAGAAACCGAAGATCTGAAATATCGGGCCAACGGCCATCGGGTAGCCCGGAGGGGTGAGAAAGATCGGGCGCTCGGGATTGACTTGCGGCGCAAGCAGGGAAAAATGATCGCCGAAGGCCAGCGACTGCCAGAGAAAGAAGGATTCATCGGGCCAGGGCACCGGAAAAGTGAACGAGGCAAGATAGTGGACAACGGCGTAACCGGCGACGAAGGCCAGAAACAGCGCAAGATGAAACCCACCCCACAACGTGATTCTTCTCGGCATGTCGCGCTCTTCTTGTTGGAGTTCAGGTCCTTAACGAAGATACCCCAGCGTTCTGAGATGTTCCAGCGTCTGCTCATCGACCGCGGGCGCCGCCCCCTCGGAAGATCTTGCTTCGACGCCTTCGCCGTATTGCTTCACCCACTGGTTTAAATCAGTCTGAAGCGACTTCTGAGTCGCCGACAAGGACGGATCGTCGATTCGGTTGTCCTGTTCTTTGGGGTCTTTCTTGAGATCGTACAGTTCGTGCCGGCCGTCGCCGCCGCAAACGAACTTCATGCGATCCCGAATGATCGTTCGAAGCCGCCGCCGGTAGGGGGCCAGCTGAGGACTGTCCTGGTCTTCCGGCCGGAAAACGCCCAAGGCCTGCTTGGGATAATAATATTCGCTGACAACCGGCCTTTGCTTGGGGAAGTCCTTGCGCAGCAGGCTATGTCCCTGCGAGGGAAACTCGCCCGGATCGATGCCCGCCAGGTCCAGCACCGTGGGGAAGAGGTCGTGCAGTTGCACCCTGCGGTAATCCCGCGATCCCGGCTTGAAATGCTTGGGGTCGTGAATCAGGAGCGGGATTCGAATCAGGCTCTCCTGTAGAGCGAATACGTGCCCCATCATGTCATGGTCGCCGATGTTTTCCCCGTGATCGGACGTGACGATGAAGACCGTGTCCTCCCAAAGATTCTCCCGGCGAAGGGTTTCGATCATTTGGTTGATCCAGTAGTCGACGTAGAGAATCTCGGCGTCGTACAACTCCTTGAGATGCTGAAGTTCCCCCCACGAGAACTTTCTCGTTCCCAGGAAATACCGCTGCCAGTGATTATGAGCCAGTGTCAGTTTGGGATTCGTGACGAACGTTGATTTGAACGGGCCGGAGGAATCGAAGGGAGCGTGGGGCTCGATAAAGTTGACAAAAATAAAAAACGGCCGGGTCGCATCGCGCGCCTCGATTGCGCTTTCAAACCGCTCGAAGGCGATGTTGGTTTCCTCGTTCTTCGGTTGTAGTTTCCAGGCCTCGTCATACTTCGAAAATCCCCGGTGAAAGCCAAACGACTTGGCCAGCATCGAATTCTCGGCGATTCCAATGGTTTCGTAGTCGTGTGCGGAGAGGATTTCGGCCAGCGTCGCCGGTTCGCCCCACAAGGCGTGGTTCTCCTGCGTCGTCTGGTGCGCAATCGGCATCAGCCCGGTGAAGAGCGACGCATGGGCCGGGGACGTCCAGGACGTGGTCGAGTAAGCGTATTTGAAGACTCGGGAGTCCTCCGCGAGCTTTTCCAGGAAAGGATTCGTCGCCCGCTTGTGGCCATACAGCGACATGTGATCCTGCCGAGTCGTATCCATGACGATGAGAACCATGTTGGGGCGTTCGGCCTTGGCGCCCTCCGGGGAAGGGGAGGAACAGCCCCTCACGAGAAGGGTTGAAACAAGACAGAGACCGATCAGGCTCAAGAGGCGGCGACTCATTGGGCAGATACTCCGATTCTCAATCGTGATTCGAAAGGACAAGGATACCTCAAATCCGGGGGGGACTGCAAATCGCTCTCGGGACTACTCGGAGGATGCGGCGGACTCGAACAGGCTCTTGGGAACCGGAAAATAGACTTGCTCTTCCTTGAACACGAAGGATTCGACCGTGGCATGATAACGCTCCCGGAGATGATTGAGTGTCGCCTGGACGAGATCTTCAGGGGCCGAGGCTCCTGCCGTCAATCCGACGGTTGCAACTCCTTCAAACCAGGCGGGATCCATCTCGGAAGGTTCGTCGAGGAGGTACCCGGTCACACCATGAGAGCGAGCCACGTCCACCAGGCGATTGGAATTGGAGGAATTCCTGGACCCGATTACAAGCAAAAGATCGATCTGAGCCAGCATATCTTTGATCGTATTCTGTCGATTCTGGGTGGCGTAGCAAATATCGTCCTTTGCCGGGGCGAGCAAATTGGGAAAACGACGGCGAAGCGCTTTGACAATATCTTTCGTTTCATCGAGCGAGAGCGTCGTTTGGGTAACATAGGCCACGTGGTCGGATCGCTCGACATGGACCGTTTCCGCCTCCTGGGGATTTTGCACCAGCCGAATGCGGCCGGGCGGCAGCTGGCCCATTGTGCCCTCCACCTCGACGTGACCGGCGTGGCCGATGAGCAGGATGTCATAGCCCTCGCGGTCAAGCCGATGGACTTCGAGGTGAACCTTGGTTACCAGCGGGCAGGTGGCGTCGATGATGCGGATCGGGCGGGCCTCCGCTTCGGCCTGAATCGCCTTGGACACACCGTGCGCAGAAAAGACCGCGACGCCGCCGTCCGGGATTTCATCGAGCGTCTCGACGAAAATCACGCCCTTTTGGCGGAGCCGATTGACGACGTGCTTGTTGTGCACGATTTCGTGCCGGACGTAGATCGGCGCGCCGAAAATCTCCAGTGAACGCTCGACCACCTCGATCGCTCGTTCAACGCCCGCACAGAAGCCTCTTGGGGCGGCCAGCAGGATCTTCAATTTTCCCTTTTTCATACCTCCTCATAATATGGCGCATCGACGAGGATTCCGTCAAGAGAGAAACTCAAGGCTTGTCCCTCGTTCCTAAGTTACCTGGATTCGAACCGTTGCCTAGGCTCCGAGGGGAGGCAAAACAATCCCCCGGCCGAAGAAGCCTCGACCGGGGGATACTTTTGCGAGAGGAACCCGGATAGGGCTCTTAGTACATGTCCGCTCCCGGAGGCATGCCCCCCGGTCCGCCGGGCATCATGGGTTTCTCTTTTTCCGGTTTTTCAGCGACCAACGCCTCGGTGGTCAACAGCAGGCTGGCGATGCTGGAAGCATTCTGCACGGCACAGCGGGTGACCTTGGCCGGGTCGATAATGCCCGAGGAGATCATGTCGACAATCTTGTCGTTGGCGACGTCGTAGCCAACCGTTTTCTTATCCTTCTTGATCTGTTCGACAATGATGGCTCCCTCTTTGCCGGCGTTGCTGATCAGGGTGCGCATCGGCTCTTCCAGGGCGCGCTTGACGATCTCGACGCCGATCGCCTCGTCCCCTTCGAGTTGCATCTTATTCAGTGCGGGAAGAGTGCGCAGCAGGGCCACGCCGCCTCCCGGAACGATGCCTTCTTCGACGGCCGCTCGGGTCGCGTGCAGGGCGTCTTCGACGCGGGCTTTCTTCTCCTTCATTTCAGTCTCGGTGGCCGCGCCGACGTGAATCACGGCAACGCCACCGGCCAATTTCGCCAGTCGCTCCTGGAGTTTCTCCCGGTCGTAGTCCGAAGTGGTCTCGTCAATCTGGTTCTTGATCTGGGCCACTCGGCCGCGAATATCGGAAGCCTTGCCACCGCCCTCGATAATCGTCGTGTTTTCCTTGTCAATCACAACGCGCTTGGCTTTGCCGAGGTCGCTGACGCTCAGGTTTTCCAGCTTCAGTCCCAAGTCCTCGGTGACGCAGTTGCCGCCGGTCAGAATGGCGATGTCATTGAGCATTTCCTTGCGCCGGTCGCCGAAGCCGGGCGCTTTCACCGCGCAGGTCTTCAACGTGCCGCGAATCTTGTTCACCACCAGCGTCGCCAGGGCTTCGCCTTCGACGTCTTCGGCGATAATCACCAGCGGCTTGCCGGACTGAGCCACCTTCTCCAGCAGCGGCAGAAGATCCTTCATGTTGCTGATCTTCTTCTCGAAGATCAACAGGTAGACGTCCTCCAAAATGCACTCGAGGCTCTCGGCGTCCGTGGCGAAGTAGGGGGAAATGTACCCTTTATCGAACTGCATGCCTTCGACGACGTCCAGGGTGGTTTCAATCGATTTAGCCTCTTCGACGGTGATGACGCCGTCCTTGCCGACTTTGTCCATGGCGTCGGCGATGATTTCGCCAATAATGTTGTCTCCATTGGCGGAAATCGTGGCCACGTTGGAAATGTCCTTGCGGTCTTTCACTTTCTGGGACAGTTTGGCCAGTTCCTCGATCACCACTTCAACGGCCTTGTCAATCCCGCGCTTGATGCTCATCGGGTTCGATCCGGCGGTGACGTTGCGCAAGCCTTCGCTGTAAATCGATTCGGCCAGCACGGTCGCCGTGGTCGTGCCGTCTCCGGCGACGTTGGACGTTTTGCTGGCGACTTCTTTGACCATCTGTGCGCCCATGTTCTCAAAGGGATCTTCCAATTCGATCTCCTTTGCGACGGTCACGCCGTCTTTCGTGATCGTCGGAGAACCCCATTTCTTGTCCAGCACCACGTTGCGGCCCTTCGGGCCCAACGTTACCTTCACGGCTTTGGACAAGAGTCTAACGCCCTTCAGTAAGGCCTGCCGGGCGTCTTCACGAAATTTGAGGTCTTTTGCTGCCATAGGATTTGCTCCTTTTTTTCCACTTTAGGATTGTCTTTTCTCCCGCCAGGGGAGACTCTGAGGGCTCCCCTCCTTATCGCTCCACGACGCCTAAAACGTCATCCTCTCGGACGATGATATGCTCTTCGCCCCCGATCTTGACTTCGGTGCCGGCATACTTGCCAACCAGGATATTCTGGCCTTTCTTGACTTCCATCGCGATATGTTTTCCGGCCTTGTCCCGCTTGCCCGGCCCGACGGCGACAACTTTAGCCTCAAGCGGTTTTTCTTTCGCCGTATCGGGAATGATGATGCCGCCCTTGACGGTCTCCTCGGGTTCGATCCGCTTGGCGAGAATTCGGTCACCTAGTGGTTGAACCTTCATAAACGTTTCCCCTTTCTCCTGTAAGATTCTTTGAGGCAGACGTGCTGCCTTCATTGATGTTGTTTCTGGAAGGTTATTTAGCAAAAGCCAATCGTGTTCTTGATTATTCTCCAGAATCGATGGATTTAGTATGCAATCCCGGTGCCAATCCCCCCCTTGCAAGGTCGAATCTCCGATTTTCCTCTCGATCCGACTCTTTGCGAAATACTGGAAAGGATTTTAGGGAGAACCTAATAGACTCATTTATAAAGTCTTATGATAACTTTCGGTGAGGGCAAAGAAAACGATGGGGAGACTCAAAAGTTTCCAAACAAAGCGATATCGCTCATCAAAAAAAACGTTTTTCATATAGATTTTGCCCATATGGCAAATCCTCTTTAATCATCCTATTAAGATTTTGTTGGCTAAGGCATATATTCTGAATGGGTTATGGTGAAAAAGGGTGTGCGCCAATTTGACTCACATGCTAGATTCCATAGAGCTTGATTTTCCTATAGAGCGTTCTTAATCCGATTCCGAGGAGTCTCGCCGCCCGGACCTTATTTCCCTCAGTCAGCGTTAAGGTGTTTGCAATCAAGGTCTTTTCGACGTCTGCCAAGGGGCTGCCGACCGGGATTTGAAGGATTTTCGCGGATGGAGCCTGTCCCCGCAATTCGAGGGGAATGTCGGCGATATCGATCAAATTCGCCTTTGAAGTGGCAAGCATGCCTTCGAGGGTGTGAAGCAGTTGGCGCACGTTGCCCGGCCATTGGAAACCTGCGAGTCGTTGGAGTGCGCGCCGGGTGATGCGGGAGGTCGCCTTGCCTTCGGCCTTACACAAGCGGGGTACGAACACGCGCACCAGATCCCGCACGTCCTCGCTGCGCTCCCGAAGTGGCGGCATGTGCATCCGGATGCCCTCCAAGCGATACAACAGGCTTTTTCGAATATTGCCCCGCGCGGCCAGCGCTTCGAGGGATTCCGCTGTGGCGGCCAGAATGCGCACGTTGGGGCGCAGAATGGCGCTGGAGCCGATGCGTCGCATCTCCCCGGCTTCCAACAGGCGGAGGATGAGGGATTGTGTCGGTCCCGGCAGATCGCTCACTTCCTCCAACAGGACCGTGCCACCGCGGGCGCGCTCGAACACCCCCGAGCGTGCCTCCTTGGCGTCTGTGAAAGCGCCTCGCTCGTGACCGAACAGCTCGCTGTCAATCAAGGAGCGGGGCAGAGCCGGGCAGTCAACCCGCAGAAAGGGCTGATCGGCGCGCGGGCTGATCGTGTGCAGGATTTCCGCCGCCAGAGTTTTCCCCGTGCCCGTCTCGCCGGTGAAAAGGACGGCGGATCGCGCCGGCGCCAGCTGCACAAGTTGGCGTTTGAGTTGCGCGATGCTTCCGCTGCGGCCGACAAGGCGATCCAGCGGAGAGGCTTCCTGAGCTTCATCCAGCGGCAGGAGAACGGCCTGCTTCTCTAGGAGGCGCTGCAACCGATTGAGAAGGGCCTGCGCAGGCGCTTCCGTATCCAACACTTCGTCGACGCCCGCTCGCATCCAGGCCGCAACCGTTTCGGCGGAAACCCTATCGGTTACGACGATCTGCACCGGCTTCAGTTCGGGCTGCGCGGCGGTCTCCAAAAGTCGAAGAAGGCCGATTCGATGAGGTGCGGACTCGTAGACGACTGCGTGAACACCGCCTTTTCGAAGGCGACCGGCCCCCTGCTCTCCATCCTGGACCCAGAGCACGCGATAAGACGGCTTCGACAATGCCGCCGCCCACCGCTGCCCGGCCGGATTCTTTCGGTGGACCAACAGAATCGTGTAAGTCTCCTGCAACGCAGGCTCCTTTTTCGCGGCTGTGCAACATGCCAGAACGAAACCGGGCCGCTTTGCGGTCCTCCCGTCCCGTGTTCTTAAAAGAATCGAGGCGACCTCGCCAGGGAAGCCGCCCCGGTTCTCGGGTTGGTTCCAATGATCCTAAAGCACGTTGTCGTCGAATGCCTCGCTAGGGCGTCGGGGAGACCACCGTTCCGCCCGTGCTGTAGACATTTCCGTACTGATCGAGCAAAAAGATTTCATACTGCGGGGACAACGTGACAAGGATCTCCGCCTCGACCGAATTGTCCGCCTGGCTAATCGCCCGAACTCGCACTTTCTGAATTCTCGGCACGGAGGCCGGCGCGGTATAGATTCCCTCAGCGGTGACTGTGCCGATACTGCTATTGCCGCCTGATACCTGGTTGACATACCAAGTGACGGCCGTGTTCGTTGTGCCGATGACCGAGGCTTCGAAATCGATGGCGCCTCCGGGGCCGAGAATCAGAGACGTTCCCGGCGGCGCGCTGATCTCGACCTGGATGACGATTGTCACCGAGGCCGTATCGGACTTGTTCGGGTCCGCCTGGCTCACGGCTTTGATGGTCACCGTGGGAGGCACCGGAACCAGATTCGGCGCGGTGTACAGGCCGTCCGGCGAGATTGTGCCAACCGTTGGGGTGCCTCCGGAAATGTCGTTGACAAACCAGTCGACCGCTTGATTGCTTGCGCCGGTCACCGTAGCCGTGAAGTACCGGCCTGCGCCGGCGGTCAGCGTGAGAGTATTTGGAAAGACCGAGACCGAGACCGGCGGCGTCGGCGTCGCGGTGGCCGTACTCGTCACCGTCGGCGTCGGTGTGTTGGTGGATGTCGGCGTATTCGTCGGTGTATCCGTCGGGATTGGGGTGTCCGTTGGGGTTGCCGTCGAAGTGGGTGTCGGCGTGTCAGTATCGACCGGTGTTGAGGTTGCGGTGGCCGTATCGACCGGTGTCGCTGTTGGTGTATCCGTTGGGACCGGCGTGTCGGTGGCGGTTTCCGTCGGCGTTGGCGTGTTGGTATCAACCGGCGTTGAGGTTGCAGTCGCCGTATCAACCGGTGTTGCTGTTGGTGTATCGGTTGCGACCGGTGTGTCAGTAGCGGTTTCCGTTGGCGTTGGTGTGTTCGTATCGACCGGCGTCCTCGTCGGCGTATCGGTTGCGACCGGTGTGCCAGTAGCGGTTTCTGTTGGCGTTGGCGTGTTGGTATCGACTGGTGTTGAAGTCGCTGTGGCCGTATTGATGGGCGTGTTGGTGGCGGTTTCCGTTGCTGTGGCCGTTGATGTCGGCGGAGAGGGAAGTGTTTCCGTTGGTGTGGGCGTCGAGGTTGCCGTGGGAGTGTTGACTTCAGTTTCGGTCGGCGTCGCCGTGGCGGTCGGTGTATCCGTGGTTGTGGGCGTAGCCGTCGAGGTCTCGGTTGGAGTCGGCGTTGGAGTGTCGGGAGCCGCCATGGCCACCGCGGTGGCAACCGCGCCCGAAGCGTCGACTACACCGTCGCCGGAGAGGAAGTCGAATCCGGCGGTCTCCGCGTCGACGGCCGAACCACGCAACGTGCTGTAAACTTCGGCCGGTGTCAGAGCACTATTTGCGTCGAGCATTAAAGCGGCTACCGCTGCGGCATGGGGTGCGGCGGCGGAAGTGCCGAAGAAATTCGGAAAGCCCGTGCCGTCAAAGTCTCCACTACCGAAGAAGGTGGTATCGGTTCCATCCGGCGCGGTGATCTCCGGCTTGGCCCTCGATTCGGTCGGCGACAAGACGCTGCCGTCCGAGGCAAAGTAGAACGGCAGGTTGCCGCCGAGCGATGAGAAACTTTCGACGTTCAACTCGGGGCCGCCCGTGAAGCCGCCTCCTAAATCGATCTCCCGATAGATCATTGCTGCAACCGCCATGGCGTCTCCGGCCGCGGCGTGGCCGAAGAGCGCTCGATCCCCCACCAACGCTGTATCGGTGACCGTTGCTCCTCCGCTGAGAGCGAGCCACAGGTGCAGCAGGACCGGCTCGCGGCCGGTGTAGTGATCGATGACGATATAGGCCGTAATGGTGCTCCCCGACGAGTTGGTATAGGCGGCGGTTTCCACGGCATCTCCGCTGGGAGATCCGGGCGTGCCTTGTGTGTTGGTTCCGGCGGACAGGATGTTTCCACCGAGAGTCAGCGGAGTGACGGTGTCATCAACGATATAGAGATCCAGGTCCGCTTCGGCTCCCGGCCCGCTGGCGTAGGTGCCGCCGTAGGGTTCATCCCAGTGCAGCGCGGCGGTGATGCGGCTGCCGTTCGGCATGCTGATGGCCAGATGCGTATCCGTACCCCCGCCCGAGGCGACGCCCCAATCGTGAAAGTCCTCCCCAGTGGGAGGAAAGGCCGTGTTGTCCGAACCCGAATTGATATCGACATAGGTCTGCTCGTGTGCCCCGTCCGCTTGATTGCCGGCGCTGGAAAAATAAGGGACGCCGGAGGAGTAAACCGTATCGGCCGCCACGGCGATCGGACCGTCCTGGTACATCGGCTCGACGAAGTAGATCACGTCATCGACAATGACGTCGCATTCATATCCCGAGTCGGAGGCCAGGGCGAGAATGTTGGTTGAAAAAGCGCTGTATCCCGATGAGGCGGAGGCGAAGGACAGGGCGCACCCCGGAGCCAGGTCGTAGAT
>Ga0272444_10004186_pt1 | contig 12781 bp, 7 predicted proteins | sample SSMForm13_FD_201033 | JGI IMG/M metagenome (GOLD analysis project Ga0272444, IMG submission 201033) | Marine sediment archaeal communities from Little Sippewissett salt marsh, Falmouth, MA, United States - SSM-Form-13 | ecosystem: Environmental > Aquatic > Marine > Wetlands > Sediment ...
ACCATTCATCACCGTTAGCTGCGCTACAGCAGGTGCGGTTGAGACTTTCGAAATGGAGAATCATCTTGATCCGAGCTCGAAATTCGACGATGTGCACGACAAGCGAGCCTCTTACGTTATATCCGCTTCACGGGATGGCAATCTCTTCGGCGCTCGAAATGCAGACTACAGTGTCTACCTGAGACTGAGAGGGGATTACAGCAGCCTGTTCGAGCCGATGTACTCACCCGCGGTGGGCATGCAGTCATCGCTTGGCATGTTGGGGGACTTCCTGAACCTCCGGGGAGAAGTATTGTACGGCAAGTCATACAGGGCTCCGCTCTATTCGTCGCTTTTCTGGGATGATGGCGTCACTGCTTATGGTAATCCGAACCTTAAGCCGGAAAGACTCGAAGAGTCGTCGGCAAGTTTAGGCTTCACGGCTGCTGTACTCGGCGAAATGTCCGCACATTTGCATTACTCCCATTCAGCGTATCGTGACTTGATACACTGGGTGATGACATCCCCGGACAATAGGTTCAGCCCTCGCAATTTGAATGGCGCTGTCGTCTACGCTCGAACCATGCAGCTTCTATGGAGGTTCAGCCCGGCGAATCTCATGATCGAGTACACGAATACGGATCAGCTATCGAAAGACAGAAGCTGGGAACGAACGCATCACGATCTGTACTTGACCTTCAGACCTCGATACATGCAATACCTCGTCGCCCGCTATTCATCTCGGTGGCTCGATCTGGAGTATAGATTGCGCTCTGTCTCGAAACGGTATATCCGTGAAGCCAATACCAAGTGGCTTGATGGTTACACCGTGTCGGATATCATGGCCGCGTTCAAACACGATTCGAATACACTGGGATTTCGAATCCAGTACAATCTGAATAATATCTCGGATAGGGAATACATGCTTACGGAAAGGTCTCCACAGCCGGGTCAGACGTGGAGTATCTCGACTCGGATAATTCTGCATTTGTAATATGTCACATTGGAGGTATACAAGAATGTCGCGGACCTTACTGATGCTCACATTGACTGTGCTTGCTTTGCTGTGTTCGACAGCATACGGCGATGAACTCTTGATTGTGAATGGAAGTGCCGAAACACTTGGACGAATCAATCTGGAGACGAATGAAGTCAACGCCAACATAGCCCAACTCGGGATCTGGCCGAACGAAATCCTGATTTCAGGCGACTCGGCTTTCATCATCAATTCAGGTCCCGACGAAATATCCGTCTATGATCTTGCTGACTCATCCATGGTTAACACCATCTCGATCGGTCCCGGATTCACTAAGAATCCCTACAACATGGCAGAGATAACGCCCGACACCTTCCTGGTAACGAACTGGTTGTCAGGCTCCGTGACGAAGTTCACCGCATCTGGTGAAGTTGTCGGGGAATACCCGATTGACGGCGACAATCCGCAGGGTATCCTGTCGATCGGCGACACAAGTTTCATAACAACCGTATCATTCGTATGGAACGACACATCGTATGACAATGGATTCGTCGCCGCCTGGGATAACATCGGCGACTCGACTCTCTTTCCGCTCAAGGTCGGGGACAATCCGAATGATCTCAGTCTCGGACCGGACGGCAACCTGTATGTTGCCTGCGCAGGAAAATACGGCGAAGACTACGGCTCAATATACATCGTTGACCCGTCGTTGATGCAGGTGGTTGACTCGATCATCATCGGTGGAGATCCCACGGATATCGACATCCTGCCGAACGGTATAGGATTCATAGCAGCGGGCGGCGATTGGTTCTCCGGCGGGCAGGGATTCGTCATGACTATCGATATAAACACGCGCGCTGTGCTGCATGGCGAAAACGATCCGCTTGTAACGGATGCGGGAGTAATGAGTGTTATGGTAGCCTCTGATTCAACGGTATTCTCATTCAACTGGGCCGACGATACCATTACGGAACTCGACAGCGCTGGGAATGTACTCAGGAGATTCCTCGCGGGGGATGGATGCCAGGCTGGCGCGATCTGGCGCACGAGTGATGTCTGCGAGTACCCGAGGGGAGACGCGAATGCATCAGGCGGTGTTGACATTGATGATGTGGTTTATCTCATCGGCTACATTTTCGACAGCGGTCCGGAACCTGTATGTGACAAAGTTTCGGGTGACGTCAATTGCAGCGGAGGCGTTGATATCGATGACGTAGTTTACCTGATTGGATATATATTCTCTGAAGGCCCCGCTCCATGTGACTACTGAGCAAAACTCATCACTCCTGGTAAGACTCCTTGCCGGGAACTGAAGCTCTGGGGAGTCTTATGCTGAAAGTGGAACCTTCGTTTTCGCCCGAACGGAACGAAATGCTGCCCCCGTGTCTCTTGACGATTTGATTGCATGCGAGCAGACCAAGACCTTCACCACCGGCCTTTCCTGAACACTGCACCTTGAAAAGCTTATCATGGATTGCTTCGGGAACGCCTCTCCCGTTGTCAGCTACAGAGATAACGATAGCTTCGTCATTTGCCGTGCTCTCGGTGGAAACAGTGATTCGGGGGCACTCTATCCCAGATTCGGTAAGCTCATCGGCTGCGTTCTGGAGCAGATCACCTAGTACCTGTTGCAGACCTCCAAGGTCGCAAACTACAGAGGGGAGGCCCTCTCGAAGTTCCTTTGTGAATTCTATTCCATCGAAACGATTCTGTGGTGCGAAGAATGCTATGGTGCGATCGATGAAACCGTTAAGATTGTTGATCAGCCTCGGTTCGCGACTGGTGCCGTAATCGGCAAGACTGTCTGAGAACGAAGCTACCTTCTCGAGCGTTTCCTTGAGAAGGTCAAGCTTCTTGAACGTGGTCTGACAATCCTTTTTGTTACAGAATATTGGAATGATCTCAACATTGCCGAGTAGTATGGTCAAGTAGTTGTTCATCTCGTGAGCTATCTCTCCGGCGATCTCACCGCGAGTCAGCAGGCGATCCATCTCCACCACGTTGCCGGTCTGGTGTGGCTCTGCCGGACTACTCTGAATCGTCATCACGTAAAACACTGCTTCGCCAATCTCGACTCTTTGGATGAACCCCGTATACCGATTCGCTTCATCCCCGGTATTCTCAAGCTGTGTAGAATAGCTTCGCAGGTCACCTGAGTCCGCCAGTGATTCAAGTTCATTCAATTGAATCTCCGGAACGTGTGTCGCAAGTAATGAGATCAGCGGAAGATCACCCGGTGTAAAGTCAGGAATCGACAGGATCTGTTTCGCAATATCACACGCAAAGTGTACACGAAGAGTTGTGTCAACGGTCAATACGGCAGGTCTACCGGATAGCGTGTCTTTCGGATTACGGTCAGCTTCCCGAATCCCGTCGGATGTCTGTAGGCCTGAATAGGTAGTCTGTGCCATACTATGCTACCAATACTGTTGAATCGGAAGCAAGGCCGCCCCGGCATGCCTATGTAGAAACCGTAACTTTGAGGCAACAAGCTTCCTTGATGTTAGCGCTTTTGTTGTCTGGCTCTCCACCAGGTGCCTTTTTTATCATATCGGCAGTATGTTCTGCAGCATGAGGATAGGATAGGAATAAACAGGAATCGCACGTCATGCGGACATGGCTGTCCGTGTGCTATTCATCCCGCAAAAGAAGCCGCAATCAGTCCGGGTTCGGTAAAGGTGCCGCAATATGGCGTTGCCGTTCACTACTGCACATAATGTGAAATTCCTTGCACCGGCGTTCCCGATTGGCACAAAAAACCTTGATATTATACCCCGATGTGTTACATTCAGGAACACCTGAGTTGCTCAGGGGTATCACAAAATAGAGCATCTCAATGGGATACGACCCACTTTTGACTAGATGGTCGAGGTCTCGCCTTAATTGAAGTATTACTTTATACGGCACGAAGGTTGCTTGATTAGCGGTAGGACAACAACAATGACAGGGGTACCTGATCAGAAAAGTTTGGGAGAGGTGTGTGTTGGACCTAGTCCAACCACCTGACGTTAGAGTCGGGCATCCCCCCTCCGCCTCTCCCAAAAATATAGCCCGCGGATCTCATGACCGCGGGCTTTATATATTTGAAGTAGAACTTCCGAAACGCGAGCTAATGCGCTGATAGTCAGTCCCTTTTGAGGGTGACGACTGTCACCCCGGAACTTCCCTCGTTCACGTATCCAAGCCGAAAGTCCTTGACGAATGGATGAGTCGAAAGGTACTCCTTGACAGCGCGCCTGAGCGCCCCGGTTCCCTTTCCGTGGAGTATATAAACTGTCTCGAGGTTGCCCAGAGATGCTCTATCGAGAAAAGCCTCGACCGCGCTGGTAGCCTCCTCGACCGTCATGCCTATTAGTGATATCTGGGCTGAGATGTCTTCGAAGGGGGAGTAGTTGACTCCTGATGGGATCGACGGGGTCGGCGCTGATCCATCCTGCCTGGTCAGGTAGGCCGCTTTGACAGTCGAGATCATGCTGCCAACCTGGATCTTCCAACTGTCTGAACTTTCGATGTATTCCAGAAGAGTACCGGAAGTCTGCAGAGTCTCGACGAGCACTGTGTCACCTTGTTTAAGTTCTTCCCGTCGTTTCCGCTGGCCATCTTCCAGACGTTTCTTTCTGGTCTTGAGACTAGTCCCGATTTCCTTCAGCTTCGAATGAGCTTCTTTAACTTCTTCCGGGTCTGCCGAAGTTTCACGAATCTTCTTGACGAGCGCTTCGAGCTCCCTCCGTGTTGCTTCTACCAATCCACTTGACTCTTCGAGATCCTTCTGCTTGAGCGTCTCCTCGCGCTTCCTCAGTCCAGCTTCTCTCTTGTTCAGCTTTTCGCGCTCTTTCTGAAAATCTGATTTCTGTTCCTCAAGCTCCCGTCTTGCCACGCGAGATTCCTTGAGTTCGTCCTCCAGACGTTCGAGGAGTTTCGTGAGGCTCTTCTCCTGTGCACCGACCAGTTTCTCTGAATCGGAAACGACGTCGGGAGGCATTCCGAGGCGTCTGGCTATCTCAACTGCGTAACTCGAACCGGGAAGCCCGACGAGGAATCGATACGACGGCTCCAGCGTAGCCTGATCGAATTCGAGAGACGCATTTTCTATTCTCGCATACTTCTCGGACAAAGTCTTGAGAGCAGAGTAGTGAGTCGTGACGAACGCAAGCGACTCCTTTTTCAACATGTAGTTCAGGATAGACTCTCCGAGTGCCGAACCTTCCTTTGGATCAGTTCCTGCCCCGATCTCGTCAAGAAGAATCATCGTCTCCGAGTCACACTCTTGAAGTGCATGGATTATTCGTGACAGATGTGATGAAAACGTCGAAAGCGATAATTCGATTGACTGCTCATCACCGATGTCGGCGAAAAGCTTCCGCACCGCACCGATCTCGGATTTGTCGGTTGCCGGAATGTGAAGCCCGGACCTTGCCATCAGCGTGAGAAGTCCGACAGTCTTGAGAGCAACCGTCTTGCCTCCAGTGTTCGGTCCGGTTACGACAAGAATGTCGAATTTGCCTCCAAGCGACATGGTGAGGGGAACGACATCGCCGCGGCTTTCTGACCGGATCAGCAGCAATGGATGATATGCATTCTCGAGCTTGATTCGGGTCTCTGACACGATTGAGGGACGGTTGCCGCCCAGTCTCACGGAGAGCCTCCCGCGAGAATGAATGAAGTCGATCTCGGAAAGCACCCTGTAATTGCCGATCAATGACGGAAGCTCGGTTCTAATCAGGTCTGCTATCGCCGTCAGTATCTTTTCGATCTCCCGCTCTTCCTCCGAGTCGAGGCTTCTCAGCCTGTTATTGAGTTCGACTGTCTCCATTGGCTCGACATAAAGCGTTGCTCCCGACTTGGACCTGTCATGTACTACTCCGGCCTGGGACGTAAAATCATGCTCTGCGACCGGGATCACGAATCTGCCATCCCTGATTGTAACTATGTCATCCTGTCTGGAACTGTGCTGTTTTCTTGATCGAACCAGCTTTTCGAGCTTGCTCAGTATACGATTTCGCGTCGTGCTTTTCTCGATCCTGATGGATCGAAGTCGCGAAGATGCCGAATCCTTCACCTCGCCGGTCTTGTCGATTGCCTTATCGATCGCATCGGTGATCTGTTTTGCGGCGCGCATGCCGGAGAGATGACCCGCGAGCAGGGGATACTTGTCTGATTTGTTCTTCATGTATCTCTGGAGACGGTCGCAGACTTCGAGGAACACCCGTATCTTCAGACACTCGTGTGGATCAAGGAACGTCCCTTCAGCAGAAACCCTCTCAAGCAGGATATCCGCATCGTCGACTCGCTGGAGAGGAAACGGCTCTTCGAAATTCAAAATCTCCGCCATCTCGGTCGTCTCATCAAGACGTCGGTTGAGGACCTTGTCGTCATCCAAGGGGGAGATCGATTCCGACAGTGCTTTCCCGGCAGGGGTCAGGGTGCTTCCAGATAGAATAGACCGTATCTTGTCGAATTCCAGAAGTCTTAGTGTTTCCTGCTCAATCATAGATTTGCTCCCGCAGGTCCGAAGATAGCATCCAAAGATAAGAATCCAAGTTCAAGCATGATTAATTCTTCAATCCGTCGCTGGCAACCTTCATCAGAAGTCATCGGAATTCACCCTTTGTTACATTATACATCAACGTGGCTTATGTCTGCTTTGGCTTGCAGCTTGTCAAGAAGTGAAAGTGCAGGTGAAATACTATCTGGCCGGCATTTGCACCGTTGTTCACGACCAGCCGAAAACCCTCGCTGTCGATGCCGAGTATCTCAGCCACAGTCTTGACAGCATCATGAACTTGCGGGATCACATCGGATGGTGCCTCGATCAAGTCCTTGAAGTGCTTCTTCGGACAAATCAGCAGATGAGTGGGCGCACGTGGGTGATGGTCGTGAAAAACGATTACGTCGTCGTTCTCGTAGAAGATGTCCGCTGGTGCTTTTCGGTCAATTATATCGCAGAAAATACATCCCATATCAGTTCTCCAACCCTAAAATCACCGAACTTCGATATTCATTCGGCACCCAACAAATATAGGCTATTGATGGGCAGAGGCAACAGTAAAGCTGTGGCTTTCCATAGCTTAGTTCAAATAGTAGTTGACATTTGCGGAGAGAAGTCGTAAAATTGCCATGCTGTATTGCGAAGAAACGCACGCTTGAGAACCTATTCACATGGCGTCATCCAAGGCGCTTTGTCTTATTACAGGACTGATGGTATGACAGGACCGGATCTCAGTTGTCTGACTGGCAGTTGGCCCTGTCCCTGTTACAAATAGAGAGTGGAAAGGAGAAATTGATGTCTGCTCTGCGCGAGAAGTTCGCCTCACAGATCCCGGGCCTCAGAGATGAGCTCAAGGCTATTGCCAAGAGCCACGCCGATCATAAGATCTCTGACGTTTCTGTTGCCCAGGCCTACGGCGGTATGAGAGGCGTTAAGGGAATGATCTGCGACACCTCACTTGTTGAGCCTGATAAGGGGCTGATTATCCGTGGGATTCCGATCCTTGAACTCACTGACAAGATCCCCGAGGAGATTTTCTACCTGCTGATGACCGGAGAGCTTCCTGACGCAGCGGCTCTCAAGGATTTGCAGGCCGAATATAACAAGCGTGCCAAAGTTCCGGATTACGTCTGGAAAGTGCTTGAAGCAATGCCCAAGGATTCGCATCCGATGGCAATGCTGGACACAGCGATTCTCGTCATGGAGAAGGAATCCAAGTTCCGTCAGCGTTATACCGAAGGCATGCCCAAGACCGATTACTGGGATCCTGCGCTGGAAGATTCTATGGATCTTCTGGCCAAGATGCCCGGCATCGCGGCCGGTGTCTATCGCCTGCGCTATGACAAGGGACCGAGAATTGACTGGGATCCGAAATTGGATTGGGGCGCGAACTACGCCCACATGCTTGGTAATGATGATCCCGATTTCTACAAGGCAATGCAGCTTTACCTGACCCTTCATTGCGATCATGAGGGCGGTAACGTGTCGGCATTCAGTTGTCATACGGTTGGATCGGCCTTGTCGGACATTTATTATTCCGTTTCTGCAGGTCTCAACGGACTCGCTGGCCCGCTCCACGGTTTGGCCAATCAGGAATGTCTCGGCTGGATTCTCCAGGTTGTCGAGAAATTCGGTGGTGTCCCGACTGACCAGCAGCTCAAAGACTTCGCATGGGAGACCCTGAATTCAGGTAAGGTCATCCCGGGTTATGGTCACGCCGTTCTTCGCTGCCCCGATCCGAGATTCGTGGCGTTCGTGAACTTCGGCCGTGAGTATTGTTCCGATGACGATGTCTTCAAGACCGTCAACAAGGTATTCGAGATTGTTCCTGACGTGCTCAAGGAGCATGGCAAGGCAAAGAACCCGTGGCCGAATGTCGACGCCGGTTCCGGCTCGATCCTGTATCACTTCGGACTCAGAGAGTTCCCGTACTACACGGTTCTCTTTGCGGTATCTCGTGCGATGGGCATGTGCTCACAGCTCGTGATCAACCGTGCGATGGGTACAGCCATCACGCGCCCGAAATCTGTTGGTACCGATTGGATCAAACAGCAGGTCGGAATGTAAGATATAGTAGAATATAAAGACCGGGATGATCGCTATATCATCTCGCTTCAATAAACCCTACTACGTATCCTCGATACAGTACCCTGAGGGGGTGTCATCCCAGACACCCCCTCTATTATTTTGATGATGAATCGAATTTCTCATTCTGGAAGAGTCCTCAGCAGTCCGGGACTCCGTTGTTGTCGGTGTCGCAGGGGGGAGGGCCGCCGGAAAAGATGTAGGCTACGAGGTACACGACATCGTCGATATCAACTCCACCTGAGCAGTTCGCATCGCCTGACTCCAACGGCACCGGTGCTGGCCCACCCGAGAAGATGTACGCCACGAGATACACGACATCGTCGATGTCCACGTCGCCGGAACCATCGGCATCGCCGCAGATCCAGTCGCATGCGTCGCCGATATCGTCACCGTCGGAATCCTCCTGCCCGGGATTGGGCGTATCTATGCAGTTATCACAGGAGTCGCCGACCGTATCACCGTCAGTATCCTCCTGATCGGGGTTCGCAATGAATATGCAATTATCACAGCTGTCGCCGAATGTGTCGCTGTCGTAGTCTTCCTGAGACGGATTGTAAGCGAATTGGCAATTGTCATCCCTGTCCGGAATACCGTCGGCATCAGCATCGGGGATCGAAGTCCAGTAGTCCCATCCTATAGCGTCAAACATCCTGAGGTCCGGAGTCTTCATGTAATCGGGATACATCGTCTGTCCCGGAGACGCGTATGGATCCATCAGCGCATAGACACCGGGTCTGAAATGCGATGCCTGCTCAGGATATCCATCGGCCATTCGGTATTCGATGTCCGAGCCATCCGACAGGAATATATTGGAGTTATGGTTGTCATTTGGGACATTGTAATCCACCAGTCGAGGCGCGGTCTGAAACTCTTCGTAGGTGTCCGGATTGTAGTCCCCGGTTCCGTCAGTTCGCTGGAAACGGAAGAGGTCGAGGGCGAACAAGTCTGATGGTGGATCATACCACTGCTCCGCCTGCGACATGAATCCCAGAGCGTGGCCGAATTCATGAGTGGCGACCGACTTGAAGCAATAGCCAGAGACTCCATTGGACGGATCGTAGTCCCAGCTTATATTCGCATTGAAGTCTGTCTCTCCCGAATAGCCGCTGATAAAATTGCCGAGAGCGCCATAGTTTGACCACGCCAGCGCGAGACGGTTCTCATTGGTGATTGTCGAACTGCCCCCGTTGTAACGCACGGGCACGGTTGTTACGGGAAGGTAGTCATGTATGAAATCGTCCCAATCCATGTCATCAATGAAATTCGATCGTGCGGTACTCCAGGCCAATGGGGTGGTTAGCGTGTAGACTCCCGTCCCGCCGAGTGTGCCACCTGGGAGGTCGGTAACAAAGCGGATCTTGATCCCGACCGTGATCGGGTCGTCGAACAGACTCTCGAGGTAGGCTTCGACATCCGCAAGAGCGGTTACAGCAGCTGCCGGAACCGATGCATCGGTGTAGAACACGATGTTCAGGCCGCGATCAGACGAGGACTTCTCCTCCGAGAGAGGAGAATCGAATCCTATGGCCGCACGGCGATTGTCAATGTACTCCTGAAACGATTCAGCCGTGAAATCAGATGAAGATTTGTCGCAAAACGGCTTCCAGAGAATGTCGGTCTGTATTTCGGAAACGACACCGGTTCTCGCATCAACTGCTGTCTGTATCGGCCCGGTTTCGTGAGCCACAACTGGTCTCTGCAGGGCTCTATCCGCTTCCACTTCGGTATCAGAGGCGGTTAAGGAAGAGCTCCACACAATCAGGGCAAAGCACAACAGGATCAACGGGATAACTCTACTGACACGCTTTCTCGATCGGCTCAGTGACAACATGCTCTTACCTCCAGCAAGCTGATTTGGACTCGGTTATGATCCCTTGCGAAGCGCCACGGATTGGCACGAGTAACTGTGACAAACTCCCTAACGATGTCCGCAAAGGGGGTATATCAACCAAAGGTCTGTGTTTCGAGTTCGTGAAGTACTTGATTCGTTACCTCAATATAACAGGTGGTAGAACTAAGGCAAGCATGTACTTCGAATCAAATCCGACAACGCAGAGCCGTCCCTCACGGCACCACCGTCAAACACGTTGAAGGGCAACGGCTTGTATCTGCTCGATTTGCCGAGTTCGATACGCGATTGATGAGGAAAGTTTTAGAAGTTTTTTGTAGATGACATAGATTAATTTCGTATATTGTAGAGTTATGATTTTGGCAATTGGTTGGGTTCATACATATATGCCGAAGCAGGTAAGACGATCGCGGCTTTCACAAGCTGAGGAAAGTCCGGGCTTCGAAGAGCAGAGTGCCTCCGAAATGGAGGGCGGAGCGATCCGACGGACAGTGCAACAGAAAGCATACCGCCATGCGCCGTAAGGCGTGAGGTAAGGGTGAAATGGTGGTGTAAGAGACCACCAGCGGCGCGGGAGACCGTGTCGGCTCGGTAAACCCCACTCGAAGCAAGGCCAAATAGGCGGGAAGGTGTGGCTCGCACCGTCTGACTCGCGGGTAGGCCGCTTGGGCAGGAGGAAACTCCTGTTGTAGATGGATGATCGTCGCCCGAAAGGGTTACAGGACCCGGCTTATTGCCTGCTTTGGCGTTTTTTCATTTATGGAATAGGGGTGAGAATGCCTCGATTAGAATGGGTTGTGGCTCCAGAGCCGGATTACAGACGGGTTGATGAACTCGCTAAATCGATAGGCATACCCAATATCATAGTCAAAATTCTTCTCAATCGGGGGCTGGAAACCGGCGAACAGATTCAGAGCTTCATTGATCCCAAGATGGATGATTTGGCCGATCCGTTCAAGATCGACGGAATGGACAAAGCTGTGGAAAGGCTGGTCGATGCCCTCCGGAACAACGAGAAGATCATGGTTTACGGAGACTACGATGTTGACGGTATAACGGCATCTGCATTAATGTTCCTCGTGCTCAACAAGCTTGGTGCGCAAGTCGTTTATTATCTTCCGAATCGGCTGGTCGAAGGTTACGGCCTATCGGAAGACGGTATCAATGAGGCTATCGAGAAAGGTGTGACGCTAATCGTGACGGTTGATACCGGTGTCACGGCTGTCGAGGAAGTCGAATTTGCCAGGGATCACGGAATTGATGTTCTGGTTACCGATCACCACGAACCGGGGGAGACGCTTCCTAATTGCTCCTCGATCGTGAATCCGAAAGTTGATAAGGAGAGCGAACACGGCAACGAACTCGCTGGGGTTGGAGTCGCATTCAAAGTCGCGCAGGCGCTGTACAGGAGATTGCAGCAAGATGAGCAGGAACTCGAGCAACACCTTGATCTGGTCGCGCTCGGTACTTCTGCGGACATCGTGCCGCTTGTTCATGAGAATAGAATCCTCACGAAATATGGAATTCGACAGATAGTCAGGACTACAAAACCCGGCCTGAAGAAACTTGTCTTCGTTTCGGGGCTGATGGGTAAAGAGATTTCGACCGGGCAGGTTGTGTTCATACTTGCCCCGCGAATAAACGCCATCGGCAGGTTGGGTGATGCTGCCCAGGCGATCAAACTTCTCACGACTCGTGATGAACGTTCTGCCGCCGAAATTGCGAGGTTCCTTGATGAAGAGAACAGGCGCAGGAAAGCTATCGACGAGAAGACGCTTAATGAGGCTCTCGAGCAGATAGAAAGGACTGTCGACCTCGAAAATGACAAGGCGATAGTTCTTGAATCTTCGGGATGGCATCAGGGTGTCATCGGAATCGTGGCGTCTCGTCTGGTGGAGAAGTACTATCTGCCTACAGTGCTTATTTCGATTGACAATGAAGTCGGCAAAGGTTCGGCGCGTTCGATTCCCGCATTCCACATGTATGAAGCGCTGAAAGATTGTGGCGATATTCTACTTCGCTTCGGCGGGCATAAATATGCGGCAGGGCTTTCAATCGAACCTCAGCATGTGCCCGAGTTCCGTCATCGCCTCAAACAAATCGCTAAAGAGCGGCTCAATGTGGATGATCTCACTCCCAAGTTGAATATAGATGCCGAACTTGATCTGGATGACATCGACATGGATTTCGTCAAGACAATCGAGATGTTTGCGCCATTCGGTCCCCAGAACATGCGTCCGATATTTCTCACGCGAAACCTGAACATCGTTGGGCAGCCGTATGTCGTCGGACGGAATCATCTCAAGATGAAGGTTCGCAGGGGAGAGAAGGACTTCGACGTGATCGGATTCGGGTTCGGCGATCATGCTCACAACCTTGCGATGCGCGGAGTGGATGTCGA
>Ga0272444_10004187_pt1 | contig 12780 bp, 12 predicted proteins | sample SSMForm13_FD_201033 | JGI IMG/M metagenome (GOLD analysis project Ga0272444, IMG submission 201033) | Marine sediment archaeal communities from Little Sippewissett salt marsh, Falmouth, MA, United States - SSM-Form-13 | ecosystem: Environmental > Aquatic > Marine > Wetlands > Sediment ...
GTGGGGAGCTCCTCCAGCAGTTTGAGCCCTTCCCGGGGGCTGTCGGGGTGCGGGGGCAGGCCGAGATCCAGCGTCGCCACCGCAAAGGCCCCCGCGCCCAGCAGCTTGCGGGCGGTGTGGGCCTCGCCGGCGACGGTGATTTCGTAGGTCTCGCTCAGGGCCCACTTGAGCTGCTTGGCCACCGAGGCCTCGTCTTCGATGATCAACAGCCGGTCTTTTTTCACGCCGTTTCCTCCGAATAAACGCTTCGCGCCCGTTTGTATTCAAAATGCCCCCCGCCTGTCAACGTTTCTCATGCCGCTGGGGGGCGGTAGACCGCCGGCGGCGCCCCAAAAAAACCCTTGACATTGGGATGGGTATTTTTTAGGATCCAAAAACTGACTGAGTACTCAGTTGGGAATCGCGCCACTTGAGGAGCGGCATGACCAAGAAGGATGACATTTTGGAGGCGGCCAACCTCCTCTTTGCCCGCAAGGGGTTCAAGGACACCTCCATGGCGGAGGTCTCCAAGCTCACCGGGGCCGCCGAGGGCACCATTTTCTACCATTTCAAGACCAAGGAGGGGATTTTTCTCTCGATTCTGGAGAAGGTCAAGGAGGACATCACCGCCGAGTTCAGCGCCTACCGCAAGGCGCGTGAATTCCGCAACGGGCTGGAGATGATGGCGGGTGCCGTCGCCTTTTACCTTCACCAGGTGGGCCAGATGGAGGACCGCTTTCTGATTCTCTACCGCCACTACCCCTACGAACTGGCCCGCACCAACCCCCGCTGCCGCGACAACCTGACCGCCATCTACGAGTGCCTGCTGGACATATTCGAGGAGGCGATTCTCACCGGTCAGAAGGACGGCTCCATCCGCCCGGGGGCTTCGCGCAAAACCGCGATGCTGATTTTCGCCATGCTGGACGGTTTGGTGCGGCTGAACATATACAACCTCTACGATGCCGGGGCTCTCTACAACGACCTGCAGGCGGCCTGCCATCGGATTTTAAGGAACCCTTAAACAAAAGGAGCCGGATCGGGTGATGTTGCTAAAACTGTTTCCCTTCATCGCATGGTTCAAGACCTACGGGACCGAAGACCTGCGGCGTGATGCCATCTCGGGGCTGACGGTCGCGCTGGTTCTGATTCCCCAGTCCATGGCCTACGCCCAGTTGGCCGGGCTGCCGCCCTACTTCGGGCTTTACGCCTCCTTCCTGCCGCCGATGGTGGCGGCGCTTTTCGGCTCCAGCCGGCAGCTGGCCACCGGACCGGTGGCGGTGGTGTCGTTGATGACCGCCGCCTCGCTGGAGCCGCTGGCGACCGCCGGCAGCAGCGGCTACATCGCCTATGCCATCCTGCTGGCGCTGATGGTCGGGGTTTTCCAGCTGGCGCTGGGCGTGCTGCGCCTGGGGCTGGTGGTCAACTTCCTCTCCCACCCGGTGGTCAACGGCTTTACCAACGCCGCCGCCCTGATCATCGCCACATCGCAGCTCTCCAAAATCTTCGGCGTCTACGTGGACAAGGGCGAGCACCACTACGAGACCATCATCGCGGTCTGCAGGGCGGCCATCCACCACACCCACTGGCCGACCTTTTTTATGGGGGCCCTGGCCTTCGCCATCATGTACGGGCTCAAACGCTTCCTTCCCCGCTTCCCCAACGTGCTGGCGGCGGTGGTGGTGACCATCCTGATCTCCTGGGGGACGGGTTTCCAGCATGATGTCCGGGTGGACCTGAATGCCATCGCCGCCCCCAAGATCCACGAACTCGTCAACAGCTTCAATTCGGCGGTCAATGAGGTCCCGCGCCTGGCGGAGACGCGTACCGCGGCCAACGAGCGGCTCACCCGGGCGCGCGAGGCCAAAGACGCCATGGCGATCCTTGATGCCGAGCACGAGGCCAGTCTGATCAATCTCCGGATCGAGCGTCTCAACCACGAGGCGCACGTTGTCCGGGAACTGTTGCGAGAGCTGATGCTGGTGGGTGTCAACAAACCCGACGGTAGCCAACAGTTTTTCGTCCGCGGCGAGGAGCCCGCCGGGCTTGCCACCGACGGCCGCATCTGGCGGATGCGGGTGGGCAACAAACCGCTTGCAACCGATGCGCTGGTGATGATGGGCGGCGGCGACGTGGTGGGGGTCGTGCCCCGCGGGGTGCCCTCCCTGTCCGTGCCCGAGATCAATTTCGGGGTCCTGCTGCGCCTTTTTCCCTATGCGGCCATCATCTCCCTGCTGGGCTTCATGGAGGCGATCTCCATCGCCAAGGCCATGGCCGGCAAGACCGGGCAGCGCCTGGACCCCAACCAGGAGCTGATCGGCCAGGGGCTGGCCAATATCCTGGGGTCCATGGCCAAAAGCTACCCCACCTCGGGCTCTTTTTCGCGTTCGGCGGTCAACCTCCAGGCCGGGGCCGTCACCGGTCTCTCCAGCGTCTTTACCAGCCTGGCGGTGGTGGTCGTGCTGCTTTTTTTTACACCCCTGCTCTACCACCTGCCCCAGTCGGTGCTGGCCGCCGTCATCATGATGGCGGTCATCGGCCTGGTCAACGTTTCCGGTTTCGTGCACGCCTGGGAGGCCCAGTGGTATGACGGGGCCATTTCCATCGCGACCTTTATCTTCACCCTGGTCTTCGCCCCGCATCTGGACAAGGGCATCATGATCGGGGTGGTTCTCTCGCTTCTGGTCTTTCTCTACAAGAGCATGCGGCCCAGTGTGGTGTCGCTGGCCCGCACGGAAGATGAAGCCCTGCGCTGCGCGCTGACCCACGGCCTTCAGGAGTGCCCCCACATTTCGGTGATCCGCTTCGACGGGCCGCTTTTTTTCGCCAACGCCAGCTACCTGGACGACCAGATCACCGAGCTGATGCTCACCAAACGGCAGCTGCGCCACATCGTCATCGCTTCCAACGGGATAAACGATATTGACGCTTCCGGTGAAGAAACGCTATCATTATTAGTAGATCGCATTCGCAGCGCGGGGGTGGAGATTTCCTTCAGCGGGGTCAACGAGTCCGTCATGGAGGTCTTCAAACGCACCCACCTGCTGGCCAAGATCGGCACCGACCACATCTTTGCGACCATGGAAAGGGCCATCGCGGCGATTCACGCGGACGCCCACCGTGACAGCACGGAAGAGGCCTGTCCGCTCGTAACCGTCTGCCACCTCGCCTGAAGCGGCCATTACACCAAAGGGGGATTCGCATGTCCGTTATTTCACTGTTCAGCGGCGTGTTTTGCAAGGAGGAGGCGGTTGCCCGGGAAATTCTCGAGAAAACCGGCTACCGCAAGATCGACGACGAGGAGGTCATCGCCGGTGCCAGCCGGCTTTCCGGCATGCCTGCCAAAAAGATCCGGCGGGCCTTTTCCGGCCGCACGTCGGTGTTCAACAAATTCACCCACGAAAAGGAAAACGCCATCGCCCACCTGCGCCTTTCACTGGCCGAGCTGCTGGCGGAGGATGATTTCCTGCTCTGCGGCTTTAGCCTTCATCTGGTGCCCCGGAAGGTCAGCCACGCCCTGCGGGTGTGCCTGATCGCCAGCGTCAGCTCGCGGATCGCCGAGGGGCAATCCGCCCGCGGGGTCTCCGCCAAGGAGGCGTTGCGGATCATCCGGCACGAGGATATGGAGCGCGCCGCCTGGGTGGAAGCCATTCATGGCGTCAAAGACCCGTGGCAAACCGATCTCTATGACATCGTCGTGCCCATGGACAAGGAAACGGTCGCCCAGGCCGCCGCCCTGATCGATGAGTACCGGGGCAGCCAGGCGGTGGCGCCCACGGCGGCTTCCCGCCAGGCGGTGGCCGATTTCCGGCTGGCCGCCCAGGTGGAGGTCCGCCTCGCCGCCGAGGGGCACGATGTCGGCGTTACCGCCGCCCAGGGGGGCGTGACCTTGACCATCAACAAACACGTGCTGATGCTCAACCGGCTGGAAGAGGAGTTGGCGGCCATCGTCAAGCAGGTACCGGGGGTGACCGAGGTTCAGACCCGTGTGGGGAAAGACTTTTACCAGTCGGACATCTATCGCAAATTCGATTTCCAGCTGCCCTCCAAGCTGCTGCTGGTGGACGACGAGCGCGAATTCGTCGAGACCCTCTCCGAGCGCCTGCTGATGCGCGACATGGGCTCGGCCGTGGCCTATGACGGCGAAACGGCTCTCAGCCTGGTCCAGGAGGATGAGCCCGAGGTGATGATCCTGGATCTCAAGATGCCCGGCATCGACGGCATCCAGGTGCTGCGCCAGGTCAAATCCACCCGCCCGGAGATCGAGGTGATCATTCTGACGGGGCACGGCAGCGAGGCCGATCGCGAGGTCTGCATGCAGCTGGGGGCCTTTGCCTACTTGCAGAAACCGGTGGATATCGATGTCCTCAGCGACACGCTCAAGCGCGCCAACGCGAAGATCCAGGAGCGCAAAAAGTCCGCCGAATAGCCTGTCCGGGTATCCGGGGGCACCCGCCCCGGTTAAAAATAAGGAAATCGTGCATGGCGCTGTGGGCCAAATTCAAACCGGATTTCTGGGAGCGACCCGAAGGCCAGGACTGGCCCTTCAAGCACATGTTCGATTTCCGCCGCATCTGGAAGCGCGCCGTGCTGCTGATTGCCGGGGTCGCCCTGGTGCCATTGGTGATTATCACCGCGGTGGACTACAACGTCACCCAGAAAGCCATCGTCTCCGATGTCCTGTTGCAGACCTCCCGGCTGGTGTCCAACACCAAACTGTCGATCTCCTTTTTTCTCACCGGTCGGGCCGCCGCGCTGCAATTTATCGTGGAGGACAACGGCATCGCGGCGCTGAAGGACCCCCGGCGGCTGGCAGAGATTCTCGGGCACCTGAAAACCGCCTTCGGCGGCTTTGTGGACCTCGGGGTGGTGGATTCCGGCGGCGACCAGCGCTACTATGCCGGTCCCTACGCGCTGACGGGGGTGAACTACCGTGACCAGGGCTGGTTTCAGGAGGTGGTCGGCCGGGGGGTTTACGTCAGCGACGTTTTCCTGGGGTTTCGCAATGTGCCGCACATCATCATCGCCATCAAGCACCACCTGCCGGACGGGACCTTTTTCATTCTGCGGGCGACGCTGGACACCGCCCGCTTCAACGAGCTGATCTCCAATGTGGCGGTCAGGGGGCAGGGCGACAAGTTCATCATCAACCTCAACGGCCAGCTGCAGACACCCTCCAGCAGCCACGGGCAGGTGTTTGAGAAGGTGGGCTTTCCGGTGCCGCCGTATGTCGACAAAACCCAGGTGGTGGAAGGTCTCGACGCCGGGGGGGAGCCGGCGATCATCGGGTATTCCTATATTCCGGAAAGCCCCTTTATCCTCATGATCGTCAAGCGCAAGGCCACCGTCATGCGCGACTGGCTGCAGACCCGCAGCCGGCTGATCGGGTTTCTGGTGATCAGCATCACCGGGATTCTGGTGGTGATCCTGGGGGTGACCACCTATCTGGTCAACAACCTGCACCTGGCCGACCAGCGGCGGGTGATGTCGCTGCACCAGGTGGAATATGCCAACAAGCTGGCCTCCATCGGGCGGCTTTCGGCCGGGGTGGCCCATGAAATCAACAACCCCCTGGCGATCATCAACGAAAAGGCCGGGCTGATCAAGGACCTCTTCAGTTTCAAGCCCGACTACGCCCAGGACAAGCGCTTGCTGGAATTGATCGACGGGGTGATCGCCTCGGTGGAGCGCTGCGCGGTCATCACCCGGCGGCTGTTGGGCTTTGCGCGCCACATGGCGGTCAGCGTCGAGCCCATCGCGGTGCGGGCGCTGATCGAGGATGTTCTGGGCTTCCTCCGCAAGGAGGCCGAATACCGCTCGATTGATGTGGTGGTCGAGGTCCCCGACGAAGTCCCGACCTTCGTGAGCGACCGGGGCAAGCTGCAGCAGATTCTGCTCAACCTGATCAACAATGCCTTTGCCGCCCTGAGCGACGGCGGTCAGCTGAAGGTCGCGGCCCGCCTCGCAGGGTCCGATGCCCTGGCCATCGACGTGATCGACAACGGCAGCGGGATCGCGCCCGAGGACCTCGACCGCATCTTCGAGCCCTTCTTCTCCACCCGCACCAGCTCCGGTGGCACGGGCCTCGGCCTGTCGATCACCTACGGGCTGGTGCAGGAACTGGGGGGCACCCTCAGGGTGCAGAGCCAGGCCGGGGAAGGGTCGACCTTTACCATAACGCTGCCCCTGCAAATGCCGCAGCCGAAAGGAGATGCCAGTGCGAATCCTGCTGGTGGACGATGAAAAGGAATTCGTGGCCACCCTCGCCGAACGTCTCGAATTGCGCGGGATCGACGCCGACTGGGTCACCACCGGCGAGGCCGCCCTGGCCAAGGCGGCCGAGCGTGCCTATGACCTGGCCATTCTGGATGTCAAAATGCCCGGTATCAGCGGGTTGAAGCTGGAGAAGCTCATGGCCCAGCGGCATCCCGGGATGAAGTTCATCTTTCTCACCGGTCATGGCTCGGCCAGCGATTATCACTCCGGCATTGCCGAGGACCGGGTGGTCGACTACCTGGTGAAGCCGGTCAACATCGAGGCGCTGATCACCAAGATGCAGGCGACGCTCACATCCTGATGGAGACAAACGCCATGACTGTTCCCGCCGAAATCGTCGGCGCCGAGGGCCTCAAATTTTTCGGGCGCATATCCGCTTCGATTTCCCACGAGATTCGCAACGCCCTGGCGGTCATCAACGAACACGCCGGCCTGCTGGAAGACATGACCCTGATGGCCGAAAAGGGAATGCCCCTGGATGCCGCGCGGTTGAAGCGCACCGCGGGCGCGGTGCTGAAGCAGGTTCAGCGGGTCGACGGGATCGTCAAGACCATGAACCGCTTCGCCCACAGTGTGGATGAGCCGCTGAAACGGGTGGATCTGGCCGAAACCCTGGAGCTGGTCGTGCGCCTTTTCGGCCGCTTTGCCGCCGTGCGACAGGTCACGCTGGCGCCCGAAAGCCCCCTGGCCTCGGTCTCGGTTGCAACCCGGCCCTTTCAACTCCAGAACCTGATCGGCCTGTGCCTGGATCATGCCATGCAAAGCGCAGGGGCCGGCGGGACCGTGAAACTCTCGATCGCCCCGCTGCCCGACGGCGGGGCCGAGATCCGCTTTGGCGGGCTCGGGGTTTCGGCCCTCCCCGAAACGCCCCTGGCCGGCGAGACCTTCCAGGCCCTTTTGGGGGCGACCCGCACGGAGGTCGCCATCTGTGCCGAAACTGGGGAGCTGGGCCTGCGGCTGCCGCCGAAAATCGCCTGCGATGCGGGTGGAGAAACCGGGGCCTGAGGACTGCCGGAAAATAGATACCCTTATTTCAAATTCCAAGGAGAACAAAAATGGCTGAAAAGGTGTTACTCGTCGACGACGAAAAGGATTTTCTGGATGTCATGGCCGAGCGCATGCGCAACCGCGGCATGGAGGTCAAGACGGCCAGCTCCCCGCTAGAGGCCCTGGAGATGGTAGCCAAGGAGTCCTTTGACGCCATCATTTTGGATCTGCAGATGCCGGAGATGGACGGGCTGGAAGCCCTGGAAAAAATCAAAGCCCAGAAGCCCGAACTTCAGATCATCCTGCTGACCGGGCATGCCACCGTTCAGAAGGGGGTCGAGGCCATGAAGCTGGGGGCCATGGACCTGCTGGAAAAGCCGGCCGATCTGTCCGATTTGACCGCCAAGATCAAGGCCGCCAGCTCCCAGCGGATGCTGCTGGTGGAAAAACAGAGCGAGGAGAAGATCAAGAAAATCCTCACCACCAAGGCCTGGTAGCCGTTTTCGGCCACCATCTTTCACCTGCCCCGGGCGGGGGGCGTCCGGCGGGCGTTACGCCGTTTCCGGCGTTTCCTTCAGCTCCAGGGCCGCCCGGAACGCCTCGTACTCCCGCATCGCCGCCGCCTGGGCCTCGGCCCGGATGCGGTTGAGCGCCTCGAAGTTGCGGACCAGCAGATCCACCAGCGCAGGGTCGAGTTCGTTTTGGCGCGCCATCCGGCGAAGTACCGTGAGGGCCTCCGCTTGGCCCATGCCCCGCCGGTAGGGGCGATCCTCGGTGATGGCCGTGAAGACGTCGGCCACCGCCATGATCCGCGAGCCCAGGGGGATGTCGTCGGCCGTAAAATGGAAGGGATAGCCGCTGCCGTTCAGGCGCTCCTGGTGCAGGGCGCCCCAGGCGGAGATTCGGCTGAGGGCCTCGATGGGGTCGAGGATCTGGTAGGTGAAAAAGACGTGGGTGCGCATCACCTGCCACTCTTCAGGGGTCAAGTGGCCGGGCTTTTCAAGGATCTCGGCGGGGATCGCGAGCTTTCCCAGGTCGTGCAGGTAGCCCGCGATCTGGAACATTTGGCACTCCCGGCGCGAAAAGCCCACCAGGCGCGCCAGCATTTCACCGGTTGCCGCAACCCCGCTGGAGTGGGTGGCGGTGAAGGCGCTCTTGAAGTCGATAATCCGGCAGATCAGCCGCGAGAAGGCCAGCAGCGACTCCAGGTCGATCTCGGCCAGCGCGCCCGCCAGGCCGCGGTTCAGGACCGCAGCCACCCCGCCCGAGGCGATCTCCAGCCAGACGTAGTCCCGCTGGGCGAGCTTCAGAAAGGCCTCCACCATCTCCGGAACGAAGACGCTGCCGCTGCGCCCCGAAATGTTGGCGCAGATTTCCGGCACCTGCCCCAAAACCCCTGCATCCGGTGTGACCAGCACCGCCACCCGGTCGGCCAGGTGCAGCAGGTGGCTGCCTCGCGGCACCGGTCGGCCTTCGTGGGTTTCCCCCGTCCCGTGGTCCCAGGCCAGGTGGTGGAAGCGCACCATCCCGGCCACCTCCCGAAACGGCGCGAACTCCCTGAGCAGCAGGTAGCCGGCCTCCGCGTGCTGCATCGGCCGGGTCTCCTCGAAGGCCAGCAGGTCCAGGCGCTCGTCCAGTGAAAAGGCCCCGATATCGTGCAGCGCGCCGGCGAGACAGACCTCGCGGCGGGCATCCGCGTCAAACTCCATCTCCTCGGCCAGCCGCAGGGCGAGGTAGGCCACCCGCAGGCTGTGCTCGGCCAGGGCCGGGCTCATCAGGTCGAAGGTCCTGGCCAGGGGGCCGACCAGATCCCAGAGTGTGACATGCAGGTTTGCGGTTTTCATGGGGACCTCCAAGACAAGGTCCGGGCGGTTATGCGCCGCTGACCGCGACGATGGGGTCGGCCATGCGGCTGCCCATTGCGTCAACCGCCCATCGGCGCTATGCTGAGGTTGTCTGAGGCTGAAAGCAGCCAGCCGCTCTTCGCCCCCAAACCCTTGGCAAGCGATGAATCTATTATCCCGCCTGGAACCCGCCTTTCACCGCGTGGTGGACGCGATTTATCGCCGCCGCCCCCAGCCTTTTCCGGGGCGTGGGCGCTTGCGCCGCTGTAAAATCATAGCCCACCGCGGCCAGCACGACAACCGCGGGGTGCCCGAAAACACCCTGGCGGCGTTTAAAGCCGCGCGCTCGTGCGGGGTGTGGGGGATCGAGCTGGACATCCGCTGGACCCGCGACCTGGTGCCGGTGGTGATCCACGACCCGGACCTGCGCCGGGTGTTTGGGCTGCCCCTGCGGGTGGCGGCGCTGACCTTTGCCGGGCTGCGCGCACGCGCCCCGCTGGTGCCGACGCTGGCGGAGGTGGTGGCCGTCTGTGGTCGGCGCCTGCACCTGATGATCGATCTGAAGCAGGAACTGTTTCCGGACGCACCAGGTCAGCGCCGCCGCCTGGCCGATGAGCTGGCCCCCCTGACCCCCGGGCGCGACTATCATTTTCTGTCCCTGACGCCGGCGGTTTTCGATACCTTCGAGGTCGCCCCGCCGCAAACCTTTCTGCCCGTGGGGCAGGGGCCCCTGGGGGGTGTGAGCCGGCTCGCCCTGGAGCGCCGCTACGGCGGCCTCACCGGCCACTACGTGATGCTCAGCGACCGCCTGATCCGGCGGCACCGGCAGGCCGCCCAGGGGACCGGCACCGGCTTCGTGGCATCCCGCAACTGCCTCTTCCGTGAGCTGAACCGTGGGGTGGACTGGATATTTTCAAACCACGCCGCCGCCCTCCAGGCGCTGCGCGACGCGCTTCTGGCCGCCGGTTAGCGGTGCCCCCTCAGCCCACCAGCAGGTAAACGGCCCCGGCCGTCAGGAGCGCTATCACGGCGGCCAGCCAGGTGGGACCGTCCGCCGGCGACGCGGCCGCGCCTTCCCAGTTTTTAACCCCGGTGATCATCGCTTTGATCAGGTTCTCGCCCTTGACCGCCCAGTGAAAAAGAACCGCCCCCAGGTGCAGCCCGACCAGCACGACGATGATCTGGCGGTTGAAGAGGTGGCTGCGGGTCAGGGCGTCGCTGGTGGCTTTTCCTACCCAGGAATAGAGCGGGCCCTCGGTCAGGATGTCGTCGTTGGCGAAAAGGCCCGTTCCCGCCTGAAAGAGCAGGACTGCCAGCATGGCGACGACCGACCAGCCGCCCATGGGGTTGTGCCCCAGGTGGCGGGGGGTATCGGGGCCCAGCAGCGTCCGGGCGTAGCCCAGAACCGCCCGCGGACCTTTGAGGAAGGCGGCAAACCGCGCTGAGCGGCTGCCGCACAGCCCCCAGGCCAGCCGGAAGAGCAGCAGCACCAGGATCGCCAGGCCGCTTTGCTCGTGGTAGCTCATGGCGGTGCCGCCGATCCTGCCGGTCACAAACGAGGCGGCCACCAGGGCCGCCAGCAGCCAGTGAAAGAGCCGCGTGGGAAGGTCCCAGACCTTTACCGTATGGGCGGCTTCGCCTGCTTTGGCGTCATTCCGGACGGGTTTCTGCATGTTCGCTCTTCCCTCGGTGCCCCCGCCTGAAGCGCACCCCGCCGTGTGCTGGTGCAAGCGGCTGCGGTTTAATGCCGGCAGACGGTGGGCTTGTCGTTGGCGTCGATGTGGATGCAGACGAAATCACCGGTTTTAAAACCGATGCGCTTGAACTCCTGGACGATGCGGTCGTGGCGTTCGATTTCCCAGTAGACCGACCACAGCGGGTCGCGCACCGTGTCGATGCCGTAAGCGTCATGGCCGCAGAGGTTGATGCGGATCTTGTCCTTGGCGATCAGGGTGTCGGCCTCGGAGAGAAAAAAGTCGATCTGGTAGCGGTTGTCGAGCAGCAGGCGGGATAGCGCTTTCTGGTGCTCCGGGCTGTCGTCCAGGTAATGGTTGGCCACCTGGTAGAGGTCCTCGGGGACCTCGATGGACAACCCCAGGACCGCGAAGCGCTCATGGCGCAGGGCAAAATCCTCCAGCGTAGCTTCGCAGCTCCGGATGAGACCGCGGATCTCCTCCAGGCCCGCTTCGATGGGGTGGCCGGCGTTGACGATATCCTCGCACAGGCCGACGATAGCGAGGTAAAGCGCCATGTTGTCCATCACGTAGATGGGGCGTTCGCGGTAGTTGCGGCGCTTGCGGATGCGGCGGATGCCGTCCAGCTGGATGCTGCGCTCGCTTTCCTTCTGCTCGAGGACCTCCACCCGCGAGATGTCCTTGGCCTGCACCACGTGAATATCGGAGTCCTCGGAAACGATGTACTCGATCTCGCAGCGAAAGCCGAGATGCTCCTGGATCTTCTGGGAGAGGTCCTGCAGCCGGCGGTCGTGGGGTGTGCGGGTGATGTAGGGCTCGCTTTTGATCTTGTGGACCCGGTCGCGGCAGTAGCCGTATTCCCAGGTGCCGCCGATGATCTTGGCCATGACGTTGGAGCCGTTGATAAACGGCATCACGATGACCCCCATTTCCTGAGGGTCGATCTGGGGCGCGCGGTTGAACTTCTGCTGCCGCAGGATGGAAAGCCGCTTGGCGCTGGTGGCGAAATTGATCATGCGTTTCCAGGCGTAGACCACCCCGCCCACGTCGGCATAGGTTTCCAGGGAGTCGAAGGTGCCGCCCTTGAAAAATTCCTCCTGGGGGTGGGCGCTGCGGGCGATGATCTTGAAGCTGCCGCGGTGGGTGGCCAGAAACGCCTGCAGGGCGGTGAAATTTTTGGCCCGCAGGTCCGCGGCCGGGATGTAGATGAAGTCGGGCACGTTGAAGCCGGCCCGCTTCAGCGTTTCCAAAACGCGGGCCTTCTCGGGGACAGGGCAGGCGGAAGCGGATGGTGTCGTCATGGTGATCCGGGGTTTCTTTGTGATGGGTGGTCCCAACGGTGCCGATCTTCGCGGTCCACTATACCCTCTTCGAAGCGGCTTTCCAATACCCGCCAGGGCGGGACGATGCGATTTTGCCCAAAAACCGGGCGTTGGTTGAAAAAAACGCCCGAAGACGGCGGCATCCTCTTGCCCATGTGTCGGCCCAACCCGGTGGGGGCAGTCGGGCCGCTGGCGGCGCCTTTTAACGGCCCGGCGATTATCGTTTGGCATGGTTTTATAGAGGCGGTCTTCAAAAAATGCAATTGGATTGCATTCGAATTTTGGATCTGATAGGGACGGCGGCAGCGGAGTTGGCGGCGATTGATGGCGGGCCGTCTTTGCAAACCGAGCCAAAACGCTGAAATCCGGGTCCTTGAAAGCGAGGCGCAGGAGAAAACGATGACACTGCGACACAGGGGATGGCGACTGATCGGATTTTTGATCGTACTGCGGATCTTTTGGGGGGGGGTCCCGGCCTCCGCCGGCGAGGCCCTCCCGGTTTTTGTCAGCATCCTGCCCCAGAAGTATTTCGTTGAACAGGTGGGCGGTGGCCATGTGGCGGTCTCGGTGATGGTGGCCCCCGGCGCCAGCCCCGCCATCTACGAGCCCAAGCCGCGGCAGATGGCGGCGCTGGCCGCCGCAAAGGCGTATTTCGCGGTGGGGGTGCCGTTTGAAGCC
>Ga0272444_10004188_pt1 | contig 12780 bp, 9 predicted proteins | sample SSMForm13_FD_201033 | JGI IMG/M metagenome (GOLD analysis project Ga0272444, IMG submission 201033) | Marine sediment archaeal communities from Little Sippewissett salt marsh, Falmouth, MA, United States - SSM-Form-13 | ecosystem: Environmental > Aquatic > Marine > Wetlands > Sediment ...
ATCCAGAGGATATGACACAGCCGATCATGACGGCCACACCGTGATCCGCCATACCGACGGGGCTTGAATTCAACCCCATAAACCGGATGCGATCAAACCCCTCTGTCGGGGTGCCTTGAAAAGGGCTTCTCCTTCGTGCTAGTTTTGAACGTGCCACCAGCCAGGGTGCGAGAAACGGTATCCGATTATGATCATCGTCAGCGACCTTGATCATCACTTCAAGGATGAAATCGCCAAAGAGCCTGGGGGTGAACACATCACGCGCTGTTTTTCATGCGGTACCTGTACCGCCGGTTGCCCGGTCCGGGAGGTCACGGACCGATACAACCCCCGCAAAATCATACGAATGGCCCTCCTTGGGATGCGGAAGGCTGTCCTTTCCAGCGATTTTATCTGGCTTTGCTCGGCGTGTCATACCTGCTACGAGAGATGTCCCCAGGACGTCCGGATCACCGATCTGATGACAGCGATCAAAAACATCGCCGTCCGAGACGGTTACACCCCACCGCCCTTTGTGCTGCAGGTGTCTCTTCTCAAGGAGCACGGCCGTCTCTATGAGATCGGGGAGTTTGAAAACCAGAAGAGGATTGACCTCGGTCTTCCCGGTATCCAGGAAAACCCGGAAGAGATCCGAAGAATCCTTCTGAGCGCAGGGATAGAGGAGATCATAAAATCGAGCACGTGAAGTCGTCCCGGGAAATGTGACAGACACCTGATGATTGACTGACCCAGGTATCCTCATGACCTATGCCTTCTTTCTCGGCTGTACCGTACCCGTCAGGTCGCTCAATTATGAGTTGTCCGCGCGAAAAGTCGCCAGAGCGGTTGGAATCGGAATGGTGGACATCGATGGTTTCGAGTGCTGTGGATATCCGATCAGACACCTGGACCAAATGACGGCCCTGCTCCTGGCGGCGAAAAATTTGTCTCTTGCCGAGGAGCATGGCTACGACATCTGTACCCTCTGCAGTGCGTGTGCGGGAACCCTGGCCGACGCCAACCGGAAACTCAGGGAAAATGCCGGGCTTCGCCACGACATCAACGAGAAACTCAGTGAGACCACCGGTCGTGTCTACCGGGGAACCCTCGAGGTGAAACATTTTGCCCGCGTTCTCTTTCAGGACGTGGGTCTCGAAGAGATTCGACGGCACCTGAACACCGATCTGTCGTCCCTCCGTCTGGCGGCCCACTATGGCTGCCATTATCTGAAACCCTCCCATATCTATGACTCCATCGAAGACCCGGAAACCCCCCACACCCTGGATGACCTCATCGAGGTCACCGGTGCCGCATCCATCGCTTTTGAGGGCCGAGACCGATGCTGTGGGGGCGGTGTCCTGGCAATGGATGAGACGGTTGCCCTCGCCATGGCCAGGGAAAAACTCGATCGGGTGGTGCAAGCGGGGGGCGAGGCCCTCGTTCTGATCTGCCCCTTTTGTGACATCATGTACGAGTCCAATCAGAGAAAGATCGAGAAGGCTTTCAACACCCGCTTCGGTCTTCCTGTGATCTATCTGACCCAGCTTCTCGGACTGGCCATGGGAATGATACCGGATGAACTGGGATTCAGGCTCAACCGTGTCAAGGCAAAAGACCTCCTCGCAAAGGTCACACACGACGAGAGCACGTGACATGACAGACGGGGTGTTGTCCACGTCGGACCGTTCCAAAAGACAAGCCACACCCCCGGTGGCGGCCGTTCTGGTTGTGGGAGGGGGTATTGGTGGCATACAGGCATCGCTGGATCTCGCCGATTCGGGATTCAAGGTCTATCTGGTCGAGAAGGATCTCAGTATCGGCGGCACGATGTCCCAGCTCGATAAGACCTTCCCAACCAACGACTGCGCGATGTGTATCATGTCCCCCAAACTGGTCGAGGCCGGGCGGCACAGGAATATCGAGATCCTTTCCCTCTCCCGCGTCGAGGACGTCAAAGGCCGGGCGGGAGCCTTCCGTGTCCTGATCCGAAAAAGGCCGAGATATGTCGACCTTCAGAAGTGCACCGCCTGCGGGGATTGCGCCAGGGTGTGCCCGGTTCGTCTGCCCGACGACTATGAGGTCGGCCTCGTGACCCGCCGGGCGATCTATCAACCCTTTGCCCAGTCCATGCCCAGCGCCTTTGGGATCGACAAGCGCGGCACACCTCCATGCAGAGCCGTCTGCCCGATCCACGTCAATGCTCAAGGGTACATCGCCCTGATCACGGAAGCGAAGTACGAGGAGGCCCTCGCTCTGATTCGGGAAAATAATCCCTTTCCGGGGATCACCGGACGCATTTGCACCCACCCCTGCGAAACAGCGTGCCGTCGGGGAGACGTGGATCAGTCGGTGGCCATCAATGGGCTGAAACGGTTCCTCGCCGATCGAGCCGGGGAAACACCCATAACAACCCCCCCCCGGCCGGATCACCGGGAGCGGATCGCCGTTGTGGGCTCCGGCCCGGCAGGTCTTCTCGCCGCTCACGATCTGCGGCGGATGGGATACGGTGTCACCGTCTTTGAGTCCCTCCCGGTCTTGGGCGGCATGCTGTCTGTCGGCATCCCTGAATACCGTCTGCCCAGACATGTTGTGGACAAAGAGATCGGGACACTCCGGCAGCTGGGTGTTGAACTTCGTGTGAACACGCGGGTGGGAAACGATCTCCCCCTCAAAAGCCTGAGAGAGCGGTATCAGGCGGTCTTTCTCGCCGTGGGTGCGCATGTCAGTCACAGGTTGGCCATCGACGGTGAAGACCTTGATGGGGTGATCCACGCCACCGATTACCTGAGACGGGTCAACATGGGCGACGTTCCGCCGGTCGGACCGCGGGTCGCCGTTGTGGGTGGGGGAAATGCAGCCATCGATGCGGCCCGGGTGGCGCGCAGACAGGGAGGGTCGCGGGTCATCATTCTCTATCGCCGATCACGGGAAGAAATGCCCGCCCTGCCCGAGGAAATCGAGGCCGCCGAAGCGGAGGGCATCGTCATCGAGTGGCTCGCGGCGCCTACCAGCGTCCAGGGAAAAAACGGCCGGGTCGCAAAAGCGGTGTGTGTGCGAATGAAGCTCGGAGAACCCGACGCCTCGGGTCGCAGACGACCGGTTCCGGTTCAGGGCTCACACTTTACCATCGAACTCGACACGCTGATTCTTGCGATCGGTCAGACCCCCGATCTCTCCTTTCTCCATCAACACGATTCTCTGAAAATCACGGCCGGCGGCACGATCGAGGCCGATCCTGTCACACTGGAGACGTCGGCCAGAGGTGTTTTTGCCGGCGGCGACGCTGTCACAGGCCCTCTGACATATATCGATGCCATGGCCGCCGGCCGTAAGGCTGCTGTGTCCATTGATCGGTATCTTCGAGGTGAAGAACTCGGCGCCAACCGCGAAAGCGAAGGACCCCAGACCGACTATGTCCGCGCGGAGATTGAGGGTGTGCCCCGCCAGCCACGATCTCAGACAGGGGCCCTGACACCGTCCGAGCGAGTCCACGGTTTCCAGGAGGTCGATCTCGGGCTCACTGAGACACAGGTCCGTGACGAGGCAACCCGCTGTCTTCAATGTGGCGGATGTTCAGACTGCTTGCAGTGTGTCCAAGCCTGTGAGGCCCAGGCGATCATCCACGACATGAACGAGGAAGTGGGTGAAATCGAGGTCGGGGCAATCATTCTCACGCCGGGTTTCGACGCCTTCGACCCCCGGCCGAAAAGTGAGTATGGATACGGACGTTTCCCCAATGTGCTGACCAGCATCGAATTCGAGCGGTGTCTTTCAGCAGCCGGCCCGTTTGGCGGCCACCCCCGGAGACCGTCGGATGGACAGCCTCCCAAAAGCATCGGATGGGTCCAGTGCGTAGGGTCCAGGGACCCCCATCGGGGTGTCGGATACTGCTCCTCGGTCTGCTGCATGGCTGCAACGAAACAGGCCGTCGTTGCCCGGGAGCACGCGCCGGACCTCGAAGCAACGATCTTCTACATGGACATGCGTGCCCATGGAAAGGATTTCGACCGATACGTCGAGAGGGCCAGAGAGGTTCACGGGGTCCGATACGTTCGATCACGCATATCCAACATCACGGAGGACCCACAGCACCATGACCTGTTCGTCATCTATGAGACCGAAGACGGTCACCTGGTGCATGACCAGCTGGACATGGTTGTCCTTTCGGTCGGTCTTCTCCCCCCCCGGTCGGCTTCAGATCTGTCCCGGACCCTGGGAGTCCGACTCAACCCATACGGGTTTGCCGACACAACCTGGAGCGAACCACTGAGGACCAACCGATCCGGGGTTTTTGTGGCCGGAGCGTTCTCGGGCCCCAAAGATGTCCCCGAGACCGTGGTGCAAGGCAGTGCCGCCGCTGCCGAGGCATCCGCCCTTCTTGCTGAATCCCGAGGGGCCCTGGTCTCGGAGATCGAGCGGCCACCCGAGACCGACGTCCGAAATGCGAGGCCGCGGATCGGCGTCTTTGTGTGTCATTGCGGTATCAATATCGGCGGTCTGGTCCGTGTTTCCGATGTGGTGGCCCACGCGGCCACCCTACCCTTTGTGGTCCATGTGGAAGACAATCTCTACACGTGCTCCCAGGACAACCAGGAACGAATCAAGAAAGCCATCCTCGATCATCGGTTGAACCGGGTGGTTGTCGCATCCTGTTCCCCCCGCACCCATGAGGCTCTGTTTCAGGATACACTGCAGGCGGCAGGACTCAATCGTTATCTTCTTGAGATGGCCAACATCAGGGATCAATGCTCATGGGTCCACACGAATTGGCCAAGGGAGGCCACGGACAAGGCCAAGGATCTTGTCCGAATGGCCGTGAGCAAAGCGGCACTCCTGGAACCTCTTCCAACTTTCGAGATCCCTGTTCATCCCCGGGGGCTTGTCGTCGGAGGCGGAATAGCAGGGCTGACATCGGCGCTCGGGCTGGCAGACCAGGGGTATGATGTCGACCTGGTCGAGATCGAGAGTGAGCTGGGCGGCAACCTGAGACACATAGCCACAACGCTTGAGGGAGAGGCGCCCCGGGCTGTCCTGGCTCGTCTGGTTGACGCCGTCACCTCCCATCAACGTATCCGTGTTTTTGTGGATACCCGGATCGAATCGATCAGCGGCTTTGTGGGGAACTTCAAAACAACGTTGACGACCCGGGGGGAGGCTGTTGAACATGAGCATGGTGTCGTCATCGTGGCCACAGGGGCCAGAGAGATGAAAACCCGTGAATACCTCTGCGGACAGGACGAGAGAGTCGTCACGCAGCGTGAATTCGAGTCCCTCCTCCATCACAGGCCGTCCGCGTTGGGGAATCAGAACTCGGAACTCACCGTCTGCATGATCCAGTGTGTGGGCTCCCGGACGACCGAGCACCCGTACTGCAGCCGCGTTTGTTGCAGTCAGGCCATCAAAAACACCCTGGCCCTGGGCGAACGGTTCCCTCGCGCCCGGATCTTTGTTCTGTACCGCGACATACGGACCTATGGCTTCGCAGAGGACTACTACCAGAAGGCACGGGAACAGGGGGCCCTCTTTGTCCGCTTTGACCCGGAGAGAAAACCGGTCGTCGAAAAACAGAATGGCCATCTCCAGGTCTCGGTGTATGATCCCCTCCTCCAGGATCATCTTGTGTTGACCCCCGACTGGCTGGTTCTGAGCGTGGGAATCGAGCCCCTCGAGTCCAACGAGCACGTGGCTCGAATGCTCAAGGTTCCTCTGAATGCGGATCGGTTTTTCCTGGAAGCCCATATGAAACTCCGTCCGGTGGAATTCGCGACCGAGGGAGTGTATGTGGCGGGCTTGGCCCATGGCCCCAAATCCATCGACGAGACCATTGTTCAGGCTGAAGCGGCCGTATCCAGATCGTGCACAGTCCTGTCCAAGAAAAGCATTGAGGTACCGGGCACTGTCGCCCGTGTGGATGAGAGAAAGTGTGTCGCATGCGGTCTCTGCGAAGAGATCTGTCCCTATCATGCCGTCGACGTGGTCAGCAAAAAAACCATGGTGGGAGAGAAGCCAGTGGCTCAGGTTAACGAGGCGCTTTGCAAGGGATGCGGCCTCTGCACGGCTTCGTGCCGATCTGGAGCCATCGATGTGGCAGGATTCAGTGATGCAGAAATCGTGGCTCAAATGGCTCAGGTGAGCCCGCGCTGAACATACGCCTCAGCCTGCCAAAAGGTGCGGAAAAGGGGGTGTGCCTCATGACCCCGGATTGGGAGCCCAGGATCGTTGCCTTTCTCTGCAACTGGTGTTCCTACGCGGGTGCTGACCTTGCCGGAACCTCGCGAATTCAGTACCCCCCGAACATACGGGTCATCCGCGTCCCCTGTTCGGGGCGAATCAACCCCCTCTTCATCATCAAGGCCCTCCAGATGGGGGCTGACGGGGTTCTGGTTTCCGGTTGTCACCCAGGAGACTGCCATTATCAGACGGGCAACTATCTCGCCCGGCGAAAGGCCGCGGTCCTCAGGAGGTTTCTTGAGTTCCTCGGCATCGAGATGGGGCGACTCCATTTCTCATGGGTATCGGCCGCTGAGGGTACCAAGTTCTCCCAGGTGGTTGACGAAGTGACCCAGGCCGTGAAGAGGCTCGGACCGGCCACACGACTCGTGAAGGCCAGGACGTGGACATGATGGAAGCCCAGGGAGAGAAAATCCGTGAGGTCGCCCGGCGACTGCTCGAACAGGATCGTGTCGATGTGGTGATCGGTTTTGAAAAGGGGTCCTTACCCCTCCGTGCCTCCCCTGTTTTTGTGCGGACCGTGGCTGAGACACACCGTCTGATTTGGGACTGCTTCTGTGAGAACAATCTCGCCCGTTACCTCACCCGCATCGATGACCATCGGGTGGCCATTGTGGCCAAAGGGTGTGACAGCCGGGCCATTGTGGCGCTCATGGCAGAACGACAGATTCCCAGAGAAAGACTCACCATCATCGGCGTGCCGTGCCAGCGAATGGTGGACCGACGGAAAGCGGCGGCGGCGGTGCACGGAGAAATCCTCGCTGCCCGTTGTCAGGACTCCAATCTGGATGTGGAGGGGAGGGATTTCCGGAGGTCCCTTCCAAGGGACGCGTTTCTCTACCTGAGTTGTCGGCTGTGCACTCATCGTAATCCGGTGATCCATGACGTCCTCATCGGCGATCCTGTCGAGGAGTCCACCCTCAATGAGCCTCCCTCGCTGAGACTGGAGCGTTGTTCTGATCATCAACGATGGGCTGTTTTCTCTCAAACCGTGAGCTCCTGTGTTCGCTGTTTTGCCTGTCGCCAGGCATGTCCCATGTGTTATTGCCAGGAATGTTTTGTCGACGCGAGCACCCCATCCTGGATCGGCCGGGGGACGGACCCCTCGGATATCCAGATGTGGCATATTGTCAGAGCCTTTCATATGGCCGGGCGTTGTGTTGCCTGTGGCGCCTGCGAGCGAGCCTGCCCCATGGAGATCGATCTTTTCACCATGCTTGAGAAGCTCAACCGAGACGTGAAAGAACTTTTCGCCTTTGAGGCCGGCATCAGTGCCGATACGACGCCCCCCCTGGGGACGCATGACCCGGACGATCCAGGGGATTTTATCCTGTAAGCGATGACTATGAAAAAAATCCGAAAGGAAGATCTGAAAAGACGGGTCGAGGACCTTCTCGAGACATGGCAGGTCTTTGCACCTGTGTGGAAGGAGGGCATGGTCGAGATTACCGAGATCGATGATCCTGCGACAATGTCTCTCGACGGTCCTCCCCCAAGAATACCGCCGAAACGTCTCTTTTTCCCCCAGTCAGAGGTCCTTTTCCACTATGCAAAAGACACACGGGGTGTTGAGATCGATTCGGACCCTGAGGTTGCTCGGCGGCGGGTCGTTTTGGGCGTCAAGCCTTGCGACGCCCATGCCCTCTCACTCCTGGATTGCGTATTCAACGGCGATCGTTACCAGGATCCGTACTATCTGAAGCGACGCGAACAGACCGTCGTCGTGGCCCTGGGTTGTGATGAGCCCGCCCTGACGTGTTTCTGTTCCTCCATGGAATCCGGGCCCTTTTCCAGGAAGGGGGCTGATGTTTTTCTGACCGACATCGGAGCGGCCTATGTGGTTGAGGTCCTGACCCCCAAGGGTCACCAGCTTTTTGAACCCTCTCGACTCGAGGACGCTTCGCCAGAAAACCTGGAAAAGGCAAAGGAGAGGGAGGAGGCAGCCCAAAAGACCATCTCTTCTCATGTTGAGCGGGCTGGGCTCGTGGATAAGCTCGACGAAATGGCGGAGAGCGTTCTGTGGAAATACATCCATGAGAAGTGCATCGGCTGCGGCGTATGCACCTTTCTCTGTCCAACATGCCACTGTTTTGACATGGTCGATGAGGGCGACGAGGCAGTAGGGCAACGGGTGAGAAACTGGGACAGCTGTCAGTTCCCTCTCTATACTCTGGAGACATCAGGTCGCAATCCGCGACCCAGCGGACGCGAGCGATTACGCCAGCGAGTCATGCATAAGTTCAACTATTTTGTGAAGTCTTTCGGTCAACCGGCCTGTGTGGGTTGTGGCCGGTGCATCATCCACTGTCCGGTCAATTTGGATGTCAGGCGGGTGATCGAAGCAATCTGGACGGCCCAATGATACCGGTGGAGAAAACCATAGAAAATCCCTACCTTCCCATGCCGGCGACGGTCGAACGGACCTTCATCGAAACGGCCGATCGTATGATCAAGACCGTCGAACTGTCTCTGGCACGGTCAAAGGATCAGGCGCATTTCCATTTTGTCCCCGGCCAGTTCTGCCAGATATCGGTCTTCGGCAAGGGGGAGGCTCCCTTCGGCATCGCATCCTCCCCGACCGAAACGGGACCGCTCCGGTTCACCGTCAACAAGGCCGGCGTGGTGACGACCGCCATCCATCACCTGGAGATCGGGGATGCCGTGGGTCTCAGGGGTCCCTTGGGTCATGGTTACCCCATCGACCGCTTTGAGGGGAAAAACATTGTGATCGTCAGCGGTGGATTTGCCTTCACCACCCAGCGGGCCCTTGTCGCCATGATGCTTGATCAGAACAACAGGTCGCGCTTTGGTGAGATCACGGTCATTTATGGGGCACGGACGCCTGGATTGCTCCTGTACAGGGATGAGTTGCGCACCTGGGAACAGCGAGATGATCTGAAGACCTATCTCACCGTTGACCAGAGAGATGATACCTGGGGTGGGCTTGAGGGGTTTGTCCCTGACATCGTGGTCCAGGTGGCGCCCAGTTCCGCGAATGCCTGTGCGATCGTGTGTGGCCCCCCGATCATGATCAGACTCACCTTCCCCAGGCTTGTGCAGTTGGGCTTCGGTCCCGATCACATATACACATCTCTGGAGCGACGGATGAAATGCGGCATTGGAAAGTGTGGTCGGTGCAATCTCGGTCATCTTTATGTCTGCAAGGAGGGTCCGGTCTTCAGTTATGCCCGGCTGCAGACCTTGCCCAGGGAGGATTGAGAGAAGGGCCGCACGTCTTCTCAACAGGATAAACCGGAGGAAACCATGGATGTTACGTTGTTTGAAAGGGTTGTGGGCACGACCAATGTTCGGACGGATGAGATCGAACGTCTCTGTTACGGGCGAGATATGTCCATCCACGAGGGTATCCCCGAGGCGGTTGTTTTTGCCGAGAACACCGACCAGATCGTCGAAATCCTCAAGGCGGCCAGCAGGGAGCACATCCCCGTTGTCACCCGGGGATCGGGAACCAGTGTCACAGGGGCGGTCCTCGCCACACGGGGGGGGATCGTCCTGGACCTCAGTCGGATGGATCAGATCATCGAAATCAACAGGAAAAGCAACTACGTCCGGTTGCAACCCGGTGTGATCTGCGCCAATCTTAACGCTGCCCTGGCACCCACTCATTTTTTCCCTCCCGATCCCGCGAGCGCCACACTCGCCTCCATTGGCGGAATGGTCAGCACCAATGCGAGCGGCAATCGCGCCTTGAAGTATGGGACGACGCGGGACTACGTCATGGTCTTGGAGGTGGTTCTGGCCGACGGGAGGGTTTTGAGAACCGGTTCTGTCGCGCCCAAAACCTCCTCAGGATATGACCTGAGGCATCTCTTTGCCACGTCCGAAGGGACTCTGGGTATCATCACTGAGCTGACCATGAAAATCCTCCCCATGCCCGAGTATATCGCTTATGCACAGGCACGATTCCCTGACATTGAGCAGGCCGGAGGCGCTGTGGAGGCCATGCTGACCGCTGGGATTCCTCTCTCGTCATGTGAAATCCTTGACAGTGTGTCTATCGGTGTTGTCAATCAGGCCATGGGTCTCAAGATCCCCCCGGAGGTGAACTGCATTCTTTTTATCGAGATTGACGGAAACCCCAAGGCCGTGAAGGACCAGATTCGGGAAATTGACAGAATCTGTGCCGACCATCACGGCCTGGGAAACATCTGGGATGACGATCCTGCCAAAAGACTCCAGATGTGGGCCGGTCGGCAGGGCTTGGTCCCATCTCTTTCTAAGATCAGACGCGGGGCGAGACTCATGAACTACATGGAGGACTTCGGCGTCCCTGTTGAGAGAATACCCGACACAATCAGGGAAATTCAAAAAATCGGCGAGAAGCACCAATTCCCTATTGCAACGTTCGGTCATGTGGGAGATGGAAACCTCCATGCCGTCATTGTCATTGATCCGCGGAACAAGGAGGAATGGGAGATTCTGAGGAGCATCGGAGACGACTTCGTCACAATGACCAAGACATTCAAGGGAACCTTCTCGGCGGAGCACGGCGTGGGCATGGCCAAATCTCCCTTTATCAGGCAGGAGCTGGGGGTGGGGCTGGAAATCATGGAAAGGATCAAGAAGGACCTGGATCCGATGAACATCCTCAACCCGGGCAAGATGGGTTTTGCCGGCGCCCCGACAGACATCTTTGACCGATCCGCTTTCCAGCCATTGATCGAGCACCCTGAAAGAATCGTCAGTTTTGGCGTCGAAGTGGATAACGAGATCTTGGCCTGTATCCAGTGCGGCTTCTGTCGGGCCGGGTGTCCCACATACGGCGAGACCTCCCTTGAGTCTCACAACGCCAGAGGTCGAATCATTCTCGCCTATTATCTTCTGACCGGTCGCCTTCAGCCGACAGCGGAGTTGGCCAAACGGTTCTATAGCTGTTCCATGTGTCTCAACTGCAAGGCTGTCTGCCCCGCCGGGGTCCGTGTGTCTGAGATCATCGAGGCTGCTCGTGCGAGATTGGTTGAGGCTGGCTATCTCCCACCTATTCATCAATCGCTTGTCCGGTCCATTGGAGAGAGGGGGAATCCCTTTGGCGAGGCCGCAGAAAAGCGGACAGAGATCTATCCCGCTGCCCACAAACCGCACACACAGGCGACGACGCTCCTTTACTTCGGGTGTGTGGCCTCATACCAGGATCTCCATATCATCCCCAGTACCCTCAACATCTTCGATCATGCAGGCATCGATTACACGACCCTCGGAACAGAGGAACAGTGCTGTGGCTACGTCTCCTATCTGGTGGGACATCGAAGCGCATTTGAACGGTCCATCGAGAAAAACGCCAGCCTCTTCAAGAGGATGGGGTTCAATGAGATCGTGACCACATGTGCCGGGTGCTTTCGCACTTTCAGGGATCTGTACCCAAAACACACACCCATGGATGGCATACGGGTCTACCACGCTGTTGAGTATGTCGAAAAGCTGCTGGCAGAGGGTGGCCTCACCCTGACAGACGGAGCCCCGAGGACGGTGGCCTACCATGACCCGTGCGATATGGGCCGTCACATGGACATCTATGATCCACCCCGCGAGGTGATCAGGGCCATACCGGGTGTTGAATTGGTCGAGTTTCCGAAAAATCGGAATCTCGCGACCTGTTGCGGCGGAGGAGGAGGTCTGAAGGCCTTTGACACAAAAATGAGCCTGGACATCGCCCACAAGCGGGTTCAACAAGCAGTCGGTGCCGGAGCCGACACGATCGTGTCAGCCTGTCCATCGTGTAAGAGCAATCTTCAACAGGGTGCCGCGCGGTTGAGGAGAGAAACAAAGACCCGAGTGAAGGTCATGGATATCATGGAGCTTCTCTCTCAGGCGATTGACTAATGGTGGAGAAGAGAGACAACATTTGAAACGGAGTCACACGAGAGTCAACCCCTGTATGGTGAAGCCCATGCCCAGGGGGATCAGGAGGTTATCATCCACCCCGAGGGGCAACAGCTCGACCAGGGTCGCCACACACGCCCCAGCCACACCCACCAGGCATGGAACACCCGGATAGAGAAAAACGATCAGGAGGGCGGAGAAAAAAAACGCCATGCTCCCCTCCAGTGTCTTGGTGCCAAACAGGGGGGTTCTTCCCAAGGTGTTCCCCACCAGGGCCGCCACAGTATCGGAAATCATCAGAACGAGCAGACTCACAATCGCAACGGGTTTGTCCAAAAGCCAGACACACAGGCAGGCCCCTATCATGAGATAGGTGGCCCCGACCAGCCGGTTCCGTTCCCGCTGCCGGATCACTGAACCGATGAGATGCTTCTCATAGATCAGCCTGATGGTCTGGTTGTGATGACGGACAACGTCGAAAAAGAGAAAAAACGCGGTGACCGCGAGGAGTGGGATGATCGCGTCCTCTCTCGATACAAAGACATAGCCAATCGGAATCACCAGCGATCCCATATGGATCAGTTTTCTTTTGAGCTCCAGCTTTGAGATGGTCACAACGCACGCTCCTCTGTGTCTCCTTTGTCTGCCCTCCTCGGCCCATGGCCGGGGCCGAAAAGCAGGGGCTCCACCTCGTCACGACGCAGATACCGATACCGGCCCGGCCTGAGT
>Ga0272444_10004189_pt1 | contig 12779 bp, 12 predicted proteins | sample SSMForm13_FD_201033 | JGI IMG/M metagenome (GOLD analysis project Ga0272444, IMG submission 201033) | Marine sediment archaeal communities from Little Sippewissett salt marsh, Falmouth, MA, United States - SSM-Form-13 | ecosystem: Environmental > Aquatic > Marine > Wetlands > Sediment ...
CCAGCTCCTTGCGCCGCTCCTCCGTCAGGGGGGGAATTGCGATGCGGATCAGCTTGCCGTCGTTTGAGGGGGTCAGCCCCAAATCCGATTTCAGGAGGGCCTTTTCGATCTCCTTGATAACGGACACATCCCAGGGCTGGATTGTGATCAGGCGGCTTTCGGGAACCGCCAGGGAGGCCATCTGATTCAGCGGTGTCGGCGTGCCATAGTAGTCCACCCGGATGCCGTCCAGCAAAGCCAGGGAGGCGCGGCCGGTGCGGACCTTCTTGAACTCGCTCTTCAACGCGACGACGGTCTTACCCATGCGCTCACGGGTTTCCTCATAGGTTTCGGCGATCATAGTAACCCCCTAAAACTAAAACTTGACGGTTCCGTAAAAAGCATTTTACCCCGCGCTGAGATCAGTTTTCGATCCGGGTGCCGACTTTTTCCCCGCACACCGCCCGCTTGACGCTGCCGCTGGCCTTGAGATTGAAGACCACTAGAGGCAGATGGTTGTCCATGGCCAGGGAGATGGCGGTCATGTCCATGACGTTCAACTGTTTTTCCAGGACCTGCATGTAGGAAATCGCCGGAATAAACCGGGCGTTGGCGTTCTTTTCGGGGTCCGCATCGTAGATCCCGTCCACCTTGGTGGCCTTGAAAAGGACCTCGGCGTGAATTTCCTGGGCCCGCAGGACGGCCGCGGTGTCGGTGGTAAAGTAGGGGTTGCCGGTGCCCGCGGCGAAAATCACCACACGGCCTTTTTCCAGATGGCGCACCGCGCGCCGGAGAATGTAAGGCTCGGCGACCTCATGCATCGAAATGGCCGTTTGCACCCGGGTCTGCACCCCGCGTTTGTCCAGCGCATCCTGCAGCGCAAGGCTGTTGATGACCGTCGCCAGCATGCCCATATGATCCGCAGAGGCGCGGTCCATGTCAAAAGAGCTGGCGGCAACACCGCGAAAGATATTGCCGCCGCCCACCACAATGGCCAGTTCAACCCCCAGATCGTAAACCGACTGGATCTCCTCGGCCACGTATTTCAGCACGTCCGGACTGATGCCGAAGCCCTGATCACCCATCAGCGCTTCGCCGCTGAGTTTCAAAAGGACTCTTCGGTATTGTGGGTGCGCCAAAGGATTTAATCTCCTATCTGGAAACGTGCAAAGCGCCGGATGGAAATGTTCTCACCGATTTTGGCGATGGTTTCATTGAGCAGATCCGCGATGGTGAGGTTTGGATCGCGCACGTAGGGCTGATTCAGCAGGCAGTTGTCCTTGAAGAACTTGGCCATTTTGCCTTCGGCGATCTTTTCCAGCATCTTCTCCGGCTTGCCCATTTCACGGGCCTGCCCGCGGTAGATTTCCATCTCCTTTTCGACGACCGCAGCGGGCACGTCCTCAGGGGCGATGCCCACCGGGTTGGTGGCCGCGATATGCATGGCGATGTTCTTGGCAAAAGCCTGGAAATCTGCATTCTTCGCCACAAAGTCGGACTCGCAGTTGACCTCCACGAGAACCCCGATTTTGCCGCCCATATGGATATAGGCCTGCACGATGCCTTCGGAAGTCGTCCGGCCGGCCCGTTTCTGGGCGGTGGCCAGCCCTTTTTTTCTCAGAAACTCCACCGCTTTTTCCATGTCGCCATCGCTTTCCGCGAGGGCCTTCTTGCAGTCCATCATGCCAACCCCGGTTTTTTCGCGGAGTTCTTTTACCATCTGCGCATTTATTGCTGCCATCGTCGCTCTCTCCTCATCTATTCTTTTTCGCTGGTTTCGGTGGCTGCGGCACCCTCGGGGGCCGCTTCAGCGGCAGCCGGACCAGTGGTTTTACGAATGACCTCAACTACCGGCCCCTCGGAACCATCGGCAATGATCTTGCGCTCGCCCGGCTGAAGCTCCGCCGTCGCAGCCGGGGCGGCCTCTTCGGCGACGGCCTTGTCGGCCTCGGCCTGCCGTTTTTCTTCGTAGCGTTTGCGGCCATCCTCGCAGGCATCCGCAATCCGGGAGGCAATCAGGCGGATGGCGCGAATGGCATCATCGTTGCCGGGAATGAGGTAGTCGATGTCGTCGGGATTGCAGTTGGTGTCCACAATCGCAACGATCGGAATACCCAGGCGGCGCCCCTCTTTGACTGCGATCGCCTCGTTTTTGGGATCCACCACGAAGAGCGCCCCGGGAAGCGACTTCATCAACCGGATGCCGCCCAGGTTGCTGTCCAGCTTGGCCCTTTCCTTGGCGAGCTTCAACCGCTCCTTCTTGGGAAAGAGATTGATGGTGCCGTCGTTTTCGATATTGTTGAGGTAGTTCAGACGGTCGATGCTCTGCTTGATGGTCTGGAAATTGGTCATCATGCCGCCCAACCAGCGGTTGTGGACATAGTACATTTCACAGCGGTTGGCCTCTTCATAGATGGCGTCGCGGGCCTGTTTTTTGGTTCCGACGAAAAGCACCGACTTGCCCTTGCCAACCGTGTCAGCCACAAAGTCGTAGGCATTCTTGAACATCCGCACCGTTTTTTGCAGATCGATGATATAGATCCCGTTGCGGGCGCCGAAGATATAGGGCTTCATCTTCGGGTTCCAGCGTTTGGTCTGATGGCCGAAATGCACGCCGGCCTCAAGCAACTCCTTCATTGTGACATACGCCATGATCTTTCTCCTTGTGTGTTGGGTTGGGTCCACCGCCGGTATCAACCTCGGTTCCGGCTTTCACCGAAGCGGTTGAAAGCACCCGAAAAAGAGTCCACCGGCGTGCGTATTGAAAAAATCTTTTCTTACTAACAAATTAGTTTGCAGACCGCAAATTATTTTTTAAGCTGCAGAACGCGATCCAGTCCGCTGTAATCCTGAAAAACGGTTGTTTCCCGATAAGCTCCGCAGCCGGCGGCCAGCGCCCGCAGCGCCTTGGCTTGATCCCAGCCGATTTCCAGTAAAAGCAGGCCCCCAGGGTTCAGGAAAGGAGGGGCCTGCCGAATGATCCGGCCAAGCTCCCGGAGCCCGTCGGGCCCGCCGTCGAGAGCCTGCCTGGGCTCGAAACGGCCGATTTCGGGTTGCAGCCCGGCAATATCACCGGCCCGCACGTAGGGGGGATTGGAGACGATTAGATCAAACAGCGGCGGCCCGGGCCGCAGGGCATCGGTCCAGTCCGCGGCCCAGAACTGGACGCGGCCTTGGAGGCCGGCGCGGCGCGCATTACACCGGGCGACTGCCAGCGCCGCCGCCGATCGGTCGAGGGCATAGAAGCGGTGGGCGGGCCGCTCTTTGGCCAGCGCCAGAACAATGGCACCGGAGCCGGTCCCCAACTCGAGAACACGAAGGGCGCCTGCCGCGCCATCCCGGGGTAAAAATTCAAGCGCCCTTTCCACCAGGCATTCGGTTTCGGGCCGGGGAATCAGAACGTCCGGTGTGACCGTCAACTCCAGGGACCAGAACCCTTTTTGACCGACGATATAGGATGCCGGCTCGCGCGCGGCACGCCGTTTGATGAATGCCTTGAAGCGCCTCAGCTCATCAGGGTTGAGCGGCTGGTCATGGTGGGTATACAGCGTGATCCGCTGGCTGTCGAGGGTGTGGGCCAGCAGGATTTCGGCGTCGGCGCGGGGGGACTCGATTCCGTGGGACTTGAAGAAAGACGTGGTCCAGACCAGCAGTTTCAGTATCGTCCAGTTAGTTTCCCGCCGGGGTGGCCCAGTTGCTGGAATGGGTGGAACCGGTGTCTGCATTTTTTAGCGCCTGGGCCTGGTGGAAGGTGACCAACTCATCGATGATCTCGTCGATTTCCCCCTGCAGGATGCTGTCGAGCCTGTAGAGGGTCAGCCCGATGCGATGGTCGGTGACCCGGCCCTGGGGGAAGTTGTAGGTGCGGATCCGCTGGCTGCGGTCACCCGATCCGATTTGGCTTTTGCGGGTTTCCGAACGTTTCTCATTCTGCTCCCGGAGCATCTGATCGTAGAGACGCGCCCGCAGCACCTTCATGGCCTTGTTTTTGTTCTTCAGCTGGGATTTCTCATCCTGGCATGTGACCACCAGCCCCGTCGGCAGGTGGGTGATGCGCACCGCCGAATCGGTGGTGTTGACGGATTGGCCTCCCGGGCCGGTGGAGCGGTAGACATCCACCTTGATATCGCCGGGATCGATCTGAACCTCGACCTCCTCGGCTTCGGGCAGGACCGCGACGGTCACCGCCGAGGTGTGGATCCGCCCCTGGGCTTCGGTGACCGGCACACGCTGAACCCGGTGCGTCCCGCTTTCGAATTTAAGGCGGCTGTAGGCCCCCTGGCCCTGGATCATGGCAATGACCTCCTTGAGCCCCCCACCGGAGACGTGCAGGGTCATCACCTCGATCCGCCAGCCCTTGCTCTCGGCGTAGCGGGAGTACATTTTGAAAAGATCGCCGGCAAACAGGCCGGCCTCCTCACCGCCGGTGCCCGCCCGGATTTCGAGCAGGACGTTTTTTTCATCGTTGGGGTCCTTGGGCATGAGGAGCCTCTTCAGCTCCACCTCCAAGGCCTCCTTGGCGGCCATCAGTGCGGGGATTTCGTCGCGGGCAAGCTCTTTTATGCCCGGGTCCCCGTCACGCAACAGTTCGTTGCTCTCCGCCAGCTCTTTAACCGTTTGCTTGTAGCTGCGGTAGGCGGACACGATCTTGTTGAGTTCGGCGTGCTCCCGCACGATTTTCTGATAGGCGTGACGGTCTTCAACGATGGCGGGGTCGCTCAGGCTCTTTTCAATTTCCAGAAACCGCTCTTCGACCCCTTTCAGTCTGTTGAACATGGTCTTTTACCCACCCTCTTTGACCGGCAGCCACCGGGTTGGATCGGCCTTGGGCGTTTTTGCGACTGAGCCACCCTCTGTCCGGCCCCCACCCCAGGCTCCGGCGCCCGGCAGCGAAAAGCCCCACACGAAAATAGTTGAATGGCCTGAAATTCAGACCGATTCAACTATTTCATCTTCTGGGCCAGGCGGCGGGTGGGGCTACCGGTCGTTTTGCTGAAACTTGGCGTATTTTCTGCGGAAACGCTCGATCCGGCCCGCAGTGTCAACCAGCTTCTGCTTTCCGGTGAAAAACGGGTGGCACTGGGAACAGATTTCAACGCTGATATCGGACTTGGTGGAGCCGACGGTAATTTCGTGGCCGCAGGCGCAGCGGATGACGGTTTGTTTGTATTCGGGATGAATTCCGGTTTTCATGGCGGTTCAGGGCCTCCTCATCTGGCGTTCATCAACTCCATAAAATGTTTATTATCTCGCGTACCGCTCATCTTATCAAGCAAAAATTCCAGACTGTCAATAGGATTCAACGAAGACAGAAGCTTCCGCAGAATCCACACCCGGTTTAGGGTTTCCTGGGGAAGGAGCAGCTCTTCCTTGCGGGTTCCGGATTTGTTGATGTCGATGGCGGGGAAGAGGCGCTTGTCGGACAGGCGGCGGTCCAGCTGAATTTCCATGTTGCCCGTGCCCTTGAACTCTTCGAAGATCACCTCGTCCATCCGGCTGCCCGTGTCAATCAGCGCAGTAGCGATGATGGTGAGACTGCCGCCCTCTTCGATGTTGCGGGCGGCGCCGAAAAACCGCTTGGGACGCTGCAGGGCGTTGGAGTCCACCCCGCCGGAGAGGATTTTACCGCTGGGGGGCATGACGGAGTTGTAAGCCCGGGCAAGTCGGGTAATGCTGTCCAGCAAAATAATCACGTCCTTTTTGTGCTCCACCAGACGCTTGGCCTTCTCGATGACCATTTCGGCGACTTGCACATGCCGCTCGGCGGGCTCGTCGAAGGTCGAGCTGATAACCTCCGCCTCAACCGAGCGCTCCATGTCGGTGACTTCCTCGGGACGCTCGTCGATCAAAAGCACAAACATCACGATGTCCTTGTGATTGGTGACGATGGCATTTGCCACCGCCTGCAGGAGCATCGTCTTGCCGGACCTGGGTGGCGAGACGATCAGCCCCCGTTGGCCGAAACCGATGGGCGTCATCAGGTCCATGATCCGGGTGGAATACTTGTCCGGTTCGGTTTCAAGATTGATCTTGCGGTCGGGGTAAAGCGGCGTGAGGTTGTCAAAAAGGATCTTCTCGCGGGCGATCTCGGGGTCTTCGTAGTTGATGGCCTCGACCTTCAGCAGTGCAAAATAGCGCTCCGACTCCTTCGGCTGCCGAATCTGGCCCGAGACGGTATCCCCGGTTCGCAAGTTGAAGCGACGGATCTGGGAGGGCGACACGTAGATATCGTCCGGTCCGGGCAGATAGTTGTAGTCCGGCGCCCGCAAAAACCCGAATCCGTCCGGAAGGATCTCAAGCGTTCCCTCACCGTAGATCATGCCGTCCTTTTCGATCTGAGCCTGCAGAAGCGAAAAAATGAGCTCCTGCTTGCGCATTCCGGCGGCCCCGTCAATGTGAAAACGCTTGGCCATCTGGGTGAGTTCGCTGATTTTTTTGTCTTTCAATTCGACGATGTTCATGAACGTATCGCTCCGCTAAGGTATTTTTCTGTTGGTCACCGGGGTGCGGGCCTCGGCGCAGGGCAAAAAACATCCCCTTTTAGCGGTGGCCCGTCCGCTGCCTCGGCACCGGCGCCACGGGCCCGATGGGGCACCCGACAGCCGTGCGGATCAGAGAAACCAACGCCCGAGGACGTGTTGGGGAACAGGTTTATGTGGCGAGGCTGGTTTTCAGCCCAACGAACAATGAAAGCCGGCCGCTCCCGCGAAAACCAATTTAAAGCACCCCTTGATCGACACGGCAATAAAACCGGAAATGGCCGGGCAGGCGGCTAAAAACCGCCCGGCCGTTTGCGGCTGGGCTGGCGCATTCAGGGCTCACGGGGCAATATTCACGCTGGTATCCCGCTGAACGGACCGGGTGATGTTGGCGGTCAACATTGAAAGGTTGAGAGCACGGCGGCTTTATCTGGTGAATATAGTAGGGGTGTCAAATCCATCAGGCGGGTTTATTGAGTACTTAAGAATATAGCGGGTTGTTTTTGATGTCAAGCGCTTTTCAACCAGCATTCATTTTTCTGAATGGGCGTATAAAAAACAGAACAACGCCGACAAATGCGTCACCGTCCCGGCACCCCCTGGCTTTACGCTGTCCGAATTGCATTCCAGGACCGCCCGTGATAGTAATTTTCAGCCGATGCCCCCCCAGCCCGCGTCAGCCGCCGTTTGGCCAGACCTTCCGAATTAAAGGTTTCACCCGGAGATGCCCCTTTCAGCGATCTTAGACTCACTGCCAGACGCCGAGGGCGCCTATCTTGTGGGCGGCACCGTCCGTGACATCCTTATCGGCCGCCCCCCAATGGATATTGATATTGCAGTTGCCCGGGATGCAAGGCGCTTTGCAGCCCGGCTGGCCGAGGACAAGGGGGGCCGCCTGGTGGTCATGGGTTCCCCCGGCAAAGTGGTCTATCGGGTGGCGGCCGGAGACCGGCTGTTTGACATCACCCCGCTTGCCGGCAACAGCCTTGAAAAAGACCTCGGTCGTCGGGATTTTACCATCAATGCCATGGCCCTCTCGCTTCGCAGCCGCCGCCTGGTGGATCTGCACGGCGGCCAGCAGGACCTCCGGGCCGGAACCGTCCGGATGGTGCATCCGAACGCTTTCCGCCGGGACCCCATCCGGCTGCTGCGGGCCTACCGCTGCGCGGCCAATCTGAATTTCGAAATCAACGCGGCCACCGCCGCAGCGATCGCCCGCCAGGCCGGGCTGATCAACCGGGCCGCGGCGGAACGCATCCGCGAAGAGTTCTTCAAGACGCTGCAAGCGCCCCGATGCCACCGCTGGCTCAAAGAGATGGCGGCATCCGGCCTGCTGTTTCATCTTTTTCCCGAACTCAAGCCCCTGCGAACATGCCCACAGGACCGGACATTTCACCGCCATGATGCCTGGGCGCACACGCTCGCGGCCTTCGACGAACTGGAAGCGATCCTGGCCCCCCCGCCGCCCCGTCAAATTGCCGCAGTGGTCCAACTCGACCGTCAGGCCACGGCGTGGCTGAAAACGGCGCTTCTGCTGCACGATATCGGCAAGCCCGCCACGCAGTCGCGCGATCCCGGGGGGGGGATTCATTTCTACGGCCACGAAAAAACCGGTGCGGCCCTGGCGGCCCGGATCAGCCAACGTCTGCGATTCTCCGCACGCGAGCGGGCCTTTATCGACTTCATCATCGGCAACCACCTGCGCCCGCTGCACCTTTTCAATGCCTGGACCCGGGAGCGCCTCTCGCCCAGAGCCCAGACCCGGTTTTTCATGCACTGCGGCGACCTGACGCCGCCCCTGCTGCTCCACGCTCTTGCCGACATGCGCGCCAAGGGGGGCGAGCCCGCCGTCAGCAGGGCGTTTACGCGCTTTGTCTTCAGCCAGCTGGAGGCTTTTGCGACAACCTTCATCCCCCGCAAGGCGGCCCGCCCCTTGATCAGCGGTCACGACCTGATCGCGGAGCTGCAGTTGACGCCGTCACCGGTTTTCAAAGCGGTACTGGATTTCATTGCGCAGGAGCAGCTCGCAGGCGGGATTCAAACCAGGGAAGCGGCTCTTTCGGCCGCCAGAATGTTTGTGAAGCGAAAACGGGCGGAAGCGGGGAAAGGGCCCTTTCCGGCCAAGGACGGAGAGGGCCCTTGAGGTCCAGAACAACCGGGGAAAACTATTTGAACTTATCCAGCGCGGAGAAAATGGCGTCGCGGATGCCATCCACCTTGCCCACGCCTTCGATCTTGATGTATTTGGGCGCGGCCGCATCCCCGCTTGATTCCCAATTGCGGTAGTAGCCGATCAACGGTTCGGTCTGGGCATGGTAGACTTCCAGGCGCTTGCGCACGGTTTCCTCTTTGTCGTCGTCGCGCTGGATCAGAGGCTCACCGGTGACATCGTCCTTGCCCTCAACCTTGGGCGGATTGAAAACGAGATGGTAGGTTCGGCCGCTGGCCAGGTGGACCCGGCGCCCGCTCATGCGCTTGATGATCTCCTCATCCGGGACATCAATATCCACCACCGCGTCAATAGCGACACCGGCCGCTTTCATGGCATCCGCCTGAGGAATGGTCCGGGGAAAACCGTCAAAGAGAAACCCTTTCTGACAATCGGGCTCTTTGATCCGCTCCTTCACCAGCCCGATTATCACGTCATCGGGAACGAGCCCGCCGGCATCCATCACGGCCTTGGCCTTTTTGCCCAGTTCGGTGCCCGCCTTGACGGCCGCCCGCAGCATATCGCCCGTGGAAATCTGCGGGATCTGGTATCGCTCCTTGATGTAATTGGCCTGAGTTCCCTTTCCGGCACCAGGGCCGCCCAACAAAATCAGACGCATTTTCAACCCTCCTTTTCCAATTGACCGTAACGGCATGTCCAAGATGGTGGTTTAGCGCTCTTGCCAGCGGTCTTCTTATGGCGTAATATTAATATAGTGTCAAGGCAATAAGCCCGCCATCCCAAACGGTTGGAAACTGTGGCGGGGATTTTTTTGCTTGCCAAGCTTTGTGTTTTTGAGTATAGAAGTTCATTTTTAAAAATTTCCAGAAAATATATCAACCATCGGCGCGGTAGGCGCAGCGACCGGCCGCGGGATGGATAGAAAGGGGCGATACAGGTTGAAGGAAATCACTGTCAAGGTCTTGGACAATGACCTCGAAAAAGCGATGCGCATTCTGAAGAAGAAAATCCAGAACGACGGGCTTTTCAAACGGCTGAAGCTCAAGAAAAGCTATGAGAAACCCAGCGAGTACCGGCGGCGCAAAGAGCGCGAAGCGGTTCGCCGCCAGCGGATTGCAGCCGCCAGAAAACGATTCCGGCGCTAAACCCGCTCACCACCAGTGAAACGACAGCACCCGGCAGGCATTTGCGTCTTGCCGGGTTTTTTTTGAGCATGGGAATCCAAGACACCTACAACGACTGCCTTCAAGAGATGTTCGGGCTGCGGCGCTTTGGCATCAAGCTGGGGCTCGACACGATCCGCCGGATCCTGAAGGGGATGCAAAATCCCCAGGAGCGCTTTGCCGCCATCCACGTCGCGGGCACCAACGGCAAAGGATCGATCGCCTCCGCCCTGGCGGCGATTCTCAAGGCAGCCGGCCTACGCGCCGGCCTCTACACATCTCCCCACCTGGTGCGCTTCAACGAACGGATCTGCATCGACGGCGAGCAGATTTCCGACGAGGAGGTGGTTGCGTCCTACCAGGCGGTCAAAGCGGCCAAATCCGGTGAGCGCGAACCCACCTTCTTCGAGTATGCCACCGCCATGGCATTTGACGCCTTTCGCCGCAGAGGCGTGGATTGGGCGGTGATCGAAACCGGTATGGGCGGCCGTCTGGATGCAACCAACATCATCGCGCCGGTTCTTTCGATCATCTCCAACGTTTCCATCGAGCATGAAATGTATCTCGGCAACACCCTGGCCAAGATTGCCGCCGAAAAAGGGGGCATCATCAAGCCCGCGACCCCCGTCGTTACCGGGGTCAGGCAGGCCTCGGCCGTCAGGGTGCTGGAGGCCATGGCGCGCGAGCGCAAGGCCCCCCTCTTCCGATTGGGAAAAGATTTCCGCGTCCGCCGCCGCCCTGACGGGACATTTTCCTACCTCGGAATCGCGAACGTCTGGCACAAGATGCGCACCGGGTTGCCCGGCAGCTACCAGGTCGACAACGCCGGGGTCGTGCTGGCGGCCTGCGAGTTGCTCAATCAAAGTTCACGGGTGGACATTTCCCTTAAGGCCATCCAGCAAGGCTTCGAGCGGAGGGTCTGGCCCGGCCGCTTGGAAGTCGTGACCACCAACCCGATGGTCATTTTGGACGGCGCCCACAACCGCATCGCCGCCAAAAACCTGGCCGCCTATCTGCGCCAGACCCTTTCGGACCGCAAGATCACTTTGGTCGTGGGGATCCTCAGCGACAAGCCCTACCGGGCGATGCTGAAAAGCCTCCTGCCGGCCTGCGACCGGGTGATTTTGACGCGCCCCCAAATCGATCGGGCGCTTGACCCTGAGACACTATACGACGCCGCCCGCGACCTGACCGCGGAGATCACCCTCAAGCCGGATGTGGCCTCCGCGCTGCGATACGCCCTGGAGACCGCCGCGGCCGATGAGGTCATTTGCGTGGGGGGCTCCCTTTACATGGTCGGGGATGCCAAAGCCGCACTTGCGCAGATGGGTTTGGGCCGCTGACCCTTTTCGCCTTCCCCTCCTCCGGCGGCGGTCCGGGGGGCACTGGCGGGCGCCCGGCTTAGGAAAAATCGCTTCACTTTCAGGGTTGACTTAACCCCGCCTATCCACTAAATAGATCCCACCTGCGCGGCAGCCGCCGCCCGCGCCCCACCACCGACACTGCCATGCGCCCGTAGCCCAGGGGATAGGGCGTCAGCCTCCGGAGCTGGAGATCGCAGGTTCGAATCCTGCCGGGCGCACCAGACAAAAGAACCCCCACGGGACAAAGAATTATCCTGTCCCGTGGGGGTTTTTGCGCCCTGCTGCCTGCACCCGATGCAGTCATCGCAACCAAAAGCAGAAAGCAACCTTTTCCGGAACTGTCAAGGCTGGCGAACCAGTAAAAATTCAAAATCCAGACAGTTCCGTTAAATGGCCAATATCAAGGCGCGCAAATCTCGCGGAGTGAGGCGTACTGCTGTACGCCGCAGCGACTTCAAGATGCAGCGCAACGCAGAAATTGGCCATTTAACGGAACTGTCAAGGCTGGCGCACACAGACCGTGATCCCGGCACTGGCCGGGAACATCGTCGTCAGGGCGCGCGTATCGCCGTTTTGAACCGCTGCCAGGAGTTTTTCCACCGTGGTCGTTTCCCGGCGGGTGGGCGCGGCGCGCTCAGCGGCCTTTTTTTTCTCGCTGCGCAGGGCCTGCGCTTCGACTTTCAGTTCCTGCAACCCGCTCGCGCCAGGGGTGATTGAAGCGGCCCCAGGCCGGGGCCGCCACAGAAAGCTCAGGCTTTTGGGGGACTTTGCGGCCTGCCCGGGAGCGACCAGGTCCAGAAGATTCTGAACCTGCCGGATTTCACGTCTCCTGGCCTTCAACGATCTGAGGAGACGGTTTCTTTGCCCCTTGGATTTTTTGGTCTCGCTGCGCAGCTGGCGCCATGAAATCAGATTGATCTTGTGCAGCACACGGGCTTCCTGAATTTCCCGCTCCAGCGGGGCCAACTGCGCTTCGACCGATCGGGCTTCCATTTTCCTGCTGCACAAAACCGCCTCCACCCGGGCCGTCAGCGGCGCCAGGCGGGCGCTGAGGTCGGCCAACAGCTTTTCATTTTCGGTCAGCAACTCGGAGAAACGTCCCGGGGAAATGAACTCGCGATGGTCTTCCAAGCGCTCGATTTTCGTCCGGGTTTGCCGATAGAGGGTTGCCAGCTTGCGGTAACGGGTGTAGAGCTTTTCCTCGACGTGGGGATCGGGTTCAACCGTCATGTGCACCTCTTGCGCTTTTTATCCCGCAGGTTGCAGCCGTCCCGTTCAGGGGCCGCTGCCTTTGGGTGGGAAGACCGCCGCCGATGGGCACTTGGGGATGGCCGGGACCGTTAAAGAGACAACGACCGCCGGTAACCTATGCAATTTTCACTCCACCTGATCGAGGGGCTGCACAACCCCGGTCTGCCGGCCCTCCATCGCGGCGAACGCCACGCGGCGGCGCCACGCGTTGACAAAGAGTGACACCCCGTTGCCGTAAAATGTCCGCGGCTGCAATTGGGACGGCCGGATCTGCCGCTTGTTGGGCGGCTTCCCGGGGACCGTGGCGGCGTGCCGATCGCGGCGGCCGCCTTGAATTCCCAAATGGGCATGATTATCAATAGTGTTTATGAAA
>Ga0272444_10004190_pt1 | contig 12773 bp, 33 predicted proteins | sample SSMForm13_FD_201033 | JGI IMG/M metagenome (GOLD analysis project Ga0272444, IMG submission 201033) | Marine sediment archaeal communities from Little Sippewissett salt marsh, Falmouth, MA, United States - SSM-Form-13 | ecosystem: Environmental > Aquatic > Marine > Wetlands > Sediment ...
GATCTATATAGTCTACATAGCTCTATACACGGTATATAGGGCATTACAGATCTATATAGTTTTCTATGATCTATATATAAAGGGTGTTTGCTATATATCTCCCTGTTGACAAATGTCCACATAGTATATCTTAGTGCTTATGGTGGGGTAGAGTTCTGGGCATCTATTTTTCTGAAATAATTTGGTTGCCGCTTCTACTGAAAGTCGTCATCAAAATTGATATCGCATGCTTTACACTGATCCCACAGCAGGCCGAACGAACCATCATCACTGTCTCCTATTTGCAGCAGGTGACAGTATCCGTTATCCTGTTCTTCTGCATTTACATCTATATCCCAAAACGGGCACAACCCATTCTCTCCGTGGCAATATGGGCCTGTTGGGATACTATTGCGCAAGTATTTGAATCGGTCTATATCAATCAATATTTCTTCGGCTGTATCTTCTACTTGTGGATGTCTAACGACTCTATAGAATACGCCTGCAGTGAGGGCAAACAGGACGAAGAAGAATATACCTAGAAATATCCACATGGCTATCCTTTCTTAAGGATCTTCTTAATGTACTGGAATCCTGTATTGACGGCAATGAATAGCAGAAGGAGTCCAAAGAGCAAGAAGGCTACTAAACCGATAAGTATTTTCTTCATACCATCTCCTTTGTTGCTTCATATAAATCATTAGCGAATAAGAAGCTGCATGCTTTAGATCCGATAACAGACCTTAGTATTTCCACTCTTTCAAATATGCATTCTGGTGGACATTCTTCTTGTTCCTCTATCTTTATCCATTCACAATCTTTTGACAATGCATACTTAGCAACCATATGCTCAACTATCCTTGTGCCGTCACGTATAGATCCTTGTCCGGCACATTCCTGGCATACTATTTTAACGTTATCTAAAAAGCCAGCTCCGTTACATTCTGGACATTTCTTATAATCTGGAACCTCTTTATCATCATACATAACCTTCCAGATGATCGTCTGTAGGCTGTCTGGCGTAATGCATGCTCTTGTAGAGATCTCTGTTCTCATAGCTTTTTACCGCATTCTGGGCAATATTCTACTTTCACGGTAACTGCCTCGGCTGTATATGCTGCTTCGCCCTGATTCCATTTATATGCTCCAATAAACGAATTCTTCCACTTATCACAGCATGGCATCTTACGTTCTACCGTGATACGTATATCGTCCCCTAGACATGTTCCGTGTTGACGTATAACAATGCTTTCGTCTCCGCGTCTAAACAGTGCGTCAGCCGATCCTTTTTCTCCCGCCTTTAGCATATACCGCCGTGTCTCTTCATATCTTTCCATGTTTTCCTCCCCTGGTCTACTTGGCTTTTTGCCTTTTGGTCTTCCAGTAAAAGCACAATATTTCATTCTATGTCTCCTTTTATTTTAAACTTGCGTAGTATTACATTGCCAGTCAACTTTTCCTTAAACCTTTGCCAATATTTATCTGGGTCTTTCACAGTATAGAAGAACACGACATGTATCCAATCCAATCCATACGTGTATTCATAATGCATATCGATGTTGTCTGTTGATGTGAATGTTTTGTTATTCATCTTCTATCACAAGAAATGCATCTAGAATTCGGCCTCTTGCTTTAGTCGGTGGGTCTAGCCATATATATCCCGCTGACAAAGAACAACACGCTGATGGGAAAGAACAATAGTTAAGCTTCATAAACGGACCCTTGCCATATAAGTCTTCTGACTCAAAGACTTCGCCAGCAGCCATATTACGAATCAGATGCCCGCTTTTTTCAATTTTTTCACTTTTAATAATCTTCATGTCATGTCCTTTCTGATAAGATGTTGCGGAAGGTCATCAATTTGCTCTTTGATGTACGCCCCCTCTTTGGCGCAATCTGCCTGTTGTTTTGCTAACATTGCTATTAAATATTCCCTTTTTGTATCGAATTTACGCATAACCTTTTTGCAATATTTACATCGCTCTCTATATTCATAGGAATCGCCTCTTATGGTCATTTCAAATTCTGTGTCCACATGCTTACATGTCAACTGTTTCTGTACCTGTTCAATATGGTCTAGGCGTTGTTCAATATGGTCTAGGCGTTGTTCAATTTTAACGAGCCTTTTGTCGTATGTCTTCATTATTCTCCTAATGCCTGCGACATAGATTGTACGACCGCCCTCAGATCATAGTAATAAACGATCCCATCGTTATCATTTAGATACTCAATCGGCTGTACGCCAATCCTTTCCGCTGCGCCGTCAAGCCAGGGCCAAACACCGGCAACGACATACAACGTCTCTGGGGGCGCTGTGGCTTCCTCTGAGACGGTATCTTCAACCAACCCCTCATCGACCGGCAATACTATTACAAGGGCGACTATAACACTAAGAAGAAAAACAAGTATACCGATAATGATTTTCTGCACTTTGCTCATTCGTCTTTTCCTCCCAAGTTCTCCTTCAGCCACTTTTTAATGCTCTCCGTCTTCTGTGAGTCCTCTGAGACATACTCTTCTCCTGTTATTGCAAAATATACAGCCATAAAAAGAAAAGTTATGTCTGACATCAATGTAAGCCTCTCGTGCATGTCAGACAAAATGGAAACCGGCGCAGTTTCATTGTCTGTAGAGTTAAGAATATCCTGCACAATGCCAATCATTTTCTGTCCGGCGTCATTTAATGCGTCAATTCTGTTCTCTATGACCCTGATGTATTCTTTCATACGTAACACGATCCTTCCACTCCGCCTGTTTCCCAGTGTTCCAGTTCTCAACAGGTCGTAAATAACCAACAACCCTGCTGTATACCTCTGTCGGGATGTAGTTCCTTAACTCATCGTCTCTAGCATAACACTGGCCACACTTATAGAATACTCCATACTTCGTGTTGTATGTAGCAAACTCAGGATGTGCCGTTAAATGCCTCTTACAGTCATGACAATGTGCGTCCGGTACTTCGTCCATCCTGATTTCCCTAACCTCTGTCATAAAGAGCCACCACCGCACTGCCTAAAACAATTAAGACTAAAACCCACCAAGGCATTTTACACCCCATTCTAAACGGTCCAGCCTTCTGTTTATCTCTTCTAGTTTATCTTCCGATTTGCTTCCTGGGTTTCTCTCGTTGTCTAGGATAAGTGTTACATATGCCATATAAGCAACCTCGCTGTCTTTAAGCAATAGTAAATTGAATAGGTCCTCTGATCGCTGGTTGATCCCCCAACTAAAACCAACGCGATAAGACTCATTCATCATTTCTTGCCCAAGCCCCCGCCTTTTAACCTCGCGGAGAAGCGTCATTACCCCATGGCGGTATGACGAAGGCCAAAATCCAGTCAAATCCTTTATGATTGGGCAATTAGTAAGATCTTCTTTGCTGAACTCTTCATAATTTCTTAACAGTTTCATGCTGCCCCTTGCCGATCTATCAATTCCATCAATTGCTCTATATTCCAATACTCTTTTCCATCAACGATCTCCGGTTCAACGCCAATCTCTTCCGCCGCGCTGTCAAGCCATGAGACAAGCCCAACCAACACCATGTCTCCAGGGATCATGTCAATCTTGTCAACTACGTCCTCCGCTATCCCGATAACCCTAGATATCGGTTTGTATAAGATCGATACCAAGACTATCGCTAAAGCAAGAACAATAATTAGCGGCGTTAGCGTCTTCTTCATTTGTTTCCAGTTACCTCTTCTAAGTTATTAACGCTGTCTTGAAGGTAATGAATAGAAGACTCAATATCTACAAGAATATCAAATAGCTCATTAACGGCGTCCGGGTGCAATATTTTTGCAAGCCTGTAAAATCTTTCTCTTGTGATAATCTCTGTTTTCATGATATCACCACAAATCCGTTTGTTGCGTGTTTTTCAAGACTTGCGTGGCCTCCGACTCGTCAATAGACAAAATAAACCCTCCACGCTCCTCAAAATGGATAGAATCTGTATACATAATAGGCCATCTGTATAATGCACCACAGGTCGGACAGTACCCCTGCTCTGGATCGTGCTGGGATTCTGTATACCGAATTTCAAACACTCCCTGAGCGCTGCAATATGGACAGAATGACTTTGAATCATACTCCGCGTATTTCGCTTTCTTCTCTAGCCACTCGATTTTCTCCACATCTCCCCCTATTCTGATACTTCGATTTTAAGCCGGTCGAGAAGTTCGTCAAACGTTCCCTCTGGTGTGTCCCACACAAACTCAGTAACTATGTCTTCATCATCTTTTTCAGAGATGTGTAGAAGCCGACTTAGACTACCCTCAAAATCTTCTGCCTTTACTACATGCTGCTGTGCCCTGTTAAACAACGATAACGCTTCCGCATACTCGTCAGGCGTCAATATCTTCACCATCTGCCTCCATAGAAACGGTTTCTACCACTGTTGGCATTATACAGCCCAGAGCCTGTGAAAGCAAGCCAGGCCACCCAAATCGAGAGTCATGGTTTATTCTGTGCCTGACTAAACCTCTGCCAACTTCGTTAATTATAACATCATATTGAGCAAGGTTATATGTCTTTCCAGCAAAATCGTCGGGCTTAACACGTAACACTTTATCTTTAATAATATCTATCTCTGCAATCAACTCTCTGTCATTCGTCCTTACATCAATCTCTAGCGACATATCAGCCCCCCATGCTTTCCTTTGGCACTATACCACCAACCTAAGGAGACGACAAGGCCACCTTATTCACCATTCAATAACAGAGTCTTCTAATCTAAGAATATAGTCATCGCCTGTATCATACACCATCCCATCCAACCGAGAAACCGCCATGTCAAGATCGTTTGCAATTATTTCGATGTTTTTCTCGTTCTTTAGTGTAATCTCATAAGCAGCATTCGCCCTACCAATCGGAATTGATATTAGCCACCCTATAAAAGAAAGTACAACAAGAAACAAGGTAATAATAGTACAAATACCAACCTCAACCAATACCTTCTCTACGCGATCCTCGTCTGTCATGATTCTCCTTCGTTGCAAGTTCTGCAATATCGTCTTCATCTAATGCCCATTCCTTATCAAAGATCCTCTATCTTTCCCTCTTTCCATAACTTGCTCTTCCCCTCCCGAAACCCCCTCGTCTGCACAACAGACAGCACATTCTTGTATGGGTAATACTCAGATGCATGGGCAGATATCTCAAGAGGGGTTGGAAACGACGCTAAACCGTCAGCCCACTCAATGATCTGGCGCGTCTCCTGCATCTCCTGTTGATGACAAAATTTCTCAACAACCTCCTCTGAATAATAATACGCCTTCCCCCTCTTCTCAAAAGGCCAGTTGCCATCCCTCGCCGCCTCATATATAGAGTTAGGAGCAACATTATACTTCAATGCAGCTTCACGTATCGTTATCATTCATCTTCCTCTTTTTCCTCCCGTGGATTCTCCGCAAGCCAATCCCACATAGCCGCACATTCTCGTAACGCCTCTTGCTTCGTCATCGTATTAAGTATGAGTGCCACAGTTGCTCCAACAAGAATCATTGGCCATAGAACAATAAGTATAAGGACAAATTCAATTTCTCTTTCAGAAAGATATAAAACAAAGCCAAAACCGATAGATACATATAGAAAACTAAGAATACCAAGCAACCAGGCTAGCATAATATCCTCCTCTATCCCTTCCTCGGACGCTTCGGCCTTGGACAACTCCCAAGACCACGACCCGTCCTTGGACCTCTACCACGAGGACCTGTTCCGTCTCGTCTAGGCATCTCTATCACCACCTTTCCTCCATCATACCACAACTAGACCACAAACACAAGAGACATTTGTCCGCTCAAAATGCTCAGTTCGATAAAATATAGAAATACATAGCAATACTATACCTTTACAGAAAAAGATAAACCAGCGTTAAATGCGTAAATAGATATAGGAAAATTTTGATGCATAATTTTGTGGCTAGTCGGATAATATATATCAATTAATAAAGGTACCCCCACCAAAAAGCCGCTGTCGGCAACCCTTTACCGCCGCCCGTGGTGCGTGGGTAGAAGTGTGTATCCGCGAAACAAGTTCGCGGATACACTTTACTATTAGAACGTTTGCACCTTTTCCTCGCTCCGCCGCGCTTCGCCTTCTTCTGTGCATCCTCTGACCAGCTCTGAGAAGATATAACTCCTTTAACCCCATCCAGTTAGGGAAGAGTGGGTTGGCTTCCATGCAATTTTCATGTTGTTTCCATGTTGCTTCCATTATCATTCCCCCCTGCCCGGCTATACTAGGGAAGAAAGGAGGCAGACATGGCACACATCGCGGAAGAAATCGAAAACATCGCGGCAGCAATCGCACGAGTCAGCAGGGGATACGCTCAGTATATCCCGCAAGAGACGGCAGAGTATCTAATCGACTACACTGGGGGGAGGATATTTTATGTAGAGTTTATCAAAAAAGACGGAACTCTCCGCAAAATGACCGCAAGAAAGGAGGTACACAAGTATGTAACTGGGGCCGGGATGAAGTACGATCCACGCGCCATCGGACTAATTCCCGTTTTTGACATGGATAAACGGGCGTGGAGAATGGTCAACGTGAAAACCTGTCTTCGTATCCATGCAGGTGGGCAGAAGTTTACGGTTTCAAACACAACAACGTAACCAACTGTAGGAGGTTGGAATGAAAAAGATTACACTTATGTTTTTTGCGCTGGTTCTCGTTGGTGTAGCTGTATCGGGGCAGATCTTCCAGATGTCCGACGGGGTACGATCTTGGCAGATCGAAAACCCCTTCATCTTTCAACGGCCAGACACGGATTCGTATGCGGTTTTCATTTCATATACCGCAAGTCATGACTTCCCGCTGACCGAGATCACAACGGAGTCGCTGGCATTTCTTGAGATCTACCTCAGCGACAACCAGCTTGCAGCATTGTGGGAGCAGATCAATTTGTACGGACCAGTCAAGAATTGGTCCACGCTTGAAGCGATCAAGAGCTTTTCTCCTACATCCTCCTCGATGAAGGCCCAGCGAACGTTCTCCGAGCGTGTCGCGCTCCAATTGGCTCTCTTTATTGAGATGCCAAACGGCCAGAACGACTATGACACATGGCCGTATGCGGAGGAGTAATGGGAATATTCCGATTCATGGGACGCGGGCTTCTTCAGGGAGCCCGCGCCCTTCTCTTCACGCGGATCGAGGGAACGACACTCTATAGCGAGATCATCACAGAGGAGCAGGGGCCGGACGGAGAGACGCACCGGACTATACAGCGGACGAAACTCCCACCGCACGAGCAACCCAGGCCAGAGTATAAGCTATCCCCAAGCAAGGCAATCAAGCTCTTTCTTGTGATCGCAGCCGGTTGGGTAAGCTTCTACGGGACTTTCGTAGGATTTCCTACATTCGTTCTAGAGGAAGGAGATCAGCAACTAGGCATTGCAACCATGGCGATCAGGGGAATGGGACGCTATGACCTTTTTGATGATATCATAGCAGCAAGGAGGCAATTGCAAGAAATTGCAACGGACCTGCAACACGAATTGGGCTGGATGAATCCCCTTGCAAAACCTGCGTGGATGGCATACTTCGAGGTCGCGGTTGAAACCAACCTGAGAGCCATGCAGATGGAGTATGCAGTTCACGGAGGGGCGGCAGTCAATCCGGTGTACTGGGGGCAGATGATCGAGGAAGGGGAGCAGATCATCACCCCGCCGACTGCACCGCAGGTCTACGTTGGCCCGCCAGACGAGACAGCCCCACCGATTCCAGGAGGAGAGTGTATCGTACTCAACTCCACAGACGCCCTAATACAAGCCATAAGACACTATGAGAGCCAGCTAGAGGTCCCTGTTTGGATGCAGCAGGAGATCACCCTGGTTGTTCCTGTCACAAGGGTCGAGACGCGGGACTCGATCAACATTGGACACACGCCCTTTGGGGTATTCCAAATAATCGCCTGGACGTCAAACCTGCGGGCTTCCATGCGCGTCTGGGAATGTCGCAATAGCTGGGTGGTTGTAACAGGAATCATCCAATACTATGAGGCTGGAGGATGCTATCAAATCGTCGTCAACGAGCCAGCCAGGATCACGCAAATTGTTCCACTGTACGAAGGAGGTGAAACATGATCCGCTTTACATGTCCCCTCTGTGGGGCAGATGTAGACACGGGGGACAACGTGTGTCCGGTTTGCGGTGAGTTTCTAGATTGGTAGGTAGTTCGGGGAGAGGCTGACAACCTCTCCCCTTTTCTATTATATTTCACCATATCGGGCTTGGGGGGTTTTCTATAAGCCGGGTGCTGCGACATGACGGATAGTAGGTACCCTATACCCTGTACGGCATATGGATTACCCCAAATGTATTTCTTGATTTCTATACTTCTAGTTTTTCTTTTTTCTAAAATGAAAAAACAATATTGCTATGCATGTCTATTAAAGTATCTGTTTTTATATAGATCCGGCCCCCTCCCTCTAGCAATCTTGTTATACACCCAGTCCGTGTTTTATCTTTTAATAATCACAAATGATATTTATATTTATTTATTTTTTTCTTTCATCTTTTTCTACTCAAAAAATGTATATACTCACATATTTGTATATATACAATAATGGACGATGTGTGCTTCCCGCCCCCCTGTCCTGTAGTGAGTAGACCCCTATAAATTGATAATGAGAAAAGAGAAGGACCCCCATGTTTGGGGGTCCCTCTTGTAGGAGGTTAGCTTACTGTCATACCCCTATTGTATACTATGCTGATTGTTTTGTCAAGAGGACGTTTGTCCTGTTATCCACGATGGCATCGATTGCTTTCCTTGCGTTTTCCAGTATATCCTCTAGGCTATCGCCATAGTAGCCGCCGCCTCCATCTGCCGTTTCTTCTGTAGCTATTTCTATTGCTTCCCAGCCGTATACTTCTCCGGCTAGGTAAGCATCGTATTCTGCTACTTCTGCCCTCATGATCTTCATAGCCTGTTCTTCTCCAATATTCTCTACATAATCCCTTGGCATAGTGATCCATCCGACCTGACCGGAATCCCGTGGGCGAAGGTAACTGTTATTTGTTGACATTGATATAACGCTATGATCATATAGATATAGCGGAAGGGATACCAAAATACCCCTATCAATTAAGTCTCTTACATGATCAATGTCTGCGTCTGTGACGTCTCCGAGCTTGTACCTATCATGCCAACAAAACATTGTTGTATCATGGTCAAATTCTCGCGGGTCTTCTGGAAATTCTTCTATATACACCTCTATTCTGTGTCCTCGGTATGTCTCCTCGTGTACATTCATACTTGCCCCCTTTCATATCCCTATTGTACAGTCTCAATCTCTGATTGTCAAGGCTCAAAGGACATTTGTCCAATCCCTCTTGACAGGTCCGCCGTACTATTATATAATAGCCAAGTGAAAGGGGATGGTAGACGTGAATGATCGAGTCAAAGAAACACTAGGAAAGATCGAAGAAGCCTTCAAACAGCCGGACAAGCTTACCGGCTATATGGCGGCTTCACTAATCAAGAGCGAAGAAGACAGGCCAATCGATCGATGGTCATGGGGTAACCGCCTTCTGTGTCTCATGCATGGAACGGCAGACGCTAGAACGTTTAAACAATGGAAAACCGTCAATCGATATGTGAAGAAAGGGGAAAAAGCATTCTTTCTCTTAGCTCCGAATACATTCCGCGTGAAAGACGAGGAAAGCGATGAAACGCACGTTGTTCTGCGCGGTTTCTCTACATTCGCCGTGTTTAGTGTTGAGTCTACTGACGGTGAACCGCTTCCATCCTATGAGCCGGAAACCCTTCCGCCTTTGATGAATGTCGCGGAATCATGGGGAATCAGTGTTAAGTATTGTCCAGCATATAGCAAGGCACATGGATCAACAAACGGAACGGATCGAATTCGATTGATGGATCACGATGAATCTACTTTCTTCCATGAGCTTGTTCACTGTGCTGACGATCGATGTGTTGGCGGATTGAAAGGGGGACAAGACCCTCAGCAAGAGGCTGTCGCGGAAATTGGAGCTGCCGTTCTAGCTCGTCTTTACGGTTTGAATACCGATTCCAACGCATATCACTATGTCAAGAGCTATACCGGCAATCCGGTACAATCCCTCTTGAAGCTTATGCCACGAATCGAGAAGGCCTTGAATCTGATTCTTGACTCTGCATGATAACCGCTGTATAATATACCCGCGAAAGGGGGCATTATGAAAAAGTGGACTAGACCTCAAAATTACATGGGTGCAGAATGGCCGGAATATTACGTATTCATCAGTCAAACAAGAGACTCCGGCGTATTGGATAGAGCCAATTTTATAGCAGCAAAACACGCTCTAGAAACAGTCTGCGAGGAATGCGAGGACTCATGGTTGATTGTGAGAGAATCGCACTGGCTTTGCGGTTGGATTGAATGGATTGCCGTCCATGAAAACGCTGTAGATTGTATTGAAATTGCAGAGAAGGTCCTAAGAGAACTCGAAGATTATCCAATAATCGACGAAGAATTGTTCTGTCAAATGGAATACGATGAATCGTGTGATGTATGGCTCAATTGCTTTACGCCCAAGGATCGTATTCAATTTCTAAGAGAGCGTGGCCACATTGCACAAAACTTCGAAGAATTGATCCAAACGGTTCGCGGCAAGACAATGTGTGCAATAGACGAATACTCTGAATTGGTGGACTAAGGGGGAATAATGGACAACTATAGAGGTCAGTGTCCGTTCTGTGGATGTACCAATACATCTAAATATGATGCATGGTGGGAGCTAGAGGGGCGTGAATACCGCATAGATCGATACTGCGAAGAATGCGGAAAGAATTGGATCGAGGTCTTGACTGTAACTGAGGTTCTTGACAGTCTTGACAATCCTATCGGCCTGTGATATAATAGGTCTGTGAAAGGGGGCATCATGGATCACGCAATCGATCTACGCTGGAATCAGTTTATCAATTGCTTTACCTTTGATAGGTCAAGGAAGGTTAGTTGCGTACACGCTACGGCGTTCTGTGCTAAGCATTGTTATAACCGTATGACCGATACATGGAAGTGGGTAAACGAGAAGGACAAACGGCTTGAGGAATCGTGGCAATGGTTCAACGGCAACAACGTAGCGAGAATCCTATCCTGCAAGCGTAGCCGCCAGACTGACCGCGTTCGCTTCATGGGTCGGGGAGAAGCTTTCCGAGACATGTCAGACGTCCCTCACGTTCTCGATATATGTTCCGGTTCACCTAACCGCTTGTTCTGGATTCCAACACGGGCATGGCGGGACAACGAATTGAGAACGGCTATCGAAAACCGTGTTCTCGAAGTGCCAAACATTCGAGTACAGGCCAGTACCGATCCCACTACATCTATTAGTGAATATAGTAGTCTAGTTGCTTCTGGCTGGTCCTCTATGTTTTTCGGTGAATCTATCGATATTGCAGAAGATCGATATGGTGTCAAGTTTCATAAGTGTGCTAAGACCCACAAACACATCAAGGGGCATTGTGCAGAGTGTGTTGGCGGATGCTTTGATGCGTCCCAGGTTCACGTACATCTAGAGGAACACTAGGAGGAGGAATCATGACCAGTATCAGTCTGTGGAAGTGCCAATGCGGAAGCACAAGCACAATGGACTATGGTGAAATCTTTGATATTGGTATTCCGGTTTGCCCGGAGTGCGATATCGACATGGCATACATATGTGAAGCACCAGCAAACGTAAATTGGAAACTGTTAAGAAAACAGAAAGATCTATTGGTCCTTTTAATGAAAGATATAACTACCGATAGATCTGATCTTCTCGATGGATTGATCTGCATGATCGACGACATGCAAGATCAAGGCGAAGTTGTGTACGGATCGAAAGCAGTATACGGGGAGGAATCATGAATGAAACGGGGAGCAATATCAGCGATACAGACTATGAACTAGAGGAAGGGGCGTCCGTATGGATCACGGTTAACAATCTATCCGTCAATGTAGCGTGGAAGGACGAAGGCGTATCGGTTAGCGTGTATCCACTGGACAACGAGAGCGATCCAAGCATAACAGAAACGTGGGCATTGTTCTCAGAGGGGGAGGGGGAATCATGAGCGCAACAATCAGCGTAGACTACTTTGCAGAGGATGACGTGAAGATTGAAAGCTCCAACGGTGGAACATACTACACGCTTAAACTGCGTGATGGATTCAGCATCAATGGTGTAATGATCTTTGTTGACAAGAAGAACGCTAAATCATTCTGCAAGAAGATGCAAAAGGCCATTGATAGCATGATGTGAGGAGGAATCATGAATCTAAGCGATTGTCTCAAAGCGATCCCGGATACATCTAAGGAGATACCCCCTGAGAATACTAGAGATAACCGCATACAAACGCAAAAGGATATGTGTAAATCTAAACATATCCCTCTATTTGCTAGAGATAAATGCCATATCTGTGGAAAGTGTTGGGCCGATCACACCAACTATAATACAATATATAAAGCTATGTCTCATGTTACGTATTGTCCGTGGTGTAATTGGTCATGGTGTGACTAGGAGGAATCATGAAATATATTAACATACGAAGTGTTGGGATAATCTGCTTTCCAAGTTTCCTTAACCATCGTCAAATGGTAGAAAAACTAGGATACTCAACGGATATAGTTGCGTCGGCTGGCTTTGTATATATATCACATAACGGACCCCAATGCATAGGCGAATCCTTTTCCCTTGGCATTAAAGCCCACAAAGAAGATACCGGAATGCTGTTGGGACAAATGTCTCTTTGACCTATAGCTATCAATGCAGTATAATAGGTCTATCGATCTACGTGAAAGGAGATCACAATGGGTA
>Ga0272444_10004191_pt1 | contig 12772 bp, 7 predicted proteins | sample SSMForm13_FD_201033 | JGI IMG/M metagenome (GOLD analysis project Ga0272444, IMG submission 201033) | Marine sediment archaeal communities from Little Sippewissett salt marsh, Falmouth, MA, United States - SSM-Form-13 | ecosystem: Environmental > Aquatic > Marine > Wetlands > Sediment ...
ATTTTAGTATATTACATCATATCAACAACATCAACCCGATTTCGAATGCGCGTTTCGATTTGTGGAACGTCCCCCTTTTCCAGCAGTCGGCGAAAATCGGGTAACTTATTGATATGAAAAGACTCTGCGCTCTATGCGTCTCTGTAGTTACCCCTTTCTACCGTCCCAAATCGTCCCAAAACGTTTCACCGAATTTTAGGGCCAAACGCCACTTACACTTGCCCTTGCATTTGCACTTCCATGCATACGTGTGCGCGTTAGCCGAGCCAGATCGGGCTCGACCAGGCCACCTCGCCGTCGTGCTGGATGACGCGGACGTAATAAAACGCCGGGCCGGCGGGCGGGGCGGCGTCGGTCAGCGTCACCTCGCCCACATCCCACGCGGGCGGATCGAACACCAGCGCGTCGACCGGGTCGGTGGGGTCGTCGCGGATCAGCTCGATGCGCTCGATGCCCCGCTTGCCGTAGGCGGTGACGGCGAACGTGCGCGGGCCGGCGGGCGGCAGGTCGAGCTCCGAGCCCATCGGGGCGCCGCCAAAGCTGAAGTCGAGCAGGATGCGGGGGCCGGTGGTGCCGTAGACGCGGCGGTTGTAGAGCCGATCCCAGATCGCCGCGCGGGTGTTGTCGGCGCTGCGCATGGCGGTCAGGCCGGCGACGCGGCTGCCGTGGATGCCGCAGATGGAGTTGCCTGGGCAGCCGGTGTGAGTGTCGGCCCCGCAGGTGATGCCCAGACGGTGTCCCTTGGCCAGGCCGTCGTAGACCAGGTGCCCGGCCATCAGCAGGCCCATCTTGTTCATCCACTCGTCTTCGGGATTGTAGGGGTTGAAGGCGTACTCGCGCGCGCCGTGCACCGAGCTGACCTCGACGACGCGCTCGAGCTCGTTGTCGAAGTTGTCCCAGTTGATCGCCCGCATGAAGGGTGACGCCCACATCATGTGCGAGATGATCATCACCTGGCGACCGCGGTAGAGATCATAGAGTTTGTCGACCGTCAGCGGATAGGGCTGCCAGGGTTCGTCGTCGTGGAAGAAGTAAACGTTTTTGTCGTTGAACAGGTTGCTGGTCCACTCGTAAGCGAGGAAGGTGGTGAACGCGCCCGGCTCGTTTTTGGCGCGGGTCGTCGCGGCGTAGGCGTTCCAGGCGGCCTCGTCGATGTAGTGCCGGAAGAAGCAGTGGTTCATCACGTCTTCGACCAGCACACCGTGGTCGGTCAGCGCGCAGAAGTCGAGGTTGCTGCGATGACGGGCGTAATCGTAGTAGTCGGCGTCGCTGCCGAGTCCGTCGGAGACCAGCGAGTGCCCGTGCATCTGCCCCCAGAGCATCGGCGGGACGGCTTTGTCGTCGGTGATTTCGATCGGGTCGGAGAACGCGGTCAAGTCGCCGTCTTGTTGAACGACGCGCAGCCGCGCCACGCCGGCTTGGGCGATGCAGATACCTTCGGCGTAGGCCCAGCCTTCGTCGGCGGACGTGAGGGACAGCGAGCCGAGCAGGGAATCGTCGCGGTCGTCGTAGATGTCGAAGACGCCGGCGAAGTCGGGCGTGATGTTGCCGAACTCGTCTTCGGCGCGAACCAGCAGCGAGACCGGTTCGCCCGGAACGGCGCGCGATTTGGCGAGGGCGTCGACGCAAACCGTCTCGCGCGGGGTCACGCGGACGACCTCGGCCGGTTCGATGGCGGTGTAGTAAAGGAAGTTGCGCTCGTCGCGTTCGCCGTGCAGGTTCTCCATCACCTTGATCGTCGCATCGTGCGCCACCGACGGAGCTTTGAGCAGGCCGGGCTCGTCGCCGGCGATGTCGCCGATGGTGATGACAATGCGCTCGCCGGGTTTGACCTCGCCTGCTTCGACGCGGACGCGGATCGCATTACCCGAGGAACCGGTCGAGGAGCGATCGATAACCAATTCGGCGTCGGCGTCGGTGTCCACGCCGAGTCCGCCGTACTTGTTGCGCTTGCCGTAGAGCGTAACCGCCTCGCCCCAGTCGGCGCCGTGCTCGACGCAGAGAGCGATCGTCGCGCCGGGTTGCAGGCCTTCCGGCCCGGCGGTGTAGGTCAGCGTCCAGGTGTGCAGGCTGTCGGCGAGGACCACGCGGGGCTCGCTCAACTGCACCTTGCCGGAGGCGGGGCCACGTTCGGTGACCTGCGCGACCGGGTCGCCGGTGTCGCCGATGGGATTGCCATTGTCATCGTCGTCGTCTGCTTCGTCACAGCCGAGGTTAATGCAGGTCAGGCTGAGCGTTGCCCCAGCCGATCCCTGCAGAAAAGCGCGGCGCGATAATAACGCAGTTTTTCTGCCACTTTTGGTTGATTTTTCCTGCATTTTCGCCTCTTCCCGATTCCGGCCGGATCGCAGGCGTTTCGCCGGACCTGTTCAGCCTACCTCAACCCGCCGAAAAGGCGCAAGCAGACAATGCCTATTTTTCCCTAAAAAACGCTCGGTTTATTGATAAGCGCAGAAAAAATCGTTAATAATATTAATTGCCTTTCCTAAAAATATTCAAGTTCTTCGACCAATCCCACGTAAAGAATGTTGAGGGGGTGGATTATGGAAAATGCCACTACTGAAAATCCCGCTCAAGAAGTCGATGTGCAGGCGCAAATCGATAAAATTGTTGAGAAAGCGGACAAAACTGAACTTGCCTCGATTAAAAGCGTTGTACTGGGGGTCGTGCGCATTATCAACGACCCTCATAGCACGATTAAAGATCTGAAAGAAATCATCGAGATCGACCCGCCCCTCACCGCGAAAGTGCTGACCGTGGCCAACTCGGTGTATTACGGCACCCCCCGCCGCATCAACGCAATCGACCAGGCGGTGGTCTGGATCGGCTTCGATGCGCTTAAGGAAATTACGCTCAACCAGAAAGTCTGCGAGATCTATCATCGCAAAACAAAAATCGAAGATTACTCGCGCCTGCTGTTGTGGCGGCACAGCGTCGCCACCGCGCTGTTGGGCAAGATGATTTACCGCCGCGAGTTCCGTCAGCGCGGCGAGAACGTATACGCCGCCGGGTTGATTCACGACATCGGGATGATCGTCGAAGACCAATTTTGTGAAGACGAATTCGCCGAAGTGCTGAAACGAATGAAAAAAGAAAACCTGAATATGGTTGAAGTCGAACGCGAAGTTCTCGGCTTCGATCACGGCGATCTCGGCAAGGCGATCAGCACGCATTGGAATTTGCCGCCGGATCTGATTTTGTCGATCGGTCATCACCACGATCCGCGTCGCGTCGATCACAATCACTTGCGCATGGCGATGACCTTGTTCCTTGCCAACTACCTGGTGCAACAGGCAGGCATCGGCTTTGTCGATTCGCCGCAACGCAACCACAAGATCTTCAATCATTGCATGGAAGCCCTGAAACTGAATGAATCGTCGCTGAACCTGATTGTTAAAGATATGAAAGATGAATTTGCCAAGTTGGAAGACCAAGGATTTTTCTAAATGTCTGACGCTGAGTTGATTCAGCAGTTGCAGCAGAAAGTCTTTTTGCTCGAAACGCGGATCCGGCACCTGGAAAACGAGCTGGGCCTGAAAAACGAGGAATACGAAACCACTGCGCGCAACTACTTCGAAATCATCACCAACATGCGCAAATTGACCAACGAGTTGGAAGAAAAAAGCCAGGAATTGGAAATCATGCTCGATTCCGCCCCGCGCATGATTTTCTTCAACGACAATCAACAACGCTTTCTGCGCGTCAATCAAGCGTTTACCGAAGTGCTGAACATTCCCGCCGAGAAGGTCATCGGCAAAACCCCGTCCGAGTTGTTTCCGGAAAACATCGCCCGCGTGTTGGAAGACGACGTCGACCTGCTGCACGGCGGGCATCACGTCATCGGGAAATCGGTGATCATCGATACGCCCGGCGGCCGCAAGCACCTGCTGTTCGATAAAATTCCGTATACCGACAACCAGGGAAAAATCGCCGGCACGATCGGCTTCGCGCAGGACATGACCGAAAAGGTCGAGGCGGATCACGAGCGCAAACGGTTGGAGCAACGCATTGCCCGCGCGGAAAAGATGGAAGCGATCGGTATGCTCGCCGGCGGCGTCGCCCACGACGGCAACAACATTCTGACCGGCATTATCGGTTACATGGAACTGATGCTGATCAGCCTGCCGGAAGTCGACCCCAACCACGAGTTCCTGAAAAAAGCGCTGGCTTCGGCGCAGCAGATGGAATGTTTGATCGCTGATCTGCTGACCCTGACCCGCCGCGCCGTCGGCAAAAAATCGGTAGTGAACTTCAACACGATCATCAACGATTACTTCCGCTCGCCGACCTTTTTCGACCTGAATAAAAATCACCCCGGCGCCGATTTCAAACTCGAACTCGATCCCGATCTGCTCAACATCAAAGGTATGAAACACAACCTGATCAAAGTCGTGATGAACCTGGTCACCAACGCCGCCGAAGCGTTAAGACAGGCCGGTACGGTGCAGATTCGCACGGCCAACGAGCACCTCGATCAGCCGCAGCACGGCTACGACCAGAAAATTCCTGACGGCGATTACATCACGCTGGAAGTGATCGACGACGGCACCGGCATGTCGCCGGAAGTGATCGATCACCTCTTCGAGCCGTTTTACACGAAGAAGGCTACCGGTCGCAGCGGCACCGGCCTGGGTATGACGGTGGTCTACGGCATCGTGCAAGATCACGTCGGTTTCATCGACCTGCAAAGCACCGAGGGCGAAGGCACCGCGTTCAAGCTGTATTTTCCGATCACGCGGGAAGCGCCCGTCGACGCCGAAAACGAGATTCCGCTCGACCAACTGGTCGGCCATGGCCAAACGATTCTGGTCATTGATGACGCCGAAGCCCAGCGCGAAATTCTCAGCCGTTTTCTGGACGAATTGGGTTACCACGTCGTTACCGTCGCCGGTGGCGAGGAAGCGGTGGCCTATATGGAACACAACACCGCCGACCTGTTGGTGCTGGATATGATCATGGATCCGGGTATCGACGGTTTGGAAACCTACCGCCGCATTCTGGACATCCACCCGCACCAAAAGGCGATCATCGCCAGCGGGTATTCGGCCACCGATCGCGTCAGACAGGCGCTGCGCCTGGGCGCCGGGCAATATCTGAAAAAGCCTTATACGCTGGAAAAGATCGGTCTGGCCGTGCAAGAAGAACTGGCTCGTGACGCCCAACCCACGCACGTGCCCGTGCAAGCGCCGTCTTCGCAAGCCGGGTGAGCGTTTCACAGAAAAGATTTTTTATTGAATTGCGTCAGCAGACTATTGCGTGCAGTCTCCGCCGATCTGCTCCAGTAAGACCATCCCGTCGCCGCTGTCGAGACTGATCGAGCCCGAGACCTCGGTCGTCTGGTTGTCGGCGTCGACGCGGCACCAGGTTTCGTCGAGCGTGAAATCAATCGGCGTTGCGTCGCCGTCAAGGCGCACGAGAATCAATGCCTGCCGCCCCTCGCCGTTTTCGTAACACCGGGTGAACACGCCGTCGTCTTCCTGCTCGGCGGCAGCCAGCGGCTCGCCGATGTCGCGGGAGAATACGTCGAACCAGGTCGCTTCGGCCAGCGGCGCGTAAGGATTCCAATCGGGCTTGATCACCAGCGCATCGCTTGAATTTTGAAAAGCATAAAACGCAGCGAAGTAATACATCACCTCGTCGGCCGTCGGATCTTCGTCGCCGCCGTCGTAAAAGGTTTCCAGGGCGACGAAACCACCGATGGCTTCCAACCGGTCGGACAGGTCGATCAACGCGGCCAGGCGATCGGGCGTGTCGAGGTTGCCCCAGTCCGGATATTGCAGTGCGTTCTCGCACCAGATGCCGATGTGGTTACCGGCCAGGTCGACCATGCGGTCGGTCGTGCCGTCCCAACTGCAATAGGCGCCGCCGTTGAACATCACCACCGCGTCCGGATGTTGCTGGTTCACGTCGTCGACGATCGATTGCAGCATCTCGTCGACGGCGGTGAAGTACCATTGGTCGAGCAGATCCGGATCGGCTTCGACCGCGTCGTCGATTTCCATGATGTCGATCGCGTCCAGCGCTTCGGGCAGGTAATAGCCATCTTCCAGCGGGCTGCCGAGGTTGTCGAAGCCCGCGCCGGCAAAGCCGTCGAGCTCTACGTCGCGCCCGGTGCGCCAGGCCAGGTAATCGCGCGCGCAATCGCTGGTCAGGTCGAGCAGCCAGGCGTATTCGTCCCACACCAACGAGTGGATGCGCGCCTCGCTCATGTCGGCGGCGCTGCCTTCGTAGCCGAGTTGATCAAGTTCAACATAACAGCCGGCGGCATGCCAGCGTGCGCGGATGCGGCCGTCGTATCGCGCGTGCAGAAAGCAGCTTTCGCCGTCGTCATACTGGTCGTACTCTTCGAGAAAATCTTCGAACTCGGCGATGCGCTCGGCATAGGCCTGGTCGACCTCACCCACCTCCGGCGCGGCGCAGCTACCGGTGGTTTCGTGGGTGTTGAACAGGTGCGCGACCTGCCACTTCAGCCACGTGCCGCGCGGCTGGTTATCTGCGATCTCTTCCCAAATCTCCACCGCTTCGTTGTCACTCTGGCCGATGATCGCCAACTCGACGTTTTGCGCCGCCCACAGCGAGTCGGCTTCCAGCACGTCGTCGCCGAGATTGCCGTAGTAGTGAAAATGCACGAGACCGAAGTTGAAACTCGGCGAGGAATCGGCGGAGGTGTCGTCGTCATCATCGTCGTCGTCGTCATCATCGTCGACCGAGTCATCGTCGTCATCATCGTCGACCGAGTCATCGTCATCGTCGTCGTCGTCATCGTCAATGAAACCGTCGTCGTCATCGTTGCTTCGGTCCGAATCCGAGCCGCAGCCGCAGCCAAACACCACCAGCAGAGTGAACATCAGAAGAAGAATCGTCATGTGCCGCATTCGTGCTGCCTTATCGTCAAAAGTTCAACGCGCGCCGACCTTGCGACCGGCGCAAAGAAAAAGGGACGCGACCACTCGGCCCGCCCCTTACGATTGTCTCATTCGACGCTGGGGGAAACAAGCGCTTCCTTGCCGCCGGGCGCGGGGCTCTGGTAGTCTAGCGCCAGACTTTTCGGAGAGAGGGTTTGGCCAAAATTTCGCGCCGAAGAAAATTCATCTACACCGTGCTGGCGTTTGTGCTGGCATTGGTCGCGGCGGAACTCGTGCTGCGGCTGGTCGGCTGGGTGTACCTGGCGCAGGCGCGGTCCGGCTTGGCCGACGCGGGCAAGCCGACGATTCTCTGCCTTGGCGACAGCTTCACCTTCGGCATCGGCGCGGGGTTGGAGCAAAGCTACCCGGCGCACCTGCAGCGTTTGCTCGGCGACGATTGGAACGTGGTCAACGGCGGGCATCCGTACATGGATTCCACCTCGCTGCTGGCTTCTTATTCAAAACGGTTGCTGACGGCGAAACCGAAAATCGTGCTGCTGCTGGTGGGATACAACAACCATTTCCGCCTCGACGTCGCCGCCGATGAAGCGGAAGGTTTCTGGCCCTGGTTTTATCGCCACTTCGGCGGGTTGAAGTTGGTGCAACTGCTGCACATCATGCGCGTCAACCTCAACGTCGACCACAACGTCCGCGTCGTCGCCGAAATTCCACGCCTGGAACCCCGCGAGCTCGACCGCCTGTTCGCCGATCCGGCCAACGCCGCGGTGCATGCGGTGTTCAAACGCAACGGCGGCGACTGGGCCGACGTGTTGAAAGATCCGGCGACCGATGCCGACACGCTGATCGCCAAGGGGCTGATCTACCTGGCCGAAGGCGAAGGGCGGCGCGCCGAGCCGTTGTTCTTCCGAGCGCTCGACCAACGCCCCGACGATCGACTGGCGTTGATGGGCGCGGGCTACATCACCATGTACCGCCGCGAAATCGTGATGGGCTTCGCCAAGGAATTTCTCGATCCGCACCGTCCCTGGCTGGTGGCCGGGATGGCGACGGTGTTGTTGGATCGCGGCGAAACAACCCGCGCAGAAAAATTGTTGCGCGAAACGGTGAAGGAAGCCGTCTGGTTCGTCGACGGTTACCTGATGCTGGCGCAGATCTATTTGCAGTTGGGCGATCCGGCCGAGGCATTGGCGATGCTGAAGATCGCCGAATCGCACGGCGCCTGGAACACCAACCTGCATTGGTTGCGCGGTGAGGCGTTGCTGGCTTTGCAGGAATGGGACGAAGCCGAAAAAAGTTTTGACGCGGCCTTCGACAGCGGCTTCGATCACCCGAGTTACTACGCGCGCCTGCGTCGCCAACTGGCCGCACCGGCCGCCGACCCGGACGCCGCTCTGCGCCTGGATCCGGCGGCTTACGCGTTAGGCCCAGGTTCGCTGACGCAACGGCGTTACACCGCTTACGCCCGCGGACGTCTGGCCGCGCAACCCGCGGCCCGCAGCAGCGAGAACCTGACCGGCGACCTGGCCGAGATGAAAGCCGTCGCCGACAACCTCGGCGTCACCCTGGTGCTGATGAGCTACCCCGACCGCTTTCAATACGGCAACCTTCGCGGTTTCGCCGATGCAAGCGGAACGCTTTTCATTAACCATGTGCCGATGTTCGAACAGGCGCTGACAAACACGCCGCCGGATCTGCTGTTCCGCGAGGACGGCCATTGCACCAGCCGCGGCTACCGGATGATGGCGGAGAACATCCGCAATGTGCTGAAAACAAACGGCCTGCTCGGCGACGGGGCACAGCCATGAGCGAACGCCGCTTCGCCTTTGCGGCATTATTGTTCTACCTCGCGCTCAGCGCCGCCGTGCTGTTGCCGGGTCTGCCCTCGTTGAGTCAGCACGCCCTGGGCGACGAGCATTCCGACGCACTCAAGCACGTGTGGGGGCAGTGGTGGGTGCACCGACACTTCACACAGCAGCATCATTTTCCGCTGGAGATGGACTTGGCCAACCATCCCGACGGCGGACGTTTTTACAACCTGGACAGCGCCAACGCGATCATCAGCCTCGCGCTGCGTCCGCTGTTCAATCCGGTGGCGACCTACAACCTGCTGTTTCTGCTGCACCTGGCGCTGGCCGGGCTGGCCGCTTTCCTGCTGGCGCGCGAGTTGACCGGCAACCGTTGGGCGTCGTTGGTTGCCGGTGCGGTGTTCGCCTTTTCGCCCTACGTGCTGTCGTTCCCGGTCGGTTCGGGCGTGGCCGAAACCGCCTTTTTGTTTCCGCTGCCGCTGGTGATTCTTTTCGGCCTGCGCACAATTGGCGAAAGGTCGCTGCTCAATCCCATTGTCTGTGCTCTGCTATTGCTGCTGCAAGGTTTCGCCACCTGGAGCTACGGCATCTACGCCGCGCTGTTTCTGTTTTTCATCGCCGTCGCTTTCCTTGCAATCAAATTGCTCGCGCGTTGCGGGCACGGCTTCGGACTGTTTGCCGACACACCGCTGGACAAACACCTGCTGCTGCGCGCCGGTTTGTTTCTACTGATTCTGCTGGCGGCGGCGCTGCCGTTGTATTTGACCGTCGTCGGCACAGTGTCGGGCGAAAACGTGATGTACGAGCGGCCGCTGTCGATTTACCCCGGCCCCGGCCCCAAACCGACCGAAGAGCCGCAGTTGACCAGCTTCGCCTGGGTCGATTTCTTCTTGCCCGGCGAAGGCGGACGGCGCGCCGACATGTTCGTCGACAAGTTGGTGTATGTCGCCTACGCGGGATTTTTCGCTTTGGTGCTGGGGTTGGTTGGCCTGTGGCGGAAGAAAAAGGGAGCGTGGCTGTTTGCCGCCGCCGCCGCGTTGTTTTTCGCTTTCGCGCTCGGACCGGTGGCCTTTGCCGGTCACGCCCGCGAATGGCCGGCGGTGACCAACCCGATCTACCTGCTTTTCTATTACGCCTTTCCCTTGTTCAACGCGACGATTCACAGCGTCGATCGCTTCGCCGTCGCCTTCCAACTGGCGTTGAGCGTGGTCGCCGCTTTCGGCGCGGCGGCGCTGCTGGATCGCTTCGACAAGGCCAAAACGTGGCTGGCCGTGTTGCTGCCGCTGGCGGTACTCGCCGAGTACCTGCTGGTCAGCCCGGCGCCCTGGCCGATTCCGGTTTCGCTGGCCAAACCGCATCCGGTGTCAATCGAACTGGCCGAAAACAACCAGCCCGGCGCAGTGCTCGATCTCCCCGCCTACTACGGCACAACGGGGCTGTTCGTCGGCGATATCTTCTTCCAACAGACCATTCACCAACGCGCGATTCCCTACAGCCTCGAAGGTGTCGGCCCGACGGTGCGGCGTAATCCGTTCTTCGCTTTCTACGAAACAAGCGCCTTCGAACAACCGCCGCCCCCGGTCGATCCGTGCAGTGGCGTGCCCGCGCTGGTCGAAGCGGGCTTTGCCTTCGTCGTGCTGCGTCCCGACCGTCTCGACGCCGCGCAGAGTGTCGCGTTGGTCGACATGCTCGAACGCTGCCTGGGCGAAGGGCGCCCTATCGCCGACGCCGTCCTTTATCATCTTCCTTAAAAAGAAAGACCCCCCGTTATCGAGGAGCCTTCCTTGAGTGAACTGTTGTTGTCGGATCAATCCATCGGCAAGGGGATTACGTTGCCCGAACCGAGAATCGAATCGATGTTGCCGGTTTTGCCTTCGAAATTGACCGAAACGGCGTCGCCGACGATTTCGGCTTCGGTGAACGCGAGGTCCTGCAGTTCAGCGCTGAACGGCGCCAGCATCGTCTGGGCGATCTGGTCAATGTGCATGTTGCCACCGGTTGTGATGTAGACGACGTCATAGCTCATCTCGCCGGCCATGTTGAGGATCTCGACGTTGACGAACAACAAAACGAACTGATTCAGCGTCTGTGCTTTTTCCGGTGTGATGGTGAGGTCGTAGTCGCCCGGAACAGTATCGCCGGCCATCTGCCAACTGACCATGATGTGCGCCGTCGAGCCCACGGCGGCCAGCGGCTCGCTGCTCTGCTGAACGACGTATACGTCGGAAACATTGGCGTAAGCGACGGTGTTGCAGCCGTTGCCGGTGCAGGGCGCCCAGCTATCCTCGTCGAAGCCGCCGTCGACGAAGGGATCGCCGGTGGTGTCGTCGTCACCGGTGTCGTCGTCGCCGGTATCGTCGTCGCCGGTATCGTCGTCATCGTCTCCCGTGTCATCATCACCGGTGTCGTCATCGCCGGTGTCGTTGTCATCATCGTCGTCGTCATCGTCATCATCGTCATCGTCATCATCGTCGTCATCGTCGCAAGCGACCATGGTGACGCCCAACGCAAAGACCAATGACAGCAAAAGGAAAAACAGCCATTTGAATTTCATGAGTTGCCTCCGGATTTAGTATTCTGCAAACGTTGTTGCCTGCTCGCAAATAACCTTGATTTTTTTAGCAAATCCCTGGTCAATGGTCAATCAGAAATCCAGCGGCGCCGTCAGCGCGGCATTGCACGGCCGCAAAGCCGGATCAAACGGCTTGATCAACCAATCGCGCACCAGGTTGCGTAGGCAGCGGCGGTTGCCCCGGCCCATGCCCAGCCACCAGTTGTCCAGGTAGAGCAACACTGCGTGGTCGGCCAGCACCGGCAGCAGATAGGCGCCGGTCAGGCCGTCGTCGACAGCGGCGGTAATGTCGGTCCAGGGCGTGTCCTCGTCAAACCGCGGCGCGACGATCAACCCGGGCACGTCGGACTCCACCGGCGTACGGTCGACCGCCGGTTCGGTCTGGTAGACGGCGGCCAGTTCGTCGCAGGAGATCTGGCACATCCAGGATAACTGATCGAGCGACACGTAAGGCGGCGACAGCCGGCGCAGCACGAAATCGTCGCCGTCCTGCACGTTCCAACCCGGAAAATCGATGCACATTGTGTTGTCGCTGTACGGATCGTAAGCGAAGGTGTCGGTCTCGGTAGGCAGATCGTGGCGCGGCGGCAGCAGCAGTTGCACGCCGAGGTGCCAGGTGCGCAAGCCGAATAGATTGCCGCCGAGCGCGTCAACCAGCAGGCCGGGCCAATAAACCAACAGATCGGGCCAGTAGCCGAGGTGGAACAGGTCGTCGGTGACGCCGAGGGCGGTCGGGCCCAGCAGCGGCGGGTTGTCTTCCAACTGCGCCAGCAACTGCTCGGTGGCGGGGCGGATCTGCTCGGGCGCCACCGGGCAATCGGCATCGAGCGCGCAGTCTTCGGCCAGGGTGCGTAAAACGCGGTCGAAATCGTGCTTGCCGCTCATCTGCGGGGTCAGCGGCGAATCGAGCAGGTAGGCGACGACGCGCTGCTCGTAGCGCCGCAGGTATTCAAGCATCACCTTGCCGCCGTAGCTGCTGCCGTACAGGCGCATGGTTTCGACGCCCAGCGCCTGCCGCACGCGGTCGAGATCGCGCACGCTGTCGATAGTGGTCATCCGCGCCGGGTCGTAGGCCGCGGCCGTTGCTTCCAGGCATTGCCGCACCAACGCGCGGAATTGCTCGGGACCGTCGTAGGACGCGCCGAATATTTCCGGCGGGCAGACCAACGGTGTGGTCGATTTCAACGAACCGCGCACCTCGACGAAAAGCAGATCGAAGTTCTCGTGTAATTCGCGGTTGAGCAGACCGTCTGGCGATATGCCGAGAATGATCAGGTTGCGGATGTTTGGGTCGGGGCCGCCCAGGTGTACGGCGAGTACACCGTGACTATCGCCGGATGCGGGCAGCACGGCGAAACGCACGTCAATGCTTTCATCGTCGACGGCGTCGTAGTTCCAGGGCGCGTTGACCGTGCCGCAGACCAGGCGCGCGGGCAGATAAATCCGTTCGGCGGCAGTGAAGTAGCCGGCGCAATCGGCCCAGGTCACCACCGGCTCGGGGAAATCATTGTCATCATCGTCATCGTCGG
>Ga0272444_10004192_pt1 | contig 12765 bp, 7 predicted proteins | sample SSMForm13_FD_201033 | JGI IMG/M metagenome (GOLD analysis project Ga0272444, IMG submission 201033) | Marine sediment archaeal communities from Little Sippewissett salt marsh, Falmouth, MA, United States - SSM-Form-13 | ecosystem: Environmental > Aquatic > Marine > Wetlands > Sediment ...
ACAACATCTTTGACACCACGACGCTTCTCGGCCGCCCGCCGAAAGTCGCCATTACCGACAAAAGCGGCATCGACGGTGTCAAGCTCTGGGTGAACGAGTATCTCGGCCTCTCCGGCAAAGACCGCCTGACAGTAATCGATGTCGTCAAGATCGGCCGCTGGGTGGACGATCAGTTCAAGAAGCACGGCAGGATGACCTCGATTTCCGACAAGGAACTCGAAGAGCAGGTCAAACTTCACCTGCCGGAGCGGTACGAAGCGCGTAATAAAAAATAACGCCGTTACATAGCGATACCACGAAAAACAGGAACGCGCACAGGCGCGTTCCTGTTTTTTTTCTCGGAGAAGTAACTGCCGGGAAGATATTGCTTTCACTACCCCTTTATTGCACACCAGGAATCAATGAGTCAGAATGTCGCCGGAAATTTCCCGCCGCTCCATTCCCGGCCCGGCATAGTATACCTCAAGCCTGTTGCCGCCTTCGCGGGTGAAGAAAAGCACCTCGATCGGATACCGTCCCTCCCGGAGAGCCGCGAAACCGCACCGCTCGCGGAGGGGATCGTTGCCCCCGTTATGGATGATCTTCCGTCCTCCAACCTTCAGTTCGGCGTACCCGTCGGAAACAGTAAAAAACGAGTAGACGCCGTTACGGGGCAAATCGATATAACCCGCAAACGTGAAACCGTAAATCTCCTCGTCCGCATCATCGGCCCAGGTGAACGGGAGGCGAAAACGTTTCACCGTCCCCGTCTTGACGGGTTTCAATTGATTGAAATCCGGGAGCTTCTTCCACGTGCCATCGAAGTATTTATAGACGACGCCCGGATCGGTTCCGTTCTTCTTCAACGGACCGAGGTATTTGAACGACTGGGATTTAACCGACTTTTCGATATCAGCCCTGAACTCGTCGATCGTATAATTGTATTCCTTGAGCTTGATGACACCGGCTTCCCTGGCAACCGCGCAGAATGAATCGAGGCGTTTGAAATAGCGCGGATCGACCCTGACGCTGAGGTTTTCGTGATCAATGAGATAAGCGGTGCCGCGTGTTTTCCCCTGCGTCAGAACGGCATAGTCGAGGCTCAGACGCGCCTGACGCACACGGCGAAGGATATCCGGGTCGCGGGCGACAGCGGATTCCGCCTCGTCCCAGAGAGCATCCGCGCAATCGAGAATATCACGCGACAGATATTCGGCCTCGGGCCCCTGCCAGATACCCATATGGATATTGTCCCGCTCAACACGGTCATGGAGTATATCGATATACTTTCTGATCGATCCCGCCGCGGGACCGAAAACACCCGTGAGATAATCGTCAATGGCGATATCCTCGTCATAGTACGGATCCCAGAGAAGCTTGGCGTTGAGCCATGCGCTGAGGCCCGACAGTTCCCCGCCGGGGGTCGAATAGACATCCTGCTGGAACACCGCGGTGACATTGTGTTCCGCGAAAAAGCGGATGTTGTCATCCCGCACGCGGAGATTGGGATAGGGAACGAAATAATGAGCGAACGATGTCACATAATTCCATACCCACAGACGGTCAGTGACCTTCGACCACGCACGCAGATCATCGGCAAACGCCCGGTTCTCCTCGCTGTCGCACGTGGCCAGCGGATGCGAAAAACAGCACTCGATAGTACAGAGCCTGATGACGACGTTGTGCCGGGGACGTATCGTTTTGGGAGGCTTGCGTGTCCACTGGTAGGCGAGCGTTTCGATAATCTTGTCGGGAAATTCCTCCTCGACCGCCTCGGCGACACGATTCACGAGTTGGAGCACCGGCGCGATGTCGCTTCCCTCTTTCTCGGCGAGGGCGCGGCATTTCGGACACTGACAGTTATTGAACCAGTCGTTCTGGGAAACGGAAATCACCTGCGCCTGCGGATTCTCGCGGAAAGCCCTGAGCACCCCTTCAGTCACAATTTGGACGACATCCTCGTTCGTGCAGCAGAGCTGACTTCGCCGTGAAAGCCTTCGGCCGTTAACGAGCGAGAAATATTCCGGATGGCTTCGGAAATATTTCTCGGGAGGCACGAGCTTGGCGAACGTGTGAACGAACATCCCCGTAACCCATTCGACCTTGCCGCCGTGGCGCTCCTCCAGTCCGCCGCTCAGGCTGTTCCTGTTCATGCGGTTCCTTGCCGCCCAGTCGCCATCGAACGCCTCCCATGTATACGGCTCCCGGTACTCGATAAGCGGTTTCTTCGTCTCGTTCATCTCAGGGACGATCAGTGTGTACATCTGAGGAATACGGCTCACATCATGCCGGTACCACCGGCATCCCAGATGATCCTCCAGAAGACCGTAGACACCGTACATGGTTCCCCTGAGATCGCCGCCGGCGATGACCAGACGACGTCCAACGGTCCTGATGACATACCCCTCGTCGCCGAGAGACTGAAAATCGATGTCGATTCCGGAGGAATCGAGCCGGGAGCTTTTTCCGAGCACAATCTCGCATTCTGTCGCGGGCATGGCATCGCTGACAATCGGAAGCACTGCGCCTGTCATTTCATGGAAAAACCGCTGAAGCTCAATTGCCCCGTGCTCAGTCGACCGGGAAGCGTGGCGGGAAATAACGATACGGTACTCTGAGCGCCCCTCGCGAATGACGGTCAGACCTTTCTCCGGGGAAAAAGGCGTACACCTCATCAGGAATGGGAAAACCGCTGCAAGAACAAGAGCGTGGAGGAACGAAACGGATTTATAACTGCAAGGTGTTGACAAAAAAGTCTCCTTAAAAAAAACGAAAGAAATATTTCCGTGTAGTGTAACATCGGAAAGGCTTCAAATCAAGGAAAAACCGGATTCCAACACATCCAATCGTCAGAAGGATCGCCGTTCAAAACGCAAAAATGGGAATCGCTCATAAAGGATAGGATATATTCGACTAAATAACGAGATCAAAGGAATAGGTGACAAAACGCGAAATCAACAGACCGACATTACTGTTTCAAACGCCATATGTGTTATTATATTACCTGAAACGAAAACGACTGTACCCACAACCGGAGAATGCTCATGAGATCCGCAACCGCGCTCACCGCCATGCTGGCACTGCTCGCTCTTGTTTCCTCAGGCTGCGAAAAGAACGGAGACGCCATGAAAACGGAAACATCCGGTACGATCGCCGGATATCCGATCATCGACAGTCACGCCCACATATACCTCGAAGAGTACGACGAATCGCTGGAGCCGCTGCTGGTGGGTATGATGGAAAAAAACGGGATCAGGTGGTTCGATATCTGCACCATCGGCCTGTCATGGGACAGCCTCAAAGAGCAGGTGCGGGTCGCGGGTCGCCTCAACAGACTCTACCCGGATCGGTTCGACTGGGCGGTTTCCTTCAATCTCACGAACTGGGGCTCGCCAGACTGGGAGACGGAAACGATAACATACATCGGCGAGGGATTCGACAACGGGGCCGCGGCGGTCAAGGTATGGAAGGAAATCGGCATGGAGTTGAAAGATCCCGACGGTTCCTACGTCATGATCGACGATCCCCGGTTCGCACCCGTGTTCGACTACATCGAAAGCCGCGACAAGGCGCTTGTCTGTCACCTCGGCGAACCGCGCAACTGCTGGCTCCCGCTGGAAGAGATGACCGTCGACGGCGACCGTAACTATTTCAGGGGCCATCCCGAATACCACGCCTACAAACACCCGGAAATCCCCTCCTACGAGGCGCAGATCGCTGCCCGCGACAGGATACTCGAACATCACCCGAACCTCCGTGTCGTCGGCTGCCACCTCGGAAGCCTCGAATACGATGTCGCCGAACTTGCGAAGCGTCTCGACGCCTATCCGAATTTCGCCGTGGACACCGCCGCCCGTATCATCCACTTCAAGGTGCAGGATCGCGACAAGGTTCGCGCCTTCTGCATCGAGTATGCCGACCGTATTCTCTACGGCACCGATCTGGGCGTCCGAAGCATGGAGGATATCGAGAGAAGGCTGGAACAGATCGAGCGGATATGCGACGAGGATTACCGGTACTTTTCCACGGACGGGGCGTTTACCATCGCCGAGCGCGAGGAGCCGGTTCGCGGCCTCGACCTGCCGGACGATGTGGTGCGGAAGATATTCTACGAGAATGCGGTCAAGTGGTATCGGTTGCGATAGAAGCTTTGTAACAAATTCATGCGTGACAGTGAAGAGGAAACATCATGCATCTGCATAAAGTTCTGAAAACATCAGCCTGACAAGATGTTATACGACTTTTACTTTTCTTCGTGTGCACCCGATTTAGTCCGTCTTAAAAACCCACATGCTGAGCATGTGGGTTTTAAGGATATACCTGAGTATGCTGTTGAAAACACGGTGGTAAAGCCATGAATTCGGCGTAATGCCACCACTTCCGGTGGCGGATAGTCGAATTCAAGTGAGTTCTTTACTTTACTCAAAGACGCCGTCAGCTATCAGTAACTTTCATGTTACCGGGCAGTAAACCGGGCAGGCACCATCGTCACTCGCGAGGAAGCGTGTATTCGCTCAGGTCATTGACCCATGAATCAATGGAAAAGAGACCGCTGTTGATAGTCAGCGTCATCTTGACGATGCCGACACCGGGCGCCAGCCAGAATGTATACGGTGTCGTTGTGATCCCATGATCGGTTTCTCTCGTTTCGATGAGATTGCAGACGATACAATTGTCAAAGGAACCCGCCGGAGTGTTTACGGTCATGTTCCAGTCGATGATTCCGCCTGTTCTGATACCCTTCGAACCATCGGGATGCGTCACTGTTTCCGTCCACCACTCGTTGATGACCGCATCGAGGTCGAACATGAGCACTTCTTCCCCGGGCGGCACAAGCCAGTAGATACGACCGCCGTCACACCGGGCATACTTGATGACCGGTTGCCGGTCGTTTTCGCCCTCATCATATATATCTTCGATTTTCACATAATCCCGTCCGGAGATCGATTCCGTGCCCACTACTTTCCATGTAATGTCAGGGCTGGTACCCTGACCTTTCAATGTCCATTCTGCGCCCTGAGGCAGCGGGTAATAATCGGGATGCGTCTGCGCGGATACGGGAGAAAAAGAGGAAAGAACAAGCAACACAATAACGAGGAACACATCGTACGGCTTCATCATAACCCCCTCACGTTCAGAATTTCGAAAAAACGCCTCTGCAACATATGCTTAAGGTATAAGGCGAGTGGAAAAAATCAAACGCTTTATTCCTCGTTGACGACCTTCAAAGCAATGCCGGGCCAGTTGACTTCGATACCGTGCTCCTGAGTGGAGGAATAGGTAAAGGGTTTGTTGACACCGGGTGAAAGCAAATCGAGCGGTACATCGATTTCGTTGTAGCTGAGATCATATAAATACCCTACGGAACGGACTATTGTGGTGTCGTTGATGCCGATTTTCTGCGCATACTGTCCCGACCATGACACCATCAGCAGACGGGCGGATACAGCCGTGTCGAGATCGTCGACAATATCTATTTTACATGTATGTTTCGCATTGGCCCGCGAGACCCAGTGCTCGGGAACATCGTAAGGCTTGTACAGCTTCACGGAACGTCCCTCGCGCTTCAGTTGTATCCCCTCCACCGCCGGTGTGAGATAGCACAGGTTGGTATCGTCCACGATTCTCGCCATGACCTGCAACGGCTCGTCCTGATCGGGAATCCATGATGTGTCCCAGACTATTGAATAGGGTGCTTCGGTCGCCGTTCCGAGATGGTGCCTGATTTTTCCCAGGCGATAGACATAGTGCCACTGACGCCAGATATTGTCCCCCTCGTAATTGAAATCGTCATAGAGCCCGATGAAATCCACCTGCTTTATTCCAGAACCGCCGACATCAGCGGTGAATGTGGGATTATCCACGATTTCATCACCAGATAGGGGTGCTGAAACGAATCCTGTCGGGTGCGGTTTGTCGTCGGAGTAATAGATCCTGAACGTGAGGCCGTAAATCAGGAACTGCCCCCAACTCGTCATGTATTTTACTGCGCCCCCGTTTGTCAGCTCGAAGATATTGTCACCTTCCATGAGACAGTCGAGCGGTAGCTCGATTGCCGGATAGGTCATGGTCTGGTAATTTTCAGGATGGCCGCCGGGGATTGCCCCGGCTTCGGGAATATCCAGCCATTCGCTGCCGTTGAGTCTGATCCGTTTATCCGTGGTGCCCGCATGGCATTGCAGCAGTTCGATATACACTTCGGCCCGGACGGCGTTATCGAGATCGTCGATCGTGATCCTGTTGACCGGGTTCGGCAGAAATTCATGTGCTCCCGAGGCGGTGGCGTCGGGATCGGTCACACGCTGCCATTTCGAAGCGTTGATCCATGGCCCGTCCCATTTATACTCGCGGAAAACCGCGCCGGGAAGAAAACCGCTCCTGTCCATGATCCGTGTAATGGACACATCGAGATATTTCCCCTCGATCCTTTTATAGAGGGCATCGGCATATGGTATAAAATCCTCTTTTGTCACGGTGACTTTGAAATACCTCAGGTTCTCCAGTGCAGTCGACGACTTTTTTTCCGCCGTGCCGTAAGCACTGACACCTGACGATCCCAAAACGTATGCCGTGCCCCCGTCGACTAACAGCATTTTCCTTGTAGATGTATGTGATCCGTCGGAAAGACGATAGAGATACAATCCCGCAGCGACACCATTTCCACTGACATCGGTGCCATGCCAGGTGACCGTATGGCTACCCGCTGGCAAGCGTTCGTCGATCAACATCCTGATTTTCTGGCCGAGGCTGTTGAAAATCGTCAGGCGAACCCGGCAGGAGCGATCCAGCTTGAACGGAATGACTGTCGAAGGATTGAAGGGATTCGGGTAGTTCTGTCCGAGTGAAAACGGTGACGGGTGGGCTTCATCAACCGAAGTTGTGAATGTAACAGCATAGGAACCGTCGGCACCGGAATATGCATCAAAGGTCTCATACGGTGAAATAATATCCGTGAAAACGACATGCGCATCCTCGACCGGCTCACCGAAAGAATCGGTTATACGCCCGGATATCATCATGTCATCGGCATAAGACAGGCGGGCATTCGCCAGCATAAGGCTCCATACAAGAACGGCGAATCCACATCCTGTCATTTTCCAAAACGTCGATTTCATCATATGTCCTGCGATATCATATATCATTGGGAATATCCGCCAGCGGGGCATCGGTGAGAACATATTTCAGGGGTCTTTTCGGGCCGGCATCAACGTACCGAACCGAACATCCTATTCCACCTGATTTTCTTTCCCGGCTCCCTCCATGACACATCCGGGTCGGTGCTCCAGAAGACGGGACCGACCTTTCCCCGTATATTCTCAAGCGGTACGGGGCCGAAGATACGCGAGTCGATGGAGAAGTCGCGATTGTCCCCCATGAAGAATACCATACCTTCGGGAACGGTGATCTCGTCGTAAAAGTCACGTTTACCCTTGCCTGTCGCTTCTTTTTCCAGGATGTTCGGATCGGCGTGTTTCCCGTCTGGGGGCAGGGGAACCTCGACACCGTCGACGAAGAGGGTCTTGCTGTCAATGCTCAGGGTCTGGCCGCCGACAGCGATACAGCGCTTGACATAGGTCTGGTCGGGATCGACCGGATTTGCGAACAGAACTATGTCACCGGGTTCCGGTTCTCCCAACGGAACGAGGACTGTGTCCGTGAACGGCATCCTGAGGCCGTACTTGTATTTCAACGCCAGGAACGTGTCTCCGGTGAGCAGCGTGTCCTCCATGGAGGGCGACGCCACGGTGAACGGTCCGATAACCGACCATGCGAGAATAAACACAACAATCAGGGCGATAAAAAAAGCCCGCATATCATACACTCCCGTCATGTATGGTGATTATAAAAAAACGCCGGCTGCAAACCTCAGCCGGCGTTCGGTATCAATTAAAAGAAGGGCGGGAAACCGGTATCGTCGGGAACGATGGCGACACCTTCCAGTTCGATCAGCCACGAGGGCCGGCAGACGGCGCCTTCGAGCAGAAGGAACGGAATATTGTCGGGAACCTCGTCGCGGACGACCGACATCACCTTTTTCCAGTCTTTGAGATTACGGACGTAGCCGATGATATACGCCATATCCTTGAGCTCCGCACCGTGAGGATTGAGGAGGGCGCGAAGATTTTCCAATGTGCGTCGCGTCTGTTTCTTGACATCGTGCAGGTGCAGCACCTTGCCGTCCTTGTCGATACTCGCGGTACCCGAGATATGAAGGTGCGACCTGTCACCGTACCGGATGCGGGTTCCGCGCTCGAAAGTAACCCCGTACTTGATAGTCGGCGAGAGATTCTCAAGCGCCTCCATGCGGACAATTTGCTCCGGTTGCAGATTTTTCATCGCATACGCGTCGAAGGCGACAAGGGAATTGACTTCCTTGGAAAAGCCTTCAATGCCTGTGCTTGCAATGTAACGGGTTTCCGGCGTGAGGCCGTGAGCCTCGAAAAACGCCTTACGCGATTCGACCATACCCTTGTAATGGTTGTCCACATCGCGGACATACACCCATGTGCGGACGGCGTTGTCGAGGAGTGTCATGCCGTTGTCATCGAGAATATCGTTGAACGACTCGAAAATTTCGGTCGTCTGGATGTGGGAATCGAATGGCCCGACACCGTAAAAATTGGCCGCCCAGAGCATGTCGTAATTCTTGCCGTGGATGAGAACGCCATTGCGCCTGTTCTCGTTGTCGAAGTTGTATATATTCTTCACGAGCTTGTCGCCGTTCGGGCGCACATGGTACATGAGAAGATTGACATCGCCGCCGGATACGGGGCACTGCTGAATTACTGATACTGCGCTCGCCCTGCTCAGTTCCTTATAGATGTCATGCTCACGGAGAATATCTTTCTGGTTGGCAATATCACTGATATAAAACCTGCAAAAAACAAGAGTGTCGTCGGAAAGATCACACTCTTTCATCGCCATACGGTATGTATCGTATATGTTGTTCAGCTCATGTACAAAAGAAATATCTTCCTTGGAATCGATCGTGAAGTAATACTCCTTTGCACCCTTATCGATACTGAATGACGACCCCTTGACATATTTCCCCAGAGAAAAGAAGTCGGATTGCATTAACTGATGTCTCTTTTTTAGACGTGAACAGCCTGTAAAACCAAAGAATTCAATAGAGAATTATAATGTAAGAACGCCCGGAAATCAAGAATCATTATTAATATCGCGATAACCACCCCCTGCATCCCATGCCTCATACCGTTCAGTGCCCTTTGCCCTGATCCGCCGGCTACAAGACACAATACATGCCTGAGTCCACTCTTCACACGTACACCGACATCCTTGTTTCACGCCATTGCCTGAATTACAGGAATCACAACACTGTCACCGCAAGTTCCAGCGTGAGGTGACATCCGGAAAGCGACTTTTCAACCCCGTTTCAGCTGTGCCAGAAATTCCCTGACACCTCTGACGTTTGGATTGATCTGGAGCGCCCGCTCGAAAACATTGATAGCGTTCTGCCTGTCTCCGAGCTTGACATAGAGGTTACCGAGTTCTATATACGCCTGCACGTCCGAGGGATTGAGAGAAATTGCTCTGTTGTATACGGACACGGCATCGGACATCTTGTCGTCGTTACTTGCGAGAATCCGCGCAAGTCCCAGACAGGCTCCGGCATTATTCGGATTGAGATCGAACGCTTTACGGAAACACTGCTCCGCCTGTTCGAAATCCTCTTCCTGAGAATAGATGGTTCCCAGCCGGTAATACCCTTCGTCGAATCCGGGATCGGTCTCAATAGACAGCCGGAAGCGTTTTTTAGCACCTTCAATATCGCCCTTGTTGATCAGAATGATTCCCAGTCCGGCATGGGCCGGGGCGCAATTTTTATCGAGTCTGAGCGCACTCTCGAATTCACGCGCCGCCATATCTATCTCCTGCCTGTCGAGATACATCGAACCGAGGTTCAGATGCAGAAGATGATCCGACGGGTCAAGCTCAAGCGCGGTCTTCCACTCCTTCTCGGCCTCCGAGACGCGGTGAAGACGTGTCAGGAGATAGCCCAGCCGTTTGTGCGAGTTCGGGAAATCCGGCTTGAGTTCGATGGACCTGCGGAAAAACTGTTCCGCTTCGACCAGCCGTCCCTCATCCACCATCTGTCCAGCTTTGTTGAAATAGGAATAATAGTCGATGAACTGTTCGTGCATGCGCATGACCATGCCGGGATCGGCATTGAGGAACTCGGGTATGTTTGCGGCACGATCGGGTGGCGTGAAGCGCTCGAGCAACACCGGCGGCGTATCGTTGCCGTTCTCGTCGATATGCGTGAGAAAGAGCTGGGTATAGGGCGTGAACTGTTTCGATGTGAATACCATCCATTTGCCATTGGGAGACCAGCTGTGCCAGGAATTCATATTGTCGGTGTTGCAGGTCATCTCTCGTGGTTCACCGCCTTCAGCGGGCATGATATAGAGTCTGCTGTCGGGCTGAAGCAGCATGAAGCTCTCCGCGCGGCAGAAGACGATCCACTTGCCGTCGGGTGAATACTTGGGAAAATAATTGCTCATATCGTTGTTCGATGCCCCTTCGATCGGCACCGCCTCGCCGCCTTTGCCTTCGTTGAAGGGCACGCGGTACAGGTCGAACTTGAAGAGCTCACGGCGCGAAATATACTTCTCGCACTGCGCCTGTGTGAGAAGCACCTGACCCGTATCGTTATCGATCGAACCGACTTCGCTTTTCGCGAACATGATCTCTTTGCCGTCGGGGCTCCATATCGGATTACCCTGAACGTAACGCTTGTCCGAAGCGCCGTTAAGGGCAGTATACCGCCCGGTTTCCCTGTCATAATAGACCAGGATGCCCTTGAGCGGGAAGAAGAGCTGCGAGTAATAGAGATCGTCAACGGGGACGAACACCGAACGGTCCTTGACCATGCTGATCGCGTACCGGCCGTCCGGGGAAAGCTGCGACAACAGCCCGAATGTCAGATCGCCGTCTTCTTTCCTGTAATCGCTCCAGGTGATTACCGATTCATTGTTGAGCGGAATGTCCTCCGCCACTTCTGAGATTATGAAGGATCCCTTGTCATTGGCGTAATCGACATCCATGCCGATGAGCTTTCCATCGGCGCTGAACGAATGGCAGTTGCCGCAGACGGGCATGTTATCCAGGACGGTCTGGACATCATCATACGAGGAAATGTCGCCGAGACACCACCTGATCGTCTCCATGTTGTTGACGGCATACTCGAATGGAAGCGTTACCGCACGGAAGAAAATCGGGGCGCCCACCTCGTCGCCGGAAGTCGACAGGGAGAAACTTTTACGGGATACGGCCTTTCTGAATCCCAGTGTCGATTTGTACCCGGTGACTGTGACCGTGCCGGGCTTGCCGAGTGTATTCTTCTTGATCGTCTCCCAGAGTTCCCGCGGGGGAGTATATTCATTTTTTTCCGCCGATGCGAGAATCGGATCGGTCTCTCCCTGGAAAGAAAAGACGATATCCCACGAGGTCACACCCGGAGTCGAATCCTCCCACCATATTCTGGGAGCTGCTATCTCCGGCGGGAACATAGTCCCGTCGAGAGGATACACAACATTGAGGTCCTCGACCGTCATTCCGGGTGAAAAAATGTAGACAGCTCCGGCTACTATGATAAAAAGAACCACGATTGCAAGTATTGCATATGTTTTTTTCGACATGAATATCACCCTCGCAGTTACTAGAATACAAAGATACCAACATCATGCTTATGACTTACATAGAATACTGAGATAGCGATTCCGATGCAAGCGATAATGATCTCCACCATATACCTATCCCTGAGAATAGAGACTTTCGAAACGTCACACATTGTATTCTACGCATTACCTTAAGGAGCGTTTCATTCCTGCCGGGAAAAAAAACATTGTATTCTCTATCGGCGACAGTATATATACATTCATCCAACACATCAAACGGACATAATCATTGTTCCGGAAAACAGCACTGTCAAGGAGGGGAGTCATGTCAGGATGCAACGTATCACGAATGTTCGCGGTCTTATTGTTTTCCGTCTGTATCATGTGTGTTACCGCTGCTTCGGGCCAGGATGAAATACGGCTCATCGTCCGCGGCGACGATATGGGCATGACGCACAGCGCGAATATGGCATTCGAGAGAGCTTTCAATCAAGGCGTATTGACAAGCGGAGCGGTGCAGGTGTGCGCGCCCTGGTTCGAAGAGGCGGCTGAACTCTGCAGGAAAAATCCGGGCTGGTGTGTTGGCGCTCATCTCTGCCTGATCGGTGAGTGGCGCGGCTACCGGTGGAGGCCGGTACTGCCGTATGACCAGGTTTCATCAATTGTCGACGAGGACGGCTATCTCTACACATATCCCGATGAACTTTTTGCGAACAATCCGAAAATCGGGGAAATCGAAGCGGAATTCCGCGCGCAACTGGAACTGGCCCGAAAGCGCGGCATCGACATCCAGTATATCGACACACACTATCTCGGGTACACTTCCTATCCGGGGATCGAGGACGTTTTCAAAAAGCTCGCACGCGAATATGATGTCCCCGTATCAGGTATGATGAACGAAACCCGCATGAGAAGCGTCTATTCGGCCCCGGAGGATCAGAAAATCGAGCTGGCCACGCAATACATCGAGGAACTGGCACCCGGACTCTGGCTGTGGGTCTGCCACATCGGCATCGAAAGCCCGGATCAGGACGCATTGATTCACACCCGACCCGACCATATCTTTTCCGGAGGCGGTGTCGGCAAACACAGGGCCGCCGAACTCGCAACACTCACGAGCATTCAGGTCAAATCGGCGATCCTCAAG